>MDTE01084132.1_pt1 | contig 116849 bp, 98 predicted proteins | sample 811231 | NCBI WGS metagenome assembly MDTE01 (sample SAMN05326651, study PRJNA326480) | marine metagenome | isolation source: seawater | place: Indian Ocean: Red Sea | collected 2010 | reverse complement strand
TTTTTTCTAACTGATAACAGTGAAGATTTATCTTCAAAAATTTTACTTAATATATCAAGAGTTTCGGAAAAATTAATTAGACCAATCCTGCAAATTGTTAGTGGATTTTTTATAGTCTCTTTTATTTTTATAGCAATTATAAGTTTTGCAAAAATTGCAGCCCTATATTTGATGATAAGTCTTGTATTTAGTTACTTAGGGGTATCTTTACTAGTAACTCCTTTTATTAGAAAAGCTTCCAAAGAACGAATAAATCTAGAATCAGAGATTAATAAAGTAATGACTGAGTCTATAAGGACTATTGTAGATGTTCATTTATCAGGTTCAGAAAAGTTTTTTCAGGAAAGACATAACAGAGCGGGAAAAATTGCTTTCCCTTTTCTTTGGAAAGCAGAAACCTATCCAGAGTTACCCCGAGCCCTAATAGAGCCATTAGGTATTACTCTTATTTTCTCAATTGGTCTTTTCCCTCTTTTTTCAAAAAATAGTCCTACAAACTTACTAGAAATAGTTCCATTCTTAGCAACTATTGCTGTAGCATCATTAAAATTAACACCTCCTTTACAAGACCTTTTTAGAGGAATAACAGATTTAAGAGCTGGATTGCCTGATGTTGAAAAGGCATTGAGCATAATTGAATTAGAAGAAAAAAGAAAGTCTGTTAGTCAAAATAATGAGCACAAGAAAAAGTTTTTAAAAGTACCAGAAGAAAGCATAGTTTTAAAAAATATTTATTACAAATACCCAAATACTGATAAATTTGCTCTAAGAAATATAAATATAGAAATACCTATTGGCCAAAAAATTGCTTTTATTGGGAAAACAGGAAGCGGGAAAACTACGACAGCAAACCAAATACTTTGCCTTCTTAGACCAACATCAGGAAATTTAATAATTGATAATAAACCACTTAAAAGTTCAGAAATTCAAGCTTGGCAATCATTGTGTTCGTATGTGCCACAATCAATAAATTTACTAAATACTGACATATTATCAAATATCGCATATGGTTTAAATGAAGATGAAATAGATGAAAAAAAAGTTTGGGAATCGATAAAAGCTGCCCAAATAGAAGAATTAATTTATAGCTTACCCAAAAAACTAAATACAAAAGTTGGAGAAAATGGCATAAGACTTTCTGGTGGTCAAAGGCAAAGAATTGCTATTGCAAGAGCTTTTTACAGAAATACAAAAATTATTGTGATGGATGAAGCTACAAGTGCATTAGATAATAAAACAGAGTCAAATCTTATCAGAGCAATTTGCAATTTGAACAAAGATTTTACTTTTATTTTTATAGCACATAGAATTTCAACAATTAAAGAATGTGATTGTATCTATGAGTTTTCAGGGGGAGAGGTTTCTGCATTTGGAAAATATGAAGAACTTTTGAAAAAATCTGAAAGCTTCAGAGAAATAGTAAATAAAAATTCAGTCAATTTTTAAGAATTTATTCAAATTAAAATTAATTTCTTAGACTAAAAAAATAATTATCAGGTATGGTTATAAAAAATATCAACTTACTTTTCTCAGAGGATTTAAGATCTGAAAACATTCTTGATAATTTTTTTAGAAATATTAATTATATTTTTTGTAAAGTGATATATAAGAATTTTTCATTTTAGTTGTTGTAAATAATTCCCTATGAGTGTAAAAAGAATTGTTTGAAAATTTTAATTTTAGAGCTTTATTTTTCATAATTTTTTCTATGAGATAACTCGCTTGATTTATATTTCCTAATCTATATAAAAAACCAGAATAGCCATCTTTTATAGTATCTATATTACCTGTAACATTAGAAGCAATTATTGGCAACCCAATAGACATTGCCTCTAAAATACTAATAGGATGTCCCTCATATAAAGAAGTTGAGAGAAACAAATCTGCCTCATAAAGATATTTAAAAACATCTTTTTGGGTTCCAAATAAAAAAACATTCTTTATGGAGTTATTTTCGAGATAGATTTTTGCCTTTTCAAAAAGGCTTCCATCGCCAAGGACAATAAAATTATAAATTTGTAATTTCTTAGCTATTTTAAAAATTTCAAAAATATTTTTTTGATCAACTAATCTACAAATTGAAATTATATTTTTTTTGTTGTTATTAATTCCTATTTTCAAATTATTTTTTTCTTGATTAAATTTTTGTCTAATCATTTTTTTTGTTGAATTATTTATAATGCAGCTATTTTTACCAAACAATATTTTTGAATTTATAGTTTGCATCTTTTCACTATGAGATACAAAAACTTTTTGATCATCTAACCAGCCAGTCATATTTTCATAAAATATGTATAAAAATTTCTTTAATTTAGATAAACAAAGTGTATGAATTCCATGAAAAGTATATATTAAAGGTTTTTGTAAAAAAATTTTAATTATTCTTGCAATTAAACCAGCACCTTTTCCATGAGCATGAATAATGTTTATTGAATTTTTCCTCGAAAATATTAATAATTTTATAATATCTATTAGTGAGATTTTTCTTTCAGAAATATTCAAACATTTTTTGTTATCTAATATTTCACTTTTTAGATTTGAAAATGGCATTGCCAAATAAAAATCAAATTCATCTTTCAAAAGTTCCGTTAATAAAAAAATATGAGAAGGTCCTCCACCAGTTTTACCTGAGGCGGAAATTATTAGAATTTTAGGTTTTGAATTATTCATTATTTTGTTAAGGTTAAATATAATTTTTATATATTTTTTAAAAAATATTTAATTCTTTTTAAATAAGAAATTGGAATTAGAAGAATTGTTATTAATATTGTTGAAGTAAACTTTATTAAGTTAATTCTTCTGTAAAAAAACCATCTTATAAAGTATGGAATTGACTTGATTGAAGTCAATTCAAACTTCAAACTTAAAAGATGTGATGAAATTATATATTGTTCATAATAATTATTTTTAAAAGGCCTATAGATGTCACAAATTCTTGTCTTAAAACTTTTGATTTTTACATTGTTTGTTACGGCCGCTATAAAAAATAATCTACATGCGTCTCTTTTGTCTTGCCCATTATTCAAATTATTCTCAACAAGTTGTGGTACTTCATTCCAAATTTGGTCTAGAAAAGACATTGTTTTTTTTGAACCACCAAAAAAAATATCATAAACCCTATTAGGATAATAAGCCCTGCCAAAATTGATATTATATAAAATAGATGAATTTACCAACTTTTTTAAGGGATATATTTTTAATGGATGAAGAAAAATAGAATCAAATCTGCATCTAAAAATCAGATCATAGTTATTAACCTCATTACCCAAAAGTTTATAGCATTGCGAAAGTGTATATATTTGCGGTAAAGCAAATATAGTCCCCTTATGATATATTTTTGAATTAAAAATTTTCTTATGAGTTTTTGGAAGATTAATAATGAAATTATTGTAAGACTCTGTTTGAATTTCTTTTAAATTAAATTCAGAAAATATACTTGATATTTGGGCAAAACAATTATTATCACTTATGATTTTTGGTATATTTTCTCTATGATCTAAAGATTCTCCTGGCTCATCCCATGAATAACAAAAAATATTATAATCAAGTCCTTTTGTAAGATTTTCAATACTATATCTAATTAAATCTTTGGCGATAGGGCGATATTGACCTGCAAATAAAAATGCAATTTTCATAATATATTTGTTAAGTAATTTAAGTGGACTTAAAATCTTCTATTGATAAAAATTTATCATCTATATAATTTAAATCTCCAAATCCCCATGGTTTATTAAAATAAATCTCATCATATGGGATATTATTTTTTTTTAACCATTCTATAAGTATAACATTGGTATATTTGTTTATTAATCCTATATTTCCTTTAAAGGTTCTTACATTCCTTGAAGTATAGAGAATAATGTAGCTACCTTTATTATCCTCTTCTCTTAATTTTGTACAAACAGTTTCAATTGGTTTACATTTACTATAGTTTTTTTCGGGGGGAGATTCGCATATGGTTTTATCAATATCTACAACTAATGTTCTTCGTTGGTGTCCAGAGAAATCATTCTCTCCTTTAATTTCATTAATACTTAAATCAAAAGAAGCACAAATTTCCTCTAAAGTCCCAAATGTTTTTACATGTGAAGCCTCAACAGCAAGAATATTTTTACCTTTTTTTATCGCATAGTCGTAAACAGGGGAAATATATAATTCAGAATTGAATTTCTTATTTATTGATAATAAATATTGTCTAGTGAGTTTTATTAATTCATCTGATTCTCTAAAAAAGTAAGTTCCAACTGAACATTTTGAGGATATTCTTTCTTTCTCTTTTACTTCATAAATCAATTCTTCTCCATTCTTAGTTTTTAAAAAAGACCAATTTTCACCTTCAGAGAAGAAATAAGGAATTGCGCCAAAATAATCTTTATCAATCTCTTCAAAATTTTGAGAAATTTTATAAGATGTATCGCAGTTATGAATTAATATTTTTCCTTTTAATGAAAAATATTCAATGGCTTTAATCGCTGTAAGAAGTTGACCATTTTTTACTTCTTCCAACTCAAGCCAATTAATAAAAACTTGTGGAAAAATTTTTTTTATTTTATTTAATAAACATTCTTTTACTCGATCTTTTTTTTGAGTGACAATATACAATTTATCTCTTGAAGAAAAATTAAACGAACTTAAACTCCATATCAATAATTCAATTCCATTTACAATAACTAAAGGCTTTGGAGGTTTAATACCTTGACTGATTAATCTAGAGCCTTTACCTGCCGCAGTTATTAAGTAATTCATATTTCTAAACTGTAATTTTTTATATCTATATCGTAAAACAAAGATATCCCAATTATTAATAATACACCCATTCGTTGTTCATCATCTTTATGCAAAGGTATCATTGATAAAAATAAATTTGATGTAAGTATTCTCAGAATTTCTTTATCAATTAATTTTTCTAAAAATATTTTTTGGAAATAAAAATTAGCTACCTCATAATTAAACGGCTTGTAAATTTTTAATAAATATTGATCTTTTTCATATGAAATAGAAAACATATTATTAACTATTGAGTCATAAAAGCATCTAAATGAATGATTTAATTTGGCAAGATCATAAAAGGGATCTACATAACCAATTTTATTATCTCCTATTGAATCAGCTTTAGGATCAATTAATTTTATACTTCCTGATATTGATTCAATTAATATATTATTAAAACAAAGATCTCCATGCCCAAATAATAAAGGTCTTTTTTTCTCAATTTCTTTTAATTTTTTTTGCAACTTAATATAAGTGATCTTTAAAGAAGGTAGAAAATTATTATTTACTTTTACACCACTATTTATAATTTTGTCGAGGAATTTATTATTTAGACCATCTACAATCTTATTTAAATTATCTATTCTTTGTTTAAGTTTTTTGGAATAAAGATGACTGGAATTGTAAAAGAACTTTTTTGAATTATTATTTAAATAAAATTCACTATAAATATTAAAAAGTGATTTAACTATCGTTTCCCAACGATTTGCTCCTATCTTGCGAAATAAAAAAATCTCTGCAAGATTTGGGAAAGGTAAATATTCCAATTCCAAATTAACTTTATCTTGATGATCCTTGGTAAAAAAAATTGGGAAAAAGACTTTTAATTCAGATGGAATATTCTTATAAAAATTAATTTCTTTTTCCAGTTTTATAGTATCCTTGGAAACCTTAATAATACTGTTCCTTTTATGATTGTATTTGATTTCGTTAAAGAATCTACTTGAAAAAGAAGAGATTTTTGTTTCAAAATAAGTTGTATTATGACCTGCATCATACCATTTTTCATGCGTTATAGAATGATCATATTTTTCAATTAGTATTTTTGCAAGATAAAGAAGATCATTCATTTGATCATTATTTATTTCTTTTAAAGCATCTCTTATATTATTCTTACCCGAAGAAATTCTTCCTGTAAATGGGTAACATTTTTCTTCAAAATGAATTTCTTTTTCTTTAAATAAATATTCAACTTTTGTTTTATTAAAATATGATATTGCAGACCAATTTTCTTTCGATATTTTATTTTCGCCAAAATAAATAGATTTTGTTTCTGTAAATTGATTATCTGGAATTGTTGTAATAGGACATATATTTACAAAATCTTCTTGGATATAATTTATTGATTTCTTAATAGTATCTATAGCTCCAAGAGTAGATCCTACATTAATAAAATTACAATTATCAAAAGATCTTAATCCTCTTAGTTCATTTGAAAAATTATTTACAGCTATATAAATATTATGTTTAGATATACAATTTTTTTTTATTCTTTCAATAATTAATGTATTTCCTATATTTAAAAAAGGCTCAGAAGATATAAATGAATTATCATATGCTTTATAAGCTGCCGCAAGAATTAATACTGCATTTTTTTCTTTTTCAATTCTTCTTAAGTTCATATAAGGAACTTTTCTAAAGATATATTTTAAAATAAATTTTAATTAAAAGATAAAATTTATCATAAATTGTTTCTAATTTTATTAGAAAGGTTTTTGCTTTTGCCTAGGATAATATTAATAGCAATAATTTTAAAAAAGATATCAAAAATTAAAAATCAAGTAAAAATATTCATTATTTTTTTTTAAAAAATTTTGAAGTAATTTTTATTGTCATTTGCATTGTATCTAGTTACTAATTTTTTATATTAGTATTACTGAGATTAAGACTTAATAATAAAATATTCTTAAAACCTATTTAATCATTAGTATTGCAAGTAATAATCTCATCATATTTAATGATATCAACTGAAAAGTTTTATAAGAATATCTCCTCTCCTTAAGATGAAAAAAATCAATAAAAATCCAAAAGTTCAGATTTTATTAGCAACCCATAATGGAGGGAGATTTTTACGCGAGCAATTAGATTCAATTGTTAATCAAGAATATAAATTTTGGGAGCTTCTAATTCATGATGATGGGAGTATTGATGATACGATCAAGATATTAAAAAAATATAAGGAAAATTATCCCAAAAAAATAAAATTACTAATTGACCAAAAAATCTTCTCCAGTGCTAGCAAAAATTTTTTTCACTTGATAAAACACAGATCTAAAGATGCAAATTTATACTTTTTTTGTGATCAAGATGATATATGGCTCAAAAGTAAGCTAAGAATTATCATCGAAAAATATAATTCACAAGATGATAGAAAACCTATATTAATACACTCGGATCTTTCCCTAGTAGACTCTAAAGGAAAATTAATAGAAAAGTCTCACAATAAATTAATTAAATACCAAAAAAATATTATCACCAAGGAAACTTCTCTTTATTATAATCCAGTACCAGGATGCGCAATGACTATAAATTCAGCTTTAGCAGATAGAATTTCCTACTGTAAATATATGGTAATGCACGACTGGTGGATACTTTTATCTGCCTTGCATGAAAACACAAATATTCTTTATATAAAATTACCACTTGTAAAGTACAGGCAACATTCTGAAAATGTTTTAGGTTATAAAAAAATTAACATCTTTATATTAATTATTAGATTATTTTTTAAAATTCCACGATATATTAAAAATGTTAAAAAAGCCTACTCTCAATCAAAACAATTCTGCGATCAATCGGGATTAAAATATTTTATTAAATTAGTCTTTCGTCAGTTAAAAATGAATTCATGAAACATTTTTTTATTAAAATCCTAAACTCAATCTAAAAACCCATTTTATTTCATCAAAATTATTCAACTTATAATTATCAATATGATCAGAAAGTTGAACAGCAAATGTACCTCTCAAGGGAATCTCATTAAAGGGAATAATTGATGTTCCAAGGATAAACCACTTACTATTATATTCAAAAAATGTTGATAACTTTTTATTATAAACCCTTGAAATAGAAAAAACGGGTGCCCAGCATAAGCTTCTTTGATTATTTATCTCAGTACCAGAACCCCCTAACAAATCACTACATAGAAATTTTATATTTCCCTCTGCCATTCTTCCCGTTGCGACACCAAAAGTATAAATATCAAGTGGGAACTCACCTGATTTATTATTACTCCATAAAGCCTTAGAAAGGGTCAAATAAATATTTCTTCCTGAATCAGTTAACCCATCAAAATGAAGCAATTGTTCTGCTCCAAATGAGAACCCCTCAGTTGGAGAAAGTTTGCGGTCTATTCTAAAACCAAGAGATTGTCCTTCCCCGACTGAAGTTGTACCACCTGGTGAACTGCCAGAATATACACTTCTTATTCCATAATTTAGACCAAAACTACTTTTTTTGTTATTTAGAAATTGATAATGTAAGATCCCAACAGCATCGCCATTATTCCAACCCCAAAAACTTTTTCCTTCTCTTCCTTTCTCAAATCTTCCACTATGTCCCATTACAGAAGAATCAAATTTATATTTTTTATTCCATTTCAATCCTGGAGGAACAAACCAACTAATATCTGGACCAACTATGGAATCATTAAAGACAATTGATCTATTAAAAGAGCTTATGCCTTGAATATTATTTTTTGAAAAATACTTATTTATTATAGTTTCTTTTACTGTAGTTCCCTTTATTTTAGTTTCTTTGTTTTTTATTTTAATATCTTGATTATTCTTGATTTTTTGCCAAATAATATCTTTTTCATTTTTTTCTCCAATATAAGTTTTTTCCCAATTAATATTATTTTTAATTGTTTGCAATCTATTAGTACTTGTATCTGGAAATAGTTGTTTTTGATAAAAAATAAATAATAAAAAAAATAATAATGTGCCAATTTTTAATTTTCCCCTCTTAACAAAAGTATTTTTATAGCTATCTAAATTAAATAGATTTTGTATTTCTTCTTTTAAATATAATTGTATTTTTGACAACTCTAAGCCTCTTTATTTTTTTAAAATATATTTTTATAATACATTATTTTTTTAAATGAATTAAGTAACTAATTTTTTTATCAATTAGCTTTATTATCATTAATATGAATTTTTATTTGATTAATTAGACTAAGAGAAAGGGCAAAACCTCAATAAAGTTACAAAATTTTTCAAAAAATATTTCTAATATTATTGAACTACTTTTTGATTATTTTAAAAGATAATAACAATATATGCAAAAAAGATATGTGATTTTTAGATGATTGAAAATCGCAAAAATCTTTATTCGAATCTAATCTAGATTGATTACAGCCCAGATCATGATTTTAGATATGGAATTAACTCCGAATTAATCTTCAAAAAACTTTGTTGGAAGACACTTTTTAAATTTAATCAGACAATCCAAGAAACTTCTTTTTAGTATCTTTAAAATCAAGCTTGAAAAAATAAAAATTAATAAAGGCCCTGTTTATAAAGGCGAGCGATTAGGAATCCTGAATTTAATAAAGTTTTTATTAATTAAATATTCAAATTATTAAATTAGAGATAGTTCAAATGTAAAGAGTATCATACAAAAATTTACTCTTAAAAAAATTTATTTAAAGTAATTTTATATTAATAAGTTAAAATATACTCATACAGAAAAAATAATAATAATGTCAAATAATTTTATTGTTCCTTTAATTTTATGCGGGGGATCTGGTTCTCGCCTTTGGCCCTTATCTAGAGAAAGTTATCCAAAACAGTTTTTATCCATAAAAAAAGAAGAAAAATTTAGTCTTCTACAACAGACAATTATAAGAATATCAACTTTAAAAAATCTAAAGAAGCCAATATTAGTATGTAATGAGGAACATAGATTTATCGTAGCTGAACAAATGAGAGAAATAAATATCGAAGAATTTATAATTATGCTAGAACCTTTTGGAAGAAATACCGCTCCAGCAATTACTTTGGCAGCATTGAAATCTCTTGAACTTGATGAGGATCCAACTTTACTAGTTCTATCTTCAGACCATGAAATTAAAAAAAACGAACAATTTTTAAAAGTTATTAATGAGGGTCTAAGATTTGCAGAGATGAATAAATTGGTAACATTCGGAGTTGTCCCAAGATCTCCCGAAGTAGGATACGGATATATAAAGGCTACAAAACCTTTTGGATCTAAATTAGAAGGCTTTAAAATAGAAAGTTTTATTGAAAAACCAGATAAAGAAACGGCTCAGAAACTAATTCAAGATAATAGATACACTTGGAATAGTGGAATTTTTATGTTCAAGTCCAAAGAGATAATTAAAGAGATAGATATGTTTTCTCCAGAAATTTTAATTTGTTGCAAAAATGCACTTGATAAAAGTAAGGTTGATCTTGATTTTCAAAGGTTGGACAAAGCTTCTTTCAAAAAATGTGATAATTTATCAATTGATATTGCTGTCATGGAAAAGACAACAAGGGGGATTGTAGTCCCTTTAGATGTTGGATGGAGTGATGTAGGTAGTTGGGAAGTTGTGTGGGAAACCTCTAACAAAGATAACGAAGGTAATTATACAGAAGGTAAGGTTGTATTAGAAAATACTAAGAATTCTTATTTAAGAAGCGAAAACAGATTAATAGTAGGTATCGATTTAAATAACCTTATAGTAGTAGAAACTAGAGATGCAATTTTAATCTCTGAAAAAAATTCATCTCAAAAAGTAAAAAGTATAGTTAAACATTTAAAGAAAAATAATATGCCCGAAGGCATTACGCATTCAAAGGTTTACAGACCCTGGGGACATTATCTTTCAGTAGTAGAAGCAAATAGATGGCAATTAAAACTAATAATGGTTAAGCCAGAAGCGAAATTATCTCTTCAGATGCATCATCACAGATCAGAACATTGGGTAGTAGTGAGTGGCACTGCAAAAGTAGAAGTCGACAACAAATTGAAAATATTATCAGAGAATCAAAGCGTATACATCCCCTTAGGCTCAAAACATAGGTTAAGTAATCCTGGGAAAATACCTCTCACACTTATAGAAGTTCAAAGTGGTTCATATGTAGGAGAGGATGATATTGTAAGATTTGAAGATTCCTATGGAAGAACAGAATAACTATTATTTTTACCTTAGAATTGAAAAGAAATTCCATCTTTTTTGCAATCACCTAAAGTAAATCTTTTAAATCTAAATTCAAGATGAAAACTAATATAAAAAACATTTGTTGTATTGGAGCAGGATATGTAGGAGGTCCAACTATGTCAGTCATAGCAGATAAATGTCCTGATATTAGTGTTAATGTTGTTGATAAAAATTCTGAAAGAATTGCATTATGGAATCATTCAAATTTAGATTTACTCCCTATATACGAGCCTGGTTTAGATGAAATTATTTCAAGATGCAGGGGTAAGAACTTAACATTCTCAACAAAAATAAGGGAAAAAATTTCCTCTGCTGATATGGTCTTTATTTCTGTCAACACTCCCACAAAAACAAAAGGAATTGGAGCTGGGCAAGCAAGCGACCTTAAATGGGTGGAAGCTTGTGCAAGAGATGTAGCAAAGTTTTCCATAGGTCATACAATAGTTGTAGAAAAAAGCACTCTTCCAGTTAAAACTGCTGAGGTAATAAAAAAAATATTAGAAGCTTCACAAATTACAAAAAAGTCTCAAAAAGAAAAATCATTTGATGTTTTATCTAATCCAGAATTTCTAGCTGAAGGGACAGCTATAAAAGACTTAGAAAAACCTGATAGAGTCTTAATTGGAGGAGAAAAAAATGATGCAATACTTGCCTTACATAATATTTATAGTAAATGGGTTCCAAAGGAAAAAATTTTACATACTAATATTTGGAGTAGTGAATTAGCGAAACTTACATCGAATGCTTTTTTAGCACAGAGGATAAGCTCCATAAATTCAATTGGTGCAATTTGTGAAGCTACGGGTGCTGATGTTAGAGAGGTTGCTAGAGCAATAGGTTCTGATAGTAGAATAGGTTCTAAGTTTTTAGATGCAGGTCCAGGATTTGGAGGTAGTTGTTTTAAAAAAGATATTTTAAATCTAGTATATTTATCAAAATTTTTTGGTCTAAATGAAGTTGCATCTTTCTGGGAGGGAGTAGTTAAATTAAATCATTGGCATCAAAAAAGGATCTCAATATTAGTGGTTGAAAAACTATTTGGTTCTGTTAGTAACAAAAAAATTGGTATTTTAGGATTCTCTTTTAAAGCAAACACAAATGACACAAGAGAATCTGCTGCTATAAGTATTTGTAAAGATTTAATAGAGGAAGGTGCAATACTACACATACATGATCCAAAAGTTGAAGAAAATCAAATTTCAAAAGATTTAGGATTAAATTCAATAAATTCAAATAGAAAAAATGAGGCTAAAAATAAAATCCAAAATTCAGGAGATTGGTTTTTTGCCTCAAATATTGATGAAATTTTTCCTGAGGCAGATGCAATATTGATACTTACGGAATGGAAAGAATATACAAATATTGATTGGAAGAAGATTTCAACAAAAATGAGAAGACCTGCATGGATTTTTGATGCGAGATCAATACTAGATCCCAAGGAACTTGAAAATACAAATCTAAATTTATGGAGAATAGGAGATGGATTTAATACATAAAAAAATAATATACACAAAATAAGTTAAATTATTAATTAATCCATTTATTAATAGAAAGAAATTAATTTATGATTAAAAAAGCTCTCATAACAGGTATTACTGGTCAAGATGGAAGTTATCTTGCGGAATTACTTTTAGAAAAAGGTTATGAGGTTCATGGAATTAAACGAAGATCAAGTAGTTTTAATACTTCAAGGATTGATCATTTATATCAAGACCCGCATATTATGGATCCTAAATTTTTTCTTCATTATGGAGATCTCACTGATAGTACAAATTTAATTAACATTATCCAGAAAGTTAAACCAGATGAAATTTATAATTTAGGCGCTCAGAGTCATGTTGCCGTAAGTTTTGAAACTCCAGAATATACAGCTAATAGTGATGCATTAGGAACCTTAAGGATTCTAGAGGCAGTGAGAATATTGGAACTAAAAGGAAAAACAAAAATATATCAAGCAAGTACAAGCGAATTATACGGATTAATTCAAGAAACACCGCAAAATGAAAAAACCCCCTTTTATCCAAGAAGTCCTTATGGTGTTGCTAAACTTTATGCTTATTGGATAACTGTTAATTACCGTGAAGCTTATGGCATATTTGCATGTAATGGAATACTTTTTAATCATGAAAGTCCTAGAAGAGGAGAAACATTTGTCACAAGGAAAATCACAAGAGGGTTAGCCAGGATAAATGCTGGATTAGATTCTTGCCTATTTATGGGTAATCTTGATTCAAAAAGAGATTGGGGCCATGCTAAAGATTATGTTGAGATGCAATGGCTAATGTTACAACAAGATACTCCGGAAGATTATGTAATTGCTACGGGAAGGACTGAAACAGTTAGACATTTTATTGAGTTAACAGCTTCAGCACTTGGTTGGGATAATAAAGGGAAAACAGATCCTATTATTTGGGAAGGAGAAAAAGAAAATGAGATTGGGAGAAGAGGAGATACAAGAGAAATAGTTATTAAAATTGACAAAAGATACTATCGACCAACTGAAGTAGACTTGTTAATAGGAGATTCAACGAAGGCATTCAATAGATTGCATTGGGCACCAAAAATCTCGCTTGAAGCAATGATTTCTGAGATGGTGGAAAATGATACTGAAATTGCCAAAAAAGAATTCATCCTCAAAAAAAAAGGTTTTGACATTGATAATTCAAGCGAACCACCAAGATAATATTAACTAATTTATGAAAAAGATATCCTTAGAAGATACTATTTTAGTTGCTGGAGCAAGAGGAATGGCAGGAAGTGCTATTCATAAAAACCTTATTAATTCAGGTTATGGGAACAAAAAATATGGTGGAAAAATTTTTACACCTAATAGTAATAACTTAAATTATCTTAATAGTATTTTGGTTGAGGATTGGTTTAAAAAAAATAAACCCTCAGTCGTTGTAATTGCTGCTGCAAAAGTTGGAGGAATTCTTGCAAATGCTACCCAACAGGCAGACTTTTTATTGCAGAATATAAAGATTCAGACAAATATTATTGAAACCGCATGGAAAAATAAAGTTAAAAGATTACTTTTTTTAGGCAGTAGTTGCATCTATCCTAAATTTTGCCAACAACCAATTAAAGAAGAATATTTGTTAAATGGACCACTTGAGAATACCAATGAAGGATACGCTATAGCAAAAATTGCAGGTTTAAAACTTTGTGAGAATTTAAGAAATCAATATGGATTCGATGCTTTATCATTAATGCCTACAAATTTATATGGCCCAGGAGACAATTACCATCCCAAGAATAGTCATGTTATTGCAGCACTAATAAAAAAATTCCATAGTGCGGTATTAAATAAAGAAAAAACTGTTACTTGTTGGGGTTCAGGTTTACCAAAAAGAGAGTTTTTACATTCAGATGATCTTGGAGCTGCCGTAGTATTTTGTCTTGAGAACTGGGATCCATCTTCAAATGATGCCCCTTTAGACTCTAATGGAAATGTTTTAAATCATTTAAATGTTGGGACAGGATCAGATATAACTATAAAAGAATTATCTTTGAAAATAGCAAATATAACAGGTTTCAAAGGGGAAATTATTTGGGATAAAAGCAAACCAGATGGTACTCCTAGAAAGCTTCTTGACATTAGTAAAATAAAAAGTCTAGGTTGGAGCCCAAATGTTCCACTTGAGATAGGTCTCACTGAAACAATAACTGAATATATGGAACAAGAACATTAAAAAACTAACAAAATTTTTTATTATTCAAATGCCATTTCCAACCATCAATACACATATCACTAATTTTCCTTTTTGGTTCCCAATTTAAGGTTTCTTTAGCTAATTTGTTATCCGCGACTAATCTATCAACATCACCTTCCCTCCGATTTGCAAAATCATAAGGCACTTTAACATTATTTATATTTTGGAAAGTTTCAACTAATTCTAAAACACTTGTTGGATTTCCAGTACCCAAATTAAGATTTAAAAATTTCGAATTTTTGATTTTTAATAAATACTCTAATGCCAAGATATGTCCTTCAGCAAGGTCCATTATATGAATAAAATCTCTTATGCATGTTCCGTCTTTAGTATTCCAATCATTACCGAATATTTTTAATTTCTTTATTTCTCTTGACGCCACTTTGTTAATTAATGGGAATACATTATTGGGCACCCCTTTAGGATTTTCACCAATTAATCCACTATTATGAGCTCCGATCGGATTAAAATATCTCAAATTTGCTATCCGCCATTTTTGCTGATCACTCTCAAAAAGATTGTGCAACATAAATTCAATAGTGGCCTTAGTAAATCCATAAGGATTAATAGGATTAATATTTGAATTTTCTTGAATTAAAAGATTTTGATTTTTACCATATATTGTGGCGCTGCTACTAAAAATCAAAGAGTGGCAATTAAACTTTTTCATAGCGTCCAATAATCTAATTGCACCGATCAAATTACAATCCCAATAATTTAATGGATGTTTTACTGATTCTTTAACTGCTTTTAAACCTGCGAGATGAATTACTCCTTCAATACAATTATCTTCTTTTTTTGCATCCATAAATATCTTTTCTAAAAAATAAGAATTTCTAATATCCCCCTCATAAAAACTTATATTTTTTTTTAATAAAGGATTAATAGAATTAATTAGTTCTATCATTCTCATATAAAAAGACTTAGAACTATTCAAAAAAGAATCGGCAATTACAACATTATAATTTTTTTCTAGTAGTGAAATAGTCACATGACTACCAATAAAACCAACTCCCCCCGTTACTAGAATCTTTTTCATCAATAATTTTAAGTTTACCAATTAGCAAAATATGTTTTTATTTTATATCTTTAAAAGTCTTATGAAGCTATCTGACATAAATATTTCATAAGGATCGAGTTCTCTTTTTACTTCAAGCCAATCATCAAGCCTTTGGTAAGATTCTCTAAATATTTCAGGAGATTGTCTCGAGTCTTTTGCTAAATATATTCTTCCACCTTCAGAAACTATTTCCTTATCTAAATTTGAGAGCTCTTGATTTAAATTTTTAATATTGGATGGAATATCAATCGCTAATGTCCATCCTGCAATAGGAAATGATAAATAGCCTGGATTTTTTTCGCCAAATCTTTTCAAAACTGTTAAGAAAGAAGGAGCAGATATGTTTCTTAAATTTTCTAGAGTTTTTTTTATAAGATATGAAGCCTTATCAGGAACTACAAATTGATATTGAATAAAACCAGATGGGCCGTATATTCTATTCCAATTATTGATACCATCTAGAGGATAAAAAAATTGCCCAATATTTTGGCTTTCTCCATACTTTAATTTGGGATGTTTCCTAAACCATGCCTCATTAAATGTTTTTACTGTAAATCTATTAAGCAGACCAGATGGGAAAAGATTAGGCGCTGTCGTTAATGCTTTTATATCATAATCCAATGGATTTTCTCCTATATTTCCTACTAATTCACTTTTTTCTAAATGTTCTCCACAGGTTAAAACACCTCTAAATTTTTTATTTAGACTATCGACCCAAGCTACGCTATACGTATATTTCTTATCAGCCTCAATCATCTCACACATTAAGGAATCAATATCAATAAATCTCCTGGTATCTACATTTATGTAAGAACTTGATATTGGGATTACCGAGAAAGTAGCCTCCAAAATTATGCCCGTTAAACCCATCCCACCGACTGTTGCCCAGAATTTTTTAATATTTAAGGGATTATCATTATCTGAAGGGCTTAGTTTTTGTATCTCTCCAGTACCATCCATCAAAATGAGAGTTTTCAGGTTTTGTCCAAAACTTCCATTAATATGATGATTCTTCCCATGTACATCTGATGCAATAGCACCTCCTACTGTAACAAAGCGAGTACCTGGAGAAACAGGAAGAAAAAATCCTTTTGGGACAATAAAACTTAGTAACTCATCAAACGAAATCCCAGCTTTTGCTGTAACAAGCTGATTTTCCCTATCTAAATTAATTGAATTAAAATTTTTTAAACTTACAACATTTTTTTTATCTAACTGTGCAGAATCTCCGTAAGATCTCCCCAAACCTCTTGCTATTAATGATTTATTTTCTGCATTTTTTATAATTTTTTTTAATTTTGATTCATTTGAAGGAGTTAATACTTTACAATTTGCAAATTTATTTCTACCCCATCCATAAAGAATTTTTGATTCAATCATCTTCTAAAAACTATAATCTAGAAACTAAAAAGTTTGGCATGATTCTTATGAGCATCATTATAGGTCCCCAAAACCAAGGGAGATATTCGACTCCTCGTTTAGAGTTGTTTTTTAATAAAATTTTAGCAACATCTGAAGTCTTAATACAAAGGAAATTTGGCACCTTGCCGATTGTCATTGGTGTTGCCATATAACCTGCTTTTATAATACGAACAGAAAAAGGCTTCCCATAGCAACTAGTCATTAAACCTTCACAAAAATTTTGAAGACCTGCTTTTGCAGAACCATAGAAATAATTTGAAGGTCTTCCTCTATCACTAGAGACAGATGTAAATACCCATAGTCGGCAGGATTTATTAATTCTCTCAGGAGTAGCAATTGCGTTAATCCATGGGATAATTCCAAAATAATTACTATAAATTATATTTTTTGCTTCTTCAAAATCAATCTTCGCAAGATCATTATTCCCTAAAAAACCAGCGGTTATTAAATAAAGATCATAATCATCAACTTTATAAAAATCTTCTTCATTTTTTTGGTTTTGAAAATTTAAATCAACTATTCTTTCATTCACTTGGACTTGTTTATTCTTCATTAAAAAATTAGCAAAACATTTGCTTTTTTCTTTGTCTCTTGAAATTAGGTAAAATCTTTCGCAGCCTTTTTTTGCTAATTCAATGCAAATAGATTGAGCGACTAAACTGTTTGATCCTAATACCCAAACACTTTTTATCATTCTATTTTTTTTAAAGTACTTTAATCATTTCTATATAGATTACTCTATCAATTAATAAAATAAAATAATCCTCTTAAATATTTTCTACTCAATTTTTATAAATTAATTTATTATTCTTCTCAATCCCAAAGAAATAAATCCTAAAAATGTTGCGAACCAAAGTGTTATTAACCTCGTTACTATAATAACTTGACCAGCAACTTCTAAAGGTATTTTTTTAAAAGATAGGAAACTGAACATAGTTAATTCTGTTGTTCCAATACCTCCTGGGAGCATTGATAAACCGCCTAATAACCCAGAAGTAGTATGAACTAAGGTTGCAAATATTACATTAATATCATAAGTCCCTATTTTTCTTATTATTAACCAAAACCCAAATCCCTCCAATAACCATGAAATTGTTCCTAAAACAGTAGTAATTAAAATCAACCTTAAATTCAAGAAATTTTTTAAATAATTTAAAGACTGACTTGAAACATTTTTAAACTTTTTAGGTAAGAATTTTTTTATGAAATAATTCAGAATATTTTTTATTTTATTTTTAAATTTTTTGGCAAACAAAAAGGCTGCTAAAAAAATAATTGATGAAAATAAAATAAATAAAGGATTTATTGAATAAAAATTTTTAAGATAAATAAATAATTTCCAATTTAATAAAATAATTATAATTACTGAGAATAAGTCACTTATCCTCTCAAATAAAAGAGCAGATGTTGTTTTTATTAGTGAAATTCCAAATTTTTCAAATAAGAAATATGACCTAATTAATTCTCCACTCTTCCCTGGAGAGGCGGTAAAAGCATAAGAACCCATCCATGAAAGAAAATCATCTTTTATTGGTAAGACCAAACCTAAATTAATTAATAAAATTCTCCATCTTATAAATCTTACAAAGTAACCAATCAATACTGATAAGATAGCTTTAAAAAAAGTTATGTCTAAAACCCTAATTGTTGCAAAAACTTGATTGTGAAAAAAAGTACTTATTATTCCATATAGTAAGAAGAAAGCTCCTACAATAAAAATCAAATTTTTAAAAGAATAATTTGGATACTTTACTGGAGTAGAATTAAAAGATTTATAATGTGGAAATTTTGAATTAAGTAATAATTCCTTATCTCCTAAACTATCACCATATGCTTCGTAAATAAGTTGATTATCTGAACCTTCTTTTTCATTTAAAGCAATAATCTTATTAATTCCTTTTATGTTTTTGCCACTAATAATTGGCAACCATTTATTATTATTTCTTTTGAGTTTTGTAGAAATTAATTCAACTTCTAAATAATTAGCTAAAGGAGTAATTAGCATATCTAAAGATGCTGAACATAAAACAACCTTATCTCCTTTTTCTTTATGAAAATGTATTCTATTAAGAGCCTCAATATTTATTCTTTCTTTTAGAATATTTAAGAACCAATCATTATTTTTTAAAAATTCTTCTTTATTGAATTTTTCACATATTTTAAAATGTTTAATGAATTTTTCTTTGGCAGATACATCAGAAATTAAATTAAGTTTCCAAAATAAAAAGCATGGAAAAAAAAGTAAATAAGAAATTAAGAATCTAAAAAATGATTGAGATTTTCTAGCAGCCAAGAATAATGAATCACCATTTATTAAAGTTCCATCAACATCAAAGACAGCTAACATTTAAGCAAAAAAGTATCCAATTATAAAAGTTGTAGATATCCAAAAAATAATAATAATTTTTATAAAGTTATCTTTAAGAAGTATTTCTTCAGGATTTTCTGTTTTAATTATGTATGACTGCTGACTATTATTTTCAATTGGTTCGCTGATTTGTTGATATCTAAAAATACCTAAAAGAACAAAAGGCACTGTGAGAAGCATCCATTCAGTTGGTGCTCCATTCAGTATTGGTCCAGATGCCCATAATGTATAAAAAATGAAAGAGCTTGATGTAACTGTATTTTCAAATTTTACAAGCAAATCTATTGAATAAAATCTCAAAACTCTTCTATTAAATTTACCCGTTTTATTAGACCATATTAACTCTGCTTTTCTTTTCTCAATTGCTAGAAATAGTGCTGATAATGTAACACTTATTAGAAACCATGGTGAAATAAATAGGCCTCCAGCCAATCCTCCAGCAATCGCTCTCAAAAGAAATCCAGAAGCTATGCAGAAAATATCTAGTAAAGGCAATTTTTTAAAGTGTAAGCAATAAGAAAATTGAATTAGTAAATATAAAATTAAAACAATTAAAACTCTTATATCTACCATTAAAGAAACTAAGAAACCTATTAATATCAAAAATATAGATAATAAAATCGCCTCTTTTGTAGATACTAATCCCGAAGCAATAGCTCTTTTATGTTTTTTATGATGATTCCTATCAGCTTCAATATCTAAAACATCATTAATTAAATACACAGATGAAGATATAAAGCAAAAGCATATAAAAGTGACTAGAGCATATAACCAAGTTAATTTATTATCACTATAACTAAATAATGGAGCAGAAAAAACTAAAAAGTTTTTTGTCCATTGTTCAGGTCTCAATGCTGATATTAAGTGAGGATTTAGTATCTTCGAATTCATCTAAAAAAATTAATAATATTTTGTTAAAAGGACTATATTATGTAAATAAGTTAGTTATGCATATTATATAATTTTAAGAACCACTCTATCCATAGGCATTAATCATGCCAAATAGATAAAGCCTTAAAAGGAATGATTTTTCATAAGCCTAAAAATATAATAATACTGTTCATATTTATATTTTTTAATCAATTTTCATACGCACAATCCTCTGGAAACAAAATCATAAAAAATTCAACAATTGATTCTAATGAGGATAATAGTTTATCAAATAAAAGTATTGGCAATGAATATTTACTCGGACCTGGAGATTCAATTTTATTAAGCATATTTGGTCTTCCTGAACTAAGTGGAGAATTTGGTATTGGCCCTGATGGACTAATTTATCTTCCACAGTTAAGAGATGGGATTCAAGTAAACCTCATCACTTTAAAAGAATTTAAAGAAAAATTAATAGACGAATATAAAAAAATATTAGTTGAACCTAACATAACAATTCAACTAGCAAAAATAAGACCCGTAAGAGTGTTTATAAAAGGAGAAGTAAAACTACCTGGATTTTACAATTTAAGCATTAGTGATCAAAACTTTACGATTAATTCAGGCTTAAATCAAAACCCAAACTCACTAAATGAGCTAGGAAGAACAAGTTTATCACAAAATAATTTGCTATTACCTACCGTATATGATGCATTAAAAAAAGCAAATGGTTTAACCCCCTATTCAGAATTATCCTCAATTACAGTTATCAGAAATAATTCAATTACAAACGGAGGAGGGAAAATTAAAACTAAATTAAACTTTTTATCTTTATTTTTAAATGGTGATCAATCTCAAAATATAAGATTATTTGATGGAGATACAATAGTTGTTAATAAGAGTAAGGAATCTTTAAGAGATCAAATGCTTGAGGTTAAAAATTCAAATATCAATCCAAATTTGGTAAATGTTTTTGTGAGTGGGAAAGTCCCTAATGGAGGTTACATTAGTGTCCCAAGAGGATCGGGACTTGTTCAGGCAATTGAAGTTTCAGGAGGCAAGCAACTTGTTAGTGGGAGAGTAGAATTTGTAAGATTTATGAGAAATGGAGAAATTGATAGAAGACTAATAAGTTATAAAATAGATGCAGCACTCGATTCGAGATCAAATCCTATACTTGAGGACGGAGATGTTATTAATGTACAGGATTCACTTTTTGGTAAGAGTACAGAAGTAATGGAAAAAGTCTTAAGGCCAGTAACTCCTATTTTATTTATCCAATCTTTATTAGATTAAAATGGAACAATTTGATCAAAATATATATGATGATTCTAATAATGTAGGAGATGAATTAAATCTCTCTGAGATTACCAGTTTTTTCAAGAGAAACTATAAATTTTTATCGATATTTACTTTTTTGTCTATCATTATTAGTTCTATTTACTCATTACAAGTTAAACCAACATGGCAAGGGGAATTCCAGATTGTTCTCAAGACACAATCTAATAGTCAACCTAACTTAGAAAGTAGATTTGGAGGTTTAGGCATAATTCCAGAATTAAGTTCAGGGAAAAGTGATACCCAAACAGAAGTTGAGATTCTTAAAAGCCCCTTTGTAATGAAACCTGTATTTGAACTTTTTAAACAATATAATTCAAAAAATATTAAAGATAATCAAAAATTTAGTTATAAAAAATGGATAAAAAATAATTTAGAAATTGAATTAATAGAGGATACTTACGTATTAAATGTTAAATATAAAGATCAAAAAAAATCAAGTATTATTCCAATATTGAATTTAATATCAAAAGAATATCAAAACTATTCTGGTAAAGATAGAAATCTAGGCATTGAAAATAGTATCGATTATGTAAAAATTCAAATTCAAGAAAAAAAAGAACAAACAAAACAATCTATTTATGCTCTTCAAGAATTTTCTCTTAAAAATAATATTGGTGAATTTGATGGAATGATCCCTAATAATTTTTCTAGTGATGAATCTTCTTTAAATTCTGATTTATCATTTGGTTCATCAATAAGATATTCAGGTCAATTTAAGAAATTGGAAGAATTAGAGACAGAGCTAGTTGAAAAATCGGCACTTTACAGAAAAGATTCCGATATTATTAGATTATTAGAAAAACAAATTAAAAATCTAAAAGAATCTTTAAAAAGGCCAAAAGAAATTCTTTTAGAATATCGAGAATTAGCAAGGCAAGCAAAAATTGATGAGTCAGCCCTGGTTGATCTTGAAGCACAACTTACTTACTTGAATATAGAAAAATTAAAAAAATCTCAGCCTTGGAGACTTATATCTAATCCAAGATTAGGTGATAAGCAAATAGCTCCTAAGAAGAAAGCAATAGTAAGATTTTGGGCTTTAGTAAGTCTAATTATTGGAAGTTTTTATAGTTTCTTTTTAGAAAGAAAAAAAGATATTATTTATTCTCAGATCACTCTAAAAAAAATTATTCCTATTAATTTAATAAAATCATTAAAATTTTCTAATGAAGGATTCGATCCAAATGAGATTAATCTTATAACTAAAAACTGTTTTGAAAATAACAAGGTTAAATATAATCTTATAAATATTAATAAGTCAAATAAATTATCTCAAGTTTTTGCAAATGATATCTCCAGCACTTCCAAAAATAAAAATATATTTTTAGTTGATCAAATTTTTAATGTAAGTTCTTCAGATAAGAATTATCTTTTAATTGAGGAAGCTAATATTACTTTCAAATCAATATCTAATTTTTTAGAAAATGCTAATCTAAAAAAACTAGAAATTTCAGGTTGGTTTTTAATAAAAAAATAAAAAAAAATGAAAAATAGAAAAGGTATTATTTTAGCTGGAGGAAATGGTTCAAGGCTATATCCCATTACTAAAGGAGTAAGCAAACAACTACTTCCCGTTTATGATAAACCCATGATTTATTATCCAATCTGTACTCTAATGCAGGCTGGTATCAGGGAAATTTTAATTATAACTAACTCTTATAACTTAGAGGCGTTTAAAAGGTTACTTGGTAATGGTTCTCAATGGGGAATAGAAATACAATTTAAAATTCAAAAGAGTCCAGATGGACTTGCCCAATCATTCATTATAGGCTCTGACTTTATTAAAAATAAACCTTCATGTCTTATTTTAGGAGATAATCTATTTTATGGTTTTGAAAATAATAATAGTTTAGAAAAAGCCATGCAAAAAGAAAGGGGGGGGACTATTTTTGCTTATCAAGTAAGCGATCCTAAAAGATATGGAGTAGTTGAATTTAATAATCAAAAGCAAGTTATAAGTATAGAAGAAAAGCCCTTAAAACCTTTAAGCAAATTTGCAGTCACAGGTCTTTATTTTTATGATGAAAATGTTGTAGAAATCGCAAAAGAAGTAATCCCTTCAAAAAGAGGTGAGTTAGAAATTACTAGCATAAATCAAATATATTTATCAAAAAATCTATTAGAAGTTGAACTTATGTATCAAGGGATGGCTTGGTTAGATACTGGTACTTTTGATTCTTTATATGAAGCTTCAGCATTTATTCATACAATTGAAAAAAGACAAGGTATAAAGGTCGGTGCACCTGAAGAGGTATCATGGAAAAAAGGTTGGATTAGTTCTGAAAATTTAGAAAACCTAGCGTCACTTCAAGATAAAAGCGGCTATGGCACTTATCTAAAAAATTTAATTGATAAAAATAATAATCAGTGAAATGAAATTAAAAAATTTAAAAACAAATAAAAATAACTACTTTAAAGATATAAAGGTTGTATATCCTGAAATTTATTCTGATAATAGAGGATACTTTTATGAAAGTTGGAATAAAAGAGATTTCAATATAGAAATACCTAATTTCAATCTTTGCCAAGAAAATCATTCTTACTCTAAAAGAAATGTCCTTAGAGGACTCCATTTTCAAATAAGGCCTCATGCCCAAGCTAAATTTGTCGAATGTATTTCTGGAAGAATAATTGATGTAGTTGTAGATATAAGAAAAGATAGTCCTACTTTTATGCAGTGGGGAAAAGTTGAGCTCTCAGATATTAATCATATTCAAATTTTAATTCCTGAAGGATTTGCTCATGGTTTTTACACTCTAAGTGAATCAGCCCACTTAATATACAAAGTAAATAATTACTGGCACAAGGCATCAGAAAGAACAATAATTTGGGATGATCCTTTTTTATCAATTGATTGGAATTTAAAAAATAAACCAATACTTTCTGAAAAAGATTCTCTAGGAAAACCAATAGATGAATTTGTTTTTGAAGATCTTTTCTAATGAAAATTCTAATTACTGGTGTATCAGGACAACTTGGTCAACATTTATTATTAAAGAAACCATCAAAAATTAATTCAGAAGAAATCAACATTATTTGTACTTCTAAGAAAGAATTAGATCTGAGTAAAGAATCAGCATGCAGAGAATTAATTTTTAAAATAAATCCTGATTGGGTTATCAATTGTGGTGCATACACTTCAGTAGATAAAGCCGAGAGCGAAAAAGAAATTGCTTATTTAATTAATGGCAAAGGTCCTTATTTCCTCGCTAAATATCTCTCAGAAATAGGAGGTAAATTACTACATATAAGTACAGACTTTGTTTTTGATGGCAAGAATAATGAGGCGTATGAAATTAATCATCCATTAAATCCTATTAATCATTATGGGAAAAGTAAAGCTTTAGCTGAAAAATTACTAATTTCTGAAAATAATTTTGCAAATATATATGTTTTAAGAACTAGTTGGGTTTTAAGCAATCTAGGGAAAAACTTCTTTCTAACGATCTTAAACTTGTTATCAAAAAAAGATGCGATTCACGTTGTAAATGATCAAATAGGCTGTATAACTTCTGCAGGAAATCTAGCGGAACTTTGTTGGAAGATTATTAAAACAGAAAATAATGGAGTGGTTATTCCCAAAATATTACATTTTTCTGATTCTGGAATTTGTAACTGGTTTGATGTCGCAAGCGCAATATATGAATTTTCAAAAAAGAAGAAACTAATAACAAAAAAAACTGAAATAATTCCAGTAAAATCTGAATTTTTTAATCTTCCTGCAAAGAGACCGAAATTTTCTCTTTTAAATTCTCAGCCTACATATAATTTATTTAACTTTTATCCAATGCATTGGAGAAATTCACTTGAGAGTTTGTTAGATTCTTTAGATAAAGAATACTTAAAGAACTTTAAAAATAAATGATTAATGCAAAGAATATTTTAGTTACAGGAGGCTATGGCTTTATTGGAAGTTGTTTAATTAGGAAACTTTTGAATGAGACAAATTCATATATTTTCAATTTGGACAAATTTGGAATAGTAAGTGATGATAGTAGTATTAATGAAATACTTGATAAAGGGAAATATTTTAAAGATAGATACAATTTTTTTAAAGTCGATCTTTGCGACTTAGAATCCACAGAAAATATAATCAACTCTATAAAGCCTGATCTTGTTTTTCATCTTGCAGCAGAAAGTCATGTAGATAGATCTATTGACAATCCTGCTCAATTTATAAATAGCAACATTATCGGAACTTTTAATCTTCTTGAGGTTACTAGAAAATATCTTAAAATGAATACTATTGATAATTTTAAGTTATTACATATAAGTACCGATGAAGTATATGGCTCACTCTCAAAAATAGGCAAGTTCGACGAATCCACTTCCTATGACCCCAAATCTCCGTACTCTGCAACAAAGGCTTCAAGTGATCATTTAGTTAGGGCTTGGCGACATACTTACAATCTTCCTTTTATAGTTAGTAATTGCAGTAATAACTTCGGGGAATGGCAATTTCCAGAAAAATTAATACCCCTATCAATACAAAAAATAATTAATGGAGAACAAATTCCCATTTATGGGAATGGTTTACAAATAAGAGATTGGCTCTATGTTGAAGATCACGTAGATGCACTTATATTAATTTCTGAAAAAGGGAAAATAAATGAAGATTATTGTATTGGTGGTAATTCTGAAATAACAAATATTGATCTTGTTAATAAAATCTCTAAAATTATTAACAAAAATTCTATTTACAAACACTCCATAGATAATCTTATTTCTTTTGTAAAAGATAGACCTGGTCATGACTTAAGATATGCGATCGATTTCAATAAGATTACGAATGATTTAGGTTGGGAGCCAAATACTGATTTTGATATTGCACTTGAAAAAACTGTAAATTGGTACTTAAGAAACCAAGAATGGACTAAAAGAGTTATGGGAAAAGCTAAATATAAGACGCAAAGATTAGGCTTGATTTACTAATTAAATCTCTTATCAGACCATTCAGGAACTAAATCCGCTATTTTCTTTAAGATTTCAAGTTCATCAATATTGTGTTCTAAATCATTTATTTCATCTAATTTCTTCCATAGTTTTTCCTTGTTATAAGAATATTCTCGAGACTTAAAGATCCTTGGATTGATTGTTTTCTCTGACTTCCCATCTATTAGGAGTTCCTCGTAAAGCTTTTCGCCCGATCTTAACCCTGTGATAACTATTTCTACATCTCCATGTGGATTATTTTCAGATTTAACTTTCAAGCCATTCAATCTTATCATTTGTTTTGCAAGATACTCTATTTTTACCGGCGTTCCCATATCTAACAAGAATAATTCTCCACCAACAGCCATAGATGCAGACATTATGACAAGCTTAGCAGCTTCTGGAATTGTCATAAAAAACCTTTCGATATTTTTATCAGTAAGAGTTATAGGCCCACCTTCAGAAATTTGCTTTTGAAAAAGCGGAACTACAGATCCTGAAGAACCAAGAACATTTCCAAATCTAACCATAGAAAAAATTACATTTTTTCTACTTTTATCTGATTTTTGTCTTAAAGCATTTTCTTCTGCAAAAGATTGAACAATTAATTCTGCAACTCTCTTAGATGCTCCCATTACATTTGTGGGTCTGACAGCCTTATCAGTAGAAATTAAAATAAAATTATTTATTTCTTCCTCTAATGCAGCTTCACAAATAATTCTGGTATTTAGAACATTATTTCTAATACCCTCAACAGGATTATCTTGAACTATTGGTACATGTTTAAATGCTGCTGAATGAAAAACTATTTGAACATTATGTTCTTTAAATATTCTCTTCAATAAAAATTTATTTCCTACACAGCCTAAAATAGGTTTAATTTTTACAAGATTCATTTTTTTTATCTCATTATTTATTGCATACAAATTAGCTTCATTATTTTCATACATTATAAGTAATTTTGGATTAAGTAAACTTATTTTTCTGCATAATTCTGAGCCAATTGATCCTCCCGCTCCAGTAACACATACAACCTTATTTTTTATAATATTCAGGGATAAATCGTTAATTGTATCGTCACTTTGCCTACCCAATAAATCTTCGATATTTACTGGCCTTAAATATTCAATTAAGTTTTTTCTACTAGCAATTTCAGTTATAGAGGGTATCTCTAAAACAGGCAAATCTAAAACCTCTAAAAGTTTTAAAAATTCTTTTCTTTTTTTTAATGATTTAAAGTTTGAGACTATTAATACCTGATCTATTAAAGATGATCTACTTGATAATTCATTAGGAGAAATTATTTTGATGTTATAAAGATATCTTTCCCAAACTAAAGGATTGTCATCTATAAAAAAAACCACTTTATGGTTCTTTGACAATCTTAATGAAGCAAACAATTGTGCAGAAGCTGGACCTGTTCCATAAATAGCAACTTTTTTAATTTTCTCATCTGGAAATGCGGTAAATTTCAATAGAAAATCCCTGGAAGCAAATCTTGCAAAACCTCCTATAAATGTCAATAATATCCAATATAAAATTGAAAATTTAAATATTTCAATAAATGAGAATCCAAATAATTTTGTAATTCCGTAAATAGTAGTGATTATGAAATTCCTTAAAGCTAATTCATAAAGTGATTGACTTCCTACATATCTTGAAAGGCTTTTATATTGACCTGTTTTTAGATAAAGAGGGATAGCAATAAGGTTAAGAATTATTATTTCTTTAAAAAATATAATAAATTCAAATCTTTTTAAATAATATAAATTAAAAAAAATCGTTGCTAACAACGAAAATAGCAATAAAATGCTATCAACTAAAATAAGAACAGTTCTTCTTTGAGTAGGGGTTAAATTCAGTATAAATTTGAAAATGATATTATTAAATAATTTTCTTATCATATTTATCGATTTAATAGTTAAAAAACATAACTTTGAATTAGATCAAATACTACTTTAAGCAATTTATATTTATTTTGCAAATGCATCTTGACAACAAAAGATGTTTAATTTTAGTATCAAAAAAATTTTTTAAAATTGAAAGAATCTTTAAGAGACCAATATCAAGACCAAGGTTATATAATTTTCAAGTCTCTAATACCCACTGAAAAAATTGAAAAAGTATTGGCAGAACTAGATTTTTTTAAAAAATCAAATAAACTTTATTATTCTCAATCTGAACATAATTGGAGGAGAATCAAGAGTGATTTAGATTTTAATGGATTATTAGAATGTTCTTTCGAAAACTTCACAGATCTTCCATGGGGTCTTGGGCTATCTAAGGCTGGGAGAGACATATTACAATCTCAGGAAATAAGAAATGCTTTAAGGAATATATCAATTTATCAAGATTTTTGTATGTGGCAAAATATGTTCTTTGACAAGTCCACGGGAACTATTGATCACATAGATACATGGTATCTAGATACTAATCCAATGGGTTATCTATTTGGTGCTTGGGTAGCTTTAGAGGATATAAATGGGGAAGGTGGTGTTTTTCATATTTATCCTAGGTCTCATTTATCAAAGAATAAAGACTGGATTAATACTTCACATGATGAATTTATATTTTGGTCAAAAAAAGAATCAAAAAATTATGAAAGAAAAAGTTTATATCTAAGAAAAGGTGATTTATTAATTTGGCATCCTTCTTTAATTCATGGCTCAAGTCTCCAAAAAAACAAGGGTTTTTCTAGAAAATCTCTTACAGCACATTATCACCCATGTGATTTATTAAGGAGCAAAGGTGGTACAAAAACTTTAAATAAAAATGAATACCAAAAAAAATTATTAAAACAGAAAAAACAAATGCGATCATTTGGCTATCCAATAAGTGCTCGAGCTTCAAAGAGAGAGATTATAAAGTTTTCATCTATTGGATTAACAAAATATTTGCTGGGCGGGATTCTTAATAAACCTAAAAATCTCATGAATAGAAAAAATTATTAAACAAATGAAAGATTTACTTATTAAAGTTGTTAATAAATTTTTATCACTTGTAAAGCTTAAGTTAATTACTTTGAACAATTACAACTCTATTTCTAAACTCCCAAGATCTTTTTACTTATATCCAAGACTTTCTGAAAAGCAAAAAGATAAAGTTCTCAATCTTCTCCAAAAGAGTAAATCTCAGCTTGCACAAGATATATTCGTTGTAGCAAATACAAAAAATAAAAAGAATAATTTTTTTGTTGAATTTGGAGCTACAGATGGAATAACAATTAGTAATACTCACTTGCTTGAAAAAGAACTTAACTGGAATGGAATCTTAATAGAGCCGGCAAGTATTTGGCATAACAGTTTAAAAGAAAATAGAAATTGTATTATTGATAAAAGATGCATTTTTTCTGAATCAGGAAAAACCATGAAGTTTCTTGTTGTAGATAATAATAAAAAAGCTGAGCCTGGTCTTTCTTCTTTAAAACAATTTGCTAATAATGGGGATTGGGCATCAAAAATTAGATTGAAAAACTCAAAAGAGGAAACCGTAGAAACAATTTCGCTTAATGATTTACTTGATTTCTATAATGCCCCAAAATTTATTGATTATATGTCTATTGATACCGAAGGAAGTGAGCTAGATATAATCAAAAATTTTGATTTCAAGAAACGTACCATAAATATCATTACAATTGAACATAATTACCACAAAAATAGAGAAAAAATTCATTCAAAATTATCTAGAGAAGGCTACAAAAGAGTATTTGAAGATCTCTCTAGATTTGATGACTGGTATATTTTAGATAAATAAATAAGTTTATAATCTTTTAAAATGTATGATTTAATCTATAAAAAAATAAATAGTTATTCTAATAAAATATTTATTATTGTCTTTTGGATTAATATTACTAATTTAACATTAATATTAATTAAATCTTTTGGAAAATTTATAATTTACGAGGACAGTTATGCGTTATTTAATAGTAAGAATCAACCTTTTATAAATTTTCTTTTTGAACCACATAATGGACATATAATATTAATTTCAAAATTATTAAATTCTTTTTTTATTAATTTAAAATTATCACCAACTGGTTATAACATAACAATTTCTATATTAATACTTTTTTTTGGTTTAACTATATTATGGAAAATACTTGATACTATAAATCCGAAAAGTAGTTATAAAAATAATATATTTTTTATTTGTTCTTTCTTTTGGCTTTCTCCATGGCAATGGGAAAATTTAATCTGGGAGTTTCAAATACCATGGTTTTTAATTTCATTATTTGTACTTATATTAACTCTTATAAATTTCGAAATATTTTTAAAAAAGGGAAATGGTGATTCCATATTTCAGAAAATATTTCTTACTTTAAGTCCCATTTTGGCAATATTATGTTCTGGTCAAAGTATCTGTTATTTGAACTGCATTTTAATTAGTTTAATTTTCAAAAGAAAAAAAACTATATTACCGCTCGCAACAACATTTTTAAGCTATGTAATGTATTTCTCAATAAAAACAATTTATGACCAAAATCTTGATATTTCATATAATTTTTTAGAAATAATACTATATTCTTTTGTCATAGTATCAACTATTTTTAAAGCTCCTCTTTCAGGTTTTTATCAGACAAGTTTTAAAGAATGGATAATTCCAATATTTTCTTCCATTTTAGTCCAACTTAATCTTTTAATTTTCATATCTAGGGTTTATATTCAAAATCAATCATTTAAAATCAGGGAAATAAATCTATTTATTCCTATACTATTTGGATTACAATTTATTTTTTTAACTAGCATAACTAGAAGTCAATTTGGGATTCATCAAGGTGCAGTTTCAAGATATCTAACTTGTATTAATTTAATTCCAATAGGACTTTTAATTTTATTCTATTATTTAATTTGCAAGGATAATAATTTAAATACTTCAAAATTCAATATTAAATCAATAAAAAATCTATCTATAATTATGAGTTTTTGCTTTTTAATAAATGGATCTTCAATTTTTAAAACTATTTACCAAACTCAAATAGCTTATAAAACAAGATTAGAAAACTTTAGACTATTTCAAAAAACATGCTTATCTAATAAAAATATAAATAGTAATATTACATCAATAAGATCAAACTTTTCGCAATTCAAAAAATATCATGGAGTTAATTTTCCACCATTGCCTGATTCTGATAATTTTAATAGATTTCAAATTTATTTAAATTCTAATTTTTGCGAAATAGCAACCCTTTAAGAAAACTTTCTGGCATATTTTCTATCTATAAATATTCCAGATAAAAAAATGATGATAGTACTTATAGTTGCGGCACTAAGCCCAAATTTCACATAATTTAAAGCAATAAAAAAAGTTGAACCCATATATAATAAAGATACTTTTGTAGTTGAAAAATCATTGTCAACAAGTCTTTGATAAAGATGATCTCTATGGGGCTTATATAAAACTTTACCTCCGAAAAATCTTCTTATCACACAAAAAAATGCATCGAAAAATAATGGAAAAGAAAAAAGAATAAAAGCTATAAATAATTCTAAAGACTTTATTTGGAACAAAGCCGTAACAAATAAAGCTCCCAAAAAAGTACTTCCAATATCACCCATAAAAATCTTTGATGGGTACCAATTTAAAACTAAAAAAGCTAAAATGACACCAACTATTGGAATATACATTTTATCTATTAAGTATGAAGCAAACGAAAATATAATTAAATAGCAACCTGCAACTAATCCATCAATTCCATCCATAAAATTTGAGAAATTAATTATTGCTACTCCAGCTATTATTATTATTGGGAAAACTAGATAACTTTTACTAATTATTAAAAATAAAGAATTTGGAAGACAAAAAAACAAAACTAAAACCGTTAAAAAATGAGAAAAAAGTCTAACCTTGGGTGACAACTCAAATTTATCATCGATTAGCCCAATAACAGCTAAAGGAATACTCAATAAGAAAGAATAATTAGACTTTAAAAAAGAAGAAAATAATGCTCCTAATACAAATATAAATCCCCCACTCTTAGGTTTTATTTTTTTATGAGTACTTCTGAAATTTGGTACGTCAGCAAAATATTTTTTCAAAAATCTCAGAGAAATTAACAATAAAAGATAAGAAAATAAAAAGCTTAAAATTAGAAAATAAAAATTTTTCATTTAAAAATATGAATCTGGAAAATTTTCAGATTTACTATTAGTAATTTCAGATTGACATTTAAAGTTTGATAAGTTGGAAAAAATCCTTAAAACCGATTCAAAAGATTTGAAAGAAAATAACAATAATGGAATAGCTGAAAAAATAAAAATTATTTCTGGAATTTCTATTAGTAAGCATTTTCTAGCTTTATCATTTTCTTTAGTAGAATCTCTTAATAAGGTAATCATTTGTTTATAAGAAAGGATTTTATCACCGCCTATTAGCAAAAATTCATTTTTAGGTGTATTAAAAAAATCATTTTTGATAACTAATTGAAAAGCTACATTCGCAAGTTGATAGCAACTAATAGGTTGCCTTTTCCCAGTTCGCTTTGGTAAAAACAAGAAAGGGGAGCATCTCATAATTTTAAGCAAAAAGCTGAAATTCTTATCTTTGTATTTTTCAAAAGAGCCATAAACCATTGTAGGCTGTATGATAGTGAATTTTATTTTATTATGATTACACAATTGTTTTATTTCATCCTGAGATTTCTTCAATTTTAAGAATAAGAGCTGATCTTTTTTATTAAATGCAAACCTCTTAGTTAGGAATGATGATGATGAGCAAATTATTATTTTTTCTACATTTTGAAAAAAGTCAGGCTCATACTCCTTTAATTTTTTTAAAAATTCAGATGTAATCCATATTGGAGCGAAGGAAACAATAATAGATTTTTCTTCTAATTTTTTTTGGGAAAATTGATATGGATCATTCATATCGCAATAATTATTATCTTCTTTATTTACCTTCCTTGAGTAAGGAAATATATTTTTATATCCATTAAGTTTATAAATATATTGAAATGCAGCCCCAACAGGAGTATTAGAACCAAATAAATGAATAATCAAAATTCGACTTTAAATATATCTTTAAAATAGCAATTCATTAAAAGATCTTAAACCCCCATTTCTTAAAATATATGAACATAGAATTAAGTAAAAAAAACATTTGTTTTAGAGATTTATGAGAACCTCTTGCCCACTCATGAAAAACTGTACATTCTGGATTATGTAAAACTTTTCCTTCAATTGAACACATTCTTGTGAAATCTGCATCTTCCAAATGCAAAAAATAACTTGGATCAAATCCTTTAACTTTATGATATGTAAATGCTTTAACCAAAAGAAAGCAGCCAGATAAATAAGATGATTGAATTTTATGTTTTAAATAATCAAATTTATAATTAATGTGATCTTCATAGTAATTTTTAAAAATTCTAATTTTGGTCAAAAAGTTGAATCTTCCCAAAAGAAGTGACAAAACTGTAGGATTTCTTTTTACTGAGTATTGAATCTTACCACTAGGGTTTTTTATCAAAGGAGAAATACACACATAATCTGAAATAAAAAATTTTTCAACATACCTGAATAACTCATAGGGATTAAAAGTAATATCGGGATTTATAATTAAATAAACATCCGTAGAAAGAAAATTTATACTAAATAAGTTTTTATTATGCCCTCTTCCAAAACCAATATTTTTTTTATTAAAAATATATTTTATAAATCTAAATTCACTAAAATCAAGATTCAAGTTATCTGTACTATTATCTAAAATAAGAAGTTGAACCTCAATATTATTTTTCTTTGCTAATCTCTCAAAATCAGAAATATTTTCTAATAAATCTTTTATTTTTTCAAAACTTTGATTGTAAAGAACCAAAGAAAAAAAAACTCTATACATCATTAATAAATTGAAAACCAGGTAGACTTCAAAATCAACTCAAGATATATTAATAGTAAGGAAAGCTTACCTAATTTAGGTGCAAAAGTAAGAAATAATGAAGCGAAAGGAAGTAAAAATAACCAATATTTACTATATGAAAAGAATGGAAATATTGACAAAACTAGAATCATAAAAATAACAGAACTTATAAAAAATAATTTTATAAAGACTGGGAAAATATCACTTTTTAATGAAAAAACCTTAACTACTCCAATAAAAAAAGCGAAGAAAAATAAAAAAGTTGAAAAAATTGAAGGCTTTATCCCAAACGGTGTAGTAATGATTAGACCTTGAATAGCTCCAAATAATCTTAAAAGAACTGGATATTTTATTAGCATAGCAACCTCATTAACGTTTTCTGCATTGACATATACAGAAGCTATTTTATTGATTTCTCCAAAAATTGAAAAAGATGGATCAGCTAAGAATTCCAAAAATTTAAATCTAAAGAAAATGATTATAAAAATTATTGTTCCTAAAAATAAAAAAAAGTTAATTAAAACCTTTTTTGAAATTTTAAAATCATATCTATTAAATGAATTTATTTGGCTAGATAATCTATCAAGCAAATTAATTACAGCATTATTTTTCGAAAGATATATTGAGATTAAAGAAGTTAAAATAAGCCCTATAAAAATAATCGCCTGATTGTCAGGAGCTAAAAACCTTAAAACAATGAATGGGAAGAAAAAGATTGGATATAAAATTTTAACTTTTTTCTTAAAAGCCATTATAAAAGATAACATTACAAAGGAAATTATTAGAAAATGATAAGGGACATCAATATGCAAAGATAAAATAAAAAATGTAGTCGAGGGTAATAATATGAGATTTAAAATTACATTCCTAAAAATTTCTTTATCTTTAAATTTAAGCAGAGAAGATAATTTAAGATTTATAAATATAAAAAGTAGAAAAACTGAAGATACTAAAAAAAAGTAATTTATATAATCAATTGAAATTGGAAAAAAATCACATTTATAAAAACCTCCTCCAAAAAAATAATCTAAGAAACGAGATTCTGGCTTAATTACCGCGCAAGAATAACTACTAAATAATTTATTAAAATCAAAGAATTCAGCTATTGAAAAAAATGTCTTATTTTTTATCATCTCCTTATAAATAAAAAATATATCAGGATAATCATCTAAAGGGAAAATAATAAATCTAAAAAAACAACAACTTATTGTTGTTAAAAATATTTTATTTCTAGTAACTAACACGCTAAAAATTTATTTCTTAAATTACTCTAAATTTTTTTGTTTAAAATAATAAGAAACTTTAATAAGTATATATATATATTAATGATCTATATAATTCATTTTTCCCATTCTTTTAAAAATTCCATCTTTAAAAGCTAAGAATATAAAAAATAGTGTTTTTAATTTTGTAGTACTTAAGAATGGATAAGCTACTAATCTTATTAGTGTTCTTAAAAGTTCGCTTGATTTCCACCTATAAGTATTCTGTCCATAAATTAATAAAAAAATACTATTTCTCATAATGTAATAAACCCTCAAGTTTTGATCATGATAACTTTTTTTAATTCCAAAAAAATTAATGTATTTTGAGCCAATTTTATGATTCAAAAAAACATTATTTGCTTTAATTAATTTATATTTTAAAAGAATTGCCCTTTCGCACCAATCTGTATCAACACCATCTATAAAAAGTAATTTATTCATTAATCCTATTTTTTCGAAACTTGATTTTATAAATAATGAACCAGAGGTTATTGCAAAATCTATATACTGAAAGTCTGAAGATTTATTATTTGAAAAATTTTCTAATCTATTATTTTCTTTAAATTTAATATCTAAAACAACAGGTGCACAGAAAATAATATTTTTATCAATATTTCGGGCTCTAACAAAAACATTTACAATATTTTTTACAAAGTTATTAGTGATCATTGAATCCTGATCAAAAGTAAATAGAAAATCATAATTTGAATCTAAAAATTTTTTAATAATAGAATTTAGTCCTTTTGAGACTCCAACATTAAATCCAGGTGAAATATAATCTAATTTTTTGTTTATAATTATTTCATCACTAAAGGAATTGCCTTCGTTTATAAATAAAACAATATCTACTTTCTGTTCGATCAAAGCATTAACCAAGTTCGAAAGACTTTTGTCTGGCCTATATACTATTATTCCTGCTAAAAAATTTCCCATTTCAAATCATATAGTTGGCGCCTAATTTTTGAGCTGCAAATTTATTATTATCAAATATATCATTATTTAAATTTCCATTTTTATATACGTACTTTGAAATATAAAATTCAAGAACTTTTTCTATAGAATTTATTTCTGCAGGCATAACTTTATAATTAGAAATACTTGCCAAAAATTCTGACTCAGTTTGACACTTAAAATGTAAATCAGAATTTGATTCTTTAAAGGTAAGAAATTTATTATTTTTTAGATCAAAAACTCTTTTAGGTATAATCGTATCTAAATTAGACGGGTGTCTTGCTTGCACAGTAGGATGTACATCAATCCAAATTGTTGGGGTCCCAAAAAGACTTGGAGGATGTGTTCCACCACTTTGATTACCTATAAAGAAAGTAGCTTTAGACCAAATATATAACTGCAATAATTCATTTTCACTTTTTCCAATTTCTAATTCATTTAAAAAATAAATATTTTTTTGCCCAATTAGATTCATAAAATTATTAGTCCCAGTAAAAACAACTTCGCCTCCTCTACTTTTTATAAATTTACAGATATGAAAAACATTTTTATAACTTGCATTTCTTAAAATTCTATTATCTTTAGAAGTTCTAAGATGAATTCCAACAAACCATTTTTTAGATTGCAGTAGTTTATGCCTAGTAAGAAGTTCATTGGCTTTTGCTATGATTTTTGGATCAACTTTATAGAAATTATGACTTTTATGAATTTCACTCCATCTTTTCTCAATTAGACCATGCATTTCTCTTGCAAAAAAATATTTATTTTTATCCTTACAAGGCCATAATTCCATTTCATGGTCTTCCACACTTAAATAATTATATTCTTTATTGGTTTCTTCTATTTTTACACCAAGTTCTATTGCCTTCTTTTTAATTAATTCAAAAAATAAATTATTAGAAATATTTAATTTATTATATATGAAAGAAGAATTATCATTCCCCATAAATTTAATCTCTCTTGATTTTAAATAATAAGAAAATAAACACAAATGTCCAATTGCTGTTAAGTGAGATCTTTCAGAATAAAGACCAACTTTTCTTTTAAAGAAAGAATCCTTTTTTTTTCTTAAAATCAAAATTAAACTATCTGCCATTCTATAATCTCCAACTTCAATAAAAGGGGCCACTAAGAAAGGGAATAGATTAGGCAATTTATTAAATTGAAAATCACAATTTTGAATATATTCTTTAATAAAATTTTTATAAAAAATTCTGTTTGAACTATAGTTAATCAAAATAAAAAATCTTTTTAATAATTGAATATTTATTTCTTTGAATTTAACCAAATTAAAAATCTTATACACAAAATCTTCAAAGTTATTCCCAAGTTTATATTTTTCAAAACAGTAATCAGTAAACTCTAAACATTTAAAAATATTAATATTTAGTACTCTAAAGTAAAAATTTAGGAAATTTAATTTCAAAGCAGAATATTGCAATAATATTGATGAACAATTCCTAAAAATACTTCCAAATTTTCTCTTTAATTTTAAAAAATATAGATTTAACATGAAAATTTGACCTTTAAATAGGAAAATTCTCATGGATAAATATTGCATCAAATTGTTGAATCTTTCCAAACTTAGATGACTTTTCCATATCATAAATTCCATATAAAGAATATTTATTTTCTTCAAATATTTTAAATAGATCAGATAATTTACTTTGCGATTTATATGTTGGCGCAACAATCATTTCGAGTAAGATAATGTCAACTAATTTCTCAGATAATAATTTAGAGCCGCCATTCAAAACTTTTGACTCAAGCCCTTGAACATCTAATTTAATTAGATTAATTCTTTTATGTTCATTTGAAATTTTTGAAAAAAATTTATCTAAAGTTAAAACTTCAACTTGCATTTTTTTATGATGTTTTAATTCGTCATTTACCCATGATTGAGATGCAAGTGGATCTAAATCTAATAATGAATTTGTATAAGCTTTAGTATTTATATTTACTTCCATAGATCCTTCCATGGAAGATAATGCATTTTTAAAAATATTGACTCTTTTTTTATTTTTAAATCTTTTTTTTAAAATATTATATGAACTTTCATAAGGTTCAAAAAGATAAGCAAAAGCATTTGGGAAATATTTCAAATAATTACCAATCCAATTACCATGATATGCTCCAACATCGAAAATTACTGGTTCTTTTATTTTGTTTTTTTTGAGAAGATATAAAAGGTCTTTAGTTAATTTTGAATTCGGGAAAAAATAATATTTAACAAATTTCTTAGAATTTTTTAGAAGCATTCTAATGAAAAACATATCAATCTTCTAAGGATACTTTCAAAGGTTCAATTAACATATTCTTCATAAAAACATTTCTAGGTAATAGAGGTTCCATATCTTCATTTGGTCTACCAAATTTAACTTGAGGTTTTACTCTAGAAGTTTTTGGAATTTTTACATTCATCAATACAGGATTTGTAGAAAGTAAAAACCTACTTATTTTTTCATCCATATCTAAACTATTTGACAATTCAATATACTTCAAATTAAAAGCTTCAGCGATTTTTTGATAATCAGGAAATGATAATCCCCCCTCCTCAGATGAGGCTACATAATTTGAACCAAGCCATTGATCCTGTGTCTGTTTAATCATTGAATATCCAGAATTATTTATTATTAATAATTTCAAATTAATTTTATGATGCAAAACTGTTGCTAATTCTTGCATAGTCATCATAAAACTGCCATCTCCAGCGATACAAACTTGTTCTCTTTTAGGATCAGCAAAATATCCTCCAATTAGCGCGGGGAGAGCCCAACCCATAGCAGTATTATTGAAATCATGAAAAACTCTTACGCCTTTTTTGAAATTCATTGATTGCATAGCCCAAGCTATTGAACATCCTGTATCTATAAATAAAGATGTATTACAAGAAATTTCACCGGAAAGTTTCTTGAAGAAAATATAAGGATCTATATGAGAATAATCAGTTTTCTTTTCATATTCATCAATTTCTTTAAATTTTTGTTTCCAATTATTTAATTTCTCAAACCAACTTTTATTTGATATTTCTTTATCAAGAATAAATTGCTTACTTTGGAAGCATTTAAAGAATTCTCTTAAATCATCTTGCACTAGGATATCAAAACTCAATCCAAAAGAATCAAACTTTGAGAGTTCAGCAGGATCAATATCTATCATTATTTTTTTGGCTTCTCTTGCGAAGGTAGTAATTGGTGATCCTGTTGATTTTGTATCAAGCCTTGTGCCAAGAGAAATAATTAAATCAGCATTCTGAACAGCAAAGTTAGCATGTCTCATTCCATGAGTACCAAAAGTTCCAATATACAAATTATTTTCACTTTCTATAAGATCAGAAGCACCCCAAGTTAATGCGACTGGTAGTTGATAATTATTAATAAATTCAAGAAATTCATTTTCTGTCTTACTCAAATGTATACCCCACCCTGCTACAACTACTGGCCTTTTTGATTTTTTTATTTCACACCATATTTTTTGAATCTGTTCATCTGAAGAGGGGAATAATTTCTTTTCATTCTCTATTGTCTTTTTAAAAGTCCTTAATTTATCAACATCTATTAGCTCTCGTTGCAAATTATCAGGGATATCAATCAATACAGGTCCTGGTCTACCTTGCTTAGCTAAGTAAAATGCTTTTTCTAGTTCATATTTAATATCATCTGCTTTTTGAATAGTAGTTGAATATTTTGTAATCTCTTTCGTAATATTTGAAATTGGCGTTTCTTGAAACCCAATTTGTCTGACACCAGTTTTTCCAGCCATCCTAAAAGTACTTACTTGCCCTGTAAAGATAAGGAGCGGAACTGAATCGTAATAGCTACAACATATCCCTGTTATCAAATTTGTGGCTCCTGGTCCGCTTGTCGCAATCGCTACTCCAATATTACCTGATACTCTTGAAAAACTATCAGCTGCCATAGCTGCTCCTTGTTCATGATGAGTACATATATAATTAATATCTGGATGAGCATCGATTGAATGAATGAGATGTAATGAAGCACCTCCTGATATAGCAAATACAGATTTAACTCCTTTTTTAGAAATAAAGCTAGCTATAAAATCAGATAATTTTACTTTGCTCACCACGGTACATTTTCTTTACATGTTATAAATAAAGATCCTTCTTTGTAACTAGTAGGCATATCATTTAAATTTTCAACTATAGACCAACCTTTTTTTTGGGAAAAAAGATTTACTCCTATTTTATTAAAAAAGTTAAAAATCTTTTCACCATTCTTTAATGACCCAACTTCAATCATTGCATCTGTACTTAACCAATCCTCTCTGGAGGTAGACAATAATACCTCGGCTTCATGACCTTCAATATCAATTTTTAAAAAATCGAAATTTGATATTAATTCTTTGAAAGAATCAGTTTCAACAGTGAATTTATCTAATTCGCCATATAATGAATCCTTTGAACCACTAATATGACTGCCTGTTGTATTATTCTTTATTCTTATAAATTCTACTTGACCTTTCTTCGTTGAAATTGCCTTATTAACTAGACTTGGCTTATTTTTTAAACAATTAGAATTTATATTTTCTTTAAATTTCTCAGCATGAATTAAATCTGGTTCATAAGAGGTTACATCGAAACCAAGATTCGATAAAACTATGGAGTGAAGACCAATATTCGCTCCTAGATCAGCTACTTTTTTGTATCTATTTTTATTTTTTGTATAAAAAGCAAATAATATCAATTCATCCAATCCAAATAAATGAGTTGAATTGATAGCACCCATTGAATAATATGGGAGACTTATTTTACCTATACTTCCTAAATCAACAGCTTCTTTTTGATTTGGTCCAAAAAGAGTATTACTTGAAAATTTCGAAATTTTCTCAATAAATCTATAAATTTTGGAGCTAGGGGAGTGATGATTATAGATTTCTGGTATTAACTCTAATAAAGACCTCAAAATATCCTCATTTTCAGTTAATTCTCTTTTTAAAATCAATGTAAAGAAAAACTTTTTAAACACTATAACATGTGATCAAATTAACTTTTGATTTATCATGAAATAAATTTTAAATTGAATAAAAACTCGTAATTTGAGAAAATAAAATCAAAAAATATAAAAATGAAGGCACTAATCTTATCGATAAATTCTGATATTGGAGAAGCAATTGCTGAGCATCTAAGTAAAGACGGCTATGAAGTTTTCGGAACTTATAAAAATAATAAGCCAAAAATTAAAGTTGCTGAGGATAATTTATTCCGTTTTGACATAAAAGACTTTGATTCATCAAGATACAAGTTTTGGCTTAAATCTATTGGGGAATGGGATCTATTTATTTCTTGTGTTGGAACTCAAAAACCTGTTGGAAAATTTGTTGACGTTAATATAAATGAATGGGTTGAGGCAGTTGCAAAAAATTCTAGTTATCAATTAGCTGCATTAATTAATGCAATAAAAGAAAGAGATAGCAAAAATCATGCAGATGTTATTTTTTTTGCAGGAGGAGGAACAAACTCTGCTAACCCATATTATTCATCTTATACTCTCGGCAAAATTTCTCTTATTAAAGCTGTTGAATTACTCTCTAACGAAATTGAATTTATGAAATTCACAATTCTTGGACCAGGTTGGGTTAAAACAAAAATTCATGAAGAAACCATTAGTGCAAAAGAAAAAGCAGGTGAAAACTATAAAAAAACTCTTGATATGATCAGCAATCCTAATAAATTTAATCCCATGGAGAAAGTAGTAGAAGATATTATGCAAATTGTTTCTTTGCCTAAGAAATTAGTTAGTGGCAGAAATTTCTCATCAGTTCACGATGATTTATCAATAGATAATTTAGAAAAATTAAATAAATTAGACATAGATTTCTATAAACTAAGAAGAAAACTTAATAACCAATAGTAAATAAATAATTTTTTCTTTTAAAAAGGACCTTTAAACCAGTCACCTGGAACATCGTGTGGGGATGTTTCTGGTATTTCATTAATAAGATTTGATCCTTCAATATTTAACATTTGGCATACTTTTTCGACTATCTGAGCAGCTCTAGGGTAGAAATCTTTTGTCAATCCATAACTTGTTGGCTCTGGAACATCAGGCATTGTGATTTTTGAAGGAGGTCTATCTAAAAGATTAGAGTAATTAATTGAAATGTAAGAGACTATTTCAGAAGCTATTGAGCAGGTAGAGACTCCAGTATCAAGGACTAAGATTCTTTTTGTTACTTTTAAAGAATTTACAATGCAGTCAAAATCTATAGGTTTAACTGTTCTCAAGTCAATTATATCTATAGAAATGCCTATTTTTTCTAAATATTTTTGAGCAATTAATGCTTCTACTGTCATATAAGACATTGAAACAATAGTTAGATCTTTACCTTTTTTGATTAAGTTCGCTTTACCTAAAGGAATTCTAAAATCACCCTCACAAACATCACCTATAGAATTATGTAACCATCTGTGTTCCAAGAACAAAACAGGATCAGGGTCGAAAATTGAAGTTAGTAATAAACCCTTCGCATCACTTGGAGTACTGGGCATGACAACCTTCAATCCTGGGATATGTGCGAACCAAGATTGTAGATTTTGGGAGTGAGTAGGCCCTTGCCCCCAGCCTCTACCAAGAATAAGCCTAATTGTAATTGGAACAGTTAATTTACCATCAAACATATAATGCATCTTTGCAGCCCCATTAACCAATTGATCCATAGCTAAAAGAAAGAAATCCAATCTTTGATGAGTCATTATGGTCTTGTAGCCTGCTATTGCAGCACCTATACCTATTCCAGTCATTGCATTTTCAGAGGTAGGTGTATCGAATACTCTTTCATTTCCAAATCTTTCTGCAAGACCAATGGTTGATCCAAAAATACCCTTTGGATCGGTAGCTCCAAGTCCATAACAAATGACCTTTTCATCAATTTCCATTGATATTTGAAGAGCTGAATTAATAGCTTTTACAAATGAGATATTACTCATTATTTATATTTCATTAGAGTAAACATTTTTAAATGCCTCATATTTTTCAGGATATGAGTCATTTTTTGCTTTTTCAAAAGCAATATCAATTTCCTTAGTAATATTTGCTGTTATTTCATCGAGTTGATGAAAGTCAAATTCAGGAAAGTCTTTTTTTAAATTATTTTCAAATAGTTTAATTGGATCTCTTTTCTTCCATTGTTCATACTCTTCAATAGTCCTATATCCGAGATCATTATCAAACTGATATCCACAATGCTCTCTCCATCTGTAAGTTTCAAATTCAATAAACCACGTGCAAACATCTTTTGATCTTATTTGAGAAATAATTGAATTTAAACATTTGTATGAATTAATGACGTCGTTTCCATCTTCATAATGTGTTTTAGCTCCTATAGATTTAGCTAAATCTCTAATTTTTCTATTTTTTGGCTGCCTAACATTTAGTGGACTATAAACACTGTAAAGATTATTTTCACATACAAATATTATTGGCAATTCTTTAAGTACGGCAAAATTTAATGATTCATAAAAAGATCCCTCTTCAATAGCACCATCCCCAAGAAAAATGCAAGAAACATTTCTAGCTTTATTTAGTTTTAAGGCTAAACCCAATCCAACTCCTACTGGAATACTATTTCCAACAATAGCTGAAGTACCCATAAACCCAACTTCCTTATCTATAAGATGCATTGATCCTCCTTTTCCTCCTGAGCATCCAGATTTCTTGCCATAGATCTCTGCAATCATTTTATTTAAATTTCCACCTTTTGATAGATAATGAGCATGTCCTCTATGCGTACTTACAGCATAATCAGCATTATTCAAACAGATTGATAGTGCGGCAGGAACACCTTCTTGACCAATTGATAAGTGGGTAGGACACCTAATTTCATTTTTTGGATATTCTGATGCAATTCTCTCCTCTACCAATCTTATCTTTTTCATCATATAAAAGAGATCTATTAACTTTTGATTATCTAAAAGGGACGAATTATTTTTTTGTTCTTTCATTTAATTTTCTATAGATTTAAAGTCTTCATCCATTTAACTGTAAAGCAATTATCTGAATCTAAAAGCTGTCCTTTTTTATAAATTTCGCAAATTTCTTTTATTGCATCTTTAACTTTAAATTTTGGGGAAAAACCAGTATTTAATAATTTGGTTGAGTCTTGCCTATATGATCTAGGATCATTTGATTCCGATACAATAATCTCTGAATCAATTTTTTCTTGTACAAGTTTAGCGATTTCTAAAATACTTATATTTTCAAAGCCTGCGTTGTAACATCCTGATTCGATATTTGGATTATCTATAAAGTGTAAGTAGACGTTAATGATATCTTGTATATGTATATTTGGCCTTGTTTGATCTCCACCAAAAATGGTCATTTTGCCATTCTTTAATGCTTGATATGTAAACATATTCACACTCACATCTAATCTCATTCTTGGTGAATAACCACAAACAGTTGCTGGTCTAATACAATGAACAACCATATCATCTTTGTATGATAATAAAACTCTTTCAGCTATCATTTTTGTCTTGTTATAGACAGATATTGGAACTAAGTCTAAATCCTCTGTAACTTTATCTTCATCCTTTACTCCGTAAACACTTCCCGAACTTGCAAATATAAATTGTTTAACACCTTCTTTCCTAGATTTTTCTATTAATTGTTGAGTAGCAAGTACATTAACTTCCCAACTCAAATTGGGATTCAACTCTACTGCAGGGTCATTTGCAATATTAGCAAGATGTATTACGACATCAACCCCTTTAAATATTGAGGTTTCCAGATCTCTAACATCAGACTTTAGATTTTTTAATTTTGGATGTGAATTTAAATAATTACCAAACCATTGAGTATCAACAGAAATAACTTCGTGCCCCTTTTCTAAGAGTTTGGGCACCAAAACTGAGCCTTTGTAACCGCATCCCCCCGTGACAAGTATTTTCATGATTTATGCTGATATTCCCAAGGTAATTTGTTTAAGATTAACAGATTGCTCTTTACCCAATTAAAGGTTTTAGATATTCCTTCATCAAGATTAATTTTGTCTTTCCAATTAAAAATGCACCTTAGCTTTTCACTATCAAGAAGATAATTCTGATCTTTTCCTAATCTTTCTTCATCAACATTCACAATGTCTTGAAAATCAACATTAGTAAGATTACAAATTTTTTGTATTAAATCTTTTATTGTAAGTGCTTCATTTGTAGAAATATGCCATGAAGATCCTGGCTCAGCTTTCAATGCAATATCAATTGTTGCGTTAACAACATCCTCGATATAAATAAAAGACCGTTTTGACAACCCTCCTCCATTTAGATTAAATGACTTGCCTGTAAGAGTACTTAATAATGCTCTTGGAATAACTCTATAGAGTTGCTGACCGGGACCATAAACATTTGCGGCTCTAGTAAAAACAACAGGAAAATCATATGCTTTTAAAAAACTCAACAAATGCATATCACATGCAGCCCTACTTACCGCATAAGGAGTTGTTGGATTAAAGTTAAAACTTTCTTTTATCCATCCTTCATCTGTACTTCCATAGACCTCAGGGGTGGTTACATGCACATATTTTTTTAAGAAATTTTTTTTTCTTAGAACATCATGAAGAGCAACTTGAGAAACCACATTAGTTTTATACCAATGAGTAGGATTTAGCCAACTTTGAGCAACCATACCTTGAGAAGCAAAATTCACAACATATTCAGGTTGAAAATCATCCATTAAATTTTCAATCTCGTTTATATTTTTATTTAGATCCAGTGAATAAAATTTAAAGTTATCTATGGATTTTTTAAAATCATTTATTTTAACTATATTTTCTTTCCATTTGTAGGGAAGAAAAACTTTATTAGGTTCTTTTGATCTACTTACTCCGCATACTTGATTACCTTGTAATAAAAGTTGATTTACGAAATGAGACCCGCTAAAACTATTACTTCCAATTACTAAGAATTTTTTTGAATTAATTTTTAAAGACATCAATTAATTTTGCAATAAGTTTTTCTTTAGATATGGGACTATTTCCCATTGTTTCGACAGCAATTGCAGCCATACAGCATGCTATTGCAGATGTTGAAATTAATGGCTGGTTACTAGAAAGTCCTAATGCCATTACTGCCAATAAAGAATCTCCTGCCCCTGCCACATCAACAGGATTTACAGATAAAGCTGGGAAAGACTGAGTCTTTATTTTTTCAGTAGAATTATCATAAGCAATAAAACCCTCAGCCCCTAATTTCATTATTAATCTTTTAGTCTTTGTAATTTTTATAAGACTTTGACTTAATTTTTCCAAGCCTGATTCATTATCTTTAAGAGCTATTCTTGTTTCTTTTTCATTAGGGCATAATAATGAGAAATTTTTAAAGTTTGTAATGTCTCCCACTTGGCTGCTGCATTGCAGGTCACCAAAAATCATCAAATTATATTCATTAGAAAGATTTTTTATTTCTTCTATTATATTTTCAGTAACAACTCCATATACAAAGTCAGAAACGATAATTCCGTTGATCTTTGGAGCATATTCTCTAAGTTTATATATAATTTTATCTTCAATTTCCTTATCTAATTTATGTTCCTCTAATTGACTAACTCTAAAAAGTTTTTGATTTTCTACAACATATCTTTTTTTAAATGTTGTGGGTCTTGATTTATCAATAAATAATTCATAAGTAATATCATTTTTTTCTAATTGTTCTTTTAGATATCTTGCAGGAGAATCATCTCCTACAACTGATATGAAGGAGCAATTAGCACCTAGTGTTTTTGCATGATTAGCAACAATAGCTGCGCCTCCAATAAAATTTCTTTTTTTTAGTTCTTTGACCACTACGACTGGTGCTTCCGCACTTAAACCTAATGGTTCACATGCAGCGTACTGGTCAATAATTGAATCTCCAACTACTAAAAGATGAGTTTCACCCCACCGTGCGACCGAACTGATAAGATTTTCAAATGTTAGTCCTTCTCTGGTACATGTCTCTACAAATAATTTTTTTCTTGAAAATGATAATTCACTCTCCGAATTAATTAACAAATCAGCATTAGCATAATTTATATCTCCAGCATGAAAATGAACTTCTTTATTAAATTCTAATTGAAAACTTATAGAGTCTCTTATGTCTTTATCCTTAGTATTTTCAAATTCTTTCCCTAAAACTAATACTTTTGGAGTTAATTCCTTCAAAAGACTTTTAAGACTATTATTACCTAATAGGACAATATAATCTGCTATGGAAAGCAAACTTAAAGCCTCCGCCCTATCTTTTTCTTTAAAAGCAAAATTTTGACCACTCTTCACCTCTTGATCTCCTAGAAGAGCTACGATTAATTCCTTTCCTATTTTTTTTGCATGCCTTAGATACCTTATGTGTCCAGTATGAATAGTAGTGAAGTGTCCATAAGCTACTGCAGCCTCCTTGGGAAGTAATTTAATTTCATTAAAGTTTATTATTTTTGTATTCATGACATTTCTATTAATATCCTTCCAGCAGATTTCCCTTCTTTCATATCACTAATAGCTAGGTTTATATCCTCTAAAGAATATCTTTTGGATATAAGTAATTTAAACTCGGCCATATTATTTTTAAATAATTTTAAGTATCGCGGTATATCTAAATGAGGCTGACTTTCACCACCATGGGAACCAATTATCTGCTTACCAAAATGCAAAGGCAAAGAAAAAATATTAATATTATTATTTTTCCTGGGGACCCCAACTAATATTAACCTCCCCTCATTAGTAAGCATTTCATAGCCTTGCTCAATTATTGATGGAATTCCAGTATTGTCAATAAAAACATCTATTTTTTTACCTTCAAGAAGGTCCTCAATTTTCTTTATTGGATCAACTTTACGACTATTGATAATATGAGTAGCTCCTAATTTAGAAGCCAAATCTAATCTATTATCAAATAAGTCAACAGCCACAATTGGGTAAGCAGAATTTAATTTACAAGCTTGGATTATATTTAAGCCAACACCCCCTGCTCCAAAAACAATAACTGACTCACCTAACTTGAGTTTTGCATTATTATCGACCACACCAAAACCAGTAGTGATGGCACAGCCGAAAAGAGAAGCCAATTCATTGTCAAAATCTTTGTCAATCTTTGTACAACGATTTTCACTCACTACAGCGTAATTATTGAAAGTTGTTACCCAGCCAGCATTTAGCTTCTGATTGTTCCATTCATATATTGCATTCGAAGCCTGAATCCCAGTCCCTTTTCTCCAGTGCAAAATTACTTTATCTCCCTTTTCCAATGTGCTTATTCCTGGTCCAATTTCTAAAACAGTTCCACAACCCTCATGCCCCATTAAATGCGGAAGATATTTATCAGGTCCTTTCACACCTGCAATCTCTCCAATTTGTGAACCACATATCCCGCTAACATCAATTTTAACTAAAACCTGTCCAACGAAGAGTTCTTTAGGCATTTTTATTCTATCTACAACAAGCGGTTTATTTTGTTCAACTAAAAATGCCGCTTTTGTAAATTCAGGCCAAATAGTCATTATTCAAAATATATAAAAGAAAAATCACCTTTATAACCAGTCAACTCAAACCACCATTTCCATTCTTTTGGAGTATTAAAAGCTTCGCATGATACTTGCCAGTACAATAAGTTTGCCTTTTCAACTTCATTCCTATAGCTCTCAACACAAAGATATTTATCTTTTTTCCCAACTCTTTCCATTTCTTTTAAGGCTTTGTACAAATCATGTGCTTCAAGACAATGCAAAGTATTTATAGAAATCACCAAATCAAAAAAATCATCATTAAATGGCAAATTAGTTGCATTACCAACTGTTATTTTTTCCTTTATTTCCTCCTTACTATTCTCAACCGCATACCCAGAAACATCTAGTCCGTATACATTTAAATCTGGGAGAAGCTTCATTAAATCAAAAAGTAAATATCCTTTACCACATCCAATATCTAATATTTTTGCATCATTTTTTAATTGGTAATGTTCAATGAGTTTTTTAGCAACTTTTTCCCATCTGCCCTCAATATAATTATATCCACCATAGCAAATTCTTCTATCGCCATCCCAATAATCATAATCAAATTTTTTTGCTAGGACTGCAGCTTTATGTTTTGGATATTCAGGGTCATTTACTCTTTTCAGATAATCTCTTTGAGTACTTTTATGTAAAGGACTCATAAAATCTATTTCTTTCATAATTAAATAAAAAGTTGACTTGGTTTATTACTTGAGAGCCATTGCATACATAAATGTCCAATAATTAGTTGTAAATCTTCTGCAATTTGCATATCATCTATTTGAAAATGAATTGGATTATCAGCAAGATCTTTACATAAACCTCCATTAAAGGCAAGAATTGCGTGAGAAATTAATCCTTTTTCTCTAGCTTTTTTTAAGGCATTAACAACATTTGGAGAATTACCGCTTCCTGATAAGACAATTAATATATCATCTTGTTTCCCTTTTACATCAATTTGATGAGAAAAAATATTTTCAAAGCCTATATCATTTCCTAAACAACTCATTACAGCTGGGTTGGCTGTTAAAGACTCTACTCGTAAACCCGGTAAAACTGGTTTTTCTCCGCATGCTCCCGCACCATAAATGAAATCGTTAGCTATGTGTATAGCATTCCCAGCACTTCCGCCATTACCACAAAGAAAAACTTGATTTCCATTTTTCCATGCATCCTTTAAACTAACTGAGAGAAATTCTATCTTTTCCAGGATTGATATATCAAAACATTTGTTTAACCTATCTAAATAGGCATTAACAAATGTAGAGAAGGAATTTTCTAAATATTTGTTTTTATTGGAAATCATAATAGCTTTTATTAAAGATGGATAAGAACCTATATCAATATATTCATATAAAGTTTTGCAGGTATAGATTCTACCAATTAGTTTTGGGATAATTTGAGTACTGAAATCATTTTCATTTGGAGATAATTTTTTAACAAAATCCAGGAATTCACCATCAAATGCATATACTGCTCCGTTGGCTAAATTACCATAATTTGCTTCTTTTTTTTCATAAAAAGCTTCAACAATATTTTCTTTGTTTACTTTAACTATCCCACAAGTTGATGGTTTATCTGTATTAAAAGTAAGCATTGATATAAGGCAGTCTTTAGGTTTTGATTGATGAGACTTTAGGAAAGAGGAAAGATCATCTTCGGTGTAGTTATCAGCGTGAATAAGAAGTCCAACTGCATCATCAAAAAAAGAGATGTTACGCTTTAATGTCCCTGCAGTACCTAAGATTTCATTTTCGTAAGTCAAGGTTATTTTCATCTTAGTTTGTTCTCTTAATGAAATGAATTTCTCAACTTTTTCACTCAAGTAGTGCGTATTTATGAGAACCTCATCACAACCAAGTTTTTCTAATTTTGCAAGCCAAATATCAAGCAAAGGCTTACCGTTTACTTTTATCAAACATTTTGGGATATTTTCAGTAAGTGGTCTTAATCTTGTTCCAAACCCTGCAGATAAAAGAATAGCTTTTAATTTTTTTTTCATCGATATTTTATAATTTTTGGATCATCTGATCAATTATTAAATCCGCAAGAGAAAAACTTGCTGTAAATGCTGGGGAGATGGCATTCATTACATGCGTACTGGATGGTCCATCCAAACAAAGGAAATCATCCTCTAATTTCTCCTCATCAAGATTAAAAAGCTGAGAACGAATTCCAACTTTTTCACATGCGACAATATCATAATTCGTAATAGAAGGTATTAGTTTTTTTGCAGAGTTCAACATAACTGGTTTCAATGCCAATAGAAGTTGTTCATGAACATACTTCCTAAAACCACCATTATTTTGTAGATACTGACCTGCGAGACTTAAAAGATTACTAAATGTTGAAAAAGGTTCAAAAGCATCTAGACCCTTATAATTCTCTCTCCCTAAGGCAGGAGTAGCTGTAGGACCAATATAAATGGTAGGAATTTCATCAGCTGAAGGAGTGAAATGAACCCCAAGAAATGGGACATTTAGATCAGGAACGGGGTATATATTTCTGTTAATTTTAATTTCTGAATTATTTCTTACCGCCCAATAAATTCCTTTAAAAGGGAAAAGTCTATATTTTTCTCCAACATTAAACTTCTTTGCTACTCTATCGGCGTACAATCCTGAACAATTAATAAGGTGACCATAATTAATCTTTTTACCATCTGTTAGAGAGAAGATACATTTTATTGGATCTACATCCCAATTTTTCTCATAGAGGAAAATTTTTACTCCTTTTTCTCTTAATTCGCTTTCAAGTTTATTTAAGACAATCTTTGATTTAACTACTACCGTATTTGGACTCCACAGTGCTCTCCCTGTAGAAGATTTAGCAAATGGCTCAAGACTCTTTAAGTCTTTTTCATTAATCAATTCAACATTTGCTCCATTCTTAGTAGCTCTTTCTTTCAAAACATCAAGCTGATTATCAAGATTTTCTTCTTGAGGGATGATTATTTTTCCACATTCATTTATTGGCAAATTTCTTTCCTTTATCCATTTCTTTAATCTCCTTGATCCAGATACACAAACTTTAGACTTAAGGGTTCCTGGCTTATAATAAACACCTGAATGAAGGACCCCACTATTAAGTCCTGAACTATGCATACCTAGTGATTTTTCTTTATCAATAACTACTATTTTTTTGGAAATGTCTCTCTCTAATAATTGATTAGCTATGGATAAGCCAACCATTCCCCCTCCAATAATCAAAAAATCTGCATTCATTATATTAGTTTGTTTTTTTTTATTTGTTCATGTAATTCTAGTAGGTTTTTCATAAAATAAATATTGGTTGATTGAATCACAGAATATTTTTCTTCTTGATTAGTAAATTCAAATATGCTTTTTCTTTCTAATAATCCATGTCCTGTCAAAAGGTGGACCAAATTACCAATGCCAGCATTTAATCCCGCCTTTAAATCAGATAATCTATCACCAACTAGAATTGAATCATTAAGATTAATTTTAAATTTATTTGCCGCCTTGATAATCATTCCTGGATTAGGTTTCCTCCAAGAATTATTTTCTAGTGACAAATAACTATTACTATAAATTCCAACAATAGGGTGGGGAATGCCAATTAATTCCATCATCTTATTAGTTACATCAATGTAGTCACCCCAAGTAAAAAGTTTTCTAGAAATGCCAGATTGATTGGTGACAATAAAAACTGGAATTAAATTATTTAAAGCATATCGCATTAATTCAATTACCCCTTTTTCTAAAAATACATCATTAGGATCAGACAAATAGTGCATATCTTTTATAAGTACTCCATCTCTATCAAAAAAAATGGCTTTAGGTTTTTTATTAGAATTAAAAAAATAACTTATGTTATTCTCAAAGATTATTTCTTTCTCATTCAAGTTAGGCATCATCTATTACGCTTCAAACACTCACTATTTGGGAAGACTCTACTTTGTAAATAAAATCGCACATTTTTAATGTAGATAATCTATGGGCGATCATTATCAAAGTGACTTCTGGAGAAAGTTCATGAATAGAATTAATAACTTTTTCCTCTGTTTTATTATCCAAAGCACTAGTTGCTTCATCTAAAATAATTATTTCTGATTTTTGATATAAAGCCCTCGCTATTCCCAATCTTTGTTTCTGTCCCCCACTTAACCTAATTCCCCTTTCACCAATATAAGATTCATAACCCATATTAAGAGATTTAATAAAATCATGTATTTTTGCTTGTTTAGCAGCTTTAATAACTCTATCCATTTCAATTTTTTCCATATCCAATCCGAATGCAATATTCTCAGCAATAGAGATATCGGCAAGAAAAATATTCTGAGGTACATGAGAGATAGATGATCTCCAAGCACTTATAAATTGATAATCATCGAATACTAAATTCTTTTTATCAACAAGTATTTGACCTGAAGTTGGTTCTAAAAGTCCCATCAATAGATTGATAAGGGTACTTTTACCACACCCAGTTTCACCAATAATTCCTATTTTTTGTCCTTTTTTAATAGTAATATTAATTTCTTTAAGAATAGAATTTATTTTATCTGAATAAGAAAAACTTAAATTTTTAAATTCAATACTTTCTATTAATTTATATTTTTTGGGACTTTTAGCTTTAATTTGCTGAATAGTGAATTTATCTTCTTTCATTAAAGGAGCAATTGATTTAACCGCTGGCAAATGCGTTTTTAATATTGCCCATTCATTATACAATCCTTGCATAGCAGGTAATAACCTTTGACATCCCACTGCAAACGTTCCAAGAATTGCAATAATTTCAGTTGAATCAAGACTAGTTGTTGTTAAGAAATAAGCTATTATTGCTATTAAAAATAAACTAACAGATTCCAAAATAAATCTAGGAGATGAAGCAAAAAATTGATTTTGTGCTTCAATGTATCTGATAGGTTTATCAGTTTTTTTATATATAGAAGCAAAATAAATTTGATTATTAGATAAAATAACCTCCCTTATAGCTTCTAGTCCTTCTTGAAGTAATTTAAATTGTCTTTTATAAGACTTTTCCAAAATTTTTCCGTTGTTAGAAATTTTTCTTCTTATTGAAAAAGCTAATGATGTATAAGCCAGTGAAAAAACAAAAAAGATTAAAAAAGCAACTTGAGGATTTATTACTACAAGACCAAAAACTAAAGAAATAATAATTATTAAATAAGTTAATAATCGTAATATTGATCCAATAAAAGTAATTGTTGAGGTTACATTGTTGGTAAGTTCGCTTATAAAATTACTTGTATTTCCGCTTACATGCCAAGAGTAACTCTTATAAAGAATATTAGTATAAACTCTATCGCTTATATCACTTCCAATAGCAGCACATGTTTGACCATTTAACCATATGTTATAGAGTCTTATTGCTACTGTAAATGCAGTAGCTAATAGAAAAAATAACGTAACAATTAATATTAACCTACTTTGATTTTCAAAGTCTAAATATTCTAAAACAGGAGATAACAGTTTTATTTCTTTTAATTTAGCAGGATTTGTTAAGATTATTAAAAAAGGAATGACTGATGATAAAGAAATTAATTCTGCAAATCCACATATCAGCATTAAAAAAAGTAGCTTAATAACTTGTATCTTTTTATTTCGCTTTAAATTACTCCATAAAAAATTCACAACAGAAATATAAAATAAATTATTTTTTCTGAATCTCATAAACTATTTATAATCATGATCTATCTTATTATTACAGTATCCTTAGTTAGTTCCAAAAAGAACAACTTTTTCTTTAATGAAAATAATTTAAAATCTTTTAAGAAATTACCATTTCAAAAATTTTAAATTTTTATTAAACGTATTATATGAATAACAATCCTTTACTAACAGTTTTAGTCCCTGCATACAATAATACAAATTGCCTTATCAGAGCTTTGGAATCAGTAAGTAAACAAACCATTGCTAAAAAAATATTTGTAACAGTTTCTGATGATTGTTCCCCAAATAAAATTGAAAAAGATGAGGTTCTTGCTTTTGAAAAGTTCTTTAATGGAATTAAATTTTTCAGACAGATTAATAACCTAGGAGTTTTATCTAATGCAGCATGGTTATTTAATACAGTTGAGACAGATTTTTATACTATTCTTCAACATGATGATTACATATATCAAAATGATTTTTATGAAAAAGTAATAGATAAATTTAGAAATAATGAAAAATTGGTTTGTTTTTTTGGAAACTCTGTAAATATTGGATTTAATAACCAGAAGATTATTAATTATAAAAGAGAGATTGAAACTAGAAAAAAATCTTACAATGTTAAAAATAAAAAATTAATTGGGATAAAAAATGATTTAACTATAAATGGAGAGGATTTTAATTTTAATTTATTGAACTATCCTGAAATTTTCAATACTTCTTGGTCATCTATTGTTTTTAAAACTAGTACATCAAAGTTAGTAGGAGGTTTTGGAGGCATCTACACTCTTTCTCTTGCTGAAGCATCAATGCTAAAAGTTTTCAGAGAAGAAGAACATTTTGCAATGTTACTTTTGATCAGTAATTTAGGTGATTTTCAATTAGATCAAAATCCCTCTATTATCAGAATTACTGAACTTACTAGCTTTAGCATATCTCCTACTCATCCAGGAATAACATTGATTCAAGATAGTTCTATTTTCGCTTTGTATAAAGCAGCATTTTTTATTGAACAATTTTTTGGAGCTGAAAAAGCTAAAAATACTTTAAAAAATATATTTTTAAAAATCGGTAAAATAGCACTTATAAAAGAAGATCAATTTGTAAAAAACTTTTTTAATACTTATAGAGTTAAAGACAATTATTTATCAAATTATTCTAAAATTTCTTTAAAAAAATCAAGAAGGATCAAGTCCCCATTAAGTGTTTTTATTGAATTCATATCGAGATTTGTTGATGGGAAAATTAGACTATTAAAATTTAAATTAAAAAAAATTATGAATTGAGACTTGAGAATATATTTGATTTATAATCTTCAAAGTTATTTGTTAAGTAATCTTTCAAAGCGATTTCCCATGGACGCATAATATTTGAATTTCTATAATCTAATTTTTTAGTTAAAAGTCTTTCGGATAATGGTCTTGGAGCAAAATATTCTTTATTAAAGTAATTTGAGGAAACAGCAGTGAGTGATATTTTTTCTTTTAAATTTAGAATATCAAGGATACTATTAGCAACTTCAAATCTACTTGTAACTCCCTTACAAACCATATTGTAAAGACCCCAATATTCTTTTGAAATAAGTAATTCTACATTCCTCGCAAAATCTACAGTATAAGTTGGTGTACCCATTTTATCGTCAACCACAAAAAGCTCCTTTTTCCCATTATTTAATTGAGTCAGTAATTTGTTTACAAATTTCTTGTCTTTTTTATGTCCTCCACCCATCATCCACCCTGCTCTACAAATTAAATATCTATATGCATTTTCTTTAACGAACAATTCACCCATATATTTTGATCTTGCGTAAACACCTAAGGGGTTTGGAATACTCCAGTCATCATAGGTATCCTGACTACCATCGAATATTCCTGCTGTTGAAATATATAAAATTGGAATATCGAGAGAATTGGCTAGATAAGTAGCATTTTCTGCAGAAATGGTATTTGTTAAGTAGGCATCATCTGAATTCTGTTCGCAATACTCAAGACTAGTATGAGCCCCAAGATGAAAAATATAATCTGGTTTAAAATTATATACTGCTTTTTTATATGCTTCAAAATCTCTAAAATCCAAATATTCTAACCATGAAGAATTTAAGTCAATGTCACTACACTTAATTTCATATTGTTCCTTAAAAATATTATAAAAAGCTTCTCCAAGCATACCGCCTGCACCAGCCATATAAATTTTTTTCATTTAATAAGTAATACTATAAAGATTTATATTAACAAAACTTGGTAAGAAATAATTTTTTTTTTCCACTTGATAAAATAACAATTCATTAAAGTAACTTATTACTAATGAGTGAAAATTCTAGTTTATCTATCTTAATTCCTGCATACAATAATACAGAGAGTTTAAAAAGAGCTTTAGAGTCATTAAAAAAACAAACAATTGCTAATAAATTAAATATTCTGATTTCTGATGATTGTTCACCATCTCCAATAAATAAAAGTGAAATTTTAACTTTTAAAAAATATTTTTCTCAATTTCTATTTTTTCAGCAAAATTTAAATTTAGGAGTTTTATCAAATCCTAATTGGCTTTTTAATCAAGTAGAAACAGATTTCTTCACAGTTTTTCAACATGATGATGTTTTATATAGAAAAAACTTTTACGAAGATGTGCTTAATAAGTTTGAAAGCAATAACAGATTAGTTTGTTACTTCGGTAATTCTGTAACTGTGAGAACAAACTCAAACAATAATTTAAAAATACATGAGAAGATACAAAAGAGGCCTTTAATGTTGAATTTTAATAGCCCAAAAATTAAAGGTATTAGAAAAGATGGCTCAATTTCAGGAGAAGATTTTATTGATAATATTGTCAATCAATATGCTGATTTCAATACCGCTTGGTCTGCTATTGTCTTCAGTACAAGAGCAGTAAGAAAAGTAGGGGGATTTGGAGGAAATTATTGCCTTTCCCCTTTCGAGGCTAATATTTTAAATGTATATCGCGAAGAGGAACACTTTGGAATATTATACTTATTATGTTGTCAAGGTGATCTCCAACTTGATAAAGAAGCTTCAGTAATAAGATGCTTAGAGCCTACAAGTTTTAGCGAGTGTTCAGTACACCCTTCAATAAAAATGAGGCAAGATCCAGAAATATTTTTACTATATAAAACTGCTTGGCATGCAGAAAAAATTTTTAATAATAAAAACATAAACTCTATCTTAAAAAATATTTATAATAAATGCTCTAAAGTCCCATTAAGAAAAGAAAGTTTGTCGACCGAAAGATTTTTTAAAGATTATTTACCTAGTGATAAAAATAATCAAAAAATTGCTCGATTAGCTATTAGATCAGCTCGGAAATTAAGATCTCATTTCGAATTCTTATATAACTTAAAGGCGAAATTAAGATACTACAGAAATATAATTAGATATAGATATACAAAATAAACATTTCAAGAAATAAATTAGGTTTATAAAATTAACACTTAGTATCTCTAAAATTTGCACTTCCTAATAGATATTCAAAAATAGATAATGTTATATTTATTTTAAATTTATTATGAGAATTAAAAGAATTTTAAAATCATGATAAAAAAATCTAAAAAATTTTTAAATTCAATTTGGTTTAGACTTAAAAAAGCATTAAAGAAAGAACTTTATCAACTTTTTTCAAATTTTTATATTAGATTAATTTTCATACCACCTTCAAATAGGATTATTTATTGCTCAATAAAAACCATTAAAGATTTAGATGATTTTAAGTTAAAAGAATACAATTTAGCTAAAGACAAAGGTCATTTAGCAAATAAAATTATTAAAAATTTAAATATTAATAACCTCAATATCATTCATAAGTTAAGTTGGCTAATTGCGTATTCAAAATATGAGCATTTTACGATCACTAAATTTATAAAGATTCTAGAATCCAAAAATTTTAGTGCTCAATTTTTACGAGAGATTACAATATTTATTCCAACTCCTTTTGCACATTACGGAGACTATGAAAGATATGAAAAATTACTTTTATGGGGAAAAAATACTTTAGATAAAAAGTTGAAAAGAAAAAAGGGTTTATATAACGAATCTTCTTATTTCACAGCAATTGGTCATATGTGGCTGCTTGTTTACCTTCTTAAAGCTATAGAAACAAAAATTATTGACTTAAATCAAGTCTCTATTGAATTAGCTGTTAATAAAAAATCTATAAGAAATTATGAATACTTTAAACTATTATTTGAGAAGTGTAAGGCAACAAAAATAAAACTAAATTATTATCAATCATCATATTTAGAACTTGAACCAGATATGGAATTATGGCCTACATCTTTTTCTAAATCCTATTTATTCTCAAGACATATTGTAGGCATTACAAATAAATATTGGGAATCCCAAAATAAATCACCTTTAATTTTTCCCAATAAAATGCAATTAGAAATTGGAGAAAAAATACTTAAAAGAAATTATAATAATTTACCAAAAAATTTTGTAGGAATTCATCTCAGGATCAGAAAAGACAATTTTTCACTAAGAAATACATCTAAAGAAATAGCAGAATTCGCGATAAAAAAAGTTCTATCTCTAGGGTTTGAATGTATTCTTATAGGAACAAAAATCTCATTGAATGATTATTTAAGAAATTCAATTTATGATTTTAAAGATCAAGATAATTTATATGATACGACTAAACTAAGTCTTTCAAAATATGAACGGGAATGTCTTCAATTATATATCTGGTCAAAATCAAAATTTTTTATTGGTAGTCAAAGTGGTGGGACTATGCCCCCTATTGGATTTGGAGTACCTACAATATGGCTTGATGTTCATCCAATAGTACATTATCGCTCACCATCAAATAATGATCACATCATACCAAAAAGGATATTTTACAAAAAAGAAAATAAATTTCTTTCTTTAAAAGAAATTTTCAATGAAAAGCATTCATGCGCTCAGGCAGAGGAACATCAATATATTTTGAAAAATGGTTATGAAGTTTTCAGCTGTAAAGAAGAACAAGTAAGCAAGAGTATAAAAGATATGAGAGATCGAATCACTTCAAATAAAAAACTTTATGATCATAATCTAGATAATATTGGATTATCAAAAAAACTTAAAAATTTAGCTAATGAAAAGTTTAGTTATGGAGGAGAATATTATTTCTAGAAATTTAAATCAAAGTTTATTTAATTTTATTAAATATTTTAATCCCAAAAAAATTCTATATAGTTCTATAGTTAATCAAAACTTATTTTTAGAAAGTTAGAAATTATTTCATCATAATATTAAAACAATTAATTTCATGGATAAGTACTGTAGATTAAAAAATAGTTTTATTATGATAAATTGATTGATTTTTTTAAAATAAAAAAGATCCTAGAATTAAAAAAAATTAAATTCTTAATTAAGAATTTAAAAAAAATATTACTATACATATACAGTATTTTTATAATTCCACTTAGCATATTTATATTTAATTACTTTAAAGACAAAAGCCAAAAAAATAATAAACAAAGATTCATATCACTTAGAATAACAAAAAAATATTTTGGCCATCAAGCAATTGAACCAGCAATAGCTTCATCAATAATTTCAAATAATAAAAAAATTACTTTTTTAATTTCTTATAAAGAAAAAAATATTTCTGGGAACAAAAAATTAAATATGATAATACAAAATACATTTGATATCCAAGATGATATATATTTATTTTTCATTGAACATATATATAATTACTCTCTTAATTTTTTAATTTTAAAAATTAAAAAATTCTATTATCCATTAATTTCAAAAAGAGACAGACAGAGAGAATTCCAATATTATCCTCAATTATTATCAGAAAAGAATTTCTTATGGAAAAAAAATGCAATCAAAGTTATTGAAAAAAATTTTACTAAAGAAAATAAAGAAAATATTGTTATTGCCCTTAGAAGTAAACATTTTCATCAACATTCAAAAAAAGTTAAACCTCAGCCTTCAAGAGATGCCGATATAGAAGATTTGATTCATATAATTGATGTATGCAAAGAAATTAATCCTAGCCATCAAATTATTTGTTATTCAAATAAGTATTTTGAAAAAGTTTTATCATCTAGATATATTAAATATCCTAATATTTCTATCGCTTTACAGGAAGAGATCGATATCCTTGAAATACTAAATAGTTCTAGTCTATTAATAAGCAATTCAAACGGTATAGGAGCCGCAGCATTTGCAATGGGTTTGAAGACACTATATTTGCAACATTCTCCCTGGCATATATGGTGCACTAGCCACTCTAACAGTATAATGCTTCCTATTGAATATAGGAAAACAAAAGAAACAAATAAACCCAATTTATATGATATTTTTAATCTTGCTTTTTATCCATTAGATGAAATTCCCATCGATTTTGAATTAAATTTTAAAAACAAAAATATTCAACTTCAATCAATCAAAAATATTGATAGAGTTATAATAGAAGGTTCTATAAAGGAGGCTATATCTTTAGATTATTTAAAGTTAAGAAAAAAATCAGAAAAATATTTAGATTGTTTATTCCATTATGAAACTGAATTAGAAAGAGATTTTTGGATTAATTACATAAAAAGACTTCCTCCAAAAATAAAATATTGGCACAAAAACATTAAGATGAATGTCTCAAAAAGTTTTCTAAATAGTTTCTATTAAATTTTTGGATTATTTAATAAATTAAGTTATTCTCGCATCAATTAAAAATATTAAATTACCAGAATTAGTGAATAGTATGGGTTTATCTAAAAGAATATTTTTTCCTATTTTTTTCAAAATATTTTTAAATGAAGTTTAATTTAATTTTTTAATATTTTATAAAAAAATTGATTATTCAGAGAGAAAAGAAAATAAAATCGCATTAATATAATAGTTAAATATTAAAAATTTTTTTTTTATTTTTTTGATGTTATAACTCATAAGTATTTATAATTTAACTAGTTAAATATATATAAAATGAAAGCGGTTATATTAGCTGGGGGCTTGGGAACAAGGTTATCTGAAGAAACACATCTCAAGCCTAAACCAATGGTAGAGATAGGTTCTAAGCCTATTTTATGGCATATTATGAAAATATTCAGTTCCTATGGAGTTAAAGAATTTATTATATGTTGCGGATACAAAGGATATATGATTAAGGAATATTTTTTTAATTATTCGCTTCATATTTCAGATTTAGAAATAAATTTGCATTCCAATAAAATAAATATCCTTAATAAAAAAGGAGAAGATTGGAATATTTTATTAGTAGATACTGGTGAAAAAACACAAACTGGGGGGAGATTAAAAAGAGTTTATGAATTTCTCAAAAATGAAGAAAGTTTTTGTTTCACTTATGGAGATGGATTAGCAGACATAAACATATCAGATTTAATTTCTTTTCATAAAAGTCATAATAAACTTGCAACCATTACCGCTGTTCGCCCACCTGGCAGATATGGAGCAATTAATTGCGATAAAAATTTAGTAACGAGTTTTCAAGAAAAACCTAGGGGAGACGGTGGCAGGATAAATGGAGGATTTTTTGTACTATCGCCTGAATGTATCCCATTTATTGAAGATGATAATACTGCTTGGGAAGACTATCCCCTTAACAAACTTGCTGAAATAGGAGAATTAATGGCCTATACTCATGATAATTTTTGGCAGCCAATGGATACTTTGAGAGAAAAAAATATTCTAGAAAATTTGTGGAAAGATAATAAAGCCCCATGGAAAACTTGGAGTTAATAATTCAATCTTCAACAAACTTTATTGATTTAAATTTCCAAAAAGATAATCTTTAACTAGATATTCACATCAGATAGCCAAGACTGCCACATTAAAATATTCCACAATATTGAAGAATTATCTTCATCACCATTTAAATGGGATTTCAAAATTTTAGAAACATTTTCAGAATTTAAATAACCTTGTCTGTTTATAATTGATTCAGAAAGAAGGTCAATCGCCCAATTTTTTAAAGGTCCGCGCAACCAATTGTTAATAGGTATTGCAAAACCTTTTTTATTATTTTTTATTAATGATTTAGGAAGATAGTTGCTTAAAATCTTTCTAAGTATCCATTTTGTTTTACGATTTCTTATTTTCATCGATAGTGGTAATTCCCATGCTAATTCAGCGACTCTATGATCTAAGAAAGGAGCTCGAACTTCTAAACTAGTTGCCATTGATGCTCTATCAGTTTTTACAAGAATATCTGAGTGAAGATAATTTTTGACATCAGCAAGCATTATTCTCTCAGAGATAGAAGAAGCATAAGGTAGATTCTCATATTTATTATGAGAATTATCGAAAATTTCTTCATTAACTAAATATGATAATTGATTTATTTCACAGGTTAAAGAATTATACATGGCTGCTAGATTGTCGGCATGTAATATAGATTTTGATAACTTTTGGATTTTTTGTTGAGATAAACCTTTATTTTTATTTGGCAGATTCAGCAGTAAATTGCTAGATAAAGATCTTACTGAATAAGGAAAATGTTTAAAGATTTTATGTATTTTAGGTACTAAATAATGACGATTGTATCCGCCAAATAATTCATCAGCTCCATCCCCAGACAAAACGACTTTAAGCCCGTTTTTAAAAGCTTCTCTACAAACTAGATAAGTAGGAATTTGAGATGAATCTGCAAATGGTTCACTATAAATATTTGATAATGAAGGAATTAATTTGATCAAATCCGAAGAAGAAAGAGCCACTTCATTATGATTTGTTCCTAAATGCGAGGCTATCAATTTTGCGGCGGGGCCCTCATCAAAGCCAAGCTCCCCTTGATTATTATCTGGGAAAGAGATTGTAAAGCTATTGATAGGTTCTTTAGAGGAATGCATTAATAAAGAACAAATCAAAGAAGAATCAATACCGCTCGATAGAAAAGCACCTATCGGGACATCAGAAATTTTCTTTTCCTCTACTGATCTTAATAGTGAATTATTGACTTCTTCAATAGCCATATTTTCATCATTAATATGCAATTCAGATCTAGTCTGAGAAACTTTTAGAGGATCCCACCACTGTTTAGGATTTATACTTCTAAACTCTAATCTTTCAATATTTTGATATTTAATTTCCAAATAGTGGCCTGGCATTAATTGATTAATTCCATCTTCAATTGTCAAAGGTGCAGAAATAAAACCTTGATTCAAAAAAGATTGAAATGCAGCCTGATTGATATTTATTTGATAGCCTTTTAGTGCCCTAAAGGCATTTAAATCTGATGCAAATAAAAAACTTTTTCTACTTCTATTATTAAATTTTTTCAACCCATAATAAAGAGGTTTTTCTCCAAATCTATCTCGAACCAAATAAATAGATTTTTTTTTTCGATCCCATAATGCAAAAGAAAACATTCCTGCAAATTTATCTAATGAAGAATTCAATCCCCAAGTCTCTATACAGGCAAGAAGTGTTTCAGTATCAGAATTTCCTTTCCAAAAAAAATTTCCAGTGCTGGATTTGGAAAGATCTTTTCTCAATAATTTATGGTTATAAATTTCCCCATTAAAAACAATTACATATCTACCTGATTGACTTATGAAAGGTTGGTTTCCATTCTTACTTAAATCTTGAATTGCCAATCTTCTATGAGATAGTGCGATACCAATTTCTTCATCAATCCAACATCCAGAACTATCCGGACCTCTTGACTTTATATTTCTTGCCATATCATTGGCTTCTTTAGCTAAAAGATCTCCCGAAGTACTATTGTTAAAATCCCATATACCTGCAATTCCGCACATTTAATTAACAAGAACTTTATTCATAGTAATACAATTGTTTAATAGAAATAATTAAGGTTTCTAATTTAAAATTTTTCATATAAACTCATTGTCTGAGAAATAACCATTTCAGAGTTGAATTTTTTAATAGTACTTAGTCTTGCATTCTTCCCAAATTTTTCAGAAATTTCAGGATTATTAATTAGAAATAATATAGCTAGCTTAATCGAGACTGGATCATTTGGAGGAACTATCAGGCCTGATTCTCCATGCTTCACAATATCATTACAGCCTGGTACATTCGTAGTAATTATTGAACATTCCATAGATGAAGCCTCCAATAATGCCATAGATAAGCCTTCTCTCCATGATGGTAAAATAACAATATCTGAATTTTCATATAAAGGCTTTAAGTCTGCTAATTGACCCAGTAATTTAATCCAACTTTTATTTTTTAATTTTTTTATTTCTCTCTTATCAAGAAAGCTTCTATTATGGAAAGAAAAATCACTTGGTACATATAAGTACAAATCAAAATTGTCATCAATAAGACTTTGACATGCTTCTATTAGTTCAATAACTCCTTTTTCCTTGATAATCCTTGAAGGGAAAAAGATTTTAATAGTTTTTTGAGGATCAATTCTTTTAATTTCTTTTTCCCTCTTGTAATAATTAACATCGACTCCTGAACCTCTAATAAGAGAAGACTTGTTTTTTGTAACGATTTTCAAACTTTGGAAATATTTCCTATCTTCTATATTTTGAAAAATTAGATTTGAAGAGTTATGATTAAAAACTTTTCGATATATGTTTAGCATTACTATCCTATATATAAATGCGTTTGTGTTTTTAGATAGAAATACATGTCCAAGTCCTGTTATTGCATTAAAAATTTTCTTTAACCCAACCACTCTTCCAGCTATAGTTCCATATAAACAAGATTTAATTGTGAAATGATGAGCCATATCAGGTTTGATTTTTAAGTAAATCTTTATCAATTCAAATATGGAAAAAATTTCTAAAAAGGGATTTATAGAATTTCTATTTAGTTTCCAATTTATTAGTTCACATCCAGTCTCTTTAAGAAGATTAGAATAACTATCGAAAGGGAAAACTAAAGTTACGGCGTATTTCTTGGATATTTCTTCAATTAATTTGAATCTAAAATTATATAAATACCATCCTGTATTAGATACAATAATTATTTTTTTCATAAATCTAAAAGGTAATTAAAATTCTGAAAATATTGATAAACTTTCTCATGCTTTTCATAAATATTTAAAAAATAATTTTATAGTTGATAAATTATATTCCTATATGGGATCCAGCAAAAGGCGTGTGTAGCAAATATCAACCAAACAGATAAAATAATAAATACGCTCAATATTATTAAAAACTTCCAAGTGAATTTGTCAAGATTGAAAATACCCAAATCTGGTATATAGGAAGCAACGAATATTTGGATAGGTAAAATATTTAAAGCTAACCTATCAATAGCAGTTGATGAAGGACTAAATCTTAGAGCAACTAAGGATATGATAGATAACAATGTCATTACAATAAATATATTTTTATAAATTTTTGAAATTTTAAATTTATTTAAATTAAAAATAAAAATAAGTGAAGGAATAACACATAAAATAATTCTAATTAATGAACCACTTGAGGAAAGGTTAGCGCTCAAATAACCTATTCTATAAACATCTAATTGATAAAGAACAAAGTTATCTATAAAGTAATAACCTAATATGATCATTATTATTAGTTTCAAAAAATTATTGAATCTTGATGCGTTTTGAAAAGTATAAAGAAGTGGAGCGAACAAAAAGAAAGCGCCTGAACGATGAAATGTAATACCCAAAAGTATATAAAAAATACTCTTATAAAATTGACCTTTTTCCAAAGCCAAAAAAGCTAATAAGGATAAGGCAATTGATACTGATTGCCTTGTGTAACCCATTGCTACAACCATAATGAGATAAGGATAAGCTACACATAAACCTAACCAAGGTCTTGGTAGGCTCTTGCAAAATTTAATTAAACAATATGAAAATAATACGGCACAGAATAAGTTGACAAAATAAATACCAAATTCGAATTTTGAGAAAATAGAATTTATTAGGGCAAATGAAGGTTCCACTTTGTTCCAAGATTCACTAAATCCATCTCTAAATAAACCAAAAATCATTTCATATTGATCCCAATCACAACCAACTTGATACCTTAATCCAATAAGCAAAGAGAGGAAAATTATTAAAAAATTTTGTGTACTTTTTTTAAAAGTATTAACTGCTCGTGTTTCCTCAATTGATTTAAAAGCAAGTAAAAAATAAAGGCAATAATAGAAAATCATAATATTTTTTAGTCAATTAATTCATTGCAAAAAAATAAATAAATTAAAAAAATTTTTCATTTTTGTTTTATATTTATTCAAGAAATTAATTATTAAAATTATTCCTTTTTAAAAATTTATTTAATTTCATATTCTTTTAACTCTTAATTTTTTTGTAATATAAAATCTTCTATAACCAAATAGTTAAGTCCGCTATTTTTAAAAACAAATATTGCATCTTCTATAGAATAAACCAAAGGATAACCATGAAGATTGAATGAAGTATTCAGGATGCAAGGTGAACCTGAAATCTTATAAAATTCATTAATTAAGTTCCAATATTCTAGGTTCATCAATTTATCAACAATTTGTATTCTCGCTGTTTTATCCCTTGGATGAATAGCAGCTCCTATTTCAGACTGTGCTAATTCGGTGGTATCAAATGCCAACATCATGTATGGAGAAAACAAATTCTTGGGATTAACAATATATTTAGAAGCTTCTTCTTTTAATATTGATGGTGCAAATGGCATCCAAAAATCTCTTTTTTTTATTTTAGAATTTATTTTTTCAACGTTTGACCAATATTTAGGGTTAGCTAAAATTGATCTATTTCCTAAGGCTCTTGCCCCCCATTCCATTTTTCCACTACATCTTGCAAGAATATGATTATTCATAATAATTTCTGCAGCATCGCGAGAAATATTTTCAGATTTATTTATAGATATATTATCTTCTTCCTTTATATGATTGGATATAGTTTTTTGAATATTGGCTTCGTAAGAATTACCGCCTAAATATAAATTATTTAAAGAGACTATAGGATTTAATTCTTTTTTTTGTTTAAATAATTCTGAATATTCGATCCAAGCTGCTCCTAATGATAAAGATTCATCTCCGCAACTAGGGAAAATGAATAATTCTTCAACTCCATCTATCTCAGAAATTGTTTTATTTGCTTTTACGTTCATAAAAACACCCCCACCACACACAACTCTTTTTATGCCTGTTTTTTTGACTATTCCTGCCACCCAATTTCTGAGTATTTCCTCAGTGAATATCTGCACTCCACCTGCAATAGAATCAAATCTCTTACATTCAAATTTTTCTCTTAAAAATTCATATATATAGCTAGATTCGAGTTCCCTAGATAATTCAAAATTAAAACCATCTTCGGATACTTTGAGGAGTTCATCCAAAATATTTTTTATCTCCAACGCAAATTTATTTTCAGCGTAAGGGGCCAATCCCATAACTTTATATTCATGCTCCCAAGGTTTTAAACCAAGCATATATGTAACTCTTGAATAAATCTTACCAACAGAAGCTTTTCTGGAGGTTGAAGCAATCCTCTTAATTTCAAGTCCATTGGCTATGGAAACTGTTGCGGATAAACCATCCCCCGCACCATCACAAGTTAATACTAAAGTATCGTCTTTTAAATTAAAAGGAGAACCAAAATATGCTGCACATGCATGACATAAATGATGATCTTGAAATTTTATTTTATCTTTCTCTATATTTAAGTGTTTAAAAAGCTGTTCGATTCTCTCCTTTCTTCTCTGATCAAAAACTGCCTTTAAATATGACGCATCCCTTTTTGAGTCTTTAATAAAATCAGCTTTTCCAGCTTTATACCATTCGGATGCATTTTCTAAATAAGAGGCAGAATGCATGAAATTACTGGCATAAACTGCTACATCAATATCTTTAGGAACAATATTTGCAAGTTTTAAAACTTCATCTATTGAATATTTAGGATAACCAATTTCATTTTTTTTTCTTGTTAGCCTTTCTTCACTAATAGAAAATTTTATCTGACCATCCTGAAGAATTGTAGCTCCACTATTATGACCATCATGTATGCCTAAAATTGTTATCAAAATTTTTTTTCTAAGACACCACTATAATAATATAGTAACCATTATGTTAAAAAATTATTTATAAGTTATTAATCTTATATTAAGTTACTTAGCTAATTAAGATTTCCTTTTTTTTACTAATTACTTTATTACATAACTTAGGATTAGTCTCTCTATGTGTAATCATGATCATTGTTAATTCTGTATTCATAGAAGATAGATTAATTGTTGATAAACCTTTTAATTTCTTGCTATTTGATTCCATTAATTTTTGTTCATCTCTAAATTCTTATTGGTTTTAAACTACGCGGCACTATACCTTTTAGATCAAATAATAATGAATCATTATGTATTAAGCTACTCCATTGCTGAGTTGTAAGATTAGCAAATTTTTCATGCGCAACTAATAGTAATACAGCTTCGTAACTTTCTTCAAAACTAATATCATTACTATATTCAATATCTAATTCAATATTTGTATCTTCAGATATATATGGATCAACTACCTTTAGCTTGAATGGATATTTTGAAAAATTTTTTAAAATATCAAAAACCTTAGAATTTCTCATGTCAGGACAATCTTCCTTAAAAGTAATTCCTAAAATTAAAATTTTAAGCCCTTTTTTAAAAAGACTCTTTTCAACCATCTTCAGAATTATTCTATCTACAAGTCGATCACTTACCTTATCGTTAATCTTTCTACCAGAACTGACTATTAAAGGCTCATAACCTAGCTGATTTGATTTATACGTCAAATAATAAGGGTCTACACCAATACAATGTCCCCCTACTAATCCAGGTTTAAAAGGCAAAAAATTCCACTTTGTACTTGCTGCCTCAATAACATCTAGAGTATCTATTTTTAAAAGATTGCAAATAATCGATAATTCATTCATCAAAGCAATATTTATATCTCTTTGGGTATTTTCTATAATTTTTGCTGTTTCAGCGATCTTAATGCTTTGTACTCTAAATGTCCCTGCATTAATAATTGAACCATATAATAAATCAATCCATTTTCCAGCTTCTTTATTTGATCCACTAGTAATTTTTACTATATTAGTCAGAGTATGTTTTTTATCTCCAGGATTAATTCTTTCAGGACTATATCCGCAAAAGTAATCTTCATTTATTTTTAAATTCGAGAATTTTGATAAAAGAGGTATACAAACATCTTCAGTAACACCAGGGAAAACTGTGCTTTCATATATGACTATAGATTTGAACTTATTTGTTTTTTTTGATAAAGCCTTCCCTACTAGAATACTTGCCTCTTTTAATGCTTTGAGGTCAGGGATATTAAACTCATCTATTGGAGTAGGGACAGTAATGATAAATACATCTGCCTCTTTAATTTGTTCTTCTTCTGCAGTAAATTCTATATTTTTTAAATCTTTTAATTCTTTTTTTGAAAATTGATTTGTATAGTCATTAAAATTTATAAGTCCATTTATTCTTTTTTTATTAATATCATATCCAATAACTTTCCTCTCTAATTTTTTTCTAGTAATCAAGCATTGACTATTTTTAGAAAACTCAATTGCCAATGGCAACCCAACATAACCAAGACCTATTACTGCTATTTTGCACTTCTCGTTAGTTGGTAGAGATAATCCTTTTTTCAACTTCTTAATTATAATGCGATTGTTTTAATCATATAATCTAATAATGACTAATTTTATAAAATTCTTTGTACCAATTTACAAACTCTTTAATGCCATTTTTTATTTGTGTATTAGGCCTATAGTTAATATACGCTTCTAAACTAGTAGTATCTGATTCTGTTGCCTCTACATCACCACTCTGCATTGGGAGATAATTTATTTTTGCTTTTACGCTTAGGATATCTTCAAGCACTTTCAAAAAATCAAGCAGTTTGATTGGGTTTGAATTGCCAACATTAAAAATTTTGTGAGGAGCCCAACTATTTTCAGGTGTAAAATCTGATTTTTCTAAAGATGTATTTTCCTTTGGCGGTTTATCTAATAATCTAACGACGCTATTAACAACATCATCAATATAAGTAAAGTCTCTTATCATGTTGCCATTATTATAAACATCTATTTTCTCTCCTTTGAGCATTGACTTTGTAAATAAAAATAAAGCCATATCTGGTCTTCCCCATGGTCCATAAACAGTAAAAAAGCGTAAACCAGTAGAGGGTAAGTTATACAAATGACTATACGAATGAGCGATTAACTCATTAGCTCTTTTAGTTGCAGCATACAAGCTAACTGGATGATCTACAGGATCTTTTTCTGAAAGTGGTAATTTTGTATTGCCACCATAAACTGAGCTACTGCTAGCATAAAGAAGATGATCTATTTTATATTCAATACAATTTTTAAGAATATTACCAAAACCTATTAAGTTTGAATTGTAATAAGAATCTGGATTTATTAATGAATACCTTACCCCTGCTTGGGCCGCTAAATTGATAACCTTTGAAGGTTTATAGATTTCAAAAATTTCTTTAAGCAAATTATTTTCTGTTATATCTATTTTAAAAAATGAAAAAAGATTATTGCATTCTTTAGATTTTGACTTAAGAATCTCTAAACGAGCTTTTTTAAGATTTAAATCATAATAATCATTTAAAGAATCAATTCCAATCACTCTTACTCCATCGCCAATTAGCCTTTTACAAGTATGAAAACCTATAAATCCTGCTGCACCAGTTACTAAAACAATCATATTATGATAATCTCCAAGATTATTTAAACCCATCTCATATTATAATAAATTACTCTATTAGATATATAAATAAATGTTTTTTAAGTCGTTTATTTTATTTTTAATAAATTTTTTTATAACTTTTAGACTATCGCCAATACTTAAAGATATAGGCGCCAAACTAGATTTAATTGATAGGCCTGATGAAAGAAAAATAAACAAAAGATCTTTAGTTCGGGTAGGAGGTATTTCTTTTATTGCAAGTTTTATAATTAGCTATACAGTTATATTATTTTTTACAAAATATAATTTACTCCCAAGTAATGATTACAAAAACTTTTATTTAATTTCAATAATCATTAGCCTTTCATCTTTCTTATTAGGATTCGCAGATGATGTAAAAAGTTTATCTCCTATTTTTAGATTATTTATGCAAATCATAATTTCGTCATTTGTTTGGATTTGTGGTGTCCAAATAACTAATATTGATATATCCTTTTTAAGGTTAGATATTCAATTTATACAAGTAAGTAAATTCATAAGTTTTTTTCTGACAATCTTTTGGATAGCAGGTATTACAAATGCGATTAATTGGATTGATGGTCTTGATGGTCTTGCTAGCTCTTTAGTTGGGGTAAGTTCTCTAAGTCTTGGAGTATTGTTTATAGGAAAAGGAAACATTCAAGAAGGTATAGTTTTAATAGGAATATCAGGCTCATGCCTAGGATTTTTAATATTAAATCATTATCCAGCAAAACTAATAATGGGTGATGGAGGATCATATTTATTAGGTTTCAATTTAGGATATCTAAGCATTTTGGGGAGTAAATCTTATTTGGTTTCTGACTCATTTAATGTTTATTCGCAAAAACTTCATTTTTTTATTTTAATATTTGCAATACCTCTCTTTGATATGATCTATGTCATTTTAGTTAGATTATCAATGGGATTATCACCTTTTTACCCTGATAAAAACCATATACACCATAGATTAATGAACTGCGGGCTAACCCACGATAAAGCAGTTAAGTTTTTGACGGGATCAAACATTATAATCTGTATTTTTAGTTTGATTATATTAATTTAAAATTATACTAAAATATATATGTTAATAAGATTTGAATTTTAAAAGGTTCTTAAAACTACTAACTATAAAAGCAGCTAATTTAACTAAGTCAATTATAATATTAATGAAAATGAAGTAAACTAAATTTATAAGATTAAGGTTTTTAAAGTTAAATCCTTTTAATAAAGGTAACCAAATAATTCTTATAATAGTATAAATTAATGCTATAAAATAAATCATTATTTTTGTTATGTGTGGCACATAAAAGATACTGTCCTCTTGCCATTCTGAAAACATATAATTCCAATTAAAAGAAATAAAAATTAAGCAAAGAGCTATAAAGAAAAAATAAAGATACTTTTGTCTTTGAAATATTTGCACTTCGCCTGAAGAGCAAGAGTAATATTTATACCATTTTTTGCAGAGATAGAAAAAAGTCTTATTCTGCAAGCCAGAATAATAAATTGTTGGACAATTTTTATTCTTGATATTTTTATTAAATAATAAACATCTATTAATCCAATCAGAGTCCTCTCCAGATCTTACTAATGGTAAAAACCATCCAATTTTATTAAATAAATCTTTTTTTATTAATGACCCTGGAATTGTAAATAGAGGTTTAAAACCATATGTAGCAGCAATAAATAATTTTTCAAAATTATTAGTATATTTATAAATGGTTCTACCTAAAAATCCCTCTGGATTATTAATAATTAACTTTATAGAATTCTTTAACCAATTTGATTCAGGAATAGTATTTATATCTAAAAAAGCAATATAGTTTCCCTTAGAAAATTTAAGGCCAATATTCCTTGCCTCCCCTGGATATAATATTTTATTATTAAAAATATTTATTAGCTTTCCATTAGTTATTAATTCTAAATATTCTATGTTTATATTTATTTCTTCATGACTACAACCATTTATGATGGCAATAATTTCAAAGGCGAAGTCAATATTTTTATTTAAATTTTTTATTAAAAAATTAAATTTTTCTATATCTTTAAATGATACTGGAATAATTAGAGAAACTTTTATTTCAGATTTTAAAACTGATTTATTAGTGATCATTTAAATTTCTATAAATTAATTTTTATTCAGTTAATTTATAAAAAGTTACCGCATTTATAATATCTTTTAGAGGAGAAAATAAATTGGAAACGCCTCTACTAAATTTTGTGTACTTAGTAGTATTAACATTAACAATATCCCCTTCTTTTAGAATTGGATTGTTTGCAATTTCATTATTATTAATATTGTATTTGTACTTAGATACATTTATTACTCCGTTTTGATCTTCTCTTACTAATTGTATACTCTGCTTATTTGCTTCCCAATCTACTGGACCGCCAGCAATCATAATAGCTTCAATTAATGAAATACCAGAAAAAACTATTTTCTCCCCTGGATTTTTAACTTCGCCTACAACTGTAATGCCTATTTTAGATGGAGCCAAAGTCTTTTTAGCAAGTTTATATTGAGCATTACTAGTGATATTTGTCGAATTGATTTTTATAACATCACCATGAATTAATTTTATATTACTTGCCTGATCTCCTTCTTGAAGTAATGAAGTTAGATTTAAAGATGTATTTTTCTTAATTAATTCTCCATTCTCTTTAAAAACTCTAATTAATTCGACTTCTTCTAAGTTCGCTTTTGGTGTAATTCCTCCAGCAAGTCGCAATCCATCAACTACTTTTGGTGGACTATCTAAAATATTTTCTATTTTGTATAAGCCAGGTTTTTGAACCTCGCCAATTACGGAAATATTTAATGGTCTTGAATAAATCAAACTCAAATGAATATTTGGAACAATTAATTCTTTAGAATATTTTTCTACCAACTCTTTAGTAGCTTCATCTAAAGTCTTATTCTCAATAAAGTAATTTCCGATAACTGGAAGAGAAATCCATCCATCATTTAATACTTTGTAATCGCCAGTGTAATCTGGAAATCCATAAATATTAATATTTAAAATATCCCCAGATCCTATAAGATATTGGAATCGATCATTTGATTGAGATTTTAATTTAGATTGCTTTGAATTTATTTCTTTTTTATTTTTACTTATTAAATTACCAAAAGGATTTATGTTAGTATCTTGGGATCTAGTGGGTAAAATGGGTAGATATATATTAAGAATACCAAAAACTAAAAATGTAAAAAATATATTATTCCTCATAAATTTTAATCGAATTTCCTACTCTATTTAAAGTTATTTTATCAGAAAACGATAATTTAATTATGATATAATCAATTAATTCATATAAGAACAATATCAAAATTTTAAATATCTATTAGTTAAATGAATAATAATATAGATCAAAAAGAGAATTTAAAAACTGAAGAAGAAAATTTAACCTTAAATCAGCTTTTTTCAATTTTCATAAGAAGATCAAAATTATTTGGAATTGTTACTTTATTATTATTTTCTGGATCAGTTATTTTTACGATATATCAGCGAACCACAAATCCAATTTATAGAGGCAGTTTTGCCCTAATGACTTCAGATCCCATAAATTCAGATTCTGTTGGAGGATCTAGTGACAGTTCATTAGGTATTGAAGCATTAGCTAAAAATGAATCTAATATTGATTTAGGAACTCTAAAAATATTCTTAAAAAGTCCATTGGCCTTACAGCCTTTAGCAGACGAATTTAATGTATCAAATGGTTATTTAAAAAATATAATTGAAATTACAGAATTAGGTGGGTCTAAAAAAAATAAAGGGAAAATAATTAATGTTTCTATAAACGTAAAAGACTATAAGTTAGGGCGGAAGATAATTACTAAATTATCAGAAAACTACTTAAAACTAGCAATTGAGATGAGACAAAAAAGATTGAATGATGGATTAGATTTTTTAAATTCTCAAGCCCCCTCGATACAAAAGAAAAGTAATAAAATTAGGGAATCATTATCTGATTACAGAAAAAAATATACCTTTATCGATCCTATTAATGAAGGATTAAGTTTAAAAGAATCTATAAAAAAATATAAAGAATTAACCACTTCAATCGAATTAAATACAATTAATTTAGAAAGAATTAAAGATGATGTTGTATCTAAAAAAATATCAACCTCAGGATTTAAAGAATTATTTGGAAGTGAAACAGAATCTTTAAAACTTCAAATAACTAACTTTAACTCCACAATTATTAATCAAGCATTAGAACTTGAAAGAGTATTAGCAGAAGCCAAAGGGAAATTTAATAATAAATCTTCAATTGTTCAAAATTTAGAAAAAAAATTAAATTTAATAAGACCTGCTGTAATAAAAGCACAATTAGAGTCAATAGATACAGCTCTAAAACTTTATAAAGATCAATTATCTTCTTATAACTTGGCAATTAATAATCTAAAAAATGAGTTCGTTGTTCAGCCAGAGATTATAAGAGGTTTTGAAGATATACAAGAAAGAATTAAATTAAATAATGAGAACCTTCAATCTCTCTCAAAGGCGAGAGAAAATTTTAGGCTTGAAATAGCTCAAAAGACAGCTCCTTGGACTGTTATTTCACCTCCAAAAATGAACTCGAAGCCTGTAGGCCCAGATATTTTAAGATATTTATCTTATGGTGCATTCATTAGTATTATCTTAGGAGGATTTATTACTTATTTAAGGGATAGATTAGATAACGTTTATCACAATCCTTCTCTTATTATTGATAGTCTACAATCAATCAGTTTAGGTATGATCCCATACATATCCTTTTTTGAAGGTATTAGAGAACAGAAAAGATTTATATTAGAAAATTTAGATCAAAAATTAAAAGAAAATAACTCCAGTGAAATTCCTAGCGAAAAATCATCTACATTAGATAACGAAAAAAAAATTGATGGCTATCAAAGATTTTTTTATCAAGAAGCTTTTAGAAATATCAGTACATCTATCAGGTTTCTAGAAAGTGATAAAGAAATAAAGATAATTACAATTACTAGCTCTATTCCGGCTGAAGGTAAAACACTAATCAACGTTCTATTGGCAAAAACATACAGTGAACTTGATAAAAAAGTATTACTTATTGATGGTGACATGAGAAAACCACAATTGCATAATCGATTAGGTATCAACAATCTTTTAGGACTATCCAATTTTCTTACTGATTCTTCACTAGATCTCAGCAAAGTCATCAGAAAAGTTAAAGGTTATGATAATTGGGATGTTATTACTTCAGGATTTGTGCCTCCTGATCCTCCTAGATTATTGAGCTCTGATCGAATGAAGGAATTTATAAAAACTCTTAAAAATTCAAAATATGACATTATTATATTTGATTGTCCACCAGTAATAGGTTTAGCCGATGCTTCTTTAATTGCCGAAAAAACAGACGGTATTGTTCTTTTAGTAACCTTAGATAAGGTACCTATAGGTCTCCCTTTAGAAGCAAAAAAAATTATGACCAATAGTGGTTCTGAATTTTTAGGAGTAATAATTAATTCTATTAAAGAAAACAAAAACAATTTATTTGGCAATAAAGGATATGGAGGTTATGGTTATGGTTATGGTTATGGTTATGGTTATGGTTATGGTTATGGAGATATTTATTCAAAATATTCAAATGAAAAGGATTCACCAGAAATACTAAACTCATCCCAAGAACTACGAAAAGGGATAAATCAATTTTTAAGGAAATTTTGGAAATGGTTAGATAATTAAAAAATAAAATGTCGTTTAGAAATTTTAAGTTTAATTGGATTCTTAATGAAGAGCTTGCTATAGGCACAGTACCTCAAAAGCAAAAAGATTTGAAAAAATTATCTGAAGAGGGTATTAAATCAATCCTTAGCCTCTGTGGGGAAAATGAATCCAAAAGTGATCTTGATTTAGAAAAATTTTTTCATCATAAAAGGTTTGTTTTGCCAGATCATAAAAAAGTAGAAATTGTGTCTTCTATTGAATTAAATGAATCATTATCAATTATTAGAGATTTAATAAAGTATGGACCTGTTTTCGTTCATTGTTTTGCTGCAATTGAAAGATCGCCTTTAGTTTGCATGGCATGGTTAATGAAAGAACATCAATTAACTCTTCAACAATCTCTCGATTATTTAATGCAAACAAATCCTGGAACAAATCCATTGCCAGTTCAACTAAAAGCACTCAAAGAAATATAGATAAATTTTTAGGGAATGTACTTTATAAGCAAATTAATTCCACTTTTATTACTTCCATTAGGCTTAACATTAGTATTTACAATAATCTATGCAATAAAAAAAAGATCATCAATTTTATTACTTCCAACTATATTCCTATCATTTTTTGGAAATGGTATTACCTCTGAATTTTTATGGAGGTATATAGAGTCTCCATGGGAAAGATTAAGTGTAAAAGAGATGCCTAATGCTGAAGCAATTGTAGTTTTAAGTCAAAGAAGGCATTTGCCGCCTGGCAAAACTGAAATAATTGAATGGTGGCATGATCCTGACAGATTCATGGCTGGTTTAATGCTTTTAAGAGCTAAAAAAGCTAAAAAAATAATCTTTACAGGTGGGTATAGTCCTTATTTAACTGAATTGCCTCCAGAAGGAATAGTTTATAAACAAGAAGCTATATCGTTCGGAGTAGAACCTAATAAAATTTTAACTACTAAAACAGTAACTAATACTATTGAGGAATCAAAGGCAGTAAAATCTATAGTAGGAAAAAATTCAACAATATTATTAGTAACTAGTGCATTCCATATGAACAGAGCAAAAAAGCTATTCGAAAAAGAATTAATTAATGTTATCCCTTATCCTGTAGACTTCAAATCAAGTAAATACTTTAGTAAAAAAAAATTATTAAATCCATATAATATTTTCCCAAATGCGAGTAGTTTATATTTAAGTTCTAAAGCTATTAGAGAAATTATTGGAAGAATAATATACAGTTTTATTTAAAGCTATCATTCTATTTTTTTATAAAAAAGATAATTTTATAAATTTCTCAAAAGCTACTAATTTATTTGGAACTTAAAAATTCTATTTATTATAAAAATGTTAAAATAAACAAATCAAAATATTTTAATTAAGTGTCTAATCACTCATCTCAAGATAGATTATATAAATTGCCAGAAAATTGTTTTTATCAAGATAAAAGATTAGGAGAAATAGATCAAATAATTCAGGAATTTAATAAATTTGAAGTCCCATTTTTTGAATATCAAAAAAATAAACTTGATATAAAATACTGGGATTTTATTAGATATGACATTATCCATTCAATATGTGTTGAAAAAGGTTTATATGGTAAACATAAAATTATCAAGAAAAATATTTTTTTAAGAATACCGAATATTATTAGAATTTTTAAAGAACTATATATTTCATTAAAAAATCTTTTGTTTTTGGATTTGAAAGAAATTAATTACTTATTTATAAGCTCAAGAAAATTCAATAATCTTTTTACTCAAAATGACTATAAAAATAATAAAACTTTATTTGTAGGAAAAGATTTATCTACTTATAAAAATATTATTTATAAAAACTCAATTGAAAGAATAATTAAAGTAATTTCAAATTTTGTAATATACCCAAAAGAAGTTGAGATACAGTCTAAATACATTTCTTTAACTATTAATAAGTTCATCTCAACAAATGTTAATCTTGAGAGAATTATTAAGGAAAGATATAAACTATCAAAAGCTTCATTATTTTTTTGGAGATTTATTTTTAAAAATTATTTAAAAAATATTACTTTAATAAAATTTACTAATGATAATCTACAAAAATCAATTGTTTATTTGGCAAATAAAAAAAATATAGAAATTTACGAGATCCAACATGCATATATGGGGAAATCACATGAAGGGTTTTCATATCCTTACCTAAAGGAAAAACCACTAACTATTCCAAAAAATACAATCATATTTTTTGACTCAAGAGACATTAATTATCCATCTAATCTAATTTTTAAAAAAAATTTTAAAAAAAAAATTACTATAACTAAAGAAAATTTTTTAATTGATTTATTAATAGGATCTAATCCCAAAACCTCAGTCGAATTAAAAAACATTTTATCAATTATTAATAATCTTAATTTAAATATTGGAATCAAGCTTCATCCAGTTGAAGATTTTTCAGAACTTGGTTTAACAGAATTTTATAATTTCAAATCATTTAAAATATTTAATGGGAAGAAAGATTTTTCAAATATTATTTCTAAAACAAAAATATATATTCCAATCTCTCAAAACTCTACTACTATTTTTGAAGCAGATAAATACAATTGCAAGATAATAATCTTTGAACCCAATGGAAGAAAATTTTCTAGCATGCTTGATTTAGTAAAACCTATATATTGTTATTCTTCAAATTCATTAAGAAGACTTATTTTACAAATATTAAAAGCATAAATATTAATTTTTATTTTAAATAATATTCTAAATAATTAATCTTAATTTATTATTCTTTGCGTATAAAAATCTGGATATTAAAAAACTTGAATTTTTATGTGCTGATTGAACTTTGCACTTTGATTTTTAATATATAAATAATATTCATTCAAAGAAATCTTTTTGGAAATTTATCTTTAATAACTAATTTTATAATTTGATTTATTTAATGTTAATAAATCTTTTAAAAAAGAAGATTAATATTAAAATTAAAAAAAAATTAATTCATGAAAAATGTCGTAGTTCAAGGACTTGGTTTTGTAGGATTAGCAATGTCAGTTGCAATAGCTTCAGCAAAAGATGATAACAATGAACCACTATATAATGTTGTTGGACTAGAATTAGGTAATGAACAAGGTACAAAAAAAGTAAGCGATATAAATTCAAGCATATTCCCCTTAAGAAGCACAGACTTACTATTGGAGAATTCTTTCAAGAAATGTTTATCAAATAAAAATCTAAGTGCCACTACAAGCCCAGAAGTGATTGCAAATGCGGATTTCATAATAGTGGATATCAATCTTGATGTTGATCTTGATAAAGACAGAGGCAGTATAGACTTTAGAGGTTTTATCAAAGCCATTAAAACGATAGGGGATTTTGTTAAAAGTGATGCATTAATCATAATCGAAACAACTGTACCCCCCGGTACCACAGAAAGAATTGCGTACCCAATACTCAAAGATAAATTTGATAAAAGATTTTCTTCTGCAAATTTACCTAAACTTGCTCATTCATATGAGAGGGTTATGCCAGGCCCAAACTACTTCAACTCAATAACAAATTTTTGGAGAGTTTATTCAGGATGTAACTTAGAAGCAACGAAAAAGTGTAAGGAATTTTTAGAAACAATAATCAATACCAAGAAGTATGCAATGAAGGAGGTTATGTCTCCTACTGCATCTGAAACTGCAAAAATTATGGAGAATAGTTATCGTGCCTTGAATATTGCATTTATTGATGAGTGGAGTAAATTTGCAGATTTGGTAGAAATTGATTTATTTGATGTAGTTTCCGCAATTAAAGTGCGTCCAACGCACAATAATATAATGAATCCTGGCTTAGGAGTTGGAGGATATTGCTTAACTAAAGATCCTTTAATGGGTATGGTTTCATTAGATCAAATATTTCAGAAAAAATCTGAATTTCCTTTATCAAAATTATCTGTTGAAATAAATAAACAAATGCCTAAAAATACTCTTAATAAGATCATGGAGAATTTGCGAAAAAAGGATAATAAGATATTAGTTTTAGGTATTACATATAGAGAAGACGTTGCTGATACAAGATTTAGTGCAAGCGAACAACTTATTTCATTATTATTAGATAAAAATTTAAAAGTTGATTGTTATGATCCAATGATCAAAGAATCAAATATGAGTGGTTTGAACTTATTAGACAAGTTACCAAAAGCTAATAATTATTCAGTTATAGTGCTAACTGTTAAACATAAGAAATTTTTAGAGTTAAACTATAAAGATTGGCTTCTAAACTTTTCTGGTTCGGTTATCGATTCAAATAATGTAATGGATATCAAAGATATAAAAAAATTAAGGGGATTAGGCATTAATATTAAGGCAATTGGGAGAGGCAATATATGAAATTCTTGATTACAGGCGGTGCTGGGTTTATAGGTTTTCATCTGGCTAAATTATTTATTAGTAAAAATTATCAAGTTGATTTAACTGATTTAATAGACCCAGTAGATATGGATGATGAATTAATTGCTCTTAAAAATCATAGAAATTGTAATTATTTCAAATATGACTTGCTTAATTTAAATCAAGAAAACATCTTTGATAATGATTATGACTTCATTATTCATTTAGCTGCAATAGTAGGTGTTGAAAATGTTTTATCTGATTCCTATGGAGTCTTGCATAAAAATTTCTTAATGTTATCTAGAGTTATAAATATTGCACAAAGTCAGGAAAAAAGAACAAAATTAGTTTTTACATCCACAAGCGAGGTTTATGCAGGCTCACAGTATCATCAAAGAATTAAATACCCTACCGTAGAGGATACAATTTTAACACTCCCAGATTTATCATCTCCAAGAACTTCCTATATGTTATCTAAAATATATGGCGAAGCTATGTGTCATGCATCAAATCTAGATTTTTTAATTTTAAGACCACACAATATTTATGGTCCTAGAATGGGGATGAAACATGTGATACCACAATTATTAAAAAAAATTCTACTTACGCCAGAAAATGGAACACTAGACGTCTTTTCCCCAAACCACACCAGAACTTTCTGTTATGTAACTTATGCAGCGCAAAAGATCCTTGATCTATTAGAAAAACCTCTCGAAAAAAAATTAGTTTTAAACTTAGGAGTCTCAGAGGAAGAAATTAAAATCAAAGAACTTGCAAAGATTCTTATAGAAGTCTGCAATAGGAAAGATATAATCATTAAAGAACTTGAAGATACACAAGGGTCTCCATCTAGAAGGGTTCCAGATACATCCAAATTAATTAATTCCACAAAAAACACAAAAATTCCAAGCTTGATAGAGGGAATCACGCATACCTATAATTGGTATAAAGAGTTTTTAAAATAATATATGACAAATTGGATTGAGATTTCTATTCCTGCTTTAAAAGGTAGAGAATGTGATTTGCTTAAAGAATGTATTGAATCTAATTTTGTATCTTCAGTCGGTCCTTTTATTAATCAATTCGAGAAATGTGTATCTAGAGAAATTGGTTTATCTGATGAAAATGCTGTAGCAACTTCAAGTGGAACAACTGCATTACAGCTAGGTCTCATATCAATCGGAGTAAAACCAAATGATCTTGTTATAGTGCCTTCTTATACTTTTATTGCCACAGCTAATGCAGTCTCGCATGTTGGAGCAAATCCTTGGATATTAAATATTGACTCAAATCAATTAACATTAGATCCAATTAAATTAAATGAAGAATTAGAAAAAAATACAATTAAAAAAAACGGAACTTTATTTCATAAAGAAACTAATCAAAGGATTGCATGCATTCTCCCAGTTTATGTATTTGGTTCTCCACCTGATATAGATTTAATAACTGAAATTGCGAATAATTTTTCAATACCTATTTTATTAGATTCTGCCTGTGGTATTGGTTCGAAATATAAGGATTTAAAACTTGGTCAGACTAAACTTCCAGGCATTATTTCCTTCAATGGTAATAAAACAATAACTACTGGAGCTGGAGGAATTTTTTATTCCTTTGAAAAAAATAAAGTCGAGAAAGTAAGACATTTATCGACTACAGCAAAATGCTCTAACAGGTACGATCATGATGAGATTGGTTACAACTATAGAATGTCAAATATTCAAGCTGCTCTTGGATTAGCTCAACTAGAAGGTTTAAGTCAAATAATTAATCAAAAAAGAATAATTCATAGTAATTATTTAAGATGTTTAAGTAACTTTGATCAATTTAGGTTAGTTACTGATCCACCCTGGGGAGAAAGTTCTCATTGGCTTAATGCGATTATTTTAAATAAGGAAGATGAAGAAAATATTGATAACTTAATTCACGAATTAAGAAAAGTCAAAATTAGAGCTAATCACTTTTGGAAACCATTGCACCTACAGAAACCATATTTAAATCAGCTTAAAGCAAACCTTAAATCTTTAAATGACATACAAAATCAAATTTTAGTGCTTCCATCTTCATCAAATTTAAATATCGTTGATCAGGAAAGGGTTATTAAAACCATTTCAACATACTTTAAAAATAAATAATGAAAATTTGTGTAGTTACTGGAGGTCGTATGGATTATGGCCATCTTTATAAAGTAATGAAATTAATAGATTCATCATCACACCTAGAGCTTCAAATAATAGCTACATGTATGCATTTATCTCCTGAATTTGGATTAACATATAGCAAAATTGAAGAAGATGGCTTTAAAATTAATAAAAAAGTTGAATGTCTATTATCTTCTGATACTTCTGCATCAGTCGCAAAAAGTGTTGGATTAGCATGTATTGGATTATCAGATGCATATCATGAGCTAAATCCAGATTTGATTATTTTAATGGGCGATAGATATGAACTTTTAGCAGCAGCACAAGTTGCATTATTGATGAAAATTCGAATTGCTCATATTTCAGGTGGTGATACTACAGAAGGCGCTTATGACGAAGCAATTAGGCATTCAATTACAAAAATGTCTCACCTTCATTTTGTTACAAACATAGATGCATATAAAAGAGTAAAACAGTTAGGTGAAAACCCTAAATATATTTTTAATGTGGGAAGTCCTACTATCGACTATATAAAAGAGACTCCAATGATATCTAAAAAAGAATTAGAAAAAAAATTAGAATTTAATTTAAAGAAAGTAAATATTATTTTTACTTATCATCCTGTGACTTTAAATGAAAATAAGAACAGGGAAGATTTAATTACAATTTTTGATGCTTTAGCTGAATTAGGAGAAGATACAGGAATATTAATAACAAAATCAAATGCCGATGATGGTGGAAGAATACTAAATCAGGAAATTGATAAATTTACCTCTAAGAATAAGAATGCTAAAGCGTTCGATGCTCTTGGACAATTCTTATATTATAATTGTATAAATAATTTTGATTGTGTAGTTGGCAATTCATCAAGTGGTTTGTTTGAAGTTCCAACTTTTAATAAACCAACAATTAATATAGGTGATCGACAAAAAGGACGAATGCGGTCGAAATCGGTAATTGATTGCGGTATAAATAGAAAGGAAATACTTCTGGCAATAAAAAAAGCTCTAAATATGAATTGCAGTAATTTGATTAATCCTTATGGAGACGGTGAATCTGCAAAAAAAATAGTTTCCTTAATCGAAAATATTGACTTTACAAAAATATCATTGCAAAAAAGGTTTTATAGTTAACTAGATGGATAAATTGATTAATACAGTTTTTTATGGACATGGTCCATGGGCATCTAATACTTTAAAAAAACTTTTAAAAAGAAAAGATCTTAAGGTAAATCTTGTTGTGTCAAGATTCCCCTCCGGAGACAAAGATATTGAATCCATTTGCAAAATTTATTCAAAACAATATGTTTTAGTTGAAAATATTAATGAATATTTCGTCAGAAAGAATTTGTTTTTTGACCTAGGCATATCTGTCTCATATGATCAAATTTTCAAAAGTAATACAATTATTAGTCATAAAAAAGCTTTGATAAATTGTCATGCAGGAAATTTACCTGACTTCAAAGGAAGAAACATTATAAATTGGGCTATTATTAATAATTTAAAAGAATTTGGAATAACTGTACATTTTGTAAATGAGGGAATTGATACTGGAGATATTATCCTACAAAAATTAATAGAAATTAAAGATAATGATGATTACAAAGATTTATTATTGAAGGCTTACAAGGTATGTCCCGAATTAGTCATTAACTCTTTAGATATTATCTTAAAAAATAAATTTAACGGAATACCCCAAAATAAAATTAAAAAATTTCCTATTTATTGCTCTCGCAGAAGAGAGGGTGATGAAATAATAAATTGGAATAATACTTCTCTTGAAATTTTTAATTTCATAAGAGCCTTGGTTTATCCTGGACCATATGCTCAGACTTTTATAAATGGTGTACGAGTTTATATTAAAAAAGCTGAATATATAAAAGAAGCTCCTGTTTATAAAGATTGCCCAGGATCTATTTTAAAAAAGGAAAACTCTGTTCTTACAGTAAAAACTGGGGATTCATATATATTTATAAAAGAATGGGATTGTGATATCTTATTGAAAATTGGAGATAGATTTAATAGTGGTTTTAATCATTGCTGAAGCCGGAGTCAATCATAATGGATGCTTAAATACAGCAAAGAAATTAATTGATGTTGCTGCTAGATCAGGTGCGGATGTTGTAAAATTTCAAACCTTTAAATCTGATGAACTAACCACTGATAGTGCTCCCTTAGCTGAATATCAATTGAAAAATTCACCTGAACTTATAAATCAAAAAACTCTCCTTCAGAAATTAGAACTTGATTATGAATCCCATAATATACTTAAAGATTATTCATTAAAAGCTGGTATTGAATTCTTATCTACAGGGTTTACTTTAGAGAGCATTGATTTACTAACAAATATTGGATTAGAAAGATGGAAAGTTCCGTCTGGCGAGATAAATAATATCCCTCTTTTAAGAAAAATAGCTAGTAAAAATCAACCTACAATAATATCTTCAGGTATGGCAACTTTAGGAGAGATTGAATTTGCTTTAAAAACACTTTGTGAAAACAATTTAGAAAAAGAAAAAATATCGGTACTACATTGCAATACTGCATATCCTACTCCAATGGATGATGTTAATTTAAATGCTATTAATACTATAAAGAATTCTTTTGATATCAATGTTGGATTTTCAGATCATACAGTTGGTATAGAAGCAAGTATTGCCGCAGTTGCCATTGGAGCCAAAATAATTGAGAAGCATATAACTTTAGATAAAAACATGTCTGGACCTGATCATAAAGCAAGTATTGAGCCGAATGAACTTTATGATCTTGTTAAGTCTATTAGAAATATAGAAAAGGCTCTTGGAAATGGTATTAAAATTCCCAGTGAATCTGAGAAATTAAATATCAAAGTTGCCAGAAAATCAATAGTCGCCTCTAAGTTAATACAAAAAGGAGAAGAATATACAAATAAAAATTTAACTATAAAAAGGCCTGGCACAGGCTTACCTCCCACTATGTATGACTTAATTTTAGGAACAAAATCAAGAAGAAAATATGAACCTAATGATCTAATAGAGTTAGATTAATTCTTCAGATTTTCTAAACATGCCTTAGCAATATTCCATTCATCTTGTGTGTCAATATCTATACTATGGAAATCATCCATTACGAAAAGATCAGCACTTTTAGAAAAGAATGTTCTTTCTTTTTTAAGAATCTCAATCTTTGAATAATACATAGAGCCATTTGGGATATATATTTTTTTATTATTTTCTAATTTGTGATTTGCAAGTAAAGAAAACTTTGTAATATCTCTAACAGCAACGCATTGTTTTGATTTTTTTTCTCTTACTAATTTCATAAAACTATTAATATGATAGAAAAATCTCAGTGGCGAAGTGGGCTGAAGTAATAATATTTCTCCTCCATCATTTCGTTCAATAAAATACTCACTAAAATCTAGGGCAGTATCAATACTGGTGGTATCGTCTTGTGCAAGGGATTTATTTCTCAAACGCGGAACTAGCGCTCCATAATTTTTTGAGATTTCTGCGATTTCTTTACTATCAGTACTTACAAATATTTCCTTAACAAAATAAGATTTTTTAGCAGCTAATATTGACCATGCAATTAAAGGTTTACCGCATAAAATTTTAATATTTTTATTCGGTAATCTCTTTGAACCGCTTCTTGCTGTGATTAATACATTAATTAGCTTTTGTTTAATTTCCAAATTATTATCTTTCAAAATACTTATTAGCTGATTCAAGTGATTCATATCTTCCAATATCAATCCAATATTTTGAAGTATATTCGACACCTAGTTTTAAATTATTTTCTAAAGCCTTTTCAAATAAACTTGTCATATCAAGACTTACTTTCCCATCAATCAATTTAACCATTGCCTCAGAAAGTACATATATCCCAGCATTAATTATGTATGAATAAATTGGCTTTTCAGTGATGCCTTTCCATCTTCCATTTTCATGCTCTATAACACCAAAAGGTACATTAATCTTTTGTTCTTTACCAAGCATAATTCCATCAAAATTATTAACTTGCGCTTTTTCTATAATCCTGCTTAAGTTGCACTCACATAATATATCGCCATTAGTAACTAAGATTGGATAATTTATACTCATTTTACATATTTCAGATAATGCACCAGCAGTACCTAGGGGAACATTTTCTCTTGAAAAAGTAATTGATGCATCAAAATTACTTTTAATAATATATTCTTCAATAACTTCTGATAAATGCCCCAAAGAAATAACTATATTATCAAATCCCTCAAGAATTAATTTATTAATTATCCTTTCAATGATTGGTTTGCCGCCAACCTCAACCATTGGCTTTGGAATATTTTTAGTTAAAGGTAAAAGTCTAGTCCCCTTTCCTCCAGCCATTATTACAGCAGTATTTTTCTTCTTTTCAGTTAAAAAAAATTCAACTTCACAAGCCCCAACTACGTATTTATTTTCATCCACGATAGGTATTAGAGAAACCCCTTTTTTCTTTGCCTTTTTTATCATTTCATCTAAATTTTCATTTTTAGCATAAATACAATTTGAGTTCATAACAGATTCGCAGTAAAGTTTATTTTCTTTTCTTATAATTGATCTCCTAATATCACCATCTGTTATTGTTCCAGCTAACTTACCTGTATCGTCTATAATGATTAATACTTTATGGGTTAATTTTTCTAGTATATTAAGCGCTAATAATACTTTTTGTTTCTTATTTACTAAATATTTTTTATATTGAATCATAAAATTAAACCAATCATTATAAAATTTAGCAGCCTTTGGGTCAAAAAAAAAAATAAGGTATAGAAGTCTAAAAAAATAGAGTTTTCTATCTTACATTTTAATATTTTAAGATATTTTTGATTTTATATTTTATGTATAAATATATATAAACATACTTTCTCTGCTATAAGTTGTTATCAAGCTAATAAAGACTAAAATTCTTATGGTATAAAAGAATTTCAAAAATAAAAATATAAATTTTATTTAACTATCAGATATTTTATTTTTCTAAAACAGAAATTAAAAATATCTGAAAATAATCCAAAAATTGAACATGTTATTACAAAAGGAAGCGATATTGGATTAGTGCGGTAAGTTTTGATTCCAAAGTATATGTAAACATTAATTCTTCTTATAAGAGTTTTAAATTTATCTAACCCATTAAAATCTTCTGCTTTATTATAGTATTTATGAGAGTAAACATGCATTAATAATGTAGTATTTTCAATATGCAAAATAGGGCCAAGAAGAACTAGATCAAATAGATATACAAAACAAAAATTGGTTACGATTTCATTATTTGGATAGAAATATCCATCAAATGAGCATTTTTTTAAATATTTTGTTCTGTGAAGAGCATAAAAGAAAGAATCGTCAATTCCTGGAAAAATAAAATTAAAAATTCGAGAGTTTCTACTCCTAGAAGAAAGATTTGCAGGTGGAAGAATAAAACTTTTGTCTGGATTCCTTTTTATTATGCATTTACCCATAGCTGATATTACTTCAGGATTTTCTTCAAGGCATTTAATAAGTAAAGACAAATAATTTGCAGAAATTTCATCATCATCAGCTAACCACATAAAGTATTCTGTATCTGAAAGTGAAAGAAGAAAATTACAATTACCAACAGACCCTATATTATTTTCTTGAGCATATAAGCAAACTCCTGGAAGTCTTTCTTTATATTTTTCAACTATTTCTAAAGTTTTTTTATTAATACCTGAATTGTCAGAAATTAATACATTGAAATTACGATATTGCTGCTTAGATAAAGAATCTAATGTTCTTGCTAGAGTTTTTCTTTTGTAAGTAGGAATACCAACATTAACCTTAGGATATAAATTTTTATTTCTAGTATCTAGAATCAATTGAGCATTAAAATTCAATGATATTTCCTTTGACATAATTTATTTATAAAAAACTTTTTTTAAAAAGTCATTTTAAAAGATTGGAATATTATTTTAAGAGAAATAATGATAGAATTAATAAACTTTGGTATTTCCATGGATAAGGTTAATGAAGGACTTATTAATACGAATCTTTCTACTGATATTATCAGGCTAAGTTTTATAGATGGTCTAACAATTCTTTTACTGGCACTCCTGGCAGGATATATTTTACGGTTTGTATATAAAAAATATTCTACAACTTTTTCATCAAAAAATAGTTATGGAAACACTATCCTATTAATCACTATAAGTGTCGCTTCATTAATTGCAGTTGTAAAGTCATCATTAGCTCTATCACTTGGACTGGTTGGGGCACTTTCAGTTGTTAGGTTTAGGACAGCAGTCAAAGAACCTTATAATTTATCTTTTTTATTATTATCTATATGTGTAGGTATAGGAGTTGGAGCTTCGCAATACACATTTGCTTTTATGACATTAATAATAGGGACTCTATCTGTATATATTTTATATAATTATTCAGGCACTAAATCATCTTCTTCTAATGACAAATCTATTAATATGGATACCTTGGTTATCACATTAAAGCCTAACTCAGACCTAGAAAATATATATAATTTAATTGAAAATAGAAGTTTATATTACTCTCTTATATCATTAGAAGAAATTCCTAATGAAAAAATTACAATTACTATTCGAATAAAATTTAGAAATCTAGACAATTTCAATTTTCTTAGAAAAGATATTATTGAAACATTTGATAATCCAGAAATATTATTTCTTAATTCACCAACTATATAATTTTAAGTAAATAAAAAATGAAGAGGATACTTCCTGGAAATCATTATAATAATAGCTTTAAAAAAATTTTTATTTTTTCAATAAGAAAATTTTTTTCATTAGGTGGCAAACTAGCCTTAATAATTGTAGGTGGACAAATTTTAATAATTACTGGATTCTTTATATCTAATCGCGCTTTGGTAAAAGAAGTTTTTCAAAAAGGATTTGAAAAAATAGAGCAAGATTTTGATACATTGCATCCTAATGATTATGCTAACTACTTTAAAGATTTTTCAAAGTCATTATTGCCTGGCAATAGAAAGTTAGAAAGAATAGATTTAGAAATTAAATATGAAGCGATTTTAGCACTTGATTGTTATAGGAAATATCTAAAGGAATTTCAAAAACTAAAAGAAGAATGTTCTTCAAATAAGCAATGGCAAAATGCAAAATTAATGAATGCCAAAAAATCATATAGAGTTAAGTTGAGAGCAAAAGGTGATAGAGACTTACATAGATTAAACTTTAGGCAAATGAGTTTCAAAGTAGATATAAAAGGTGAAGATCGTTATAAAGGTTTTGAAGAATTTTCCATTCAAATGCCAATAATGAGAAATTATACTTCTGAACTTTTTGCAGCAAAATTGCTAAGAAGTAAAGGAATAATTACCCCTCGAAATGAGTATGTAAGGCTATATATAAATGGTGAATATGTTGGTATTAGACATATCGAGGAATCATTCTCTAAAGAGATAATAGAGTCTGCAAGCAGGAGATATGGACCAATATTTTCTTTGGATGAAGATATCTCATTAAATTATTCCGAAAGTAGGTTTGATTTACATGATGCAAAATATTGGAATAAATCAGATCCTGATTTGGTTAAAAACGTTAGGTTTATTTTAGAGGAAACAAAAAATAATCCCAAAGTAGTTTCTGAATATTTTGATTTGAATCTTTGGGCAAAATATTTTGCAACTTTAGATGGGCTAAAAATGTGGCATGGGACATATCCAAAAAGTGTCAAATTCTTTTTAAATCCCTCTACTGGTCTTATAGAACCTGTTTTTTTTGATGGACATTTAAATGCAGGCAGATTATTAGATGATTTTAATTTTTTTCAATTATTAAATCTTCCAAATGACAAGATCAAATGTGGGCAAATTTGTGGCTACAATCAATTATTTTTTAAAAACTTTTTTGGCAGCTCCGACCAACCTAATACAAAATTTTATTCCATGTATTTTGAAGCATTGGAGGATCTAGTCTCTAAATCTAATATAAATAAAGAGTTAAAACCCATTTGGAAGTCCCTTTCTATCGAAAGGGGTAATTTATATAGAGAATTTTGGAAAGTTGATAAAAGCAGATATCCAGGTTTTTGGCCACATGTTGCTCCATGGGAAATAATGTTGGATCGTTTAGAAAATATAAAAAAAGATTTACTAAAAGCTAAATCAGAATCTCCAATGATTGTATATACGAAAAATGATATTAAAGCAATTAATCAAAATTCTGTGGTTCCACAAATTTTAGAATTAAAGTGTAATAATAATAATTTCTCTACACAATATCTTTTAATTCAAAATAAACCAAAAAGCATTTTCCCTTTTAAAAAAAATTATTGTTCTAAAAATAATATTATTTGGTCTTTAGATTCTTTTGAAACAACTTATGATTTAAATAATTCCTATGTTATAAAATCCCCAATTATTTTAGAAAATAAAAGTCAAATTGAAGAAATTTTTAATATTAAACAAAAAATATATCAAAAAGGCGAATACATAATTGAAGATGACACTTTCATTAACAATGGTAAAGTAGTTTTCAAAAATGGTTCTAAAATTTGTCTAAAAAATAATTCATTAATACATATAAAAAATTCTATTATTCAAGTTGAGGGAAATGAATTAAATCCAGTTATTATTAAAAGCTGCGAAGAAAACAAACTAAATGACATGTTTTCAGGTTCAATTATTTTCGAAAATTCTCAAGTTAATATTGCACATCTAAATCTTGATAATTTAATAGCACCAAATTTACCTTTAAGGAAACTTTATGGTGGAATTAATTTTATTAACTCAAAAGTTGAAATAGATACTTTAAACGTATCAAATTCAAATTCAGAAGACGCAATAAATTTTATTGACTCAAATGTAAAAGCTAATACTATAGATATTTATTCAGTAAATTCAGATGCACTCGATTCTGATTTTTCTAATTTAGATTTAAAAAAATTAATCTGCAATAATATTGGAAATGATTGTTTAGATTTATCATTTTCTAAAGGAAAATTACAAAGCTTAGAAGCAAAGGGAATTGGGGACAAAGCTATCAGCCTTGGAGAATCATCATTTTTAAATATAAATAATGCCACAGTTAATAAAAGCGAAATTGGAATTGTAAGCAAAGACTCATCAATACTTAATATCCATAAATATATTCATGAGGACGTAAAATTACCTTTAGCTGCATATATTAAAAAAGAAGAATTTGGTCCACCTACAATAAATTTGTATAAAATTATTCCAAATGATTTAAGTAATTTTTTATTTTCTAGAGACTCATTAATAAAAATATCAAATGATATTATTAAATCAGAATTTACTTCTAAAAGTATTGAAGATAAGCTCTATGGAAATGAATTTGGAATTAAAACAGTAAGACCATGAGATTTGAAAGAAAATATCAAATAGATAAAAGTAAGCAATCAGAGCTAAAAATATTTTTAATTTCTAATAATTTCAAAAAAATCTATCAAGAAAGAGTAGTTTCTAGTATCTATTATGATACAAAATCCTTGGATTTATATTCAATATCAGAGGATGGAGAAGCATTAAGAAATAAAATAAGAATTCGCTTTTATAACTTTGATACTAAAAAAATTAATTTAGAAATAAAGAATAAAAATGCAGAGTTAGGCTCAAAAACATATGATCAATTAGGAATTCATAATGTCAAACTTATACCAGTGCACTTTAGTAATTATTCAAATAAAATTTCTAATTTATTAATACCCAATAAATTAAGCTTCTATTATTACCCAGTAGTTTATATACAATACAAGAGATCATATTTCTTATCAAGAGATAATGATTTGCGTTTGACATTTGATGAAAATATAATTTTTTCAAAAGCAACTTGTTCTTATTCGAAAATTTTAATAAACAAAAAATTTTTTAATTTCGTATCAGTTATAGAACTGAAATATGATCATCAATACAAACCGAATTTTAATTTTATATCAGAACTTAGCGATAGATTTGGCCTTGAATTAACAAGAAATTCTAAATATTGTAACGCAATTAATAGTTTATATTAATCACAAAATATCTAGTTAAGATAAATCTTTTAAATAAATTTGAGCATTATTAGTTTTATTTAATTTTTTTTAGATATCCATCAATAGTTTCAGTAATACATGCTTTACTTGATAAATCTTTATCTATTATAAAATTATCATTACTCTTTAAGAATGATTTTAATGCCGTATATGGATTATTGCCTTTATCCCATGGCCTATTTTTGGCATAATAACCTTTAGGAAAAAATTCAATAAAAGTATCTGGAAGAATAATGTATGAATTTTTAGTAACAAACTGGGAATAGAGTAATAGCTCGTTAAAAACATGCTCATGCGAATGACAGGAATCTAATATTACTAAGATTGTTTTGTGTTTATCAGCTTTTTCCTTAATCTTTTTAATTATATTAATATCTATAGAGGATCCTTCATACATTTCAATTATGTCTGACATTGGATGATCTTCAATTAAACTCCTGTTATGTTCTCTTATATCAATATCCACTCCTATAACTTCTCCCTTAATACCCATCATCTTCATCATCGATGCAGAAAATATTATAGATCCACCATGAGCAATACCTGTTTCAATAATAAGGTCTGGCCTTAAATTCCACATTAATTCTTGTTGTACTATCATATCTGCTGGGTATTTAATTATTGGTCTTCCCATCCAAGAAAAGTTATAAGTATATTTATATTTGTCAGCAGCAATCATCCACTCGATTGATTTTTTTTTCAATTCTTTATCATTTTGGATATCTTTAAGAGATGCAGTCCTTTCTTTATAAAAGCTACTTATTTCATCATTTTTATACATTATTTTTATAGAGGATAAATAATTTTTCTATTGTTTCTTCTATCTTCTCATAATAAATTTCATTTTTTAAGAAATCAGAATTTTTTTTATTAAAATTAAATTTATTAATTTTTTTTGGTTTATCACTAAGAAAATTTATAATTGCTTTTTTATAAAATAATTTTTGATATTTTTTTAAGCATAACTCTGCAATTCTTTTTATGGAAATTAAATTACCACTTGTAGCATTTACAATATCAAAATGTCCTTTATCCAATACTAATTGGTTCAAAATAATATCAGATAGAAGATCATGATGTATAAAATCTCTCATTTGTAAACCAGAAGATCTCATATTGATTTTCCCTTCTTTTATAAGAGAAATAACAAAACATGTTGGAACTAAATTTTCTCTTTTTACTGTAAAAATATTTGGAACACCATACACATTTGTAGGCCTAATAATTGTAAATTTATGTTTTTCTTGATGTGAATACATTCTACATAATTCCTCTCCAAAAAAATGATTCAGTGCATAAAAATTTTCGCATTTTGGTAAAGAATCTTCACTATAATCACCTAATAATGTCTGGCCATAAATTTGAGCCGTTGATATAAATATAAATTTTTTTAATTTACTCTGAGAATAATTTTCTATAATTTTTTTTGTACCTTCAAGTGCTAATTTCATACTAATTTGAAAATCTTTTGATTGAGTATCATTTGGTGTCGCGCAGTGAATTACATAATCTACTTCAGGCAAATTTGGTAACCTATCATCTAAATTTAAATTTAAAATATCAATACCTAATATTTTAGATATTTTAAAATGTTCCTTTCTTGATGTTCCTATTACTTTATATCCTTTTTCTTTTGCTCTTAAGGCTAAAGCACTTCCAATCATCCCAGAAACGCCAGTTATTAAAATCTTATTAGACATTTTTAATGATTTTTTATAAATTCCAGACTAAGTCCCTTTTTATCTTTTTCAGATATTATTTTAGGCGTAAATGGCCAATGAATATTAACTAATGGATCTGACCATAGCAAAGTAATCTCAGATTCTGGTGCATAAAATTCTGAATTAAGATAAACTATTTCCGTTTTTTCTCTTAACGTAATAAATCCATGAGCAAATCCTTTTGGAACATAGAACATTAATCTATTTTCATCATTTAATTCAATTCCTTCCCACTGCCCAAAAGTTGAAGAATCTCTTCTCAAGTCAACTGCAACGTCCCATATAGCTCCTTTGATGCATCTTATTAACTTTACTTCTTGCATTGGTTCAGTTTGCATATGTAGTCCTCTTAAGGTGCCTACTTGATTTGATAATGAATTATTTATATTTACCCATTTAAAATTTAAATTTCTTTCTTTGAATTCTTTTTCGCAAAAAAGTCTCGCGAAAAAACCTCTTTGATCTTTTATTTGGTTCATCTTCAAAATATACAAATCTTGAATTTTTGTTTCTATAAATTCCAAAATTAAAAATAAATATATTCCAATAATATCATTTATGAGTATTAACTTTAGAAATTATTTTTCTTAATGATATTAAAAAATTTATCTAAATTTTCTGATTAATTTTTTAAAGCACGAATCGATCAGTTATAAATGAATAGGTTTATGATGAGGAGATCACTTATTAAATATGATATATATATTTTTAAATAAATTAAAAATCATTTTCTATTATTAATTTTTTAGAATCAAATAATTGAGCCTTTATACCAGAACTATAATATCTTAAAAATATTGAATCCATTTGGAAAGTTTTAATTATCTAGCTGCTTTAAAATTATTTTTTAAAAATATATTTTAATTATTTATAAAGCAAATTGTCTAAAGCAAAAAGTATTTTTAATAAATAAATCTAAGCATAATTTAAAAATATATTGGAATAAATTAAAAACTTAGCCTTTAAAAATTTTATAGTTTTCTAGAGATAAAATCAGAATTTAAGTTGTTCTAAGTTTTTTATTATTTTCAAAAGCTATAGTATTAGCTATCACTAGTAAAGGTTGTTATAAGTCTTTTAAGAAATAAATATGATCACTAATTATTATATTTTATTTTTAGATTTTAATTATAAAAATTTAATTAATTTATCCATCTAAAGGATTTATTTAGTTTTTTTTGCTTAATAAGATTTTTAATATGATTCAATCTTATAAATTGGGAGTCTCTAAAATGATTTGATTGAATATCTATATTATTAATATGATGTGAAAGTTCTATAATTGTATCTTCAATAGATTTGTTTGGATAAAAATCAGTTCCTAATTTTTTATACAAAGAAAAATCAACTTTATAAGATCTTTTATCAGGAAGAGAATTTGGATTTATTTCGATCGATGTTTTTGGAACTAAATCTTTTACCTTTTCTGCTAACTGTAAAACTGTATAGTTCCATTCGTTGCTTCCTATATTAATACTTAAAGGTAATAAAGAAGATTCAAACTTAGTAGTAATTGCCCAAATAATTGCCTTACACATCTCTGAAACATCTATTAAAGGCCTCCAAGGTTCGCCGTTGCTCAATATTTTAATTTTTTTATATTTTACAGCTGAAGCAACAAAATCATTCAAAACCAAATCTAAACGAGTTCTATCAGAAACTCCACATGCAGTAGCAAATCTAAGGAAAATAATATCAATTTCATTATTCTTGCAAATCTCTTTTAAATTTTCTTCGACACCAATTTTTGATTTTGCATAAGCAGTTAATGGTTTTGTAGGATCTTTCTCAATTTTCGGCTTATCGCCTGCATCACCATACATACTACAACTTGAGGCAAATACAAATTTTTTAACTCCAGCTTTTATACATAACTTTGCTAATTCTAAAGAACCTTGATAATTAATAGAGTAAGTTGCTTTTTCAAAATCATTACCAATAGGATCATTTGAAACTGCTGCCAAATTAACCAATACGTCAAAGTTTTTTAGAATATCCAAATTTAAATCTCTTATATCAATGTAATATTGCTTGTCATAGTAAGTATCTCCTATCCTTTCATGTAAAGAAGTAATGCAAGGAATAAATAAACCTGAATCAACTCCTACTAGTTCTATATCAGTTATATATTCCTTCAAATATTTACCTAACTCAGTACCTATATAACCTAGATTACCAGTAATAAGAATTTTCATATTTTTAAATTTGCAACATATTTTTTATTATTAATAATAGAATCTACTTCTCACAAAATATCCTAAAAAAAGTGAAAATATAAAATTCTTTACTTTAAAAAAGAATTAATTAAATGCCAATTTTATATCTGTACAAAACTCCATTACTAATTAATAAAACTGTATCGGTATTTTTAAGTCCAATTCCGCTCCAAATATGAGTTATATTTTTATGCTTATAACATTTAGTATTTCTACTATTTCCATAGATCATATACACTTTTCCAAACTCTTTAAATTGTTTCTCAAAATAATTAATTTTTGAAGGCGAATTAATAAAATTTTTCATTGAATAATTATTAGCTGAGATTTTTTTTTTACTTGAATTTGTTGCTTCAATATTCGAATGGTGTCTAAGAACTAAAACATTATCGAATATCTTTTCATCTTTTAAAATCTTCATTATCTGATTTAGATTATTATTTTTCTTATTACTATTGTCAATTACTAATTTAGTAAAACCATTATTAAATAAATACGGCATTTCTAGATTTTGTTTTGCCCCAACAACTTTTAGAAAAACATCGTTTTGTGAGGAATCCTGCTTTCCTCCATCAGGATGTCCCCCAACATCATGATTCCCTGGGGAAATTATAATTTTAAAATAAGCAGAATATAGATTGTATAATTCTTCCCATTTTTTGGTACTAGGAATATTAAATACATCACCAGTAAATATAGTAGTATCAATTTTTAATTTGTTTTTAAAAAGAAAAGATGAAATGCTTTTTGGTAAATAATTTGAATCTGGCAATCTATATCCATACTTATCATAGTTATCGCCATATGCATGACCAATAATAATTGTTGAATTTTCAGGTATTTCTTTTGTTAATTCTGGGAGACATGAATATGGATCCTTTTTTTCAAAAAAATTTATAAATTTAGATTTTGTATTAGATACTTGAATCTTTAATTTATATGGGATTATTTGTGTAGAAATAATTCCAAATGAAAAGCCAAACAAAATGAGTAAAATTTTATAAACCAAATTATATTTTTTCATTAATAATATTTTTTAATCTAAATTTAAAATTACAATTTTGAATTTATTAAATTTTAATACATTAATTAATGGAATTAATATTTTTAAGCAAATCTTTAAATTAAGCCTTTTAATTATTCAAAAATTAATATTATTGAAAAAAAAATATTCTTTATTTAAGCTACAATTTTATTGGAAAGCCTATTTGTAATGAATTTGTTTTATGAAAGTTAAAGATATTCAAGATAATTTTACTATTAAAGAATTATTAATAAAGTTATTCTTTCATCTTAATAAGAGAAGAAAAATAGAGCTTTTATTACATCTTTTTTTAATGATCATAAATAGCTTAGCCGAAGTTATAAGTCTTGCTGCAATAATTCCATTCTTATCTGTTCTTGCCAATCCTGAGAATATTTTGAAATATAGAATTATTAAAATGCTAAGTTATTCTTTAAATATAAATTCTCCTTCCGAACTAAGACTCCCTTTAACTATTTTATTTGGTTTGCTAGTTTTATTAGCGGGTTTAATTAGACTAATTAACCTATGGCTTACATTTAAAATAGGTGGTTTGGTTGGCAATGACCTTAAAACAAAAGTTTTTAAAAATATCCTTTATCAACCTTACTTAAATCATATAACTTCGCATTCTAGTGCCTCTATTTCAACTATGACGCAAGAAGTTACTACAGTTGTTTATAGAGTTATTATTCCACAATTACAATTAATAAGTTCAGCAATAATTTCGATATGTTTAATAACAACTCTTTTAATAATCAATTGGAAGATAGCATTTATTGCTGGTTCAATAATGACTTTTTTTTATTTTTCTACTATTAAATTAAGTAAAAATACAGTAAAAATTTTAAGTAATCAAGAGGTATTTTTGAATAAAAATTTAATTAAATTAATTCAAGAGGGTCTTGGATCAATTAGAGAAGTAATTTTAAATAATAACCATTTATATTTCTTTAAAAATTTTGAAAGAATTAGTTTTCAACTTGAATCGGTAAGGGCTAAATCAAGTTTTTTAAGTACTTATCCTAGATTAGCTTTAGAACCAATTGGAATAACCTCATTATCTCTAATTGCATTTTTTTCAGTATCACAAAATGGATTAGAAAATGCTTTTCCTTTAATTGGAAGTCTTGCACTCGGTATTCAAAAGTTATTACCATTAACTCAAAAGATTTATGAAGGGTTAATAAGGACAAAAGGTGCTAAGGCTAGTTTAATTACAGTTATAAATTTCTTGGATAAACCAATAGTTAATGAGGACTTTGTTATATCTCAAACAAATTTATTAGAAATCAATTCAATTAAATTTAAAGATGTATATTTTAACTATCCAAATATGGATAGAAAAATACTGAATTCTATTAATTTTTCTATTAATCAAGGAGAAAAGATAGCAATTATAGGAAAAACGGGATCAGGGAAAAGTACTTTGGTTGATTTATTAATAGGACTTTTAGTTCCCTCTAAAGGGGAAATTATAATTAATGGTAATAATATAAATAACCCTTCAAATAATAGATATTTGGCAAAATGGAGATCTTCCATAGCTCATATTCCTCAAAATATATATCTTGCGGATAGTTCCATCAAAGAGAATATTGCTTTTGGGATTCCATTAAACAAAATTGATGAACAGAGAATTAATGATGTCATAAATAAAAGCCAGCTAAGAGATTTTATTGATTCATGTAAAAATGGAGTTAATAGTTTAGTAGGAGAAAATGGAGTCGCATTAAGTGGAGGTCAGCGGCAAAGAATCGGAATAGCTCGAGCACTTTATAAAAATAAAAATTTCCTTTTATTAGATGAAGCAACAAGTGCCTTAGATGTAAAAACAGAAGAGTCAATAATGAAAAATATTTGCTCAAATAACAGCAAAATAACTTTAATAATAATTACTCACAGGAATAATAACTTAAAATATTGTGAACGCATTATCAAAATCAATGAAGGAAGTATTAAAGAATATAAAAATATAAAATAATTTTTCTATTATTATTTCTTACCAATAATTATTAATTTTTAGGAGCATACTTCAAAGATATTCCAATAATATAAAATTATAAATATCAAAACTATGAAAATCATCCATATTATACAAATTATCTAAGTATGAAAAAAGTTTTATCCTTAACGAATAATCCGATTTATGAATAATAATTTAGTTTTTATAGATTTATTATGTAAGTAGAAATTTTAATTTTTCAGTTTTTAATTGTATTAAATTAAATCCAGTAAAGATATTCAAAAATTATTCAATCTATTGCTATGGAGAGTTTTCAAATCATCGGCCAAATTATCAACCCATTTTTTTTTATCTATATAAATATATGATGCACTTCTTACCTCTTTTCTTGTGACTTTAGACATTTTGTTAGCGAAATAAAGAATAGCATCAATATTTCCCCCTTCAGAAAAATAGAATGGAAAGTCAATTGGTAGTGCTGTGTCTTTATGACCAGAAAAAACTGGAAGTCCCATTGCTAACATTTCTCTAACTTTTAACGTACATCCATCTGTCAAACCTATTCTATACATAGCAAGTGATCCAATCCCAATTGTACATTTATCAAATATCTTCAAATATTCACTTTGTTTCATTGATCCATGAATTTTAATTGCAATTTTCCCATTAAATTTATTAATAAATTTAATTTGCTTTATATAAATAGATTTAATGTCTCCGATTAAGTGAAAAATTATATCTTTTTCAAAATTATTATTTACATCTTTTTCACAATAATCAAGCAAAAGATCTAAACCATGCCATGGAGCAAATCTACCTGCCATAAATCCTATCTCAACCTTTTGATTATTATTAACTAAATCATTCAATATTGGTGTATTTTTTACTATTATTCCGTTTGGAAAGTGAAAGATAGGAAATGATGGGGACAACTTCCTAGATTCTCTCTGATAATCCATCAAATCTCTTGATACTGTTAATAAAGCACAAGAAGTTCTTACCGCTATTCCACCACATATTTTCTCGACATAAGAGGCTATCACTCCTTGCCAATTATTTCTTATTAAAAGAAGTTCTTCAACTTCCATAGAATGATGAACAAGTATCCTATTCCTTACAAAGAAAGCAAATACAATTGAAAAAGGATCAAATTCCATATGCCTCATAATTACATAATCATATTTCCTCGCATTCTTTAATAGCCAAAGCCAGGCAAAAAGTTTTTTCGAAAATAAACCTCTAAATAAAAAAGGTAATCTCTTATAGTAATTTTCTTTATCTAATGCATCAAGAAAAGTAAAATTATTCCAATCAAATCCATCTAAATTCTCCATTAAGCATCTATCGTATTTAATTTGCTTTAAAAGTCCTGGGAAGGATTTATTTACAATTAAATAAGCGATTTTAATTTTGCTATCCATAAAAAATAAACTATATCCAATTCATATCTTTAACAAACCTTTTTGCTGCACCTTTTTCTCCATAAATAAGGGGTCTTTTTCCAAAATCATAAATATTCTTATTCAAATATTCTTTGAATTTCATCTTGATTTTTTGAATATCAATACCTACTAGGGTGTTCCATCCAGTATCTACAGTTTCTATCCAAGTGGTTTCTTCCATTAGAGTAATACATGGCTTAGCTGACCAATAAGCTTCCTTCTCAAGACCCCCTGAATCAGTAATTACAAGCTTACAGTTACTAAGAAGATTCATCATATCTAAATAACTTACAGGATCAATTATTTTTAAATTTCCATAAGATTTTGTACTATATCCTGCTTTCTGAAGAACAGCTTTTGTGCGAGGATGGATTGGGAAGATAACAGGTAATTCAAATTCAGAAAATGTATTTAAAATCTGATTTAATTTTTCTGGGGAACTTGTTATTTTTTCTCTATGTATAGTTGAAAGTATAAAATGGTTAGCCTTCAATGAATATTTTGTTAAGTCAAATTGTTTTTTTAAAGCAGCTTTCTGAGCTTTTAAAAAGCTGTCATACATAAAATCTCCCCAGAATTCGACTCCATTTGATAGTCCTTCATTTTTTAAATTTTCCACCGCCAATTTGCTAGGACAAACTAGAAAGTCTGAAATATGATCAATGATTTTTCTATTTATTTCTTCAGGACTCTTTCTATTGAAACACCTAACTCCAGATTCTATGTGAATAGTGGGAATATATAATTTTGAGGATGCCAGTGCACTGCCAAGAGTAGTATTAGTATCTCCATAAACAACTACTGCTTCTGGCTTATATTCTAAAATTAACTCTTCTATATTCGTCATAACTTTTGCTGTTTGAAAAGCGTGAGTACCTGAACCTACACCAAGATTTATTTTTGGATTGGGTAAATTTAGCTCTTTAAAAAATACATCAGACATGTTTTGGTCATAATGTTGACCAGTATGTATAGTTAAAACCTCATAATTAGAGCTTTTCATTGCATCAATGAAAGGAGATGCCTTAACAAAATGAGGCCTTGCTCCAACTATTGAGAATATAATCTTTTTCTTCATTAAAAAATTCAATAATTATTGGAATTAATTTTAGTATGTAAAATGGAATAAAAAAATATTATTAATTTTATAAAAAAAACCCCCCTCTTTTGTAATTTATATTAACTTTTGAAATCAAAGAATAAAAACCTAACTACAAGGATATTTAACCAAATTATATAAATAATAGATAGTAAATAGGAAAATCAATAACTTATTAATATAGGCTAATTTTATTGAGTTAGCTAAAGGAGATTATTCTGGTATATTTATTTAAGTGCGCAGAAGTAAATTAAAGAATTTTTCACAAAATATCATCCCATAATTTAAATACTTTTTTATCTGAATATTTACTTATAATTGTATTTCTTGCTTCATGTCCAATTTTTTTTAACATTATTCTTTGTTTATTCAAATTTATAATAAAATCAACAATTTGCTGTGGATCTAATTCAGGAACAAGCAATCCATTTTTATTATTTATTATTATTTCGCCAGAAGTATAGTAACTACTTATTACACATTTACCACAAGCCATACCTTCAAGAACAACATTAGACATACCTTCATATCTAGATGTATGTAAAATAATATCAGCCTTAAGAATATTTTGAATTGGTTCTGAAGACATTGGCTGTAAAGTTACCCAATCTTTTAGAGAAAAATTATTTATTGAATCGTTTACAAAATCGTACAAATTACCACTCCCTACTATTTCAACAAAAAATTGCAAATTTTTATATTCCTCAGATATAATTTTCAATGCATATATCAAAATATCTAGTCCCTTTTGATATTCTAGCCTACCTATAAATAATAGTTTTAATGGTTTACTATAATTAAAAGTTAAGGGTTTTTTAAAAAGTACAGAATCCACAGAATTTGGGATAATTTTTATTTTATTTTTTGGTACAAATTTCTTATAGATCTTCGCAATTTCGGATGTTTGTACTACTAATTTTGATAAATTTCTATAAAGCAGAAAACGTGCCAACTTCCAATGAATGGATAAATTTACTTTCTTTGGATTAATCCTCTCAGAGGCTAAATGGAGAATATCTAAATTAAAGGAAGAAATAATTGTGAAAATTATAGGTATTGTAAGAAAAGAAATATATTTAGATTCTTTATTTGAATAAATATATTTCCTTAACTGTAGAATTAACCAAAATATATTAAATATTTTAGAGAAAAAATTATTAGACTTAAGTCTATTCAGCTCTTTAATACTTGTATTACTAGGAATAATAAATCTTTTAAAAACTTTTGCTTTACTAAGTAATAATATATTGGTTTTATATCCTTTATTTTCATAATATCTTATTAATTTAATTATAACCTTCTCCGTTCCACCACAATCTAGATTTTCACTAATTATTGTTAATGTTTTCATTTATTTTTATTAGCAGTTAATCTTTTGAAAAAATTAGACTTTTACATTATAACTTTAAGAACGATTATATTTATAAATGGTTCAAGTTCTTATTAATTGAATTAAGTATAGTCAAAATTGTAAATCTCAAAAAGTAAATAACTTCAAATTTAAAAATGCTCTTCAGTATAATAACTCCAACTTACAATAGATCACATCTTATTAAAAGACTATATCTTTCTCTTGTCCAACAAAAAAGTTTTATAAGTGAGTGGATAATAATAGATGATGGATCGGAAGATAATACTAGATATTTAATTGATGAATTCAAAAAAGAAAATTTATTCCCAATTATCTATGAGTATCATGAGAATCAAGGAATGGTACATTCGATAAACTTAGCTTTAAAATATATTTCCGCAGATTACTTTTTCAAGTTAGATTCAGATGATTTTTTATTAAAAGGATCTTTAAAGGAAATCTATGAATCAATATCAAATATAAGATCTATATATTCTATTAATGAAGTTTATGCATTTTCATTACTTTCCCAATCAGCCAAAAATAAGCCTATAAATAATTATCAAAAATTAATTAAAAAGGGTAAAAAAATTTTTGATAATATTTATTTAGCAGACTATGTTTCAGCGAGATTAACCAAATGGATTTCTGGAGATCTTCTAGATATTTTTCCCTCTAAACCAATAATTAATCACTTCAGATATCCAATTTTTGCTGATGAAAAATATGCCCCTTCAGCATTCATTAGTTATTTTCTTTCAGATTATTATAAATCAAATGTCGCATTTATAACTAAAACAGTTTTAGTAAAAGATTATCAATTAGATGGAATTACAAAAAGACGCTTTAAAAATAAAAAACATACATCTTATGGGTCAATCAAGGCATATCTATTAGCTAATATATGGCTTTTAAATTGTTCAAGAAATAAATTGTCTAATAATTTACTTGTTCTTAAAGAAGTTACAAAATTATCAATTATTTTAATTATAAAAAGTTTTTTTCACTTATTATTTACAGCAATAAATAGAATTAAAATATTATTTAGAGTTAAATTATAATTTTTATATTTTAATGAACATATATAATAATTTTAGATTTATTAGATTTGATATATTTGTAATTGGGAAAGCTAAATTAAAAAATTAATAAATATGAGGCAAAAATTATGCATACTTTATATAAATTGGCAGAGTCCTGGCGGAGTTGAAAAATACGCAAATACTTTACAAAAAATTCTTAGTAATAAATATGAAATTATTTTACTTACATTTGAAATTAACAAAAAAAATAAGAGCAAATTTTTCTTATTTAATTGGTTCTATAAAATAAAATATCTTATTAAACTCCAAAATAATCTTAAAAATTATGACTTGGTAATAAGTTTCAGTCAGTTACCTGCATTGATTTCAGTTTTTTCCTCAAAGAAAAATATATTTTTCATGAGTGGTTCTTCGTTTAATTATAGAGAATCTAATATAATTTCAAAATGTTATTGGTCATATTTTTTGCAGCCAATCATTTTCTTAAAAACTTCAGCAATAGTTCCTGCTGCTCCACACTTAATATCAAATAAAATAAAAAGATCTTTTTTAGCTAAGAAAATTTATTATATAAACGGCTTAATTGATTTAAAGGACTTAAGAAATAAATTTACTAGTAAAACTAATCCTAATCTGAAGAATATTGGTAATTATATTTGTATAAGTTCAGCTATCATAAAACATAAAGGAATAATTGAATTTATAAATATATTTAATTCATATATTAAATTTTATAATCCAAAAATTAAATTAATTATTTTAGGTGATGGACCAAATTTGAATGATTGCAAATTAATTTGTGATAAATTGTCTATATCATGGTCAACAAATTTATTTGATAAAACAAATATTATTTTTTTTCTTGGTTATAAAAAAAATCCTCTTAAATATATTAAAAATTCTAAAGCATTTGTTTTCCCTTCATTTGATGAAGGATTATCTAATCAGTTAATAGAAGCTATACTCTGCAATGTTCCTATTATCGCCACTAATTGTCCTGGTAATAAGTACATAATTGATAATATTAAAATGATCGAATCTGAAAATTCCGCACCTATAAAATTATTACCGCCCTTAAATATAAAAAATAAGCATAAGAAGTGGTTGCTAACCATTGATGATTTTATAAAAAGAAATATTAGTTATGAAAATAATCCAAGATACAAAACTATTTATAATTTTTCCTTAGAGAACAATAGAAAAAATTGGATAAATTTAATAGAGGATCTTTTAAAATGTAGTAATTTATAATTTAAGGAATGGATAATTATAATTATGGATAATTAATATTTAAAATTAAATAGATTTTGTTAGACTAATACTTCTTATATTTCTTCTTGCAAAGTAAGGATAATTTTTCTTCATACAATAGTCAGTATTTACAATATATCTTACCCAAGATTTATCTGGATTTTTTATGAGTAATCTTCCTCCAGCCTTTTTAAAGAATGTACCTTTTATTTTTATATTTCTTTTTAGTTCTTCATTACAGTCTCTAGAAAGTTCTATAAATAATAAAGAATATTGATTATTTAATAAATCATGAATTACTTTTTCAAAAGCTGATGGATTTTTATATTTATTTTGATGCATTTCTATAGTAAAAGTTATATTTTTAAGAGTTTTAAGGTAATTCAGATTTTCTTCGAACAATTTTTCTTCTAATCCCTCTATATCCATCTTTACTAATTTATGAATTCCTATATCATTTATTTCTCTAATATCTGAGAGCAAAATGTTATTCGAGTTATTATTATTTTTTTTATTTATAAAAATCATTTCGTTAAGATTTGGAGATATATTTTTCTTCAATTGATAATTAGATAAAGATGGAATTACTGCTTTATTAAATATATCTATATTTTGAAGACCATAATATTTTTTTAATTTCAGAAGTTCCAAATATGTATCTCTAGAAGCTTCATATACTTTTACAGGCATATGTTTATTTTTATTGATTTTGGATAAAATTAATGATTCTTTTAAATCACTAGATCCAATTTCAACTAAGATAATTTTTGAATTATTTCTACATACAAAATTAAGTTGATCTATAAAAAGTTGCTCTCTATTAAGATTCATATAATATTCAATAACTGGATATTTTGATAAAATTTTTTTTGGAAATAATAAAAACTTTCTTAAAATATATTTACTAATTTCTAAAAATTTAAAGAATTCTAAAAAAAGTTTATTATTTTTCTTTGTGTAAACTTTATTGCTTTTATATTCATTTTTGTCAAAAGATTTTAATGGGACTCTCCAATTTTTGCCATACTCTAACTCTAAAAGATCCTCAGAATTCTTTGGGATAGGAAAATCTAATCCTTTAATTTTTATAATACAAATTTCATCTAAATATTTTGAAGGAAATTTATACATTTTTCTATAAATTACTTTCTTATCTTTAGAATAATGAAAAGCATTTAAACAGTATTTAAAATTATTTTGAAAAATTGTTAGCTTTGGATTCTCATATGAATTATTAAAACTTACTCTCCCTATTTTAAGCTTGTCAAAAGCTTCTATAATATTTATAAGATTACTTTCAAAATCAAAATATCTTACTGATATTTCTATATCCCAATCCCATTCTATAAGACTTTTTTCTCTTATAAATCCTAGCAAAGCTCCATCAGTAACTATATGGTGAATATTCAAGTTTTTTAAACATTTTGAAATCTTATGTGCATTATTAATTCTTTCTATTTCTAGCTTATTCATAAAATATTAAAGTTCTATATTTTTATTATTGAGCAATCTTATCATAATTTGTCTGATAACTTTGCACTAATAAAAAGGTATTTATTCATTTTTATCTACTAAAAACTATTTATCTTATTTTATTAATTTTCTCGAGCATAATTTTTTGATAATAATCAGGAATTAATTTTTGATCATGAGAAATAACAAAAACACCAACACTTGGATAATTATTTTTAATATTTTTAAGTATTTTTTTACAAGTATTCTTTTCAATATTGGTTAAAGTTTCATCTAATATGAGCATCTTTAAATTCGGATGAATTAATGCCTGTGCTATTGCAAACCTTTGTCTTTGACCCCCACTAAAATTTAAAAGATTATCTGTACAATAAATAGAAAGAAAATCACTATAAGATTCTATTAAAGAATTCAATTCGGCTGTTTTACAGGCTTTATATATATCTTCATCGTAAATTTTATTGTTATAGTGATGATCTCGCAAAATATCATTAAGTTTTCCATCATTAAAATAATTAACTTGAGGAACATAAGCCATAAATTGACCGGTAATTATTTCTGAAGCATTTTTATTTAAATTATTACCTTTGTAAAAGATTTTTCCTTTATTAGGGATCTGAAGACCCAACATCAAATCTATTAATGTAGATTTTCCATAACCTGATGGAGCAGTGAGAAGATAATATTTATTAATTTCTATAGATAATGAGATTCCTGATAATACAAATTTTTGTTGAAAAGGATAACCAAATGAAACGTTTTTTATCTCAATTTTAGAAATATCTTTTCTGGAAAAATCTATATTTATATTGGATTTGATATTGGGAATTTTCAGATAAATTAGGAGATCTTTTAATGCATATTTTTTTTCTATTAAATCTTTAAATGAAACATATAAACTTGTAAATAATGGTAATAATTTTTGCAATACTATAAAACAGAAAAGTATTCTAGGGTTGAAGTTTCCTAAATCTTTTTGGGGATTGAAGGATATTATTGCAATAATAATAATGATTAATAATAACTCCAACAAAGTTCTTGGAAAAGTTGTATAAAAGCTGTTTAGAATATTTAGCTCTCTAAATCTTCTATTTGATTGCGCTATTTTATGAAAGTATTTATCTTCAACACCATACAATTTTAATTGTTTAATAAACCATTTTAAATTTGAAAGTGATTTTAAATGATCTTTGCTAAAAGAATGCATCCTTTTAGATCTCTGAGATACGAATTTAATAACTGGAACATTTAATATAAGATAATAAAGAAAGGTCGATATAATAAAAAAAACTGTAATTCTTGGTTCAGCCCAAAATAGTCCCCCGCTTAAAAACAAGAAAAGGATGAACGAACTAATAGCATTTAACCAACGAAATATAATTCTTTGTGTTACATCAGTTAATCCTTTTGTCAAACAATGGGGTAAGTCATTAGTTATTTTTCCTATTTGCTTATCATAAGGAAGACTTAAATAATTTTTTAAAGCTCTATTATGCAGGAAAATTCCAATTTGTGCAGATGTATAGTAGATATAAAATTGTGAAAAAAGTCTTGCAGAATATGCAAATATAACTACAAGAATTGAGCTAATTATTGCTATATTTACTCGTTGAATACCAGTTATATTAAAGATAAACTCAAGATACTTTTTTACCAGATAATTATCTATATTAATAGGATCTTTTATAATTGCTAATAAGGGGATTATTGATGCTATTCCTACAAGTTCAGCTATTGAACTTATAAACAAAATAAGCAATAAACTGTAAATAAGAAATTTTTCTTTTTTAGTAAGATAAACATATATATATTTAATTGAAAATATATCTTTAATAAATATCGATATTCTTTTCATGAATAAAAATCTGTAGTTTATTCTTTACCTAATAATACTTTAGAAATGGAAATTGACTTTTGTTTAGATATTTAACTACTTAAAAAAAAATTTTTTCAATAAATAAGTAAGTTTACTTAATAGAAGTTGAAAATGATCAATCAATGCATATCTTTTACCTCTCCTTATATATCCATAATTATAAAGATCAGCTTTATTCTCATCTTCCCATTTAAAAGGTTTTTTCCAATCAGAACCATAAATAAATTTCAAATAATCAGACGAATTATTAGGGACTCTTGCAAATAATTTATTATTTATTTTAATTTTTTTACAATTATTAAAAGTCACATAAGGCAGTCTTTTCTTTGATCTATAGAAATAATTCCTCTTAAATATCCCCCTTGTAATAGATGTTATAGAAACTTTCGTATTTTTGATACACAATACAATTTTATGATGAAAATAGTTCGGACCTGTGTGAAAAGGATAACCATTTTGGTTTGCAAAATTAAGGATTTTTTTGAAATTATTTCTATAGGAATAACTAAAAACATTTATGTCGATATCATCATCCCATTCAATTAATTTTCCATCTCTTATTATTCCTAGTAAAGTACCTCCTGATAAAAAATAATCAAATTTATTAGAATTTAAAAATTCTAATATTTGAAAAAGGACTTCTTCTTTATTACTTGGTTTTGATTTATCAATTAATGTACCAACCTTAGGAGAACTACTAGATGTAAACTTGATAATTAAATCACTGATTTTCAATAAGTTTATTTTAATTATTTTTTTTAAGAAATTTTTCATAAATATATTATTTAAATAAAACTAATAAATAATCGATCATCTAAATTATTTTATTATAAATAATGTATATTCATAAAATTTATTTAATATAAAATTTATCTCATAATTACAAAAAATTCTAAATGAATAGATTCAATCGAATCTAATCCATCTTTAGACAATATTAAAAAAGAACTCGATAAAAATACCTATCAAGATGTTGAAGTTATTGTAGCTTTTGGAGGTGGTTCTTCAAATGATTCTGCCAAGGCAATTGCTGCTGGATTATCGATCTATTCAAATAATATTAAACTCCATGATTTAATTAAAAATCCAAATAAGTTTTTAAATAACCGACTTTTACCAATAGTTGCCATCCCAACGACCTCAGGAACTGTTTCTGAAGTAACACCTTTTGCAACATTATGGGATACTAAAAATAAACAAAAATTATCTCTAAATCATCACAAAATATATCCTAGAACTGCCATCGTAGACCCTGAACTAACCTACGGTCTAAGTTATGAACTCACTTTTTCTAAAGGCCTTGATGCTCTAAATCAAGCTTTGGAGTCGATATGGAATAAAAACAAATCCCCCCTCACTAGTATAGTTGCCTCAAAGTCAATAAAAAAAGCATTAACAGCTTTACCTTCATTAAAAAAAGATCTTAAAAATAAAGAAGCTAGAAAATTAATTTCAGAAGCTAGTATACTTGCGGGAATTTCTATAAGTCAAACTAGGACTGCCATATGTCATTCGATATCTTATCCTTTAACAGTAAGATTTGGGATTCCACATGGCATAGCATGTGCCTTTACTATGCTTGCAGTCTCAAAAAAAGTAAAAGCCTATAATGATAGTTGCTATGCATATATTATAGATGAGATTAAACTAGGATCTTCTGAATCTTTAATTATGAAAATCAAAGAGATCGTTAATATTTTCAAAATAAAAGAAAATGTAGTTAAAAATTTATTAGATAAAAATGAATTGTATTCATTGATAGATGAAATGATTACTCCAGGGAGAACTGAAAATTTCATTCTCCCAGTAAATCAAAAATTAATTAAAGATATAATTGAGGAATCTCTTAGATAATTTTAATAAAAAATATATTTTAAATAATTAATCTTAATTTAGAAACTATGAACTAGATTAAATATTCTAAGTAATAAAATTATTATGATTTTTACTTAAATGGCTATTTATCTGAAGCAATTAAGGATTAAAATTTTCTTTTATTAAAAATAAGTTATTTATTTAACCATTTATAATCCTTAAATCTATGAACTATAATTAATATTAAAATAAAGGTGAAATATCAAGAGAATCAAAACGTAATTTTTTAAGAACTTAAACATGCCTATAACAAAAAAGCTAGTTAATTTTTATCAACTTCAGAGAAGATATTGGGAATATTTTCTAGCTGATGGGGTCGTTCTATCTTTTCCAAAATGTGGTAGAACTTGGATGAGGATAATTTTTGATGAAACTTTGCCTGATAAAAATTATTATGTTAATAAGAATTTATTATCTAAAAGCATTTTATCAAATACTTTTTGGGACGTAATTTTCAACAAAAAAAAATATATTAGATTTTCTCATGATCCTAAATTTGCCAATCTAAATATACATAAATCTGTTTTATTAGTGAGACATCCATTTGATGCCACAACTAGTCTGTATTATCACCAAAAATTTAAATCTTTTGAAACCAGAGAAGAGTTTATTGATAAATTTTTCCTAGAAAAATTAAGCGATATATTAATTTTCTATAAAAAATTTATCCCTTTATTTCTAGAAAAAGGAAGACTAATAAAATATGAAGATAATGTTAATCAAACATATGAAGGGTTCTCAAAAACTTTAAAGTTATTAAACTGTGAATTTGAAAATGAAAAATTAAAAAATTCAATTGAAAACAATAACTTTAAAAATCTTCAAAAAAAAGAAAAATTAAAAATAATTAAAAAAAAAGATTCCAACAACAATAAATTACATCCAAAGTATAAATTTTACGAAAGTATAAATCCAAATAAAATAGATATTAATCAACTTAAATTTAGAAAAGGAAAAATTAATTCTTACAAAAATGATTTAAGTGATAAAACTATTAAAGAAGCAAAAAAAATATCCAGGCGAATCTTCTCTTATAGTGTTATTGATAATAATACAATTAGATTTTTAGAAGAATATAAGATTTTTTAAATATATATAAAAATAATTAAATAATTTTTTATCTTTAAGGAAAGATTTTACGATCTTTTAAAATTAATAAAGCTTTAGAAGAGAGAAAAAAAAGAGATTGAATAATAAAATTATAAAATATAGATATTTAAACTTTTTCCTAAAGATAAATCTGCGTAAAAATGGAAATATTTAAAATTTAGAATTAGTGCATAAATATTAATTAAATAGAAAAGGCACCATTTTAAAATTATTTGAAAAGTAAATTCTCCTTATTGAAGAAGCCATAAATGCGCTTCCAAATTAAATAATAATTCGAATATAGTAAATTAAAGAACTTACTATAAGTACAGAAATATAGTCTTTCTATAATTTAAAAAACTTATGGTAAAGTAACATATTAATTGTTTTTTGATAAATATTAGATTTTAATGAAATTTTCAATTGTTATTAGCGCTTATGGAGATAAACATAATATTTATCTAGATACCTTGTTAAAAAGTATCAATAGAATATATTCCGATTGCGAAATTATAATCATTGGTAAAAATGTCAAGAATGAAAATGAGAAATTAATGAGTTCATTAAAAAAGAAGTATAAATTAGTTAGATCTTCTCCAGGCGTTCTAAAAAATATATCTTGGTTACAAGGTCTTAAATTAGCCAAAACGGAATGGGTTTTATTCCTTGATGCTGATACCTTGATACTAAAATCATTAAATTATTATTTTGAATGGTGCAAATTAAATCATATTGATTGGATGCTTACATGGAGACCTTCATTAGGTTACTGGCATAATAATGGAGTTCAGATAATTAGAAAAAATAAACATACAATAGATTTTTATGAGAAGCTAGTAAGTCGTGGCATTGATAATATGAAAAAATATAAAACTGGCCAATATACATTTCAAGAATTAGTTGATTTACCTAATGAATTAATTTCTGAGATAGTAAATTGTGAAGATAAAAATAAAACTTTTAAATTTAATGCGCTAAACGTTAAATTTGGAGCCGTTTCTTGTCATTACATGAATAATACTTTTTCAAAATTACCACTTTATAATGATGAGTATATAATCCATTTTAAATCAATACTCTCTACCCTTATTCTTAAAGATAAAAAACATAATAGATATGATGACTTTATAAATTATGAAATTTTTAAATATAGCGATCAAAGCTTAAAGAATATTCACAGTAGATTAGAACTTTGGAAAACATTTGCAGAAAAAGACATTTCAGATTCAACCATTAATATTTTGGAATATTTAAAAAAAAAGAAAAAAGAAGACACATTTCTTAAAATAATTGAAAGAAATATAAAATTTTTTATTATTAAAAAAATAAGAAGAATAAAATTCTTTTTTATAAAAGATTATCTCTTGTCCTATAAATAATTCACTAAACAAAAAATGAATTAAATGAAAAGAGTAATTTTAATTAATTTTTTATTCTTATTTTTATTTTTAGGTTTTATAGAGATTCTATTAGGTAAATGGATTAAGAATATTTTTTTAAATGAAAAAACAGAATATTTAAATATACCAGGCCTTTATAAAGATAAAAAATTTTTTTATGATGTTAAGAAACTTTATAATTCCAGTCAATCAGTTCCTATAAAAATATATAAAGACAATCTAGGATACAGAAGTAGATCAAATAATAATAAACAAAAAGTTTTAACTATAGGAGGTTCAACTACGGAAGAATTTTTTGTCACAGAAGGAAAAACATGGCAAGATAATTTAGATAATCTGCAACCTGAATTTGATTTTATAAATGGAGGATTATCTGGCCAAAGCACATTTGGGCACTTAGAATCTATAAAAGAATGGCATTCAAAATATCTTAATAATAGTAAAATAGATTCTATAATTTTTTATATAGGTATAAATGATTTAAATTTTGTAAGGAAGAATTTTGATTTAGTAGAATATTTAAGTGATTTAGAAAATTATAAAAATAGAGTAAGTTTTAGAATATTTCTGAAAAATAATTCTTTTTTTATAAATAAGTTTCTTATTGCAAAAAATAGAATAAGTTTTTATATCCAAAAAAAATCTAGAAATTATTTAACAAGTCATAAATCGAGAAAAGTAGATTTCTTAAAAAAAGGTATTAAACAAGAAATTAAAGAAAATATTAATCCACAATCATTCATTTTTTATAAAAATTTGTTTTCGAGTTTGATAACTGAAACTTTTACAAGTTTTCCTAAAAGTAAAATAATAGTTATTCAACAACAAATTCCAGGATGCAGATTTGTTGGGGAAAATATAGTCTATGATAGGCACCCATCAGTAAAAATGAATATCTGTATTGATCTTCACAGAGTTTACCAACTTCAGGAGAATGTAATTAAATCTTTACCTATATCTAAACAAAATAGATTATATCTTTTTCCTATGTACAAAAAAGAAATTCTAAAAGATCATCATGTTTATGATTACGTACACACTAATCCAGAAGGCTCAAAAGCTCTTGGAGAATATATAAATTCAATTTTCAAAAATTTTATAAATAATTAGACTCTATTAGCCCTGCGAACAGCTTTTATTAAATTATTCCTTTTTATTAATAAATCAGAAATGAAATAAAGAGCAAATAATAAAATTAATTTCCCCAAAAATGGAGCAAAGGAGATTTAAACTCCTGACCCCCTGCATGCCGTATAGGTAATCACATAAGCCATAACTAGTATTTACAAATGTTTTATCTAAGTTGGTCGCAGGGCTTCTCTCACAATAAACAATACTAAAAGTATTACCCTTTTTTTATTAAATTATATATTTTCAATTTAATTAAAAAATTTTTTATTTTTTTTGTTTTAAACATATTTATATTGATAAACCTATTTAGCTTTAATTTCCATCTGTAATCTCTATCTAAGTATTTTAAATCATCTTTAGAATTCTTATTTATGCAAATACAATTATGTCCAAAAGTGATACTTCTTATGGAATTAACTGTGTCAATATTAAAACCTATAGATTTTATTTTTTTTTCTAGATTGTTTTTTTGTTTCTCTCTAAGAAATTCTCTATTTAACCAATGAGTTAAAAGAAAAAATGCGTTGACAATTGATTTTTTTGAATCTATCCCATAATTTGTTGGATATCCATAACATTCTGAATTTGTCCAATATGATGTTTCAATATCTTCAATAATATATGTACAATTTTCATTTAGTAAAGATTTGAAAAATAAATTGAAAGTTAAAATTATATGTTCGGGAATGTGTGATCCATCATCAATTATTAGGTCTATTGATTTAGATTTAAGTTCTTTTTCGATCTTTTTTAAATCCTTTAAAGAAGATTGATCACACTTAAAAACTTGATAGCCATTCCCAATTTCACTTTTGTCTAAATCTATTATATTTAAAAAAGAATTAGGGAAAATGCTTTTCCAAAACTTTATACTTTGCCCCTCTCCATATCCTATTTCTAATATTTGATTACATATTTTTGATCTATTTAAAAAATCAGCATAAAATCTTTCATATCCATGATGAGTTATTTTATCAGTTCCAGAATGATAACCTGCAAGTTTTATTTCATCTCTAGAAATATTCATATTTACTTATTTTAAAATTAAGTAGATTCTAATATAAATAGTAAAACTTACAGGAAATATAATTAACCAGTTTATTAAATTTTAATGATCTATTTACAAGGGTTGTTGCTTCCACAGGTGCTTGCAGTGCATGTATATCAATACATATTTAGATTTTAAAATATACCATTTAAAATGGTATATAAGCATTCAAACAAATGGTATAACTAGCGAAAAAATTAAGTGGAGCCATGCGGATTTGAACCGCAGACCCCCTGCATGCCATGCAGATCACCAATCAAGCTATAACTAGGTTTTGCAACTGTTTTTGCTGA
>MDTE01056916.1_pt1 | contig 116970 bp, 115 predicted proteins | sample 811231 | NCBI WGS metagenome assembly MDTE01 (sample SAMN05326651, study PRJNA326480) | marine metagenome | isolation source: seawater | place: Indian Ocean: Red Sea | collected 2010 | reverse complement strand
CAATTGTTCCGGATTCATTTCACCAAGCCCTTTATAACGCTGAAAGCTGAGCCCTTTTCGGCCAATTTTGGTTAATTGTTGGATCAGCGTTGCGGGGCCTTCAATTCGTATTTCTTCGGTTTTGGTTTTAAGTACTGGGAAATCTTCATAGACCTTTATTAAGCCTTTGAACATGGTTTTACCGTCCACGCCTGGGTCGAGACTGCGTCCGTCTCGGCTGCGAATAAGATCGCCGTCGATCAGGTGTTTTTGTGTAATACCGCGTAATGTGCGCTGGAATAGTAGTCCGCCGTCTTCGCTTGGGACGCCGCTCCAGCCCTTTTCTAAGGGATCCGCGAGTTTATTCAACCGTGCGGCTACATAGCTCGCGGCAGCGGCCGCGTTCTCCTCATCGTTTAGGATATCGCGACTCAAAGCACCCGCGATGACCGATTGTTCCACCACAGATCGCTCGCCGACCTTATGGATGATCGGCTCCATATGATTTCGTGCGACCCGTGCATCTTCAATGAGCGACCAGAGATCGTCTCCGGCAATGTTGCTACCATCCGCCAATTCCAGGGTAATTTCGTCGAGACATTCCCTGAGAAGATAGTACTCCATCGCTCTGTCATCTTTCAGATAGACCTCCGAAGTGCCACGTTTCACACGATAAAGCGGGGGTTGAGCAATGTACAAATAACCTCTTTCTATTAGCTGTGGCATTTGTCGATAAAACAAGGTGAGCAGTAGGGTTCGTATGTGACTTCCGTCCACATCAGCATCAGTCATTATAATAATTTTATGGTAGCGGACTTTGTCTGGGTCAAAATCCTCTTTCCCGATGCCCGTGCCGAGCGCAGCAATCAATGTTCCGATCTCCGCGGAGCCGATCATTTTATCGAACCGCGCCCGCTCCACATTTAAAATTTTACCGCGTAATGGAAGAATTGCTTGAAACCGCCGTTCTCGAGCTTGTTTTGCGGACCCGCCAGCAGAGTCGCCTTCGACGATAAACAGCTCGCACTCTTCTGGGTCACGAGATTGGCAATCGGCCAGTTTACCTGGTAGATTGGCAATATCGAGTGCTCCCTTTCGTCGCGTGAGTTCTCGGGCTTTGCGAGCCGCTTCGCGTGCGGCGGCTGCCTCGAAGACTTTCTGGACGATCTTTTTAGCTTCTGAGGGGTGTTCCTCGAACCACTCGCCCATTTTCTCATTCATGATTGACTCGACAACTGGTCGCACTTCAGATGAAACTAGTTTATCCTTAGTTTGGCTAGAAAATTTAGGGTCTGGAACTTTTACCGACAACACACATGTGAGGCCTTCGCGGGCGTCGTCCCCGGTAATGGCGGTTTTTTCTCGTTTTGCTATGCCTGACGTATTAGCATAGCTGTTTACTTGGCGCGTTAGTGCGCCGCGAAACCCGGCGAGGTGTGTGCCGCCGTCGCGCTGTGGAATGTTGTTGGTGAAGCAAAGTGTGGATTCATGATAACTGTCGTTCCATTGCATAGCGAGACTAACTGTTATGCCGTCTTTCTCTCCTTGCACATCAATGGGCGAGTTTATTAGAGCCGTTTTGGTCCGGTCTATGTATTCGACGAAGGCGGCGATACCTCCTTCATATTGCATATCTATTACGTCAGGATCTGGTTTTCTGGCATCTGTAAGCACAATTCGAACACCGGTGTTTAAGAAGGCGAGCTCGCGGAGCCTGTGCTCTAGAATTTGGAAGTCGAACTCGGTTTGCGTAAATGTTTTTTTTGACGGCATGAAAGTCACCATCGTTCCAGATTCATCTCCGCACTCGCCGGTTTCAGCAAGGGCTTTGACTGTATCGCCGTGTTTAAAGGCCATTTCGTGAGTTTTGCCGTTGCGATTAATTGTCAAGAGTAATTCGGAAGACAGGGCGTTTACGACCGAGACGCCGACACCGTGGAGACCGCCAGAGACTTTGTACGAATTTTGATCAAACTTTCCACCTGCATGAAGCTGGGTCATGATGACTTCCGCAGCGGACACACCTTCTTCGTCATGTATATCTACCGGAATGCCGCGGCCGTTATCAGTAACGCTGACTGAGCCGTCACCATTCAACACGACATCAATCTGATCGCAGTGACCTGCCATTGCTTCATCAATGGCATTATCAACCACCTCAAATACCATATGGTGAAGGCCTGTCCCGTCATCGGTATCACCGATATACATGCCAGGACGCTTTCTTACTGCATCTAGACCGCGTAACACCTTGATGGAGTCGGCGCTATAATCCTCGGCATTATCTTCCGGGCTTTTGGTGACAGCTGTTTCAATCATGCTTTCCTCTTGAACTTTGCGGTCTTATGCAGCAAACGCATTTGGCGTTTCGGTTAAGCAGGCATCGGATACAGCAACGTATTGCGCGCGGTCTCTAAAAGACTCGAACAGGCTGATATCTGTTCCCGTTAGCCAAGCTTGCGCCCCCATCAAACAAATTTCATCGAATAGCGCGCATCGCCTTTTTTCATCCAGATGTGCGGCCACTTCATCCAGCAACAGCAAAGGAGTGCGGTTTCGTTCTTTGGCCTGCAAACGTGTATCCGCCAGAATAATTGCTATTAATAGTGCCTTTTGTTCGCCTGTAGAACATTGATCCGCTGGCAGGCCTTTCTCGGCGTGGTACACGGCAAAGTCACTTCGATGGGGGCCAGCGGAGGTTTGACTTAATTCACCATCGTGCCTTCGATTAGATTTCAGTAATTCTCCAAAGCGTTGTTCGACGTCTAAGGCTGGCATCTTGTCGAGCCAGCCCTCAAGCAATCCCTTAGAAGCAACGGCGGCAACTGGGAATTGGCCAGGCGCGGACATTGATGCCTTGGCGACTCGTGCCGCAAGCTCTCTTCGTGCAGCCGCAATGGCGACGCCACGTTCTGCCATAGTTTTCTCAAGCGTTAAAAGCCAAACATCGTCGCTCGAACCATCTCGTAGAAGGCGTATACGCTCTCGCATCGCGTGATTATAGCCCGTGATCCGGCCCGCATGCGCTGGGTCAAAGCCATATGCGAGTCGGTCAAAGAAGCGTCGCCGATTAGAGGCACCCTCTAAAAACAATCGGTCCATTTGTGGGGTTAGCCAAACCGCGCTGATATGGTTGGCTAGTGCATTTTGGTTGGAAACATCGACGGCATTGATCCGTACTTTGCGCCGCCGGTCATCAGTAGCTTCTTGCCCGGTGCCAATCTCTACGGGCCCAATCGGTGTACCAACGGATGCTGCAATACCCCATCCAGTCACACCGACTTCGCCTTTCTTCGACCGCCGAACTATATTTTCTAATTTGGTGCGGCGTAATCCACGGCCTGGCGTTAGCAATGAAATTGCTTCGAGCAAATTTGTTTTTCCAGCTCCATTAGGCCCCGTTAGAACGACGCTTCTGTGATCACTTTCCAACGTTGCCCGTCTGTAGCACCGAAAATTCGTCAAGGTGATTTTATGAATAGCGATGCGCGCAGCGTTCTCTGTCGCCATGTTTACCGTCGCACAATCATTCTGGATTGCGCCATGTCCGCAAGATTCCGATGCTCCGCTCACTTAGACCCGCATCGGCATGAGGACGTATAGTGCTGTTGGGTCGTCCATATCGCGAACGATTGTTGGGGCGGCAGAGTCTGCCATAACGAATTGCGCCATCGCCCCTTCGATTTGCTGTGCTATATCAAGCAGATACCGGGCGTTAAACCCGATTTCTATCGGTTCTTGAGCGTAATCAACCTCAATTTCTTCTGACGCGGTCCCACTTTCAGGACTTGAGGCAGATAAAATGATATTGCCGGGCTCGACGGTAAGCTTGATAGCGCGTGATTTTTCGGTGGAGATTGTTGCGACCCGGTCCACAGCTGCCGCAAAATCGTCACAATTCACCTCAAGTGTCTTATCGTTGCCGTCGGGAATGACTCGGTCATAATCAGGAAAAGTGCCATCAATTAGCTTTGAGGTAAGGACCACGTTGCCAAACGCGAATCGAATTTTTGTGTCCGATAAAGATACCTCAACTTCTTCTTCCACCTCGTCGATGAGTTTACGGAGTTCGTTGACCGCTTTGCGCGGAACAATAATGCCGGGCATCCCATCCGCGCCATTGGGCAAGGGCATCTCTACACGTGCGAGCCTGTGCCCATCGGTTGCGACAACCCGGAGAACAGAAATACCGTCAGCATCTGCCTTATGGAAATATATACCATTCAGATAATACCGAGTTTCCTCGGTGGAAATTGCAAACCGCGTACGGTCAATCAGCATTCTCAAGTCGTTAGCGGGAAGCGTAAAAGCTGTCGGCAAATCCCCGTTAGTCATTTGTGGAAAGTCTGAAGTTGGAAGTGTCTGCAATGTAAAGCGGGACCGGCCAGATTTTAGAACCAATTCATCTTTTCCACCGCTCGCGTCGAGCTCAATTTGCGCCCCCTCAGGTAGTTTGCGAACAATATCATAAAGAGTATGAGCAGGGGCTGTCGTTGCACCGCCGTTCTCGGATGCCGATACTACGGATTCTATAATGGCTAGATCCATATCTGTTGCGGTCAAAGCCAATTTATTATCTTCGGCTAAAAAATGCACATTCGACAAAATGGGAATGGTGTTGCGTCTTTCGACAACGCTCTGCACATGGTTCAAGGATCGTAGCAGTGCTGTGCGTTCAATTGTCAGTTTCATTGCTGTATGTGTCTCTTACCAATAGTAAATGCGGGAAGAACTCTGTCCCTAAATTTTTGATTATACCGGACCAATTTGCCTAAAACTAATTCTCATGTTCCGATACGGAAATGATTTCAGATTATAGCATAGACAAAATACGACTGCAGCAAATTTAGGGATTTACCCACAAATGCCGATTATGTCTATGGTGTTGAAAAAGTTGAAAGAAAGGATCAGGTTTGCTGATCTGCGAATGATAGCTCGAATTTCCGTTTTTTAGCCCTCTAACATACGTCGCAGCAGCTCAATGTCCTCTGCAAACGTATTATCGGTTGCGCGCAATTCTTCGATCTTTCGAACCGCGTGCATTACCGTGGTATGATCTCGGCCGCCGAATTTTCGACCAATTTCAGGCAAGGAGCGTGATGTCAGTTGCTTAGATAAGTACATGGCTACCTGGCGGGGTCTGGCTACCGCGCGCGCGCGCCGCGCTGAATACATTTCTGATTGGCGAATATTATAATGTTCCGATACCCGCTTTTGAATTTCTTCAATAGTAACCCTGCGGTCATTAGCACGCAAAATATCATGAAGAACTTCTTGAGTACCTTCGAGACTGACTTGTCGACCGACGAGATTAGCGTAAGCCACAATGCGATTGAGTGCACCTTCTAATTCGCGCACATTTGATGTAATTTTGTGTGCCAGAAACTCCATGACCTTAGGTGGAATTTCCACCTCAAGCTGTTCCGCTTTCACTTGAAGGATGCCGAGGCGTAGTTCGTAAGTGGTTGGGTGAATGTCGGCCACTAAGCCCCAACCCAGTCGTGATTTCATTCGGTCTTCCATACCCTCAAGGTCGTTTGGTGATTTATCTGCTGAAACGATGACTTGATGGTTTTGGTCGACTAGTGCGTTAAAGGTATGGAAAAATTCTTCCTGGGTGTTGTCTTTACCCGCTATAAACTGCACGTCATCAATCATAAGAACATCGACGCTGCGGAATTGGTCCTTGAAGGAAACGGTATCTTTGTAGCGAAGCGCTCGGATGAACTGGTACATGAATTTTTCGGCGGATAGATAAATTACGTGACGTTCCGGATTGCGCTTGCGAATATGCCAGGCAATGGCATGCATGAGATGGGTTTTTCCAAGACCAACGCCGCCATACAAAAACAATGGATTGAATGGAACAGTTTCAGCTTCCGCAACACGACGCGCTGCGGCAAAGGCTAGTTCGTTTGGTTTGGCGACAATAAAATTGTCGAAGGTGAATCGCGGATCGAGCGGCGCGCTAATATCGTCTTGTTGGCGAACCACCTGATTAGCTGGTTCGTGAATGAGGGTCGCCGCTTGATTCTCGACAACTTGAGCAGCAGCACTGCCCTCTAGCAAAATATCTACTTTCTTGACGTTGCTATTCTCACTGGCCCACAGGTTGACCAGCCTTTCGCCATATTGTGCCTCCACCCAGTCCCGCATGAAGCGCGTAGGCACTGAAAGCTGAACAGATTCGCCAGAGAGCCCACTTAAAGTTAATGGTTTAAGCCAACTTCTGTATGCAGCTTCACCATATTCCGCACGCAGTCGGCTCCGAACTCGAGCCCATTGACCGGGCAAACTATCAATCATTTAACGCTCTTCCCCAACGGGGCATGAAGCCCCTAAAAAATTATCCCAACGTCAAATGATGACCATTAGTCTAGCGAACAAACCTCCTATAACAGCCGGTTTGTCGCAAGGTCTTGAGAATCAGCGGGCTACCTTTCCGCACTAATAGATCGCATTACAATATGCACCGAAAATAATGGTGCTCAAGCATGATTGGCTAGCGTATTACGTATGCAATCTGATATTATGAAACAATGTTCCGTAGGTCATTTTTTTATTTTTTGGAACATGCGAATACATTTTCTGCCCCATGATGACGGGTTGATTCTCGATGGCCTCCCTGACGGATAGCGACACTACTCTAACCACGCCTCATTTTGTCTGCAATGGGATTCACAGAAATTCAGCAAAAGAATCATAAATAAATTAGTTGACATGTACGTGTTGGCAAAATTGCCACCGAAATTTCTGGAGTGGCGGAATTTTTTGGGCCACTTCAGAAAGAAACCGAGTGTTTAAGATGTGCCTCGGCATTACCTGCGGCTATATGACGAGCGACTCGGGAACCGATTCTGGGAATCGGAAAATTTTTTATGCTAGCGCGCGGATATTCTTATTAAGACGGGACAGCTTTCGTGCCACCGTATTTTTGTGGAAGACGCCCTTTGTCACGCCACGATGGAATTCTGGCATAGCAGCCTTGAAGGCAGCCTGCGCTTCCTCCTTATCGCCCCGTGTGATGGCTTCCTCAACCTTGCGAATGTAGGTCCGGATGCGGTTTGTGCGCGCGCTATTTCTCTCTTTGCGACGCTCAGATTGACGCACGCGCTTGCGTGCAGAAACAGTATGAGCCATTGTAAAACCTGATAAAATTAGTTGAGTACGCCGAGTTCTAGTCTCAAGCAGCGGCTTATAGACCGCTGCCCTAGTATCGTCAAGCGCAAGAGTAGCTCCCAACAGGAGCAGAAATTAGCAATTCGTAAATTTTGGTTTCCGTTTTTCCACAAATGCTTTCATGCCTTCTTTCTGGTCGTCGGTCGCAAACAACGAATGGAATGCCCTGCGTTCGAAAAGTAGCCCTTCTGAGAGGGTCGTTTCGTAAGCACGATTGACCGCCTCTTTTGCCATCATTGAAATGGGACGAGACATGGATGCGATCTTTTTTGCTGTTTTTATTGCGTCGTCTAATAGCTGATCCGCAGGTACAATTCGGCTAACGAGACCAGCGTACTCAGCTTCTTCTGCATCCATCATGCGGCCGGTGAGGCACATTTCCATGGCTTTCGCTTTTCCAATAGTGCGGACTAGCCTTTGTGTACCGCCAGCGCCAGGTATGGCGCCGATGGTAATTTCTGGCTGGCCGAATTTTGCCGTTTCATCAGCAAGAATGATGTCACACATCATGGCAATTTCGCACCCGCCGCCAAGTGCGTAACCGGCTACAGCGGCCACGACCGGTTTGCGACAAGTGGAAACGCGTTCCCAACCTTCAGTTATGAAATTGCTTAAATATACGTCCATGTAGGTTTTATCGTACATTTCTTTTATGTCGGCCCCCGCGGCGAATGCTTCCTTAGAACCGGTGATGACAATTGCGCCAATGGCATTGTTATCTTCATACCCATTAAGAGCATGGTCCAGTTCCTTGATGAGTGACTCGCAAAGAGCGTTTAGCGCTTTAGGACGATTAAATTTGATAAGCCCAACCGGCCCGCGTATTTCCGTAATAATATGTTCGTAGGACATTTTAAAAATCCCCCTAGCAGCGTGAGTTAAGATCTTTAGTTTCGTTGCTGTTTCCGCCCTAGGCTGGACTTGACGCAGCCACGGTTATAAATCCGCGATCTATCGCCTAATTATTTTTTAGGAGTTAAGATAAATCTTACTGTCAGGTCGCCATCTTGACCAGTATATCCGATTCGCAGTCGTTCGCCATCTCGACTGAATTCCTGGTTGCCTAAACTTTCCCAGCCCAGCTGCGGTAGCGTCGAACGGTAAAACCGCTCTACAGCAGTTCGTGTGACACTGCCGGCTGCATAGCCTTCTACAATCCTGCCTCCAGGCGTGTCGAATACGAGATCTTGGCTTTGGACTTGTGCCATGCCACGCATAACCGGCACATCATCGAAGCCGGTTAAAAACTCGCTAGCTTTGGCCGATACGGCTGTGAATACTAAAATTGTTGAGAAAATTATCGTTATTATTCGCATCATTAAGAATATTTAGTTATCGTTGCCATTTTGTGCAATAGAAGGTCGATCGTCCAGACTGCACAATCCGTTTTACCCCATTAGGACAGCAGCGATTGATCCCACGTTCCGATGGCATAGCGCTGCATTGTTTCCCCTCGCGTCCATATACATCCCACTGCTTTTGAAAATATCCTAATTCTCCGTTGGTTTGAACATAATCTCGTAAACTAGAACCGCCGGCAGCAATAGCTTCGGAGAGCACCTCCTTGATGGCAGTAACTAATCTCTTGGATCTTACACCTGGTATTGTGTAGGCAAGACGTCGAGGCGAAATGCGTGCGCGAAAGAGCGCCTCGCATGCGTATATATTACCCAGCCCCGCAACAATTTTTTGGTCAAGCAGAGCCGTTTTTATCGGCATGCGCCTGCCTTTGAGCTTCTTATTGAGCGAAGCAATATTGAAATCATCGGATAACGGTTCCGAGCCAAGGTGCCTTAACATTGGGTGGTTAGAGAGCTGTTCAAGGGGCACCAAATCCATGAAACCAAATCTTCGTGGGTCGCAGAAGCGAATGGTTGTGTCGTCGTCTGTAATAAACTCAATATGGTCATGTCGACCCGCGGGTGGGGCCGCTTCTGGATACAGAATCATTCTTCCTGACATGCCGAGATGGATGATCAACACAATATTTATGTTTAATCTGATTAAGATGTATTTTGCGCGGCGTTTGACCGAAAGGACCTTGGCGCCTTTGAGTGTGTCTGCAAAACCCGCTGGTAAGGAAAACCGAAGATCGAGACGACGTTGGATAACAACTTTGAGCCTTCGCCCTTCCATTATTGGCCGCAAGCCAGCACAAACAGTTTCTACTTCTGGTAATTCAGGCATAGTTTCCAGTTCTAGCAAACGTGGAGGCGGTGCGCTATCGTTCGATTATGTCAGAAGATATCAAAGAAGATAGAATGGAAAGTGCAGATCGGACTCATTTTGGGTTTCATGAGATCGCGCGTAATGAGAAGGTTGGCCTTGTGCGGTCAGTTTTTGATTCGGTAGCGCCGCGCTACGACTTGATGAATGATCTGATGTCTGGTGGTGTCCATCGAATTTGGAAGGCGGCTCTGATTGATTGGCTTCGTCCTACGGCGCATATGGAATTATTGGATGTGGCCGGCGGCACCGGTGACGTAGCGCTTGGGTTTCGCAAAGCCGGTGGCGGCAAAGCCACTATTTGCGACATTAATGAACAGATGGTGAGCCACGGCAGGGATCGTGCAATGGACCACGGGGTCTTTCACGGGATTAATTGGTGTGTTGGCGATGCTGAGAATCTACCCATGCCGGATTGCTCCGTGGATGCCTATACAATTGCCTTTGGGTTGAGGAATGTTACCGAGCCTCAAAAGGCCTTAATGGAAGCGTACCGCGTTCTAAAACCAGGCGGGCGGTTTTTATGCCTGGAATTTAGTCACGTCGTAATACCCTGGCTCGCTGAGGTGTATGATCGTTATTCCTTTAGCGTATTGCCCCAATTAGGTCATTGGGTCGGCAAGGACCGCGGGGCATATCAGTATCTAGCCGAAAGCATTCGCAAGTTTCCGCAGCAGGCCGAATTAGCCTCTATGATGCAAAATAGCGGCCTGGAGTTGGTGTCGTGGCGCAATCTAACCTGCGGCGTCGTAGCCATCCATTCTGGTTGGCGATTGTAAGATTGGGTGTGCTTGATCCAATGCGCCGTTTTTTCTTAAATAGTTACCGCTTGTTCCGCATGATGAAAGTGCTTGGTCGTTATGGTGTTCTTCCCAATATTGAAGGTCATCACATTGCCGCACGGTTTGCTGTATCATTGTTTCAAAGCAGAAAAGACTTTAAAGATGGCTTTGGAACTCGTCTTGCCGCAGCGTTACAAAAGTTGGGTCCAAGTTTTGTGAAGTTTGGCCAATCTCTGGCGGTGCGGGCGGATTTGATTGGTAGGCAAACCGCAGACGAATTGGCACAGCTTCAAGATCAATTACCGCCCTTTGATGGGGATGTCGCAATCTCTATCGTTGAGGTAGAATTAAATAGTAACATCAAAAGTTTATTCAATCGTTTTGACACCAAGCCTATTGCTGCCGCTTCTATTGCGCAAGTTCATCTTGCTGAAACGGTTGACGGCGATCAGGTGGCGGTAAAAATACTGCGCCCTGACATCGAGAAAGCCTTTGCTAAAGATATCGATTTACTCGTTTGGTTGGCGGAGTGCGTTGAGATTTGGCTGCCAAGCTTTGCGCGCTTTAAACTCCGCGCGGTAGTTGGTGAATTTGAAAAGACCGTAAGTGCGGAACTGGACCTGCGCTTAGAGGCTGCCGCGGCGTCCGCATTGAGTGATTCTATGCGTGATGAAATTGGGTTTAGAGTGCCGGCTGTCGATTGGAGTCGGACGGCCCATCGAGTTCTAACGATAGAGCGTATTTATGGCATTCGTATTGATGATATAGATAAAATAGATGAGTTTGGTTTGGACCGCCGAGAAATTTTGAGAAATTCCTCGGCTGCTTTCTTTCACCAGGTCTTTAGAGACGGGTTTTTCCACGCTGATATGCACCCGGGCAATATGTTCGTGACCGAGGATGGCGTTCTGATGCCTGTGGACTTTGGGATAATGGGGTACTTAGACCGCGCCACTCGGTACTACCTAGCGGATATGCTTTTGGCATTTTTGCGTAAGGATTATAAAAGGGTCGCCGATATTCACTTTGACGCTGGATTAGTGCCTCCAAACCAGTCCCGCAACGGGTTTGCGTTGGCAATTCGTTCCGTAACTGAACCTATATTTGAATGTCCATTGGCCGAAATATCCATAGCTCAACTGCTATCACGCTTATTTGAGACTGCTGGAACTTTCCAAATGGAAGTACAGCCACAGCTGTTACTTTTACAAAAAACGATGTTAGTTGCGGAGGGTGTCGGCCGAAAGCTGGACCCAAATTCTAACATGTGGGTATTGTCACGCCCTTTAATAGAGAAATGGATGCGGCGATATCGCGGGCCGGAAGCCCGCCTGAAGGAAGGGATTGAGGGTTTCACTTCAATCCTTAGTCGTCTGCCAAGCATAGCTGATCGTCTAGATCTTATTTTTTCTCACTTGGCTGCCGAAAGGGATGCAGCGTTGGCCCGGCGGTCTTTTTTGAGCACGGTCCGTGGCGCGCGAGGGTGCGCGCCTCTAGTACTTGGTGCATTTGTTATCTCTATAGTAGCTATTTTAATCGAGGTTATAGCTAGATAATAAATTTCAGCCAGCCGCTTATGTAAGGTGAATCGATTTGCTAAAATCTATAGTCAGACCGTTGCGGCTTGGATGGCGAAACGCTTGCCCTCAAGTGCTCGAATCGGTACTGTTCTAACACACTGAAACTGTGTAAATTGTTAAGTCGATGGATTTTGCAAACGAGCTGATGCGAAAACGTGTATTACTTATAATTTCGGGTGGAATAGCCGCATATAAGAGCTTGGAGCTCATCCGCCGCTTGCGGGAAAGGGGCTTGCTCGTGCGATGCATACTGACCGAAAGCGGTAGTAAATTCGTAACGCCGCTCTCCTTGTCAGTGCTCTCAGAAGATAGAGTTTACAGTGACTTGTTTTCGCTGACCGATGAGGCAGAAATGGGGCATATTCAGCTTTCGCGGGACGCAGACTTACTCATAGTTGTGCCAGCCACCGCCAATATTCTTGCAAAGATGGCCGCTGGTATTTCGGATGACTTAGCAACTACGGCTCTCTTGGCCACCGATAAACCTGTAATGGTAGCCCCCTCGATGAATGTACGCATGTGGGAACATGCCGCCACTCAAGCAAACCTTCAAACCCTCGTTGCTCGCGGCGTTGTGCCCGTTGGTCCTGTTGAAGGCACCATGGCGTGCGGTGAATTTGGAGCTGGGCGAATGTCCGACGTACCGGAAATACTTGAAGCGGTCGACGCTTTTTTTATTGAAAAGGCGAATGATTTGCCACTTTTAGGCCGACGGGTTTTGGTGACTAGCGGTCCGACCCATGAGGAAATCGATCCAGTACGTTTCATCGCGAACCGGTCGTCGGGCAAACAAGGGCACGCGGTTGCGCAAGCGCTTGCGGCTTTAGGTGCCGATACGACTCTAATTTCTGGACCGGTCTCCTTGCCCGATCCCGAGGGTCTAAAAACCGTGCATGTGCAAACTGCTCGGGAAATGTTAATGGCTTGCAAAACTCAATTGCCGGTGGACGTTGCGGTTTGTGCTGCGGCAGTTGCCGATTGGCGGGTCGCGGAAACCTCCGTTCAGAAAATAAAAAAATCTAGTGATCAACTCCTATCTCTAAATTTAACCGAAAACCCTGATATCCTCGCGACACTAGCTAAGCGAAGCGGTAATAAGCGTCCAGGCTTAGTGGTAGGATTTGCTGCAGAAACTGAGAATGTGATTGAAAATGCGGTGAAGAAACGAGACGAGAAAGGCTGTGATTGGATATTGGCAAATGATGTCTCGCCTTCTTCCGGTACATTTGGGGGTGACGAAAATTCTCTACATTTGGCGCATGAGGAAGGTGTCGAAAGCTGGGAAAGGATGACCAAAACTGATGCGGCTCAAAAGTTGGCCCGCCGCGTTTCTGATTTTCTCCAAGTAGCATGAACAAAATATCGGTTCCTGTAATAAAGTTGCTGAATGGTGCGGACTTGCCGTTGCCCGATTATGCGACTGCGGATAGCGCTGGCCTTGATTTAATGGCGGCAATCGACGCGCCTAAGTCGCTTGCCCCGGGCGAGCGGGCGCTAATTCCAAGCGGCCTCGCCATCGCGTTACCAGGTGGCTATGAGGCCCAGGTCCGGCCACGTTCCGGTTTGGCCTATAAGAATGGTATCACAGTGCTGAATTCGCCAGGTACAATCGATGCAGATTACCGTGGTGAGGTTGGCATTATTCTCATCAATCATGGTGATGAGACCTTCGTTATAGAGCGCGGCATGCGTATCGCCCAATTAGTAATTACCGCAGTTTCGCAGTTGATTTGGGACGAGGTCGAAACCTTGCCGGAGACTACGCGCGGCGAAGAGGGCTTCGGTTCAACGGGCGTCAAGAGTGGATGAGGCTATGCGGTTGACGCGAAAATTGATGTTTGCCATCGAAGCGGTTTTAGACATTGCTTACAACACATCGGACCGGCCTGTGCAAAGTAGTGAAATCGCGGAACGCCAAGGTATTCCCCGGCGTTATCTCGAGCATGTTTTGCAACATTTAGTGCGTGCAGAAGTTTTGTGTGGGGTCCGGGGTCCACGTGGCGGCTATCGCCTAGCCAGAGAGCGGCGGCGGATATTTTTAGGCGAAATAGCGCGCGTAATTGGCAAGTTGGACGGAAGTATTAGTCTTTTTGAAAAACCCGCAGGTTCGGCGCTCGGCCAAAGCGTTTTGGTCCCTATCTGGCAAAACCTTCATGAACGGGCTCTTGTGCGGCTTGATTCAATTAGTATTGAAGACCTCTGCGTGCAAGCGCGCGAAGCGGGCGTTAAATCTGCGGCAGACATACCCATGGATTTTGCCATTTAATGGCGCGTGGTCGAATTTATAACAGCATTTTGGAAACGATTGGATCGACCCCATTGGTGCGACTTTCGCGCCTGGCTGAGGATGCGGCGATCGACGCGCAATTGTTGGCGAAACTAGAATTTTTTAATCCGATGGGATCGGTAAAAGACCGAATCGGACTCGCGATGATCGAAGCGTTGGAAGCCTCGGGTAAATTAAAGCCCGGCAGCATTATCATTGAGCCGACTTCAGGCAATACAGGTATTGCGTTGGCGTTTGCGACGGCAGCGAAAGGGTACCGCTTAATTTTAACGATGCCCGAGTCACAGTCGGACGAACGCCGAAAGATGCTGCGCTTGCTAGGTGCTGAATTAGAGCTCACGTCGGCAAATCGAGGGATGGCGGGGGCCATTGAACGGGCAGAAACTTTGGTTGGGGAAATTCCAAATTCTGTAATGCCGCAGCAATTCCATAATCAGGCTAACCCTGAGATTCATGCAAAGACCACGGCGGAAGAGATTTGGGCCGATGCAGAAGGTTGTGTCGATGTAATTGTATCGAGTGTCGGCACGGGCGGCACCCTCACTGGTTGTGGGCGAACATTAAAACCACGAAATACTTCGCTGCGTTTGGTGGCAGTTGAGCCGGAGGATAGCGCTGTCCTTTCAGGAGGTACGCCCGGGGCCCATATGATCGAGGGAATTGGGGCTGGATTTGTGCCATCTACCTTGGATAGAACGTTAATAGATGAAGTTTTGACAATTGCGAATGAAACAGCTTTTAAAACCGCTCGGAGAACTGCTCAATTAGAGGGGTTGCCGATTGGTATTTCGTCTGGTGCCGCTTTGTCGGCGGCCCTTGAAGTGGGTGCTCGCCAAGAAATGGCCGGAAAACAGATTGTCGTGATTCTGCCATCTTTCGCAGAGCGATATCTCTCAACACCTTTATTTGAAGGGCTTTAAGTGCAGTTATGAAATTAAATTCTGAGCAAAAATCACGTTATGCTCGCCATATTGCATTGGAGGAAGTTGGTAAGGAGGGTCAGGTTGCTCTTCTAAGCGCTCGTGTGCTCGTTGTGGGAGCGGGAGGGCTGGGGTCGCCGGTTCTACTTTATTTAGCTGCTGCCGGGGTTGGTACCCTTGGCATAGTAGATTTCGATACGGTAGATTTGAGCAATCTCCAACGTCAAATAGTTCACGGGGAAGAAACTATCGGAGAACCCAAAGTTAAAAGTGCAGCAGAGCGATTAGCGGAGCTTAATCCAGATATTACTATCAAAACCCACCGTACGCGGTTCACTCTGGAGAATGCACCAGATTTGGTTGACCAATATGATCTGATTGTAGATGGTTCCGATAATTTCACGACGCGTTATTTGTTAAACGATGCGTGCTATTTTGCTGAAAAGCCACTGGTGGCTGCGGCGTTGCTTCGGTTTGAGGGGCAATTATCCACCTTTAAACCTTATTTGGATGGCGAGAATCATCCTTGCTACCGATGTCTTTTTCCGAGCCCACCCGCACCTGGGTCTATTCCCAGGTGCGAGCAAGCGGGGATATTCGGTGCCGTGGCGGGCGTTATGGGGACGCTCCAAGCAAGTGAAACCATCAAGGAAATTTTGGGTCTTGGGGAAAGCCTGTCTGGAAAATTGGTTATTTACGATGGGTTGTCGGCTCGTTTTAACACACTTATGGTAAACCGTGATCCTGATTGTCCGTTGTGTGGTGACTCACCGCAGATTACATCGTTAGTTCGTGAAGCGGAAATCTAACCAAACAATTGTATTATTTGTTTGGTCACCGACCCCACGGTGCCGTTGCCTAGTGGGGCCTCGTCAACGGAAACCAGTGGACGAATGCTAAGGCTATTAGTCAGGAAACCTTCGCTCGCTTCGCTGAATATTTGCGGTTTAATAGAGGCTTCAATGCAGTCAAGCTGTGAAAGAATGTTGGCGCGCATTACACCCGGCAAGGCGCCGTCTTCAATCGGTGGAGTCATGAGTCGGCCGTTTACTACGACAAATAGGTTTGCAATTGTTGCTTCGGCGATAAAGCCTTTACTGTTGAGTAAAATCGCTTCATTCGCGTTTTTAGCGTCGGATTCGCGACGCGCGATGATGTTCTCCAAATAACTAATAGTTTTAAGTTGCGACAAAGGCGACATTTCATTTCGCGAAATAGTCCTTGCGATCCAGGCATTTGCTGGATCTGGCGACTTTGGCATATCAGCAGCCGTAATAATTAGAGTAGGCGGATTGTTTTGTGCAACGGTCAAGCCTCGCCCGGCCGCGCCTCTCGTCAGGGTGAGCCGCAGCACCCCTTCCTCGAGTTCATTGGCGACTAAGGTGTCTTTCAAGGCCCTATCTAATTCGGCGGTATTCAATGGAACCGGTATCCCTAAATAGGCGGCACCATAATGCAAGCGATTTGTATGTAGCTCGATTCGTTCGAGTATGCCGTCACGCACTCGCATTGTTTCGAACAGGCCATCGCCCAGCGTCAGGCCTCGATCATTTGACGAGACCATTGCTTCCTCTTCTTTTATCAAGACTCCATTGAGGTAAGTAATCACAATTTGCTCCGGCCGTCTGGGTCCAGGCAACGTAATAGCGCTGCAGCCTTAGATAGACTTTCCTCATATTCTTCCGCGTTGTCTGAATCTGCGACGATTCCGCTTCCCGCTTGTGCGATTACTTTATCACGGTCGATAATAAGTGTTCGTATGACAATACTAGTTTCCATCGCACCATCAAAGCCGATCCATCCGATGGAGCCGCAGTAAGCCCCCCGCCGCACTGGTTCGAGCTCGTGAATAATCTGCATGGCCCGAATTTTGGGGGCGCCGGTTACTGATCCGCCGGGAAAACATGCTCGGAGCAACGATAGTGCGGATTCATCAGCTTTAAGTTTGCCGGTTACCGTTGAGACCAGGTGGTGCATGTTGGCAAAACTTTCGAGCTGGCAAAGGGAAGGTACTTCAACGGACCCGATCTGGCACACGCGCCCAAGGTCATTTCGTAAGAGATCGACTATCATTAGATTTTCGGCATAGTCTTTTGAGCTTTTCAGTAGTTCTTCGGCGAAGGCTTTGTCTTCCATTAAGCACAAGCTGCGTTGTCGCGACCCCTTGATTGGCTGAGTGTGGACAATACGGTCGGTGTTGAGGCGTAAAAATTGTTCAGGCGAAGCGGACAAAACAAACTGACCTTCACCGCAAGCCAGGTAGGCGGCGTAGGGGGCTGGGCTCTCTTTTCTTAGGCGGCGATAAACATCAAAAGGCTTCAAATCATCCGGTTTGGTGCAGAGAAAGCGTTGAGTAAGGTTTGCCTGGAAAATATCGCCGGCCCGCACGTACTCGATGATTTGGTTGACCTTTGATTCGTAATTGGCGCGGCTAAGCTCAGGTTCCCATATGGTTGTAGCAGTTGGCGATGGTGGCAGCGCAGTGGGAGCGAGGGAAATTCGGGCTACCATTTTGTGCGCTTGCTGTTCTGCGGCGGCGCGTCGAAGCTTCTCATCGGTCTCGGGATAGCCGCTAGAAATTACCCAGCTGCGTCTCTCAACTGTGTCGAACGCCGCAATAACGTCGTAAAGACCAACCGAGAATTCCGGCAGGCTATCGCCAGTCTGCCGGGGCGCTGGTAGCCGTTCCAAATGTCGGCCGAGACCGTAGCCAAAAAACCCAATCATCCCAGTTTGGAAAGGTGGTAAGGACTGGTCTGCCTCTAATTTAAAATCAGCTAACGCTTCTTCAAGTTGGGACCAGCTATTATCTGGGGAGGTGTGGCACGCAGATATGATGGAGATAGGTTCTGTAGCAATATAGGCAAATCGCCCTCTATTTTCTGGGCTATCTAGAAAAGCGCTATATGGATCTTCGGCAAATAGTGAAAATGCCAAAAGTGGGTCACAGTAGGGAATTTCTATGGCGACCGGCAAACGTCTCATGGCTGTTATGCGCTGCCCGCGGGGTGGCTAAATACTGGGGTCATATAGGCCCAATATGCTATATCAACCAATATTGGTGATATGAGGGTCCTAAGTTTGACGTTTTCGATATGAGCAAACATTTAAAATTCTTTGTCTATGCAGCAGCGTTGTTCGCTTTTCTTAATCCAGTTGAGGCGGTCGCACAAAAGACAAAAAAAGGCAAGCTTGTGCAGCGGTATGCTTCTTTGCGCGCTAATGATGTGAACGTGCGGGCTGGGCCCGGTGTGCGTTATCATGTGAAATGGAAATTTATTCAGCGCCATGCCCCGGTCGAAGTGATCGCCCAATACGATACCTGGCGCAAAATTCGTGATTGGGAAGGGGGTGAAGGTTGGGTGCATCGAGCGATGATTGCAACCAAACGCAGCCTCTTATTGAAGGGCAATGGCAAAACCATGCGACGTAGACCAAGCGATAGCGCGCCGGCCGTCGCGCGATTGGCCAGCAATATGATTGTTTTGGCTAAGAAGTGCGACATGGAATGGTGTTTGGTTTCTGCTCGCGGCCATGCTGGCTGGATCCGACGAAAAGGGCTTTGGGGCCTCTATCCTAAAGAACAAATTCGCTAGGGCTTAGGCAAAGTCTGCTGATAGCGCTTGGCGGACCGCATCTTGCAGCACACACATATGAGAATATTCCGGGTGGCGGAAGCCGACCATCACCTGACTATTAGTAGTGCGGAACACTTTGATCTGTTCGTCTGAGAACGGAAAGTGGATAAATTGTACCGAAGATGCTTTGCCATCCGTGCTGGTACGGTCTAAATCTTTCTCAGGCACTCCTATTACGGTTTCACCAAAAAACTCAATGAACATAGTTTCCTCTACGCCCCCCAGCCGGCTGAGAAAATTTCGGCGGCGAATTTCATCATCGATCTCAAACATAACCGTTGTCACTAATTCCCGCCCTTTCGGAATGAGCGGATTGTAAGCTGCTAGTTCGTCGGCAATCTGCTCTTCACCGCCCTTTTCAATGTAGAGCATTTCCTGAATTTGCCACCACATCGTTTCGTAGGATTCGAAATAGGCTGTAGCAACCGGGCCGATCTCGACGCGGCGATTTTTTTTTATGATCGATAATTCTTGGCGTTTTTGTTTGCGGATGGAGGAGTAGTCGGCAAGTTCCATGAGGTCATCGCGGGTGATTTCGGTACGTGGCACAGCTCTAATCCTTCGTGAACAATTGGAAATTTTCGTCCATGAGCCCGTAGGCTAAAGCCATCAGCAAAATGGGATGAGCAACAGTCTTCATTTGGCTCGGTTCTTCGTTAAGCCGGTTGACGCCTTGTGCGATATGTTCGACTGCCAGTGGGCATTCGGATGCGATAAACCTTTTGTCATTCTTGGTTGCTTGTCTTGCAGCTGGTTTTCCCACTTTTAGGGCAGTTTCAAAATTATCTTTCATAATACCCCAGGAGCCGCCATGGCCCGAGCATCTCTCGATAACGGCGACATCGTTGTCAGGCAACAGGCGCAACATTTCTGCCGCCTTAGCGCCCATGTTTTGAGCGCGAGCATGGCACGCATGATGGAGAGATACACCACCGTCTAGTGGAGTGAGGCCATCAGCTAATCCATTATCGTTGGCGATGGTTACTACATATTCCGAAAGGTCGAAGACTGATTGGGCTAGTTTTTTAATACGTTGATCATTGGGTAGGATGAGTGGCCACTCAAATTTCATCATCAACGCACATGATGGAACTAACGCTACCACGTCATAACCTTTGTCAATCCAATTTTCTAAGTCATCAGAAATCAGCTTCGCGTTCTCCGCTACACGCGCGATATTGCCTTTTTCCAACTGCGGCATACCGCAACAACCGGAATAGGCCACCTGAACTTCCACACCATTGTGGGCCAACACCGCACGAGCGGCATCGCCGATTTCGGGTGAATTATAGTTTCCAAAACAGGTCGCGTACAGGACGGCTTTACGGCTCTTGGTCGAGGAAGTTTTGCTGGGTGTTATTGGCCCTTCGGCTGCGCGCGCAGTTAACGTTTTCCCATTGAATTTGGGCAGGGCGGCCTCTTTGTGAATGCCCGCCACTGCCTGTGCAAGAGGCCTTGTCAGCGGATTCCCTTCTTTTGATAGCCAGTTTGCAATCGGCGCAACCGCGCCTGCGAGCTTCCCGTTTCGGTCGGTTTCTGTGAGTTGGCTTTCCCAAAAACTGGGCTTATTTTTCGCATGCTGGATGGCACGGTAACGCAGCATCAAATGCGGGAAATCTAAATTAAACTCATGCGGTGGTACGTAAGGACATTTAGTCATAAAACACATATCGCAAAGCGTACAGGCATCTACAACTGGTTCAAAATCCTTACTGTCAACAGAATCGAGTTCACCGGTCTTTGACTCGTCAATTAGATCAAAAAGACGGGGAAAACTATCGCAAAGGTTAAAACAACGGCGACAGCCATGACAGATGTCAAAGACACGACGTAACTCTTTGTCTAACTTGTCTTCGTCGAAGAAGTCCGGGTTATTCCAGTCAACAGGATGTCGTATAGGCGCTTCAAGGCTGCCTTCGCTCATGGCGTTACCTTAGAGTTAAAGTATAAAGTTTTGAAAGCGCCGGGGCTTGTTCGCACGCCGGCCCTTTCAACAGAGAAATTTAATCAGGAGACTTCGTCGAACGCTTTTTGGAATCGTCCGGCGTGGCTTTTCTCGGCTTTTGCCAAAGTTTCAAACCAATCGGCGATTTCGTCAAACCCTTCTTCCCGAGCTGAACGGGCCATGCCCGGGTACATGTCCGTATATTCGTGGGTTTCACCTGCGATAGCGGCTTTCAGGTTGCTGGCGGTATCGCCAATCGGCTCACCGGTCGCCGGGTCGCCAACTTCTTCGAGAAATTCCAGATGGCCATGCGCATGGCCGGTCTCGCCCTCTGCAGTTGAGCGGAATACAGCAGCAACATCGTTGTAGCCTTCAATATCCGCTTTTTGCGCAAAATAAAGATAACGCCGATTTGCCTGGCTTTCGCCTGCAAATGCCGCTTTGAGATTTTCCTCAGTTTTTGTGCCTTTTAAGGACATTTGTCCCTCCTCAGTCTTTTAAAATCAAAGTCGCTACGATGTCTACAGAGCACCTTCTCCATAGATGGCTAGACAAGAACTTATATGGGGTAAACTGAAAAACAAGTCAATTATCTAGAATGATTCTAGAATTTAATAGGTCTTTGCATTCAAATACCTACCGGATGCGAATAATCACATCCACACGCTTGACGCTGGTATTTTCGGGAAGCTGGGGCAGTGCTCCCAAGACAAGGTCGTCGATCGGAATATCTTCAAGTCTTCCGGTAGCCTCGTGGAAAAAATGGAAGTGGCTCGCGGTATTAGTATCAAAATAGGATCGACCAGAATCCACAACAACTTCCCGCAATAAACCTGCGCGGGTAAATTGGTGCAGGTTGTTATAGACTGTGGCTAAAGAAACTTTTATGCCAGTTGCGATTACGTCCGCATGAAGCTGCTCCGCGGTGACATGTCTGTCCCCTCTCTCAAAAAGCAGTCTAGCTAGCGCTAGCCGCTGGCGAGTCGGTCGCAATTTTGCTGCCCTCAGCCGTTCGATAATTTGGGTACGGGTTCTGATAGTATTCATCACTAATGCATTCTTCGAGATGCGTTCTGAGAGCCACAATAAGCGAAATAATAGTTCCCAACAAAGAAATTAATTGGCCTATCCGGGGCGGTTTGTGTGGCAAGATCAATATGTATAAATAGCACTATCACCTGCTACAATATGCGGTATTTATGAAATTTGGTGGCAATGGCAAACCGGAAAAAGCAAAATTCGGCCCGGCGAGTTGGGCATTGCAGAAAACCTGTAAGACGGTATCGGATCATACGTTTTATTCTTACACTTTTCTTATGGGTGATGATTGGCGGCGGGCTATTGATTGGTTGGTACGCAATTAGCTTACCGAGGCTTGCGGATTTGCGAGATGCAGGACAGCGCAAGGCTGCTGTGCGTATTCTCGCCGAAGATGGCACATTATTGGCTCGATATGGCAGTGTACATGGCCAACCTATCTTAATAAAAAATTTGCCCCCAATGTTGGCAAATGCAGTGCTGGCAACCGAAGACCGTCGATTCTTCGATCACTTTGGGATCGACCTTATTGGCGTTTTACGCGCTGCCATTCGCAACATCTCTACGGGAGCTATACGCCAGGGTGGTAGTACAATAACTCAACAATTGGCAAAGAACTTATTTTTGACCCAGGAGCGGACGATCGGCCGAAAAATCCGTGAAACATTGCTCGCTTTTTGGCTCGAATACCGTTTTACAAAAAAACAAATTCTAACCATCTACTTAAATAGGGTTTATCTTGGTGCCGATGTCTATGGTGTGGACGCTGCCGCTAAGGCGTATTTCGGGAAATCGGCAACGCGGCTTTCGTTGTATGAATCGGCCGTAATTGCCGGATTGTTAAAGGCGCCCAATCGTTATAACCCAGCCCAACATCCTCAACGCGCTGCAAAACGAGCGAATCAGGTTTTACGGAATATGGTTGCGGCCGGTTGGTTGAGCGAAAATAAAGCGAAACAGCATTTCCGAAAGAGAGTACTGACGGTACGTGGTCCAGCGACCCGTCTCAACACTCGTTATTTTTCAGATTGGATTTTATCTCAAGCAAGAGGTCTGATTGGTGCGGCCAGCGGTGACCTGATCATTCGAACAACACTAGACGCAACGCTTCAGCGCCAAGCGGAACGGAATGTAAAACAAATTCTTGATAGTGCTAAACGCCGCAACGTAAGCGAAGCGGCCTTCTTATCCATGAAGCCAAACGGTGCCATTCGTGCAATGGTGGGGGGTGCTGCTTTTGCGAAAAGTCAATTCAACCGCGCGACACAAGCGCAGCGTCAACCCGGATCCGCATTTAAATTGTTTGTTTATTTGGCTGGTGTTGAAAGTGGCCTAATGCCAGAGGACAGAGTTTATGATCGGCCAGTTGATGTACACGGCTGGTCGCCGCGTAATTATAACCGTAAACATCGAGGGGAAATGACGCTGCGCGAAGGCGCGGCGCGGTCCTCGAATGCTGTCGCGGTAGCCGTTGCTGAACGCGTCGGGCGTCAAAGGGTGGTGCAGGCTGCGCGACGCCTGGGCGTAACTAGTAAGCTTGGATCTGATCCGTCTCTTGCGCTTGGTGCATACGAAATGAAATTGATTGAGCTTATAGCAGCTTATGCAGTGATCGCTAATGACGGCCTCGGTGTTTTGCCTTTTGGCATATTGGAAATTAGAGATACTGCCAATAAAGTTTTATATCGACGCCAATTAGAGCAAGCTCCCCGTATAGTCGCGCAGCGGCACGTCTCGCTAATGAACGACCTTCTTCATGCGTCGATGGCATGGGGGACCGGGCGGGCGGCGCGTCTCAAGCGCCCTGCAGCGGGAAAAACCGGGACCAGCCAGGGCAATAGGGATGCTTGGTTTGTTGGTTATACGCGAGACCTAGTCGCTGGTGTTTGGATGGGCAATGACGATGCGTCGCCTATGATGGGGATTACAGGAGGCTCGTTACCGGCCCACCTCTGGAAACGCATTATGATAAAAGCACACCGCACTCTGCCTCCAAGGCCGTTGCCCGGGGTTGTTTTTAAATTACATGACAGACCTTAAGCTGTGTTCCAACTTAGGCCTAACCATACCGGCACAGCGTTTTTCCTTTTTGCCTTAACCATTCCTGGCCGTCACGTCGAAATTCGGTCAACTCGCAAACATGCCGCCAAAAGGCTTTTGAATGGTTGTGTTCTGCAAGGTGGGCAACCTCGTGGGAAACAACATAATCCAAAACAAAAGGCGGTGCGAGAATAAGACGCCAGTTGAAGGACAAATTTCCATTCGCCGAACAACTACCCCATCGGGTTTTTTGATCTCGAATAGAAATGCGCCCGGCCCTTTTCCCTAGCTTTGTGCTTTTTGCGATGACCAAAGGGTTGATATCCTCCCTCGCTTGGCGTTTTAGCCAATCTTTCAGGCGACTAGCCAAGTGTTCCGGTTGGCCAAAAACGGAAAGACTTTTGTCTGTGCTCCGCACTATGCCATGCCCTTTGCCCCTATGGATGATTCTATGATCCTCGCCGCGTATTGGAATGATGGCGCCGTCGGCGAAAGGAATAAGCTCGGGTAGATTTTGGATCTGAGCGGCTATCCATTGGCGCTGTTGTGCAGCGAACTTTAGCCCCTCTGTTTCGGAAGCATGACGCGGGAGGATGAGAATTGCGGTGTGGTTATAAAAATCAATTTTTAGTGAAATTCGGCGCGCCTTAGGCGACCGTCGAATGACCACAGGAATATCCAAACCATCTAGCTTTTTGGGCAAAGAGGTCATGGTTTTTTAAAAATATTATCCTTATTGGAAATCCACTGCTGAACGTAATCTTCGATATCATCTACTTCGTCTTCGGAAATCGCTTTGTGACGAACCGAAATGCCAGCTCGGTGCACAGTGTCTTGTTTGCCTGATAGAAGCGGGTGCCACCAATGAAGGTCTCTCCCTTCCGCAACCAAGCGATACCCGCAGGTGTCTGGTAGCCATTTCAGATCCGGCACTTGGTCCGCTGTCAGGTTGACGCAGTCCAATACATTTTTTTGGCGGTTTTCATAGTCGGAGCATCTGCAGGTTTTTAGGTCAAGATAGCAGCAAGATACATTCGTTAGGGCAATTTCACCGGTATCAATATCTTCGATTTTATGGAGGCAGCAGCGTCCACAGCCATCGCATAAAGACTCCCACTCGCTGCGCGATAAATTTTTGAGTGATTTTTTCTTCCAAAATGGCTTGTCGGTCATTTGGCTCTGTCTATCAGGTGTATAAAAGATCCTGCAACTTGGCCCGCAAGCATACCTAATTGGCCAATACTATTTCCTGTGGAGTCCTCGCACTCAAAAAGCGCATCTGCTGGTGGGGATTTCCCTATTGTGCGGCAATAATGAAATTCATGGCCGTTGAATTCTCCTCCTTTTGGACCAAAAGGTGTTGCCTTCGTAGTTTTAGCACGACGATAGCCCAATTGGAGTTTTGGATCGCTGAAAGTAGTCTCTAACGGGAGTAAGTTGGCCATGGGATATTTTTTGCTGGCTTTGTCAGTGAGGGTTTTGCCCAAAACCATATAACCGCCGCATTCGCCATAGATGAACGCCTTTGTAGCCGCTGCTCGGAGGCCTTCTAAAAAAACATGATTACTGGAAAGTTTAGCGGCATGAAGTTCTGGATATCCTCCCGGTAAATAGACCGAGTCTGCGGCTTGAGCTGGCGCCTCGTTGTATAATGGAGAAAAAAAAGAAATTTCCGCATTCTGTCGTCGCCACCCCTCTAGAACGGAATTATACGTAAAGGAAAATGCTGGATCGTCTGCGATCGCGATATGCTGACCCAATGGCGGTAGTGGTGTTTGAGGCGGATGAAAGCCGGCGCACCTAGGCCGCGCAAGATTGGCGATCTGTGCGAGATCGATATGTATGGAAAGGGTAGAGGATGCAGTGTCTAGCCACTGCAAGAAATCTTCCTGTTCGGCTACTTGAACCAGCCCTAAATGCCGTTCTGGTAGATACAAACTTTCGTTGCGTGGCACAAACCCAAGAATACTAATTTCTGGGTTTACCCGAAGTGTTGCGGTTTCAAGGGAGTGGCGATGAGACGGTCCACCAACGCGGTTGAATATGACGCCCAATAGGTCGATGTCGGGCCGGTGGTTTACAAAGCCTTGGATTACAGCTGCTGCTGATGCGGCTTGGCCGCTTACGTCCACTACAAGAATCACCGGCCATCCGGTTAGGGCAGAGACGTCTGCTGTAGAGCCCACCCCGGAATTGGCGCCGTCGAACAGGCCCATCGCACCTTCGCAAATGATTAGGTCTGCGCACTCATCGAGTGAGGTGCATAATCCCAACAGTGTTTTGGGCCTCATTGCCCAAGAATCTAAATTATAGCTAGGTCTGCCAGTAGCAAGCGTGTGATAGGCGGTATCGATATAGTCCGGTCCAACTTTTGCCGAGGCGACACGATGACCGGCTAGTTTGAGTGCTTTTAGAATGCCAAGTGTAATAACTGTTTTTCCGCATCCGCTGGACGGTGCGGCGATAATGAGTCCGTTAGAGGGGCGCGATAGAGGCATTTTAGCACTCTATCATTATCCGTTTTTTTCGGCGATGACACATTCAGCTTTTTCAAATAATTGTTGATAAGTAGAATTGGTCTAATGTTTATATTGAATTGCAATAAAATAAGGTTGGATGTGATTTTTAAGCTTAGGAAAGTGCAAATAATTGTTTTGAAAGTGCTGTGTGTGATTTTGACCTACGGACTTGCTTTGGTTCCCCAAACAGCTGTGCACGCACAATTAGGCGGTGTTAATTTTCAAGATGTCGGGCCCAGCCCTATTTTGGGGGCTGTCCGTGCTGGGGATTGGCAATCGGTAGACTATCTGTTGAAATCGGGAGTTAGCCCAAATGTAAAAGAATCAGAGGAAGGTCAAAGCCCGTTGATACTAGCCACTATCGGCCGTCACTTGGATATTGTCGAGACATTGTTACAATTTGAAGCCCGTATTGATGTACCGGATAATTTTGGGCGTACCGCGCTGAGTTGGGCGGCGGTAAAAGGCGAATATGAAATAGCCAAGGTATTATTAACCGCAAAGGCTAACCTGAATCATCAAAACAATGAAGGGCTCACGCCTCTCATGCAGGCTGTGAAAAATAGCCAAATCGAATTAGTACAGCTGCTTTTGCAGTGGAAACCTGATTTTAACATTCGAGATTATACAGGCCGGGGCCCTATGGATTGGGCGCGCGCGCAGCGCAATCCACAAATTGAGCCTATGCTGAGACAGGCTGGCGCTTCTAGTTGATTATTGAGCGCTGGCTTTTGTGAATTCTGTTTTTAGGTCGGTTACAAGCTCGGTTAAATCACCAAGGGTTTCCTCATCAATCAACCCTAGTTGTCCGGCAAGCAGCACAAAATATTCTAACCTGGCTGTGGCCCCTGACGCATTCTTGATTGCTTCCGCTAGTGCTTCTTCGCTACCCCGTCCGCATCCTTCGGCAAGGCAGGCCGGGACCTCCAGAGAAGCTGAGCAAATGGCCTTGCCTAACGAAAACTGATTGTCTGCAGGAAATGACTGGCTCACATCGTGAATTTCCACGACTAAATCGTGGGCAGCATGCAACGCATTAAGGTCACGAAAATCCATATTTGTCCAAGCCAAAAATTGATACAAGTATCTAGAAGGGGCGAATGTATACGGAAGTGATGCGGATTCCAGTTATTTTTCGAATGCACCCGAAACCCCGAGAATCCAGCCTTCTTCTCGCTCTACGACGGTTTTTTCGGTTTCTGATAATGCTATATCTCCGCGAAATAGCGACTCGAGCGTGCCACGCTGGTCTAGAGCTGCTAAGAATTTAACCACAGCCAATACCTGTGCCGCGTCCTTGGGTTTTCCTGGTATTTCTTTAACCGGGAATAGAGAGGGATATACTTCTGCGAATATAATTTGCCCAGCAGCACTGTAATTGAGCCCTGTCTCGAATGGCCAAATTTGAGTTCTGAAAGCAAGCCGCGGGTCACGACGTAGAGCCCAAACCTTGGGAATTCCCGTTAAAGTCTGGCTGCCGACAGAACCAACTCCGGCTAATTTCCAGACGGGTTGAGCACCTGGTGCCCGCTGGTCGACAATGCGCTGTTCAGCAAGATCCATTGGTTTATGCGGCCGACGTCCGCGCCGCAATAAGTATCGTCGGTCCTCCTCTCGCACATTACCCCAGAAGGGGAATGCTTCTCCCGTTAGGCGCTGATTGAGATATTCCGCAACGTCAAAACGCGAATTTCGATTGTGCTGGTCATCTTCAATTTTATCGCTTAATAACTGCCACATCTGACGCCATGGCAGACCTGATAACCCTAGCGCTTGAGTAGTGCCGTCAGGGAAACCGAAAGGAAAATCAAATCCAGTCAGAATTCGGTCCCCTCTATTTGCCAATGCTGCCAGGCGATTGCCGAGCCACAGCGTTGCTTCACAGCGTGTTGAAAGGTTTTTTAAATGGGCCAATCGGAGACGGTTTTGACGGCTCGAAAGAATAGCGACCCAGATACTATCTTTACCGGTCCTCGGTGCGTTGGCGCCGCTCCAATCAACCATGACATAACTGTCAAACAACATTTTGAGTGCCTAAAAGCTTTTATTAACTTATTTAACCATTGATCTAACGACAGATGGAAGTACCGCCATGATTTGGATCAACGGGTTTGCGCCGGATCAATACCAACTTTTGTTTGTAGCTTTGTTGTTAGATGCTTTGGTTGGGGAGCTGGGGTGGGTTTTTAAAATACTACCACACCCTATCGCTGCTCTCGGACGTCTAATCGGTGTTTTGGAAGCGAAACTGAACCGCGCACATCGGAGTGATAAAACCCGGCTAATGCGCGGCGGGTTCCTCGTAGTTTTTATTTCGGTCCTATCGATAGCGGTTGGCTGGGGACTGAGGGTTTTCATCGAAGCCCATCGGCTTTGGGTTCTAGAACTATTGATTATAACTATTCTCGTCGCGCAGCGCAGCTTATACCTCCATGTTCGTGCTGTTGCGGCGGCATTGGACAGAGAAGATTTAGCGGCTGCTCGGCGGGCCGTTGCTCATGTGGTGGGGCGCGACCCTGAGAAACTAGACAAAGGAGGTGTTGCACGCGCTGCAATCGAAACGCTTGCCGAGAATTTTGCAGACGCGGTTATAGCCCCAGTATTGTGGTATTTGGTATTTGGGTTGCCGGGCCTACTATTCTGCAAAGCTGCCAATACTATGGATAGTATGCTTGGCTATCGATCCGAGCGTTATTTAATGTTTGGTCGTATTGCGGCTCGTTTGGATGATGCGGTCATGTGGGTCCCGGCTCGGTTATCTATGATATTTCTGGTAATCGCGAGCATTGCGACACCCGCTGGAGATCCCTTGGAGGCCATTCGCGTCGTTAAATCGGATGCTGGAAAGCATCCATCGATAAATGCCGGCTGGCCGGAAGCTGCATTGGCCGGCGCTCTTGGTTTTGCGCTTGGTGGCCCACGCTACTATGCGGAAGGGCATGAGGAGACGGCATGGATTGGGGCCGGACGTGCCGAACTAAATGCCGAGGATATAAAACGTTCGCTCTATTTGTTTGTCGCGGCCTGTTTGAAGAATGGTGTCTTTATTGCTGCATTGTCTTTAATTTCTTTATAAAGAAGCTATCGTAGTTTTCGCAATGAATCCCGAAGTTTATCCGCATGTACGTTTTGATATCTGCCATGCAACACAATATCCTCAGCGCTCACTCCTGGATTACCGTAGTAGGCATGGTTTTTGGCGTTTCTGGGATGGATAATCGCCCCCTCAACGCTCGCGCCTAGGAAAGCACCTTGGTTCATCGAGAAGGAATAAATATCGGCGCGTAGATTCGTCGTTGTTGATGCTTCAGCGCCAACCCCTTTCGGACCTGCTGCGGCGCTAATATCAGCTCCCAATTTAACTTCGTTACTTAAAACTGATGAAAGGCCGCGTTCCGACATGATCAACAATATAATTTCCTGGCTTTGGCCGCCTATTTGCAGCCCGAAGCTAGCTGATCCCATCGTATAAAACGCTGGATAGCCCCAATTTCCGCTGGCATTCTTAGCGACCAGAACCCCGTTGCCTCCTTCAGCGCCAAAGAAAAAGGCGCCCTTAAGGACGTTCGGAAAAACCATGACTGCTTTAGCTCTTTTGATTAGGCTGCGCACATTTGGACCAACGTTCTTGTCCTGAGACATGCGCTCTACTGTATAGTGCGCTTTCGTTACCAATTCTTTTTCATCAAGTGAAGACCCAGCGAGAGCGTTGCCTGCTACAAAGATGGCAAAAACTAAAGTGGCAATGGCACCGGTAATTTTCATCAAAGGGTCTCCTTCGGGTTGGTTGCGCTATCCTTGATCGGTTGGCGGCAATATAGCGGCGTAATCCTTCATTTGGTGGTGATCATACTCAATTACGAGCTTTTTCATCAAAAATATGTGCCTGCCAAGCTGGCAATTTCGCCCCCCATACCAAGTTTAAACCGAGCAATGCCGGGTAAGGAGTGCGTATCGATCCCGCCTAAATCAAAGGAGCTGACATTCTCATTTTTTAGGATAAGCATACCTTGCCAGAGTAACAGCGTGTTTGCATTGGTTCGCCGGCCCAGGTCATTATTCCAGCCGATCACATAGGTTGCTGATGTGCCATGCCGCACAAGCAAAATGGCAGCGGCCAATTCGTGTTTGAGGCTCGCTTGTAAGACAATGAAGTTGCTGCGATCTGACGCGCACTGGTACGCGGCGCGAAGAAGGGTGGCAGATGGTCCGCCGAAGCGGCGTTTTTTTCTCAGCGCTTCGTAGATACTTGTTATCCACTCGATAGTTTTCAGGTCACTGCTTGCGCGTATTTTCAGACCCTGTTTTTCTGCTTTTACGAGGCCATTTCGCCAATTTCCCTCTAGCTTTTGTCTAAGCCCTTTAGAATCGGAGTTAAGGTTCAGCCAGACCGTATTGTAGCCGGTCATAACACGGCGCAATTTGAGATTTTGGAATGAAGAACCATTATTCGGCGATTCCAGGATTTCCGGTGTCCAAAATTTTATCATGCGACTTAATCTTAGATCGCTTTCTTTCAACAACCGCAGGGCATCGAATCGATCTGCTAAATCAGTTGTTTCGGTCAAAAAGACCGGACCTCGTAAAAGCTGAACAATGGTAGCGATTGCTCCAATTTTTTTTGTGAATAGTTGGGCAAACGCGACGGGTTTGTGGTTTTTACGAAATATAGCGCGTTTTACCCCGCCGCCTGTAGCGACTATTGCTTCTCCGTAAGACCAGCTTTGTTCGAACGGACATTTGCTGGCATCCGCAACATAGCGATTCCAATCCGTTCGTGAGGCTGCGTCCCATCTTATTTCCAAGAGACTGATTTCCTTCGCTATACTGTCTAAATGAGATTACTTGGTTTTTTGCTCAAAAAGGCGAGCTCGGTTAAAGGAATTTACCTTCCGGGACCTCGTTTCACGCGGTGGGCATGGATTTATTTTGTGGCGTATGTAGCTGCTCCTATTCTTGCCATTGGACTGGTCTCAGATTTAGTACTTTACTACATTTTCGATCAATGGTTCGGGGCGTGTTATGCACTGTTGTGTCTATTTGATTAGATATTAGGTTGCCGGATCGTGGTTCACGGTTACAATTCGCCACACGCCGGCATTATCGCCGTTTTCGTCAAGTATATGGTCTAGCCGGGTAAGGCCGCAATTGGCGGTGCGCAGCGCTAATGCCTTGTCTGGGGCCAGTCCCAGCGCAAAGGCAAGTGCGGCGCGAATGGTGCCGCCATGTGCTACACACAAAATATCACTCCCGGCATGCTCCGCAGTCAAGCGAGTGATGGCGGGCACGACCCGAGCGACGAGGTCCGCAAAACTTTCGCCTTCCGGAGCGCGTTCAAAAGCAGGAGCTATCCAAAACTGGTGCATCATCGCGCCTTTTTCTTTTCTAAACTTATCGCGTTTCAACCCTTGCCAAACCCCAAAATGTTGTTCTCTGAAGGCTGGCTCTTTAATTGGCTCGGGCAGGTTTAAGCCGGCTTCGGCGATTGCACTGGCTGTAAGCGTTGTCCTTTGCAAGTCGGACGTTAGTAGGACCGGGTTTTGGGGTAAAATTTCACTGAGCCGTTTGAAAATAGGGAGTTCGCTGACATCTGCCGCAAGATCAGTTTGCCCATAAATCCGACCCTCGTCTCCTATCACTGGAGCGTGGCGCACCCACCACCAACGCGTTTCGATTATAGAAATTTCAAACAGCCCTTTCTAGAGAATCGCGGAAGCGATAGTTAAGGTTGTGACATCGAGAATTTGTTGCTGCGCACCGAGCACGTCACCATTGTAGCCGCCAATGCGATTAATAGCGATGACGGTTAACGCTGCGCATAAACCGCCACCTATAAAAAGCGAGAGTACGGTAGTCCCAAACCCTAAACATAGAAGGCAAATTAATACAGAGAGGCCTGCTGCGATCAACATGTCTTGTTGGCTTGGGTTTCCCGCATCTGCGGCTCGCCCTTTCTCAGTAGCGAGTGGCGCCAAACGCATAATGCAAGGCAAAAAACCGCGCGAAAGGCTTGCTGCTGCTAGAGTTGCCAGAACCGTGTTCCACATTCCTGCAATGGTGAGTAGATGCGCGATCGCCGCTGCCTTTAACCCTAGCATAAGCACCAAGGCGATAACACCGAAGGCACCAATTCGGCTGTCACGCATTATTATTAAGCGTTCTTTGCTGTCCTTGCCACTCCATAATCCATCCGCACAATCAGATAATCCGTCCTCGTGGAGTGCGCCGGTTAAACAAACCATCAAGCTTATGGTCAGAAATGCGAGCACGAGAGGCGGTAAGTTTAATCCTATCCCTAATGCGATGGCAGCGCTGCCGCAAAGGCCGATTATTAATCCGGCAATCGGAAATGCCCAGCTAGCATCGGCTAACGGGCGCGCTGCAGTTTCTTCGTCTAATGGCACGGGCAGGCGTGTGAAAAAACCAATTGCGAGCACAAATTCGCCTAACCGCCTGTCAAGCACGAGGGCTTCATCAAAAGTGACGGATGATTTTCCCGAAGTTAAATTGCCCGGGCTGCCTTTAGAGCTGAGGGAATCTCCACTGTCTGTAGGCGCTTCATCGGTGTTTTGCTGCGCATCGGGCGCGTTTGATTCTGGGGTCTCGGTCATGATTACTATATTATTTGCTGCAAAATCGTTCTTCGTACAGTAGGGAACTATAAGAATTGGAAAAAATCGATGGAAATTTTCGATGAATGGAACCACAGACGCATCACTAGATGAAATTCGAACGCTTTTAAACAACTTACCACCGCCCGATGATGCCGCCGCCGCCGCGGCGGCGGCAAGAGAAAAAGCACTTACAAAACCAGAAGGGTCGCTGGGTTTATTAGAAGGGCTAACCGAATGGTTTGTCAGCTGGCAAGGACTCCACCCCCCTAGGTTAGAGCGACCGCGCGTTGCGGTCTTTGCCGGTAATCATGGCATTGCACAGCACGATATTTCGGCCTATCCAGCTGAAGTAACCGCGCAAATGGTGGCAAACTTCCAGGCTGGTGGGGGCGCGATTAACCAACTATGCCAATTATATGATTCGGAGTTGAGGATCTATGAGATGGCGCTTGATCAACCAACCGCTGATTTTACCAAGACACCAGCTTTGAGTGAACAAGAGTGCGCCAGAGCCATGACTTACGGCATGATGGCGGTCGAGGACGGTATCGATGCAGTTTGCCTAGGAGAAATGGGCATCGGGAATACCACAAGTGCCGCTGCTTTATGTTGCGCTATGTTTGGCGGCGAGGCACGAGATTGGACCGGCCCTGGCACTGGCGTATCCGATAGTGCATTAACCCGTAAAATTAATACTGTCATTGCTGGACTTGATTGTCACCATGGACACCTCGACGACCCCTTTGAGGTCATGCGGCGTCTTGGCGGCCATGAATTGGCGGCAATAGTTGGTGCGGTGATAGCCGCGCGCATCGGGCGTGTTCCCGTGATACTCGATGGTTACGCGGCTACGGCGGCCGCTGCGGTTCTGCATAAAATAGACAGCAAAGCCCTTGATCATTGCATCGTCGGCCATTTGTCGGCGGAACCCGCTCATGGTCGTTTGCTAGAATGCATCGATAAATCTCCTTTATTGGAACTTGGTATGCGATTAGGCGAGGCTTCCGGCGCGGTCATGGCGTTGGGCGTATTACGCGGTGCGATTACCTGTCATACGGGCATGGCAAGTTTCACAGAAGCGCAAGTTAGCCGGAAATTATAATCATCTAATAATTTCTCATTCGCCCATTTGCAGGAGCTTTCCATCCTGACGAGCGGCACGGAAATTGTGCAGAAATATCACACTACTCACTGTGAGATAAAAGACGTTCAGTCCAAATGCGTTTAGCCAGAATTTGACGTCAAAAGTGCTACTAATTAGGATGGCTCTCATACCCTCGAAAATATGCGCTGGCGGAAGCGCCCAGGCCACAACTTGAAGCCAATCGGGTAAAATTGTTACGGGATAATAAATCGCGCTTACTGGTGCGATAAGAAAGATCAAGGCCCAGGCAACACTCTCCGCTCCGAGGCCAACTCGCATTAGCAGAGCGGTTACTAACAAGCCTATTACCCAACCGAACATCATCAGATTGGCGAAGAACGCGATGAGTGGTAGCCCCAGATCAAATATAGAAAAGTGATAAAGTGGAATTGCAAGCAGGATGGCAGGGCCGACGCCAATCAAAACCCTAATTAAACTTATAGTCATTAGTGCGGCTATGAATTCATGCGCCCGCAATGGTGTTACAAACAAGTGGCCAAGATTACGCGACCAGAGTTCCTCAAGAAATGAGATGGAAAACCCGAGCTGACCACGGAATAGGATATCCCACAGAAGTACTGCGCCAATTAAAACACCGGCAGCGCCTGCGAGCGCGGATGATTGGGAAAGAAAAAATTGGGAAATAAATCCCCACAAAATGAGTTGGATACTTGGCCAGTAGGCGAGTTCTAATAGGCGCGGCGCGGACCCTTTAAGCAGATACCAGTATCGCAACACCAATCCATAGACTCGGCCCACTGAAAATTCGCAACTTCGAAAATATCTGTTTTTCATATTGAACGCTCCGAAGCACCGCTTTTTTGGTTTTGTCGAGCAACTGCCAGGAATACCTCTTCGAGAGTTCCTGCTCCATGCGTCTTGATCAACTCAGCCGGCGTGCCCCGTGTGATGATATTTCCACCTTGTAGCATCAGCACCTGATCGCACAACTGCTCTACTTCCGGCATATTGTGACTGGCTAATAAGATGGCTGCGTTGGTGCGGCGTTGATAGTTAGCGAGATATCGCCTAATCCAGTCAGCAGTGTCGGGATCGAGGCTTGCGGTCGGTTCGTCGAGCAGTAAAAGCTTGGGTTCGTTCAAAAGGGATTTTGCCAGCATAACTCGTGTTTTCTGACCCGATGATAAGGTGCGGTAAGGCCGGTTAATGAAAGCCGATAAATGCAGTTCTTCAGATAGCTGCGCTAGGCGGTCCGAAATGTTTGAAAGCCCATATAATCGTGCATAGACTGTAAGGTTTTGCGTGCCTGTTAATCGCTGAGGAAGATCAATGTATGGCGAAGAAAAATTCATGTGCGCTAATGCTGCATGACGAGTTTTGAGCATGTCGACTCCGAATATTTCGACTTTGCCGCATGTGGGAATAATTAAACCTAGTAACATAGCGATAGTTGTGGACTTGCCGGCACCATTTCCACCAAGCAAACCGGTTATTGAACCGGCACTAACGGTAAAATTGATGTTGTCTACAGCGCAAACTGTGCCGAATTTTTTCGAAAGGCCGGCTACCGAAATGATTGGGTTTCCTTCAAGCATGAGGGTTATATGGTTGGCGAATAGTTGATTTGGCAAGGGCTTTTAAACGAATGAGGCAGATGTAGTAACGATGTTTAAGCAGGATAACTATCAATTTGACAGCGGCAGTTCGGGATTGAGCGTAATTCAGGCAGGGCGTTTACATTTGCGAACACTAATTCTATTGCGATGGGTGGCCGCAGCGGGACAAACCGCAACAGTGATGGTGGTTGCCTTTGGGCTTGGTTTCAATTTGCCGTTGGTTCCTTGTCTGGGTGCGATCATTGCTTTGGTAGTCTCTAATTTGATTCTGGCACGGCGTGGCCAAGGTCGTCAGAGAATTTCTGATCACGAAGCGGTTTTTCTTTTGGGATTCGATGTCGTTCAACTAAGCGCATTGTTATACCTGACCGGCGGTCTTGCAAACCCGTTTGTGACATTGATTATTGCACCCGCCATGGTATCTGCAACGATCCTTTCGCGAAGCGCTACGATTGGGCTCATATTATTGGCAATGTTGAGTATTTCGCTTCTGGGACGCTATCATCTGCCATTACCATGGAGTGGCTTGCCGCTCGCGTTGGAGCCGACATATCTACTGGGAATTTGGACCTCATTAGCCGTCGCCGTAGTGTTTATTGCCACTTATGTATGGTCTGTTTCTGAAGAAGCGCGGCGAATGTCCGACGCGTTAGCGGCTACGCAATCTTCTTTGGCCCGCGAACAGCGAATTTCTGCCTTGGGCGGCCTGGCCGCGGCTGCGGCTCATGAATTAGGTTCGCCACTAGCTACAATTGCGGTGGTAGCAAAGGAGCTATCGCAGGAAGTTCCGGAGAATAGTCCAATTGCAGAAGACGTTGAGCTTTTACTGAGCCAATCGGATCGATGTCGGGAAATTATAACCGGTCTTGCAAAAACACCGGAAGCTGTCGCTAACAATCCGTTTGCGAGTCTGCCTTTTTTGGCTTTGGTGAGGACGGCGCTCTCTCCATACAATTCTGAAAGTGTGGCCGTGGCCGTTCATATAGATGAACTAGTGGAAGGTGAAGAACCCCACCTTCCCTATGGGCCTGAGCTAGTGCATGGTTTGGGAAATTTGATCCAAAACGCGATACAATTTGCAGAAGTATCTGTGTCCTTATGTTTATATTGGGATTTGGATGAAGTGAGTCTCATAGTGCATGATGATGGTCCTGGGTTTACACCGTCGGTGCTTTCGGCAATTGGCGAGCCGTATATTTCGACCCGGACAGCCGACGGTGAGAATTTAGGATTAGGTATTTTTATTGCACAAACATTATTGCAAAAGACCGGTGCAAATTTGACCTTCACCAATGAAAAAGGCGCGAAGGTTGTCATTACTTGGCCAAGGGCTATTTTGGAAGTAACACAGTTAAAAGGAGAAGGTCATTGAACGATGTATCTCAAGGCCTGCCCGCGGATCGTACTTTGTTGATCGTTGATGATGATGCGCCTTTGCGCAATCGTCTCGCGCGTGCTTTGGAGAAGCGAAACTTCATTCCGGAAGTTGCTGCGAGCGTGGCTGAGGGTATTGACCGCGCTTCCCAAAGACCGCCCGCTTACGCGATTGTCGATTTGCGGTTGGAAGATGGTAATGGTCTTGAAATTGTAAAAGCGCTTAGGGAGGTACGAGTAGATGTGCGTATCGTCATGCTGACGGGCTATGGCAATATTGCAACAGCAGTGGAGGCAGTCAAAGCAGGTGCTGTCGATTATTTACCAAAACCAGCGGATGCGGATGCCATTACCGCGGCTTTATTGGAAACAGAGCGGCCCTTGCCGCCGCCGCCGGAGGACCCCATGTCTGCAGACCGTGTACGATGGGAGCATATTCAACGCGTCTACGAACAATGCAATCGTAATGTTTCTGAGACAGCGCGTCGGTTAAAAATGCACCGGCGAACGCTTCAGCGCATATTGAATAAACATGCACCTCGGAATTAGCCCGGCTATCAATGATAATCTATGGGGGCTTGTCGAATTTGAGTTTGTTACTTTTGGGGGCTTTTAGAATCCAAAACGATATTTTATGGAAAATAAAATCTGTTGCAGCGTTAGAATAATTGATACCAGATCAAAAAACTTTGATTGTGTGAGCAGGTATTTACACAGAGCGATGTCTAAGGAGGCTGTTGATTCTGGAGAATTTTATGAGCGAAGGTTTTTTCGAAAAGAAAACTGCAAATACGGCTCTCGCGGGCAAAAAAGTTATCTGTACGAGTGTTATTGGAATAGTGGTTCGGGGCATCATAAAAATAATCGAAAGCATAAGCGTTTGTTTGTTTCGGTACGATTTGCCGCTCCAGGATTGCGGTGGTTAGGTCCCAATGATTGATATTGGTAGCTTATCCTCTTTATTGGGACGGCTGGCTTCGTCGCATGTAGTTTGCGTGGGCGATGTCATGCTGGATCGATTTATCGAAGGCGATGTTGAGCGAATTTCGCCAGAAGGGCCGATACCAATTTTCAGTGTGACGCGGGAGACTGAGATGTTAGGCGGTGTTGGCAATGTGGCGCGTAACATATCGGCATTCGGCGGCAGAGCTACCTTAATATCGGTTGTTGGAGATGACGCGGCCGGACTCCGGTTATGTGAACTTATTGAAGATACACCGGGCGTTACGCCCTCTGTTATAAAAGAAACAACGCGGCCTACGACAATCAAAACCCGATACGTCGCTGCCGGGCAGCAATTGCTCCGAGCGGATAGGGAAACAATTGAGCCCTTATCTTGCCAAACTACAGAAGCCGTTCTGAGCGCTGTCGCAGAATTTTTGGCCTCAGAAAATAGTGTTTTGGTGCTCTCCGATTACGGTAAGGGCGTGTTAGGCGATGGGCTTATACGCTCCCTCATCGGGGTTGCCGAAAAAACTAAATCTATGATTTTTGTCGACCCAAAAGCGCGCGATTACGCCCGCTATAAGGGCGCCGACGTTTTAACTCCAAATAGGCAAGAGCTAGCGCTGGCGAGCGGCATGGCGACAGATACGGAAGAAGAAGTAGTCGTCGCCTGTCGTCACATAATCGAAACGGCTGGGGTTGAGGCGGTGCTGGCGACGCGAAGTGAGCAGGGAATGAGTTTGGTCACCGCCGAGAATGTTGATCATTTGCCAGCTCGGGCACGCGAAGTGTTTGATGTTTCCGGCGCGGGTGACACGGTAGTGGCTGCAATTGCGGCCGCTTCTGGAACCGGCGCCTCTCTATCAACTGGTGCCGCATTCGCTAATATTGCAGCCGGAGTGGTGGTTGGGAAAATCGGCACCGCGACCGTCTATCCGTCAGAATTACTATCTATCTTGCATGAAACTGAAATGCTTGGAGCAGAAACCAAAATCCAAACGTTAGATAAAGCAACCAGTAAGATCACAAGCTGGCGCCGGAAGGCGTATCGTTGTGGTTTCACAAATGGTTGTTTTGATTTGCTTCACCCGGGCCATATTTCTTTACTGTCCCAAGCAAAAGATTCTTGTGACCGATTAATTGTCGGCCTCAATAGTGACACCTCTGTGCGTAGCTTAAAAGGCCCAGGCCGGCCTATCCAAAATGAATCTAGTAGAGCTAAAGTTTTAGCTAGTTTAGAGATGGTCGACATGGTTCTGATTTTTGATGATGAAACGCCCCTGAAATTGATTGAATGTTTGCGGCCGGATGTTTTGATAAAGGGGTCAGATTATAAGGCTGATGAGGTGGTTGGTGCTTCGGCCGTTCGGTCATGGGGTGGTGAGGTCTTGTTGGCCGAGATTTTGGATGGTCACAGTACTACAAGTACAATTCAAAAAATGGGTAATGATACTTAATCCGAAAGTAGCTCACGCGGCCCTTGATCGGTTAAGTTGATCAGTCGTTGGGCGGCAGTTCGCGCAAACCGCAAAGTCATCGCTCTACGGCGCGCCGAATGCATTTTCTTGACCTGGCAATCGCGGATAATCTCCGCATAATATTCATCCGCAATGATAAGGCCGCACGTAGGTGGGATTAGCTTGCTGGGAAAGGATTGGTCAACGGCAAAATAGAAACGATCGCAGAATTCGAGGTAATCCTGCCATTTGTGATCGGTCATGAAGTCATTGCGGCTGGATTTAATTTCCACGATTGTAAAGACGCCGGTTTGATCTAGCGCGACTATATCCGCGCGCCGCCGGTTTTTTAGGGCGAACTCACTGATACAAACTTGGTCCAAACCGCGAAAATACCGAGTTAACCCTCGCGTAAGCGCTGCGGCGGTGTGGTTGTTTTTATTTTTTGTTGGCGAAGTTTGGTGGATGTTCATCCCTATAGAGTATCCAAACATAAAAGAATAAAAAGCCTTTGTGACAGGCTCCCCGTTAGACGGGTTTCACAGCCTTCATATTTAAGCTAACAGAAATGTTATTTAATTTTTCCTGACTGGCATCCTCGAAAAGGCCAAAATCTTCCACGGATTTTATATCTTCAAATCCAGCATTGGTGAAATAAGATGCTAAAAAATCGGCAGTAAACCCAATGGCATTATAATCATCGTCATCCATTTGACCGCCAAAGAGAATTCGCATTAGGTGCCATTGATGGTCCGGGGTTATTTTATCGTGCACAAAAAGCGCTGCTAGTGCCACCATATCAGGGACCGCGATCATGATTTCACCGCCAGGTTGTAAAATGCGGAAGCATTCGGTCATTGCTTGAGGGAGCTCTTCATTATAGCCCAGCCGCTGCAAGAAATGGCAGCTATAAATTATTTCTGCCGAAGCATCTTCGAATTGACCAAGATCGCTAAAATCGCCCTTTATATCGGCTTCCCCGCTCGGATGCATGGTTTTCCAACCTGTAGCGGGTGAGATTCCTCCAATATTGAGTTTCATAATGTCTATTTCCGCGTTTGCTATGAAAATTGGCGCGCCCGAGAGGATTCGAACCCCTGACCTACGCCTCCGGAGGGCGTCGCTCTATCCAGCTGAGCTACGGGCGCCTAGTTTCGGGCGGCAATTTAAGGCAAGCGGGGCTTGCATGCTAGTTTCTTCTGCGGCTTTGAAGTTTGCAATGCGAGCGTTGCTACTGAGTTCGAAACCCAAGCTATAATGTCTGTCCAGACTATCCTGGCTTCGAGGTCACGCAACAGCATGTGATAGCCGGTTTCATAATCTTTGACATGAATCTGACAATTATCTGAAGGAAGGCGAGCTTCGAGCGCTTTTCGGGCTGCGTCGGGAATAATATCTTCGTGTCTCCCGTATAAAATCAACGCGGGGCCGGAGATTTTTGGTGTAGCTGCTAGTGCCTTATCCATTAAATTGACCAATCCGTGAACCGCATCCATTCGGGTTCTTTTGATGACTTTGGGGTCTAGTGATAATGCTTTTAACATTTCGATATTATCAGATGGTTTTCGCCCAAAGCCGCTGCCGCTGATACGAAGGCCCGGTGCAGTGTGAGCAAATATCCAAAGCGAAACTCTTTGCCAAGCAGGCATAACACTGCGAGACCAAACTGCAGGGGCAGATAGGATAATGCCGTCAATTTTCGGCAGGGATTTGGCATCCGCAGCTGCCATGATAACCGCGCCTCCCATACTTTCGCCCAGGAGGAAGAGTGGGGTGCCCGGATGACGTTTTCTCACCAGAACCGCTATCTCGGCGAGATCATCCACCAATACGTTGGCACCATGCCAACGCCCGGGAAAGGGGGCGTCTCCGAATCCGCGCTGGTCAAATGCATAAGTAAAAACACCATGCGCTGCCCAAAATCGACCCGCGTTTTCGAATGCTTTTGAATAATCGTTAAATCCATGAAGCGCGATTATAACGGCCTTCGGTGCTTTAAATTTTAGTGCGGGTTTCCAGCGACGTAACGGCAGTGCCGCCCCGTCCGCCATAATAAATCGATCATTTTCGATCGTTGGGCTTTGTATAGATTCTCCGGGGAGGATGATCCTTGGCGAACATGCATTGCAAAATAGCAGGCTCAGGGCGAACAAAGCTACCCTAGCATTCATTTAGCTCTGAATTCCTGGTTCGAAAGGCCGGTCGGCGTATATCCCTTCGTGAGCTGGAGGAAAATATCACTTAGATCTGTTTCCTCGGTTTTTATATCATCGATTGACAGATTTGCTGCGCGACAGGCATCGAGAATTTCACCGGCATTCGTGAGGGTTTTTTGATAGCGTATAGTGATTTCGCCTGAATTTGATAGCTCGGGATTAAAACGCTCAAGTGGCTGCGGTACCTCGGTCAAGGGTTGGCCGAGGGTCACCGTCAGAGATTTGCTATCTATTCTTGCCAGTAAGGCCGATTTTTCTTCACAAACAGCCAGACAGCCATGATTGATGATGGCAATTCGATCGCAGAGTTCTTCTGCTTCTTCCAAGTAATGGGTCGTCAACAAAATGGTAACTCCCCCCTTGTTTAGTGCGCGAATATTTTCCCAAAGTTGTTCGCGAAGTTCGATATCTACGCCGGCCGTCGGTTCATCCAAGACTAGGATGGGCGGGTTGTGAACCATTGCCTTTGCAATCAACAGGCGTCGACGCATACCGCCTGACAGCGTACGGGCATAAGAATCAGCCATCTCTGCCAGGCCCACTTGCTCAAGTATTTGGTCGGTTCTAGTTTCTGTAGGCGGCACCCCATAAAGTCCTGCCTGCATTTCAAGATATTCGCGCGGTGTGAAAAATGCATCCAAATTAAGTTCTTGTGGCACGATACCTATTGCTGCCCGGGCGTCGCGGGGCCTTGTATCAATATCTATATCCCAAATACGTGCGCTACCCGATGTTTTGATCACTAAACCGGCAAGAATGTTGATGAGTGTAGATTTCCCCGCACCGTTCGGCCCCAGTAGTGCAAAAACAGACCCTTGCGGCACACTGAGGTCTACTTCGTTTAGGGCGGATACTATTCCGCGTTTTTTTGTGCCCGTATATATTTTTGTGAGCTGTTTTACCTCGACGGCAAATTCAGGGGGCATATTATAGGAATTCCTTCAGAGATTGATTGTCGTCGGGCATTCGCTATCATCCGGACTTGTGACCGGTCAACTGGAGGTCGCAAATTTGTAGGTAAAAAGGGGTAAGAAAAAGTATGAAGCCGGCTGAAGAAATTGAAGTTTCCGCACGCGAAATTAGCTGTGATGGGGGCGGGGGGGCTTCTTCCCACCCACGGATTTTCCTTAATATGGGAGATAAGGAGTTTATAGATTGTCCATATTGTGGGCGTCGATTCGTCCTCAAGGAGGGACCCGACGTTGCTACGGCTCATTAGAGGTCAATAAACCTAACCCACTGCGAAAGGTAATTTTGTGGCCAATATTCGGACCTTGCATTGTTACCCTAAGTAAGCCAATCGGTGAAATTATTAAGGATGCCTTATGAAACATCTTTATTTGGTAGATGGTTCGGGATTTATTTTCCGTGCTTTTCACGCGGTACGTCCATTGACTCGGTCCGATGGAACGCCGGTTAATGCGGTCTATGGCTTTTCGCAAATGCTGATGAAGCTTGTAGACGATAGTGACGCAGACCATATCGCCATTATTTTTGATGCCGCCCGCAAGACATTCCGCAACGATATATATCCTGACTACAAGGCACACAGGCCACCGCCACCTGATGAATTGATCCCGCAGTTTTCCCTAGTGAAGGCGGCGGCGGAAGCATTTGGATTGCCGGCGATTGAAATGCCGGGATACGAGGCAGATGATATTATTGCTACCTACGCGCGGCTCGGTGCCGAGGCCGGCGCGAAAGTGACGATTGTCTCCTCCGACAAGGATTTGATGCAGCTAGTTAACGAAAATGTAACGATGCTGGATACTATGAAGAATCGTCGTATCGGTAAAGAAGAGGTCTACGAACGGTTTGGCGTAGGGCCTGAGAAGGTCGTCGAGGTTCAGGCTCTGGCAGGCGACTCGGTGGATAATGTACCCGGGGTCCCGGGAATCGGTGTAAAGACAGCTGCCTTACTCATTAACGAATTTGGTGATTTAGAAACGCTGTTGGAGCGTGCTGGCGAGATTAAGCAAAATAAACGTCGGGAGAATTTGCTCGAATTCGCCGACCTAGCGCGTATTTCGCGGTCATTGGTTCAATTGAAGCAAGATGTGCCGGTTAAATTTGGTTTAAGCGAATTCGTGCGTAAAGAAATGGATATAGGGCGAGCGGTCGCTTTTTTGACTGAGCAGGGTTTTAAATCAATTGTCACGCGTTTGGCACCTGAGGCGGCGGGGACAGTAAGTACGGATGATACGCCTCCTAAAGATGTTTCCTATGAATTGGTTGTGGATGAACAATCATTGCAGCCGTGGATCGATCAGGCTATTGCAAAAGGATTTGTGGCGGTCGACACTGAGACGACTTCTCTCGACGCCATGGCGGCCGACTTGGTTGGTATCTCGTTGTCAGTTGAGCCGGGGAGGGCGTGCTACATACCCGTTGCTCATAAAGGCACGGGTGCTCAGGGTAGCCTTGACCTAGGAGAGGCCGAAAACGAGATTGCTGAGGCACCAAAGCAAATATCACGGAAGAAGGTGCTCAATCTTCTACAGCCGCTATTGGAGGATACTTCTGTTCTGAAAATTGGGCAGAACATCAAATATGACGCTTTGGTTTTCTTACGCAACGGGGTAACTCTAAGGCCAGTCGATGACACTATGCTGTGTTCCTTTGTCCTCGAGGGCGGTGCGGGTAAGCACAGCATGGATGCGCTGGCGGAGCGCCATCTGGGGCTGCAAACCACTAAATATAAAGATGTAGTGGGTACGGGAAAGAAACAGATAACGTTTGACTATGTGCCATTGGAAAAGGCTTGCGATTATGCAGCGGAGGATGCTGACATAACGCTTAGGCTACATCGCCAGTTCAAGCGGCAGCTGGTTGAAGAAAAGATGGTTGCTGTTTATGAAACCATCGAGCGGCCCCTTATCTCAGTTCTAATCGGTATGGAAAAGGCAGGAATTCGGGTCGACCAGGCAATGCTCAAGAGGTTGAGCCGTGACTTTGCACAGCGGCTAGGAGGACTTGAAGACGAGATTAAAACGCTTGCCGGCGAGGACTTTAACGTTGGTTCACCAAAACAGCTCGGTGAGATTCTTTTCGATAAATTAGGGTTGCCCGGGGCAAAAAAAACTAAAACGGGGGCATATCAAACCGATGCGAGAGTTTTGGAGGATTTGGCAGCCGGTGGTCATGACCTGGCCACCCGCGTGCTCGATTGGCGACAGCTCTCTAAACTCAAGAGCACATATACAGACTCCTTAGTGGAAGACGTTAACTTGGAAACAGGCCGCATCCATACGTCCTATTCTATGGCGGGTGCTCAGACGGGACGTTTGTCGTCGACTGATCCAAATTTACAGAATATCCCAATTCGAACCGAAGAGGGGCGAAAGATACGCCAAGCATTTGTCCCGAAGGAGGGGTGCAAATTAATTTCACTTGATTACAGTCAAATCGAGCTTCGCGTGGTCGCACATATGGCGGGCATAGATGCACTTATTCAGGCGTTCCATGATGGTGCGGATATTCATGCTATTACGGCGTCACAGGTCTTTGACGTACCAATCGAAAGGATGGAGCCGATGGTGCGTCGCAAAGCAAAGGCCATTAATTTTGGGATCATATATGGCATCAGTGCTTTTGGTTTGGCGCGCCAGCTGGGAATAGAGCAGAAGGAAGCGAAGGTCTATATTGAGGCCTATTTCGAACGCTACCCGGGCATAAAAGATTATATGGAGCGGCTCAAAGCGGAATGCCGTAAATCGGGTATGGTCGAGACTTTGTTTGGCCGCCGCATCCATTTGCCTGGTATAAACGATAAAAATCATATGACCCGGAATTATGCGGAGCGCCAGGCGATCAACGCGCCAGTGCAAGGAACCGCGGCCGACATAATAAAACGCGCTATGATCCGCGTGCCCCAAGCGTTGCAAAAAAAGAAACTGAAAGCTGAAATGTTACTGCAAGTGCATGACGAACTGCTATTCGAGGCACCGGTGTTGGAAGTAGACGGTGTGATAGAGATAATTTCTCAGGTGATGGAAAATGCGGTTGGGCCGGCCGTATCATTGAGTGTGCCACTCGACGTTGAGGTTGGAGTCGGGGACAATTGGGACGAGGCTCATTGATAGTAAATGCTTAAAATCTGGGGTCGTCCCACTTCGCTAAATTCAATCAAGGTTTTGTGGTGTTTAGATGAGCTAAGGCTTGACTATACGGTGGAGCTTTCTGGGCTTGGCTATCGCAGGTTGGATGATCCGGCCTATCTGCAACTTAATCCCAATCAAATGGTTCCCACCATTGTCGATAATGGATTCATTTTATGGGAATCGCATGCCATCATTCGATATTTGGCGGCAAAGTATGGATTTGGCATGCTTTATCCAGCGGATCTACAAGCTCGCGCTAATGCGGATAAGTGGATGGAATGGATGGCGCAAAACATCAAATACCGCTTGCGTTCTATATTTCATAATCGCTTTAGGCCGGGCTCGCCCGATGGTAGCGGAGAGGCAGCGGCACAGGGGTTGGCAGAAATCGGTCACTGGTGGGATATTTTGAACGCTCATTTGTCAGACAGAAAATTTGTTGCAGGCGACAACTTTACCATGGGTGACATACCGCTTGGTTGTGCGGTGTACCGGTATCGTGAGATGGTTCCAGAGCGCCCTGAGATGCCTTATTTAGATACTTGGTACGAACGGTTGGCCGCGCGGCCGGCGTACCAATGCCACGTGATGCAACCATTGGCTTAAAGTTATCAAGGAGAATGTCAGAAATGTTGAAAATATTAGGGCGCAAAACCTCATCGAATGTCATGAAAGTGCTTTGGCTTTGTGATGAGCTGGGAATTGCTTATGACCGAGAGGATGTGGGTGGTCCTTTTGGAAAGAACGACCAGGCCGACTATTTGGCTAAAAACCCTAATGGGCTCGTCCCCACGATTATTGATGATGGGTTCGAGCTCTGGGAATCGAACGCGATCGTCCGCTATCTAGCCGCAAAGCACGGCGAAGGTTCTTCAATTTGGCCTGAGAACCCGCAAACCCGCGCAAGTGCAGACCGATGGATGGAGTGGTTGAGTACTACGGTGGGCCCAAACATGGTTTTAATTTTCCGCAATCTTGTGCGCGAGACGGATGAAACCAGAAATATGGATGAAGTGGCGCTTGGAATAAAAAATTGCACGAAGTGCTTTGGCATCATGAATGAGCTCCTTGCGAAACAAGATTATGTGGCAGGCTGTGGCTTTACGGTAGGGGATATACCGCTTGGGGTTCATACGCGCCGCTGGGTTGAGTTGTGCCCGGATCAGGCTGGTGATATGAAAAATCTTATGGGGTGGTTTGAGCGCCTTAAGGCGCGTCCCGCCTATCACCATTGTCTTATTCCATTGGAATAAACACGGTGAATTGGGCAAATTGTTTTGCGCAGTTAAAGTGTGTTGGCATACTGGAGACTGGAAGGAGCGATTGATGGCGCATCAGCGAGCGGTGCATGATATGGGCGGTTTGGAGGCAGGTTCGGTAGATGCTAATGACCATAATCATGCGCCCTGGGAAAAGAAAATTGATGCGATTCGCAATTTGTTGTCGAAGCAAAACTATTTTAGCGTTGACGAGTTGCGCCGAGCGATTGAGACATTGGGGCCGGGTGTATATGACAATTTGAACTATTATGAGCGCTGGACGGCTGCGGTGACGCGCTTGCTTCAGGAAAAAGGCGTTATCACGACTGATGAGTTGGGCCGTATGATGGCGACAGTTGAGCGGGAATGGCGAGAGGTAAGAAAATCATGAAAAGCCAATTTGGTGAAGGTGATCCGGTCCTGGTACGCTTGGCGTTTCCGCCAGGTCATATTCGAACTCCCTTCTACGCTCGCGGGAAACCAGGTGTTGTGGAATCTTATGTAGGTAATTTTGCCAATCCGGAAGAACTTGCTTTTGGGCAAAAGAACGGGGCTAAATTATCGCTCTACCGGGTGCGATTTCGCCAACTCGATTTGTGGCCAGATTATGAGGGCCCCGAGCAGGATTCAGCGGTGCTTGATATATATGAGCATTGGTTAGAGCCACAAGGTGCAAAATCGTGAGCGATGGTGTGCAACATCACGATCATGGTCGCACCTTCCAGCCAGACATTGAGGATAGCCCCTATTCTACCCACCAATTAATGGCCGAAGCGTTAGAGCGCTTGCTGATTGAGAAAGGTGTCTTCACGACCGAAGCGCTGCGCCGGCAAATCGAACTTCAGGATTCTCGAACTCCCGCACAAGGTTCCGCGCTGGTAGCGAAAGCGTGGGTTGACCCACCCTTCAGACAACATTTATTGGAAGACGTTAATGGAGCGGCGGAAGCTGTGGGCATAGAGGCCGGGGATATTCCGATCCGAGCGTTGGAAAATACGGTGGACTTGCATAATGTAATAGTCTGCACGTTATGCTCCTGTTATCCGAGGCAGCTCATTGGGCTGCCGCCGGACTGGTATAAGTCGCGCGCCTATCGAAGCCGGATGGTGCATGAACCAAGAGTAGTTTTGGCCGAGTTTGGGACTGAGATCGCTGATGATGTTGAGGTCCGCGTCCATGATAGCACGGCAGACTTACGATTTATCGTATTGCCTATGCCCCCCGATGGCGCTGAACAAATGGCAGAAGCAGATTTGGCTGCTCTTGTAACGCGCGATTGCATGATCGGGGTCTCTGTCCCTAAGGGCGCTGGTGAATGAGCCTAATTTTGCGGGTTTCGCTATTGTGCGTCGCACTTTTATTTGCTGGGTGCTATCTCCCGACAGATTTCGAAGCGCAATTGCAGATTGATAAACGCGGTAATTATATTTTCCGATATGACGGGAAGCTTACCCATCTTGGCTTATTGCGGCAATTGGCGCGGAAGGAAATTACACATCAGGAGGGAGTGGAAAAGGTTGCCCTCATTCGGCGCGATCTTGCGCGCGACAAAGCCTTTGGTTTTGGAGCAACCATTCAGGAACGCATGGCAAATATTGAGCACATTCGCGACGCCACGTTTAAGGTCAAATACAAACGCTCCAGCAATATAGATAAGGGGCGGTCTTATAACTTTATCAGGTTTAACTCTCGTATGCTCGGTATTAGCCGCATTCCCAATAAGGGCAAAGGCCGAGAGGGTTTTTTGATAAAGGTGTTTGGTGATAAGCCGAACACAGAATTGATTGAAACGCTTGAGAAGGCAAATTTAATGGCCAATGGCCGGCTCCGCATACAGACCGATGCGCGAGTTTTGAGACATAATGCAGATAAACAATATTCTTCTGGAAAGCTTCGCGTTTATGTATGGAATATCAAGAGCCTTAAGAGGGCAGCCCCGCACCTGAGCTTCGCTTTGCAGCAATAAGAAGGCCGACCAGTCGCTTCCAATCAGCCGGCCTTTTCTAAAAAAGAGATATACGAAAAGAGTTAAGCTGCGGAGAAAATCCCTGCCTTTTTAACATCATCATTCACATATTCTTCGAATTGTTTAAAGTTTGACTCGAACCGACCACGGAGATTATTTGCCGTCGAGTCATATGCGGTTTTATCTTTCCAGGTGCTGCGCGGGTTCAGCACATCATTTGGCACTTCTGGACAATTTTCCGGGACCATCACACCAAAATTTGGGTCCGCTTTGGAGGCAACTTCGGCGAGTTTTCCATCTAGGGCTGCACTAACCATGGCGCGCGTGTAAGCAATTTTCATTCTCTCGCCGGTACCATAAGCACCGCCGGACCAACCGGTGTTGACCAGCCAACATTTAGCCCCAGATTTTTCGATTCTTTCGCCAAGCATCTTAGCGTAGACCGATGGATGACGTGGCATGAACGGGGCACCGAAGCATGTAGAAAAGGTGGCTTCCGGTTCGGTTACGCCTTTCTCAGTGCCTGCCACGCGGGCCGTGTAGCCCGATAGGAAATGATACATCGCTTGATCAGCCGATAAACGGCTGATCGGAGGCAATACACCGAACGCGTCTGCTGTTAACATGACCACATTATCTGGTTGGCCGCCCTTGCCACTTATTTCAATATTGGGGATGAAATCGATTGGGTAAGACGAACGGGTGTTTTCGGTTTTGCTATCGTCGAACAAGTCGAGTGTGCGAGTTACTGGGTCCATCACCACATTTTCTACAATAGTGCCGAAGCGGTGCGAGGCGGCGTAAATTTCCGGTTCGGCTTCCGCTGATAAATTAATGACCTTGGCATAACAGCCACCTTCGAAATTAAAAATGCCATTATCCGACCAACCATGCTCATCATCACCGATGAGCGTTCGAGAACCATCTGCTGATAGAGTCGTTTTGCCTGTACCGGACAGCCCGAAAAAAATGGCAACGTCGCCTGCTGAGCCAATATTGGCCGAGCAATGCATGGGCAACACACCATTAGCCGGCAAAAGGTAATTAAGATAGGAGAATACAGATTTTTTAATTTCGCCCGCGTAGACACTTCCAGCAATAAGCACCAATTTCTCGGCAAAATTCATCATAATGGCGGTTTCAGAGTTAGTATTGTCCCGCTCTGGAACCATGTGTAGGTAAGGTGCATGCAGTATAACCATTTCTGGTTCGAACCCGGCAAGCTCTTCCGTCTCAGGGCGAATAAACATGTTCCGCGCAAAGAGGCTGTGCCAGGGTACATCCGTAATTACGCGAACTCGGAGCCGATGTGCTGTATCAGCGCCCGCATACACGTCTTGAACATACAGTTCGCGTCCTTGGTAATAGGAAAGAATCTGGCGATGTAAGTTCTCAAAACTTGCCTCATCAGTGGGCTTATTAATTGGGCCCCACCAAATATCATCTTTACTAGACGGCTCTTCGACGAGAAATTTGTCATTTGGCGACCGGCCTGTATGTTTGCCGGTATCCACCACAAGCGCACCACCAATTGATAGTTTGCCGTGATTTCCTTTTATCGTCGCTTCGTAAAGTGGCTCTGTCGTTAAATTCCAATGAACGTCTTTGGCATTAACTACGCCTTGGGCTTCAAGCCCGTTATTGCTGTATGATGTCACGCTGGCGCTCCTCTAATTATCCGCTGCCGCGTTTGCGACTATTGCGAATAACGCATTCCCCAAATCAATGTCTACATATCATTGATATCGAATTGCAAATCAATAGAGAATAACGCTCAAGATGTCGCGGCTGCAAAAATGTTACTATTCCTGGCTACATTTGTACCTAAACAGAATGCTCTCGAGCTTGCTTGGCAAGTTTTGCTAACGTTAAGTGGGCGGATTCGGCATCATAAATGGGTTTATCAAAGGTTAATCGCGCCACCTGCCCGCCTGCTCGCAAATCTACACCTTCCGGGTCGATCCCCGTCATTACACACGGCCCTTGCTCCTTACTTGCCAGCTGGGCAAATAAATTGACTGCGGCGGAGTGGGCGGTATTCATATGCGCAAGAATATCCGCTTCTGCGTCCGCAAGTGCGCCGAAATTTATTGGGTCGAAACGGATAAGAATGTTTTTAACCCAATGAATATGGCCAAACCCAGCGACCATATGCGCACGTTTAATGGCAAAGGTATAAAATGAGAAATCGCTGAAATCTGCATAATCAGTTGCACTAGGGTGTCGGTTTATAAACCGTTGTCGGTCCAATCCTGCATCACTTTTTGTGATATCGCCTTGCAGAGTAACGCGCAAGCCAGTTAGCGGGTTATCCAAGCCAACCGTGTGGTCGATCAAGAGAGAAGCCTGTTGGTTTTTTAATGTTTTGAGCGTGTTCCGCAAGGTCGGACAGCAATAAGACCGGCATAGAATCCTGACGACAGGCGACTAAACCAATGATGCGTAGGGCTGCTTGGCTGCATTGTGTTCTATTGTCGCTAGTGTTGCCCTAACGGTGCTACGCGACAATTTGCGACAATCTCTTCCAACTGCTTTGGGATTCTTATTCCCCTGTTTTGTTTTTTTACCCGCTCAATGGTTTTAGCACTCTTTGTTAAACGAGTTTTTATCAAACGTCTAACTTCTACCGTGAATCTCGTCAGCAATTGCCTTGGCCATAATGTCTGGGTTGGTCTCATGGCGGAACATAAGAGCTAATTTCCCCTTTGGATTCATAAAATAGGTGAAAGTTGAATGATCCATCAGATAATCACCAGAGACACTACTACCAACCTTTTTGCGAAATACTCGATAGGACTTGGCGATATTTTCGATCTGGACTTCCGTTCCGGTAAGTCCTCTTAGTCCGGGATAAAAATGCTCCACATAGCTTGATAACTTTTTCGGTGTGTCTCGTTCGGGGTCAATGGTGACGAAAATTGGCTGAATTTGATTGGCATCCCTGCCAAGTTTTTCCAGAGCTGCAGTAATTGTCGAGAGTCCTGTTGGGCAAATATCGGGGCAAAATGTATAGCCAAATTGAATCAGCATATATTTGCCTTGAAAGCTCGCCTCAGTCACCTTTACACCGGTATGGTCGGTCAAGGTAAAGGGGCCGCCGATTTCAATGACCGGCTTAAAACCAACTTTCTGCGGAGAGCCTAAACTACTATTAGGTTGGCCTAGTTGATACCAAATAAGCAGCGCTGCCGCCGCAATAGTGATAAGTGCAGCAAGAGATACACAGATAACTGATATAGATGCGGTACGTCTCATTATCACATAGGGCTCGCCATACGATTAATCCGTCGTACCAGCATTTGAGCCGAAAACTGTTCAAATTTCTCTGTATTTGTACATTCGGTAAACCCTCAAACTGGAGGGGGCATATCGACGCATGGATGCGCTCGATTGTCGCGCCTTAGGGTGGGGTTAAAAATTTGCCCCAACTTTGCCGCAATGATGCCAAACTCGGGTCACGGGACTGTATGATTGTTCGATATAAGAAGCAGAGGCTAGAATGAAGCGGGAAGGTTTATATGCAAAAATTGATTGCGCTTGTCGATGACGACCAAAATATTCTGACGTCTGTTTCCATGGCGCTGGAGGCTGAGGGCTATAGAGTTGTGACCTATCGCGATGGCGAAGAAGCGCTGAGCGGACTCAAGACGGCACCGCCTGATCTTGCAATACTCGATATCAAGATGCCGCGCATGGATGGTATGGAACTACTGCAGCGCTTGCGCAATGATTCGCAGTTACCGACGATATTCCTTACTTCTAAGGATGATGAAATTGATGAGATTCTGGGCCTTCGAATGGGGGCTGATGATTACATAAAAAAGCCATTTTCGCAGCGCTTACTCATTGAACGTATTCGAGCAATTTTGCGGCGGTCCGAATTACCCAGTGAGATGGCAGAGGGCGTGAGTGAAGGGCTTATTGAGCGTGGCAAGTTGGCACTAGATCCACAGCGTCATTCCTGTCGTTGGGATGGCATGGAAATCCAGCTTACAGTGACGGAGTTTTTGCTGTTGCAATCTCTTTCGCAACGCCCTGGCCACGTTAAAACACGGGATCAATTAATGGATGCCGCCTATGGCGAAAGCATTTATGTGGATGATCGCACGATTGATAGTCATATAAAGCGGTTAAGGCGCAAGTTCCGTGAAACAGATAAAGATTTTGCGCAAATAGAAACGCTCTATGGCGTTGGATATCGATATAGCGAGTCATGATGGGTAAATTGGCAGGGCCGCTGAAAGAAAAGATAACTAAAGACGGTGAGGAAAGAAATTCGCCTACCGTAATCAGTCGCTTGTTTCGTCTAGCTCCAAAATTACGTTGGGGGCCTCGGGAGAGCCCCGCTCGGAAGACGGGTTCGCGGAAGCGATGGGCGGTGTCACCTCTCACGACCCGTATTTTGGCGGTTAACGTAGTTGCCTTGCTAATTCCTGTGGGATTTTTGTTTTATTCAGGCCCCTATCGGGATGGGCTTATTGATGCTGAACTCGAGGCGATGCGCGATAAAGGTCGGCTTGTAGCCGCCGCAATTGGGGAAACCTCGGTTCAAGCGACGCGTTCGGGACGCCAATTCATAAACCCGATTACGGCGCGGGACATTATTCGCCGGTTAAGCAATACACCGAAGTTACGGACTAGGCTTTTTGTCATCAACGGCGAACAAATCGCCGATAGTAATCAGCTTGGAAAAGGGGGCGCGATTCAGGTGGAGATGCTGGACCCGCCGACCCAAGAGCAGAATATTTTTGATTGGATGCTAGGCCTTATCGAACTGAGTATTGATTGGATACCGCGTCACGATGAATTGCAGTCTTATAAAGAGGTGGCTTCACCGCGTGCGACCAATTATGAGGAGGTCATTCGGGCCTTTTCGGGTGATATAATTGGGGCGGTCCGGACGGGCGGGAAAAGTGGTTTGGTTCTGTCGGTTGCTGTTCCTGTGCAACACTATCGCCGGGTGGCTGGGGCCGTGATGTTATCCCAAGATGCGACCGAGATTGAGGCGGCTATTCGGGATTTACGTTTGAAGGTGCTGGCTATATTTGCGCTGGCGTTGGTGGTAACCACTCTTTTATCCTTTTACCTTGCGGGTACGATCGCCCGTCCAATTTTACATCTTGCTGCGGCTGCCGAAAGAGTGCGTCGAGGGTTTGGCCGTGAATCTCAGCAGATACCGGATTTCTCCGCACGTGGCGATGAAATTGGCGATTTGTCTGGCGTATTACGCGAAATGACCGATGCACTGCATGAGCGGATGGATGCGACGGAACGGTTTGCCGCGGATGTGAGCCATGAGATCAAGAACCCGCTGACTTCTTTGCGAAGCGCAGTTGAGACAGCGGCCCGGCTAAAAGACCCAGAACAGCAAAAGCAGTTAATGAGTATTGTCCTTGAAGATGTTCAGCGCCTTGATCGACTTATTACGGATATATCGAATGCGTCCCGTTTAGATTCGGAGCTTAGCCGTGAGGAAATGGGGCCGGTGGAAGTGGGGCGTATGATGAAGGCGTTGGTGGATGTCCATCAGACGGTTGCAGAGAGTGATGCGCCGAAGGTGACGTTGGTGACTGATGAAAATTCTGCCCTTAAAATTATCGGTGCAGAGGGGCGGCTGGTACAGGTTTTTAGGAATCTTTTGGGCAACGCAGTAAGCTTTAGCCCAGATGGTGGAACTATAACTGTGACGGTGTCAGAAATTGATGACACGGTGAAGGTCATTATTGAAGACCAAGGGCCAGGATTTCCTGAAAGTAAACGCGAAGCCATATTTGATCGTTTTTATACGGAGCGCCCAGAAGGAGAGAAATTTGGAACACATTCGGGGCTGGGTCTCTCAATTTCGAAACAGATCGTCGAGGCACATAATGGCAGTATAGTCGCTGAAAATTATGGTGATGATAGCGAAACAGGGTCGGGCGCGCGCTTTACCGTAACCTTACCGATTGAGTAAAGCGGTTATGGATGAACGTTGCAAATCTGTCCACGGCACTGTGATCGCGATTGATGGTAACGGTTTGTTGCTGCAAGGAAAATCCGGTAGCGGTAAATCTGATTTAGCGTTACGGTTTTTAGAGGTGGGTGCAAGGTTAGTGGCTGATGACCAAGCGATTTTGCGGGTTGCTAATGGCCAAGTCTTTGCGGAAGCGCCGCCGCAACTATTTGGTCGATTGGAGATTAGGGGAATAGGAATTGTTGATGTACCCGTGATTCCCAAAGTTTGTGTGAGTATGGTGGTATTGCTTCGGCCCGAAAACGAGATTGAGCGTTTGCCGGAATCAGATTCGATGGAAATTTTGGGTGTTACAGTGCCTGTTATTTTTATTTCAGCGTTTGAGGCATCTGCGGTTGCCAAAATCAGATTTGCGATAAATCTTAGGGGACTCGGCGGAAGAGGGTGATTATATAAGCGGATTTACACTTCCGGCCTTAACCGACTCCGAAGGAAAGACTGATGGGTGAGCGAGTAGTATTGGTGACGGGGATGTCGGGGGCGGGGCGGACAGCGACCCTCAAGGTTTTGGAGGACTTAGGTTATGAGGCTGTCGATAATTTGCCGCTGTCAATGCTCAACCGTCTGGTTGATTTGCCTGAACAGGCAAATTTACTCGGTGGAGGACGCCCAATTGCGATAGGTATAGACCTTCGGACGCGCGATTTTGCGGTTGACCTCGTGATTGATGAGGTGGAGCAGCTAACTTCGAGTGGGGATCGGGCGGTCACATCTATATTTGTCGATTGCGATGATGCAGTGCTGGTTCGTCGTTACACGGAAACGCGCCGCCGGCATCCGCTCGATGCGGATCGTCCCCTGTCCGATACGATCAAATTAGAGCGAAGTCTTCTCGCTAGACTTAACAGCCGGGCGGATTTAATTGTCGACACAACTGAGACTACGTTGGCTAAATTAAAAGAGATTGTTTCGGCTCACTTTGCCTTGGACCGGAGCCCGGGGTTGAATTTGTGTGTAACATCCTTTTCGTTTCGTCATGGGGTGCCCCGGGAGGCTGACTTGGTCTTTGATGTTCGGTTTTTGCTCAATCCTTACTATGAGGATGCTTTGCGAGATCGCACCGGCGAAGATGATGATGTTCAGCGTTTTATTAAGGGGGATGCGGACCTGAATGCATACTTTGAAAGCATAAAATCTATGCTCAGGTTATGTTTGCCGCGCTATGAACGGGAGGGCAAAAGTTACCTCACTATAGCAGTAGGGTGCACTGGAGGGCGCCATAGGTCTGTCTATATAGCAGTCGAATTAGCGGAATGGCTTGACCAGAATGGTTGGTCCATGAGGTTACAACATAGAGATATACATCGAAATGCAGGTAGCAATATGGTGTGATGAATGAAAGGTCGAACGAAAAGGTGAGTGGATGATTGGTGTGGTGTTAGTAACGCACGGTCGATTGGCGGAAGAGTTTTTGGCAGCGGTGGTTCATGTGGTTGGTCCGCAGACCCATTTTGCGACCGTATGTATAGCTGCTGATGATGATATGGAGGCGAGGCGCCAAGAAATTATGGATATGGTGCAATCGGTTGAAACCGGCGACGGCACCATTTTGTTGACCGATATGTTTGGGGGTACGCCATCGAATTTAGCGATTTCTTTGTTAGACCAGGATAAAACGGAGGTCATTGCTGGTGTAAACTTGCCGATGCTTATAAAATTGGCAACAATCAGAGGGTCCAAGGCTCTACCGGAAGTGGTGGAAGAGGCCCAAAGTGCAGGGCGTAAATATATAAATGTAGCGTCTGAACTATTATCCGATGGCGTGGTTTAGAAGTATCGCTGTTAAATATGGCTAGTAGACCAAGCCGCAAACTCACAATCGTAAACGCAAAAGGTCTGCATGCGCGCGCAGCTTCAAAGCTGGCAAGCCTTGCAGGCGAATTCGACGCGGCAATCACAGTTTCGAAAGATGGTATGGAGGTGCCGGGAAACTCAATTATGGGTCTTATGATGTTGGGCGCGGGCCCAGGTAGCATAATCGTCGTTAGGGCGACGGGCGAGGAGGCGTCTTTGGCATTAGACGCGATCTCGACTTTGGTGTCTGAAGGGTTTCACGAAGATTAGATGTTGGGAATATGGCAAAAGCAATCTTAAACGGGTTAGTCATCGCTGAATCGATTAAGTAGAGAAGATCTAGGAGACAATTTATTTCTTGCTGAGCGCTATTAATTGGGGCTGCATTTAAATAAACCAACCATGCTATCTTCTGCAGTTGGGAGGGGACAGCAAGTTAGTATTATTCCGGATCAGTCAATGGCAAAATCGCGAAAAAAATGTCTTGGAGCTATAAATACGCAAAATCTAAAGCAGCTAACATTAGGGAATTTATGAGTTTTATCCAATAATTAAAATAGATACCTAGCAGAGTCATCTATTCATAACGATATAAAGATATTGTTATATTTTTCTTGCAATATTTGCCTGGGCGCTGTTATATCCCGTCACAAGAGATGTGGGTAACGCGATTAACACTAATTTCCAGAAATTTTAAGAGAGGTCCTAATGGCTACAACGCAGGATTATAAAGTCGCGAATATCGAGTTAGCCGATTGGGGCCGCAAAGAAATTGCAATAGCAGAAACAGAAATGCCGGGTTTAATGGCAATACGTGATGAATTCGGCGATGAGAAGCCGCTGGATGGTGCGCGTATTTCTGGGTCCCTGCACATGACGATTCAAACTGCCGTTTTGATGGAAACACTTGTAGCTTTGGGAGCCGAAGTGCGTTGGGCCTCTTGTAATATTTTCTCAACGCAGGATCAGGCTGCGGCTGCGATGGCGGCGATAGGGATCCCTGTTTTTGCCTGGAAAGGTGAGACTGAAGAAGAATATTCGTGGTGTATGAACCAAACCATTATTGGCCCCGATGGTTGGGTACCGAATATGGTGCTAGATGATGGTGGCGATCTGACAATTTTGATGCATGAAGAATATCCTGAATTGTTGAAAGACGTGCGTGGAATTTCTGAAGAAACCACCACTGGTGTCCATCGCCTGCATGAAATGGAAAAAAATGGCACCCTCGCGGTTCCAGCGTTCAACGTCAATGATTCGGTGACAAAATCCAAATTCGACAATTTATATGGTTGCCGTGAGAGCTTGATTGACGGAATTAAACGAGCAACCGATGTTATGTTAGCAGGAAAAACGGCAGTAGTGTGTGGTTATGGTGATGTGGGTAAAGGGTCTGCGGCAAGTCTGAGGGGCCAAGGGGCCCGTGTACTAGTGACAGAGATAGATCCCATTTGTGCGCTGCAAGCGGCCATGGAGGGCTATGAAGTAACGACTATTGAAGAGGCTGCGCCTACCGGTGATATTTTTGTGACAACCACGGGCAATATAGATGTGATTACGCTTGATCATATGCGTGAAATGAAGGATCGGGCGATTGTTTGTAATATTGGCCATTTTGATTCGGAAATCGCGATCGCCGATCTCAAAAATTATAAATGGCATAATGTAAAACCCCAGGTGGATGAAGTGGAATTCCCTGATGGCAAAAGATTGTTGGTGCTGGCAGAAGGACGTTTGGTTAATCTCGGGTGTGCGACAGGTCATCCGAGCTTTGTAATGTCGGCTTCGTTCTCCAATCAGGTCCTGGCGCAAATCGAGCTCTGGCAGAACTATGAGAAATACGAAAATAAAGTCTACGTATTGCCTAAGGCGCTTGATGAAAAGGTTGCCCTTCTGCACCTATCGAAGCTTGGCGCAAAGTTGAGTACGCTTTCCAAAGAACAGGCGGCCTATATCGGTGTTAGTGAGACTGGGCCCTTTAAGCCCGATTATTACCGTTACTAAAATCGCCAACTCTGTTCTCCAACTTTGGCAACACGGTATTTCTTCATCTAATCACTGCTTCTTAGAACCTTAAAGAGTGGCGGTGGGGTACAAAATGATGGCGGAATTTTCCAATTGGTCAAGTGTACGGTAAACCATCAATTCTGTGCCAGGCTATCGGCATTTTTACATCGAATGCGGCAAGCGTTTTACTGACGGTAGCGTCGTTCGTTTTTAGCCGAGTCGTTGCGTGAGGAGTTTTGACTCTCATTACCACCGATGCTCTGCCAGAATTCGATCCCTAGAACAAAGACTGGTTGTTCAAAAAGTTTAAAGTGGGTAATACCCAACCATGAGAATTGTCCCCAGTCCTTGACCTTATGTTTGCCAAGTTTTTGATCAAACTGCATCGAGCTAGTCGAATTTCAAGCAATTATCAATAAGGCCACGATGGCATCCTCAACACTTCCCGCAGGAACCACCCCAGACTAAATAAAGGACCCGCAACCACGATGATCGAGTTACCCGATGAAGCCGCCACGTGTACCTTTGCAGCTTGCCTCGCTTCGGAGGCAGTAGCCGGTGACATTATCGGTTTGTCCGGTACTTTGGGGGTCGGAAAAACCGTATTTGCTCGCGCTTTTATTAGGGCATTAACTCAACCCCATGAGGTTGTGCCGAGTCCGACCTTTACACTGATGCAACATTATGCCTCTCCCCAGCTAGCTGTTTATCATTATGATTTGTACCGTATAGAATCCGATAATGAGGTGCAGGAGTTGGGGTTTGAAGATGCAATGGCAAATGCGGTGTCGCTAATCGAATGGCCAGAACGGGCTTCCATCCCCCAAACAGAACAACGGCTCGATATTCTTATTAAAGAAGTGGCTGGTGCGTGCTCAGAAAAACGACATCTAAAAATTAAGGTAGGCGAAGGCTGGAGCAAACGCTTCAAGTCCATACTAGCTGTGTTTGAGGCAACGGCTAATGACTGAACGAGCCAAAGAAATTGAGCGGTTTATAGCCGCATCCGGATGGCAGTATGCTGAACGTAGTTTCTTGGCCGGGGATGCTTCATTTCGACGATATGATAGACTTCGTAACGGCCAATTGTCCGCGGTTCTCATGGATGCTCCCCCGCCTAAGGAAGATGTTCGTCCTTTTGTCAGCATAGCAAATTTACTTAGATCACTCGGCCTGAGTGCACCGAAAGTTATTAGAAAAAATGTGGAAGCTGGTTTGCTTTTACTGGAGGATTTTGGCGATCCAACATATTCTCGCTGCTTAAGCGAAGGGGCTAATGAATTTGAGCTTTATAAGCTTGCGGTGGACGTTCTAATTCATCTTCATTGTGCCTTTGACTCCAAGGATGCCGAAGATATTGAGCATTATGATGACTCTAAATTTCTCGAAGAAGCCTTTCTTTTTACAGATTGGTATTTGCCGGCTGTTAGAGGCATCGATACTACGGATAGAGAACGGTCTGAGTTTACTGCCCTGTGGCTATCAGCTTTTTCGCAAGCACGTGCGGTCCCAGAAACTTTGGTTTTGCGAGACTTCCATGTCGACAATTTAATGTGGTTAAAAAACCGACCCAGTATCGCTGCATGTGGCCTATTGGACTTTCAGGACGCAGTCCTTGGGCCGGCTTCCTACGATTTAGTATCTTTATTTGAAGACGCTCGTCGAGACGTTCCTGATGCCCTCGCGATAAAACTATTACAGTATTACTGCGCCGCACACCCCAAACTGGATCACGACTGTTTTTTTGCGTCATATGCGGTGCTGGGTGCACAACGAAACACTAAGATACTGGGCATATTCACCCGTTTAGCCCTGCGCGATGGGAAGCCTCATTATCTTAACAATATCAGTCGCGTGTGGCGTTGGCTTGAGGGAAATCTCGAACACCCGACGTTGGCCCCTTTGAGGGAGTGGTTCGAGAAAGTTGTTCCCGGCGATCATCGTGTCATTCCAAGCTTGGAAAAAACGTTGTGACTTCGTTCACGCACGCTATGGTCTTAGCAGCGGGCCTTGGCACCCGCATGAAACCTATTACCGATACTCTTCCTAAGCCGTTGGTTCCGGTCCTAAGAAAACCATTGATTGAGTATAACCTTCAGCGTCTAGATAGCGCTGGCATTTCGAAAATTGTGGTGAATACGCACTATTTGCCGGAGAAAATAGAAGCCTATTTGGCGGCTCGCCGGGAGGTACAAATTTCGCACGAAGTAGAGCGACTGGAAACAGGGGGGGGCGTCGCCCATGCGCTACCTTTATTGGGCAAGCAACCATTTTTTGTGCTAAATAGTGATGTACTTTGGACCGATGGGCCAACGCCGGCACTTGATAGGCTAGCCGCAGCATGGGACGGGAAAAAAATGGATGCCTTGCTTCTGTTTCATCCAACACCGCGGTTGCTTCACTATTCCGGCTTAGGCGATTTTCATTTGGATGCAAATAATCTGGCGCACCGCCGTCGCGAAAACCAAGTTGCCGCCTTTATTTTTGCAGGCGTCCAAATTTTGCACCCGCGGTTATTTGCAGAGGCGCCTTGTAGACCGTTCTCCCTTAATATTCTTTACGATAAAGCTGAGGCATCAAAGCGCCTTTTTGCCATTGTTCATGACGGAGACTGGTACCATGTGGGTACGCCGGAAGAATTGAAGTTAGTTGAGGAAACTATGGTACGAGGCAATAATGCCGTGAATGGCCGTTGAGCCGGCTTAGAGATTGATGGTAAAATTTTCTCACAAGGCGCACCGTGCGTCGGTTTATACGGTTTCTGCAAATCGTTCGTTTGTCGATGTTTTGGCGGCTGGGCTTATTAATGAAACCGCAGATGATCAACTGCGGCTGGCAGATTATACCATTTTATTGCCGACCCGCCGAGCGTGCCGTGCGTTAACTGAAGCCTTTCTGCGGCAACGCGGCGGTGCACCATTGATCTTGCCTGCGCTAAGGGCTCTGGGTGACACGGATGAAGAAGGTATGGCGCTTGAGGAGACGCCGAGCCTGGATTTAGCGACGCTCCCGCCAGCAATGCCGGATATAAGGCGTATTTTGACCTTGGCGGACCGAATTCTTTCTTGGCGATCGCCCGACACCGATGAACAAGGATTAGTGTCCGCTCCAGATCATGCCTTGATATTAGCCGGTGAATTGGCGCGTTTCTTGGATCAAGTACAGACTGAACGTCTGTCGTTTGAGGGATTGGAAGCGCTAGTTCCAGAGGATTTAGCGGCACATTGGCAGGAAACATTAGAATTTCTTCGCCATTTCACCAAAGCGTGGCCGCTCGAGGTCGAAGCGTTAGGGTTTCTCGAACCTATCGAGCGGCGCAACCGCTTGTTAAAGGGAAAGGCCGAGCAATGGATGTGCAGTCCACCGCAAAGCGAGGTCATTGCCGCCGGGTCCACGGGTAGTATCCCTGCTACAGCAGATTTATTGACAGTGATAGCAGGTCTACCGCTTGGACGTATTGTGTTACCGGGCCTTGATATTCATAGCGATGAGGAGAACTGGTCGGCTATTGAGAAGGAACCGACCCACCCCCAATTTGCGATGGCTAATCTTCTAAAACGTATCCCAATAGAACGCACGGATGTTATCGAATGGTGTGTTGAAGGCTTGTCTGAAGCGGGGGCTCGTCATGAAACATCCCGCATAAGCCTCCTTAGAGAGTCACTGCGCCCCGCGGAAACAACAACTGCCTGGCAATCTCTTGATAAAATCGCACCCGAAGCATTATCTGGCCTGTCGCTTCTAGAATGCGCTAATGAAACAGAAGAAGCTGGTGTTATTGCACTTTTGCTGCGGCATGTCCTGGAGACTGATGGCAAAACCGGTGCGTTGGTAACGAGCGACCGGCGCCTCGCACGGCGTGTCGCTGCGGCCCTTGGCCGTTGGAATATCTCCATAGATGATTCCTCCGGCATACCTCTATCTGAAACACCGCCAGCTATTTTTATGCGCTTGATTGCGGCTATGGTGGAAGAGGACTTTGCTCCTGTTGCATTCCTCGCTTTTAGTAAGCACCCGTTAGCTGCCATAGGCTATGAACCTAAACGTTTTAGATCTTTAATTCGTCTATTTGATCGCTATGTCCTTCGAGGGCCACGTCCATTTGGCGGTATAAATGGGTTGCGCAGTGTGTTGGCGTCGGCCGGTGGTCGTCGGCTAAATGAAGATATGAAGCATTCTCTTAGTGCATTATTGGACGCGTTGGAACGGTGTGTGTCGCCTGTCATCGAATTGGCTACACGTAAGGCGTCACTAAATGAAATCGTAGACGCTCATATCGCTATCGCCGAAAGTTTATCGACGACGGATACAGAAGCGGGTACGACCCGTTTGTGGGCCGGCGAGAACGGTGAGGCACTAGCGCTATTTTTCGCCGAATTCCGCGCATCGGCCGACTCGTTCTTGGTGCGCTCACCGGCAGAGTATCCTGCCATTCTGGAAGTATTGTTGGGACGAAATGTGGTGCGCCCCCGCCATAAAAAACATCCACGTTTAAATATTTGGGGGCCACTTGAAGCACGTATGCAGCAGGCGGATTGTTTAATTATTGGTGGTCTGAATGAAGGAAGCTGGCCAAGAGAGCCAAATCCTGATCCCTGGCTCAGCAGGCCCATGCTCCAGCAATTTGGACTCCCTTCGCCGGAACAGCGAATCGGTCTATCAGCGCACGATTTTGCGCAAGCGATGGCGGGCCCTGAGGTTGTTCTAACCCGTGCTCGGAAGGTGGACGGCGCTCCTACCGTGCCGACCCGATGGCTAAGCCGTTTGCGATCAGTTCTTACTGCGGCGGGTCATGATGTCGGTCTTACTGCGCCTCACCAATGGATAGGATGGCATCAAATGTTGGGCCGGCCGGAACAGACCAAACGAATGTTACCGCCGGCACCAATACCGCCATTAGCAGCCCGACCCAAAAAATTATCGGTCACGCGGATCGAAGAATGGATGCGCGATCCTTACAGTATATACGCGCGAAATATTCTGAATTTAAGAAAACTGGATCCACTGGAAGCGGATCCAGGCGCTGCTGATCGGGGTACCATTATTCATGAAGCCTTGGATGTGTTTTTGCGCAAACATGCCGATCACTTTCCGGATGATGCTTTGACCTCTTTGCTTGACATAGGGCAGGAGGTTTTTGGTGGGTCATTGGGCCGGCCAGCCATTCGCGCATTCTGGTGGCCGCGGTTCGAACGCATAGCGGAATGGTTTGTCGAAAAAGAACGCGGCCGACGTGCCGGTATTAGCCAATCTTTATCGGAGGGGAAGGGGCACATTACGATCTCTACTGCGAATGGACCGTTTACTTTGACCGCTGTCGTGGATCGAATTGATCGGCGAGCCGAAGGCGGTATGGAGATCATCGACTATAAAACAGGTGCCGTCCCCACGCGCAAGGAAGTGGAGTTTGGCTATTCGCCGCAATTGTCTCTGGAGGCAGCGATCGCTATATGCGGTGGTTTTGAGAAGATGGATGGTGGCGATGTAGAGACGCTCGCTTACTGGCGTTTAACCGGTGGCGACCCGGCGGGCGAGATTAGAACCTTTTCGAATGATGATGGCGCCTTGTCGACGAATGCGCTTGTGGGTTTAGAAAGGCTCCTTGAGGTCTTCAGTAAAGCTGAAACCGCATATCAAGCCATCCCGGCACCTGCCTACCGACCGCGTTACAACGATTTTGAGCATCTGGAGCGTATTCTGGAATGGGCTGATGTGGAGGGTGACTAGGAAGCAATGGTTGATACGGAGGACGTTCTTAATCCAGATCTTCAACAGCGCGAAGCGGCGGACCCAGAAAAGTGCGTCTGGGTCGCGGCCAGCGCCGGGAGTGGAAAAACCAAGGTTCTGACTGACCGCGTCCTCACGCTTCTACTTGGCGGTGCATTGCCGAACCGTATTTTATGCCTAACCTTCACGAAAGCGGCGGCTGCAGAAATGGCCAATCGAGTGACTGAGCGGCTAGCTGCTTGGACAGTGGCTGATCCGGAAACTCTCGATGGTTTATTATCAACCCTATTGGGTCGCATGCCGGATCCTGGGGAGATAATCAGGGCGCGTCGCCTATTTGCCGAAGTACTTGACGTTCCTGGCGGGTTGAGAATTCAAACAATTCATAGTTTTTGCGAATCATTGATTGCGCGGTTTCCTTTTGAATCTGGCATCCCGCCGCATTTTGAAGTTATGGATGAACGCACAGCAGCTGAACTGATGATTCGATCACGTGATCGTGTTTTAGCGGCTGCTAACAGTGATGATAAGTTGGCTGATTCCCTATCTGTGCTCAGTTGTTTTGTACAAGAGGATCAATTCGCCAATTTGATATCTGTTCTTCAGCGAGACAGGGGAAAACTGCAGCGCGTCTTAGATGACTCCGGTGGTATTGATCGGACGGCCGATTCTATTCGCCAGGCACTTGGAGTTTCTGAAAAAGAAACGGTGGAAACGGTTAGGGCGGAGGCTGTTGATGCGGTGGCATTCGATAGCACTGCTTTAAGGCAGGCTGCAAAAGCGCTATTGCAGGGAACAGTAAAAACCGATCAACCGCGAGGACAGTTCTTAATGGATTGGCTAGCCGCTGATCCGCTGACCCGCGCATCTCGATTTGTTGCGTACTGCGACCTATACTTTACCCGAGGCGGTAAACGCCGTACGCGGCTTATAACTGCCGGCGCTGCTAAGGAAAATCCCAACGCTGAGGAGATTTTAGCTCGGGAGGCTGAACGTCTAGACAATGTGCAAGAACATCTTAAGTCCGTTTTGACAGCCCAAAGTTCTATATCGCTGCTGCATCTGGGCGCAGCTCTACTGAGTGATTATGAAAGTATAAAACGCCATCGTGTCTGTCTAGATTATGATGATTTGACCTATCGCGCTCAATGGTTATTGCGCCGACCGGGAATCGCGCCATGGGTTTTGTTTAAGCTGGATGGCGGTTTAGATCACATTTTGATAGACGAAGCGCAAGATACCAATCCGGAACAATGGGATATTGTGGCTGCACTTGCGGAAGAATTTTTCTCCGGTGATAGCGCTAGACCGGAAATGCGTACTATTTTCGCCGTCGGAGATGTCAAACAATCCATCTTTAGTTTTCAGCGAGCTGCACCAGCTCTTTTTAATCAATACCGGAAAGGTTTTTCTGTTCAAGCACGCGCGGTACAAAGGGACTGGCGAGATCTCGATTTGTCTGTTTCTTTCCGCTCCACCGATGCAGTCTTGAATACTGTCGATATGATATTTTCCACCCAACCGGCAAATAATGGTGTGGTTGAAAGCGCGGAATGTCTAAAACATCAAGCTTTTCGCAAAGGGGCGGCCGGGTTGGTGGAAGTTTGGCCGCCAATTGGCCCGGCGCTTACGGAACAACAAGAATCTTGGGTGCCACCGATAGAGCGGGCGGTAGAGGATAATCCTTCGGGCCGCCTAGCTGCGCTTATTGCGGCAAAAATCAAGGCTTGGATAGACGTTGAAATGTTACCCGACCGCAGTCGTAGCATGCGGGCGGGCGACATTATGATCTTGCTGCGCCGTCGTAGCGGCTTTATGGAACAAATTGTAGCGGCGCTAAAGGCGTGCAATGTGCCAGTGGCCGGTGTTGATAGAATGATGCTGGCCGATCAACTCGCAGTTATGGATTTGCATGCGCTCGGACGGTTTTTGTTACTGCCGGAGGACGATTTGACATTGGCGACGATTTTAAAATCGCCGTTTATTGGATTTGATGAAGAACAACTCTTTCAGCTGGCTCATGGGCGCGGGGACGACAGTATTTGGAGTCGGCTTAAACAATTCGCTAAAACTCAATCACAATTTGCAAGTGTGCGTGATTGGTTAAAGAATTTGCTAGCGAAGGCTGACTGTGATCGCCCTTACGAGCTTTTTGCCAGTTTACTTGCGGAACCGGTTCCGACCGGAGCTAGTGGTCGAGAGTCCATGTTGGCGCGGCTAGGCCCGGAAGCTGACGATCCGATAGATGAATTTTTGAATTTGGCGATGACTTATGAGTCGGTTCATGTGCCGTCCCTAGAGGGATTTCTGCATTGGATGGCGGCGGGAAAAGTCGAAATTAAACGCGATCTTGAGCAAGGTTCTGCAGACGAAGTCCGTGTTATGACGGTCCATGGTGCGAAAGGCCTTCAGGCACCGGTCGTTATTTTACCTGACACTATGGCGAAGCCTGTTTCAAGCCCAGAAGTCTTGTGGCATGATTCCTTGCCGTTTTGGGCACCTCGTCGTCAGTTTGAGCCCCGCTTATGCCGTAATTTAAGGGAAGAAGCAGAAGCAGGGCGTGACCAAGAATACCGACGTCTATTATACGTCGCGCTGACGCGTGCTGAAGATAGGCTTTATGTTTGCGGTTATCATGGCAGTCGGCCCCCATCTGAAGATTGTTGGTATACTTTGATCCGCGATGGCCTCTCGACAACAGCGGAGTCAGTATCTTTCGATTTTGGGGCGCTAATCAGCGGAGGCTGGAAGGGAGAAGGATTGCGATATGAAACCTCTCAAAGGCGCAAGGTTGAAAAACATATTGCAGATAGTCGGCGGACAATAAATTGCGGAACGTTGCCTGACTGGATGTACGCGTTAGCGCCACAGGAAACGACGCCGCCGAAGCCATTAACGCCATCTCGTCCAGTTCAAGACCCACCGGCAGCATCTCCATTAGGTGATGACGATGGCCGGCGATTCAAGCGCGGTCTTATTATCCATCGGCTTTTGCAGATATTGCCAGATCTGCCATCAAATGAACGGCGTCTGGTGACTAAAAGGTTGTTGGGTGGCGAATCGCTAGGATTGGGGTCGGCAGAACAGGAAAACATCCTTGAAACGGTTTTGACTGTTATAGATGGCCCGGAGTTCAGTGACTTGTTCGGATCAAATTCAAAGGCGGAAGTACCGCTTATTGGTACGGTGGAAATGGCACATGGGCCGGAGATAGTAGCGGGGCAGGTTGACCGGCTAATTGTTCGGGATGATGAAGTTTTGGTGGTTGACTACAAATCTATGCGCCCCCCACCTAAGTCTAAAGGCGGTGTTCCTGAAGTCTACCTTAGGCAAATGGCAGCTTACCGGGCGGTATTGCGTGGTATTTGGCCGAACCGCCAGGTCAAATGTGCAATGCTGTGGACCGAGAACCCCAGTATAATGGTGCTTGATGATGTGCAGCTTGATTCCTATTCGGTGGCTCCTTAGATTGAAAGTAGAGGATTGGGATGCATTAGAATGGACATTGGTATCCTAAAATTTTTTGAAAGGGACCTTCTATGGCTGACACGTTAGCGGTAAGTGACGATGAGTTTGAAGCGAATGTATTGAAGGCTGCAGGGCCAGTACTTGTAGATTTTTGGGCTGAGTGGTGTGGTCCCTGTAAAATGATAGCGCCGGTGTTAGAAGAAATCGCAGCGGATATGGGCGACAAGGTAACGGTGGCCAAAATCAATATAGATGATAACCCTAATACGCCGTCAAAATACGGTGTCCGTGGAATTCCTACTCTAATGATTTTTAAGGACGGGGAAGTGGCATCGACGAAAGTGGGTGCGTTGCCGAAAAGTCAAATCATACAATGGGTAGAATCAGTGTTATAACTCTTTACTAAGTGTTATGGCCCACCGTTTCCATTTAGGCCATAAATATGGCCTAATAAGTAAAGCGAACCGCACACAAGAATACGTGCGGGACCAGACTCGTTAGCCAAAATACTCTCTATAGCAGATTGAAAATTGCAGGCCGTCTCGGTTGTGATCCCAGCGATTCGCGCCGCCCTTGCAATTTCTGTGGCTTGTGCGCTGGCCGCTTCACCGGGAATTGCGATGGCTCTTAGGCTTGCAGCGTGCGGAGAGAGAAACCTTAGAAATCTTTCCGCTTGTTTGGATTCCATCATGCCAACGATCAGATGGGTTGGTTGGCCTTGCCAGGCAGATATAGTCTGTGCAAGTGCCGCGCCGGCAGCTGGATTATGTCCGCCGTCTAGCCAGAGTTCCCAGCCATGAGGTAGAGAGTCTATCAGCCTTCCTTCGTTCAATCGTTGGAGGCGACCAGGCCAGACCGCATTTCCTATCCCTTCTTTTATTGTTCCGTCGGTCACATTAGCGATGGGGAATTGTTCTAAACAGGCGATTGCGGTCCCGGCATTCATCAGTTGATGCAGGCCATCAAGTGACGGCATCGGTAAATGCAAAGTAAGGGCTCGTGAGCTGTATTTAAAGCCGTTCGACTTTTTTGTTATTTGCCAATCACTACCATAGACAAATGGCAGTGCGCCGACGGCGGTGGCGGTCTTTAGTATAACTTGGCGAACTGAATCCTCCTGAGAGGCGATGATGGACGGGACCCCTTGCTTCTGTATGGCGGCTTTCTCAAAAGCGATAGCCGCGAGAGTATCACCAAGGAAATGCATGTGATCCATTCCAATAGGTGTAATGGCCGTCATTGCTGGCCGCTTTACTAGGTTAGTCGCATCCAACCGGCCGCCTAGACCAGTTTCCAAAAGAACTATGTCTGCATCTATTTGCGCAAAAGCGAGAAAAGCGGCGGCCGTGGTAATCTCGAAAAATGTAATTTCCTCACTGTCATTGGCTCGTTCGCATTCACCTAATACTTCAGCCAATGCTTCTTCGGAAATCATTTTCCCAGCTAGCACAATCCTCTCGCGAAACTGGACTAGATGCGGTGAGGTGTAGACATGCACTTTATGGCCCGCTGCTTCTAGAATGCATTTCAGGAAGGCGATTGTGGATCCCTTGCCGTTGGTGCCGGCTATGTGAATGACTGGCGGGAGACGGTCTTGTGGTGACCCCAGTCGCCCTAAAAGCCTATTGATTCGCTTTAAAGAAAGATCAATGAGCTTTGGATGTAGCGCTTGCAGCCGCTTGAGAATGACGTCGCTTTGGTGGTCCATTAGGAGAGGTTTAATCAGGCCGAGGTGGGGTCTAATGTATGAGGTGTTGTGCGAGGCGCAATCGTTTCGCTTGCCTCGTCGTGGCCTGATTGCTGAAGGGTCAAGATCTTACCAGAAGGTGTCGGTTGGCGAAGAAGTGCAATGACCCGTATAAGTGTATCTCGCAGTTCACTTCTGTCCGTAACAATATCGATCATGCCGTGTTCAAGCAGATATTCTGCGCGTTGGAATCCGTCAGGCAGAGTCTCGCGGACGGTTTGTTCAATCACTCGAGCTCCAGCGAAACCGATCATTGCGCCCTTTTCGGCAATATGAATGTCACCCAGCATTGCAAAACTCGCGGAGACACCGCCGGTGGTTGGGTCTGCAAGGACCACGATATAAGGTAATTTAGCCTCTCTGACTTCTTGAACAGCAATTATGGTTCTTGGCATTTGCATCAAGGATATCGCGCCTTCTTGCATGCGCGCGCCACCGGAGGCGGTAACGGCAATTAACGGTGCTTGTTGAACCACGGCAAGGCGTGCGGCTGTTATTAAACCATCGCCCACCGCGGCTCCCATAGAGCCTCCCATAAAGTCAAAATTCAGAACCGCAATAACGACAGGTAAATTTCCCATCGTACCGTGGGCAACTATAATCGCATCTTTTTCTTCGGTCTTATTACGTGCTTCCTTAAGGCGATCAGTATAGCGTTTCTGGTCGCGGAACTTGAGTGGATCATGTGGTGCTTTTGGCAACTCAATGCGTTGGTATTTGCCGTCATCAAACATTAATTTGAGGCGTTCTTTAGCGCTAAGCCGTAAATGATGGCCACATTGTTGGCAGACCGATAAATTCGCTTCAAGATCGCGATGAAAAATCATGTAATCGCATGCTGGGCATTTATGCCAAAAATCTTCTGGTACTTCACGTTTAACCAGTTTCTTCAACTTTGGTCTGACGAAGTTAGTGAGCCAATTCATGTGCCGTGCAACCCGGTTGCTAATGTTTTGACAAATTGCAGCACATTATTGACGGTCTTGTCTGTGGGTTTTCCGTCGTTATTAAGATGCGTTGCGATAACATTGACTATGGCAGAGCCCACAACAGCTGCATCTGCAACGGACGTAATGGCGCGAACGTCTTCGGGTGTTTTGATGCCAAAGCCGACGCCTATCGGTAAGTCCGTATGTTGTCGCAGCCGGTCTACTGCCTTTTTAACATCGCCTTTATTGGCAGATGCAGTTCCGGTAATTCCCATGATGGCAACATAATATACAAAACCACTAGTGTTTGTCAGAACGATAGGCAGCCGTTTGGCATCAGTTGTTGGTGTTGCTAATCGAATCCAATTTAGCCCCGCATTTAGAGCGGGAATACACAATTCATTATCCTCTTCAGGCGGCAGATCGACAATGATTAGGCCATCAACGCCCGTCTCACAGGCGTTTCTGAGAAACTCATCAACGCCATAACTATAAATTGGATTATAATAACCCATCAGTACTATGGGCGTATTCATATCATCTTTGCGAAAGGCGCGGACAAGATCGAGTGTCCCTTTAAGCGTCATGCCTGCAGCCCGCGCTCTTTGGGAGGATGCTTGAATAGCCGGCCCGTCTGCCATTGGGTCAGAGAACGGCATGCCGAGTTCGATTATGTCAGCACCTGCAGCCGGCAACCCTTTAATAATTTCAAGCGCAGTTTCTGGGTTTGGGTCGCCTGCGGTTAAGAACGTCACTAGGCCGCCGCGTTCTGCGGCCTTTAATTCGGCAAAGCGCGCGTCGATGCGTCCTGTCATATCTTGACACCTAGCATATCTGCTACGGTGAAAATATCCTTATCGCCACGCCCGCACATATTCATACAAATGAGGTGGTCCGGGGGCAAAGCGCCTGCAACCTTTGCGACGTAAGCAAGGGCGTGTGAAGGTTCAAGGGCTGGTATTATACCTTCTAGTTTGGCGCATAATTGAAACGCTTCGAGTGCTTCCGTATCAGTTGCGGACACATATTCCACCCGTTCGTTGTCTTTGAGCCAGGCATGCTCGGGACCAATCCCCGGATAATCGAGCCCGGCAGAAATAGAATGTGCATCTTTAATTTGGCCGTCATCGGTTTGGAGCAGATAGGTGCGGTTTCCGTGCAGAATCCCGGGTCGGCCACCAGTTAGCGAGGCTGCGTGGGCTCCGCTATCTATGCTCTTGCCGGCTGCTTCGACGCCGAGCATCTGTACGCCTTTGTCATCCAAGAATGGATGAAATAAGCCCATTGCATTAGAGCCACCACCGATGCAGGCAACCAGCGAGTCCGGTAACCTGCCTTCGGCTTCCATCATTTGTTCACGGGTTTCTGAACCTATAACCGACTGAAAATCACGGACCATTGCAGGGTAAGGGTGTGGGCCGGCAACGGTGCCGATGATATAGAATGTATCTTCCACATTAGCAACCCAATCACGGAGTGCATCGTTCATGGCGTCTTTAAGGGTCTGGCTGCCGCTTGTAACCGGCACAACCTCAGCGCCAAGCAACTTCATGCGAAAGACATTTGGTTGCTGACGTTCCACATCTGTTGCACCCATGTAAATGACGCAAGGAAAATCAAAGAGGGCAGCAACGGTTGCTACCGCTACTCCATGTTGTCCGGCGCCGGTTTCCGCAATGATGCGCGTCTTTCCCATACGTTTTGCGAGGAGTATCTGACCGAGGCAATTGTTGATTTTGTGGGATCCGGTGTGATTAAGTTCGTCACGCTTGAAATATACTTTTGCACCACCGAAATGCTCTGTTAGTCGTTTGGCAAAATAAAGTGGGCTCGGGCGGCCAGCATAATGGGTCAACAAACAATCAAGTTCCGCTTGGAAGGTTGGGTCTGCTTTCGCAGCTTCATAAGCGTTTTCGACTGATAAAATCAATGGCATGAGCGTTTCGGCGACGTAACGTCCCCCGAAAATACCAAAATGACCATGATCGTCAGGTCCGGATCGAAAAGAATTAGGCTTTAACATGGTTAGTCGGGCTCGCGGTTTTTTCTAGATGTTTTTCAAGCGCGGAACCGGCGTAATACAGCACCGTAAAGGCGAAGTCTACCTTAGCTGTGAGCTCATTCCCGCTATTTATGCCGTCGCTACCACTTTGAGAAAGGCCCTAGTTTTGGCCGGATTTTTATGGCCTGGCCTGTCTTCCACTCCCGAAGATGTGTCGACAACAGACGCACCCGTCAATCGAATGGCCTCACTCACATTGTTGGCGTTTAGCCCTCCAGCCAGCATCCAGGGTTTTTGCCAAGATTTTCCGGTCAAAAGCGACCAATCGAACGAGATTGCGTTGCCTCCCGGAAGTGTGTTTTTCATAGATTTTGGCGGTTGGGCATCAAACATGAGCCAATCTGCGGCATCCAAATAGGTGTTAGCTTTTTCCACATCTGCTTTTTCGGCAACTGATAAGACCTTCATAACAGGCAGTCCAAAACGGGTCTTAATTTCTGTTGTGCGTCTTGGCGTCTCGGTCCCATGCAATTGCAAGAGATCGAGTGATACAGTCTTCAATATAGTTTCTAAAGTTGCATCAGTTGGGTCAACGAATAACCCTACACGAACGGCATTTCCCTGTGCCTGATCGCTCAATTTACTTGCTTGTTCCATTGTCACTGCGCGTGGACTCTTATCATAAAACACTAGCCCTACGTGGCTTGCGCCGCCATCAATGGCAGCGGACATGGTAATTGGGTCGTTAATACCGCAGATTTTAGCAGTGGTGGTCATGGCGTGATTGTAGCTGCAATGGTACGGGCCGCTTTAGCAGGATCGTCGGCTGCGGTAATTGGTCGGCCGATGATTAAATAATCCGCTCCGGCGTTGATTGCATCAGCGGGCGTCATGGTGCGTTTTTGGTCGCCGGCTTCGGTACCTGCCGGGCGAATGCCAGGCACAACTAACTTAAACTCAGAGTTACATGCCGCGCGGATCGCCCTTATTTCGAGCGGCGAGCAGACGACGCCGTCGAGACCGCAATCTTCAGTAAGTTTAGCCAAACGAACCACTTGTTCCTCTGATACCCCTTGCTGTCCTACTGCAGCAAGGTCATCGTCGTCGAGGCTTGTTAGCACGGTTACTGCTATTAGCATTGGTTTGACAACACCTAAAGCATCTGCGCTTTCGGTTATTGCAGTGGCAGCGGCTTTCATCATGGCTGCGCCGCCGGATGCATGGACGTTGAGGATGGCTGGTTTAAGTGAGACAGCAGCGCGAATAGCGCCGGCGACGGTGTTAGGTATGTCGTGAAATTTCAGGTCTAGAAAAAACGGCACACCAGTACTAGCTATTCTTCGAACACCATCGGGACCATTGGCATTGAAAAACTCTAAACCTATTTTTACCCCGCTTACAACGCCGGTTAGTGCAGCGGTCAAACCAGCGGCGAGCGCGGGATCTTGGGTATCAATAGCGGCAAAAATCTGATTTTGCATGCGTAAGCTCCAAGGTTTTGCCTCTTTAATATAAATTACCTGTTGTCGAAAGTAATTCCCGTATCGACTAAGGCGTCAAGTTCGGCGATCGCCATGGCAAGGTGATAGAGGCTAGACCCAGGAATATCAGTCCGTAAGGGTTCTCCACTTTTGCCTAAATGTTCGCGCCACGCACCGTTAGGCATAGCTTCCAAGTGATGTTGGTGTAACGTTTCAATTGCTTGCTCTAAGTTGTATGCTGCCTCCTTTTCACCAAACCGGCGTCGGGCACTGTGGGCCTTAAGGCTTTCTGTTTGGGGCCAAAGGCGGCGGAACGGTTTAAGCACTTGACCACTCGATGAGATTTCATCAAAGACCCCGCCAGACATTTCATCGACACCTTTTGCGTTTGCAAAATGATACAAGTCGGTGGCTATGGGTATAATCGATATATCGTTGGTGAGTGCTGCATATTGGTGCAAAAGCCATACCCATTCGTAATGATGGCCGGGTTCGGTGATGCGCCCCATTGCGCCCGGCACGGGTGCCCAAGTATCGGTAAAATACTCTCGTAGGCTGCCTTCAACAAAAAAATAGCGCTTCAAAAGAGCAACTATTCTCGATGCACGCTCTAGCCACCAATCGTCTCCTGAAGTTTGAAAGAGGGCTAAAAAGGCCTCGAGTAGGTGCATATGGGGATTCTGCTTCCTTGGCTCCTTAGGCTTATCTAGGTTATCCAGTGCATTAGGAGCTGATTCCACATAACCACCTTTGGGGTGCACCATTTCTGTTTCTATAAAGTCAATTGTTGCATCAGCGACGTCCAAGGCTACGCTACTACCGCTGGCTCGGCCGAACCAGGCCATAGCGAATAGGACAAAGGCGTGGTCGTATAAATACCGCATGGGATCAACCGGATCGCCCTTGCGGTCGACCTTGTGATGCCACCCTCCCTGAGCATGAGGTCCGTATTGGCTCAGGAATTGGAAGCCACGCTCGGCATTTTGCAGATCAATGGGGTTTCGAGTTTGTAAGTATGCATGGGAAAATACGAAAATCTGACGTGCCTGTACCATCATGCGTTTACCACCCGTACTTTCAGGTACCAAAGACGCATTTAATTCTTCGTGGAATCCCCCCTGCTCTTGGTCAATAGCAAGCGTACGCCATACCGGAAGGGTTTTCTTATAATACCATTCAGACAAAAAACGTTTGGCTATCATTGGGTGCTTAACAGCTACTGATTCTGCTGTTGTTGAGATTGGAGTGAGTTTTGTGTTGGCATCGTCTGTCTATCTCGAGATTCACCATAGGTGCGGGTTTCTGTTTGGCGCAACTGTTCTTGAATGTCTTGAAGCTTAGACTTCAATTGCACCACTTGTTTTTCGGTTTGCCTCGCACGAGCCCACAGTTTTGTTTTGCTCAGGGAAGCCCATAGGCCACCCAATAAAAATGTGATGAACGCAGGCAATAAAATTGCTAGCCCAGCTTGTACCGGAAATGCAAAAGGAAATGGCCAAAAATAGAAATTAATAAGATGGCGATTTGAAACCGCAAATATGACGCAGAGTATAATAAAACACGCACCGACGACCCACCGAATAAAATTCATAGCCGTTTCTCGTAATTTTTCAGTGTTAACTCCGAACTTAAGGGCGGTTTAGCATCTCCCGCAGTTTCTTTCCGGTCTTAAAAAAAGGGACAGCTTTTTTATCGACATGAACCGTTTTGCCAGTTCTTGGGTTGCGTCCTATGCGGGCACCTCGTTTTTTAACGGAGAAAGCACCGAAGCCACGGAGTTCAACACGGCGACCATTTGCGAGCGCAGACGAAATATCACCAAAAATAGTCGAAACGATGCGCTCAACGTCACGTTGGAAGAGGTGCGGATTAAGCTCCGAGATACGTTGTATAAGTTGTGACTTTGTCATAGACCCATCCCCCCTGACGATAGCGTATCCTCATGCATGGATATCGCATAAACCTTTTGTTGGAACGAAAGTTATACGATAACCGTGCCAGAGCTATTTGACGCCGTCAAGCGCGAAGCCCATAAAATTTAGAGATTCCCTGATGCCTAGCAGTGCGTGGAAATAGGGTTTGAACAAAATTCAGCCGATTTTGTGCCTACTTTTCTTTTTCATCTGTGTCTTCAGTTGCTTTTTCGTTAGTTTCTGTTGATTCGACACTAGTTTCCTCCTCAGGTGTAGGTTCCGAAGCTACTTCTTCTACCTCATCCTTGGCCGGATCATCCGTGTTCCCAGATTCTGCCTCCTTTGATTTCAACGCAGCTCCTAGAATGTCGCCGAGAGATGCACCTGCGTCGGAACTGCCATATTCCGCCATAGCTTCTTTCTCTTCTTCGACTTCTTTCGCCTTTATTGATAAGGATAGCTTACGACTGCCTTTTTCGATGTTGGTAATTTTGGCATCCACCTTTTCGCCTTCGGCAAATCGGTCGGGGCGTTGTTCGCCGCGGTCGCGTGACAAGTCAGCGCGTCGAATGAAGCCGGTGAGGCCTTCTTCGATGCTCACCTCGACGCCATTATCTTGCACCTTAGTAATCGTGCAAGTTACAATCGATCCTTTGCGTAGATTGGCAATGCCGGCGGCAAATGGGTCTTCGCTCAATTGTTTTATGCCAAGACTGACCCGTTCTTTGTCGGTATCGATATCGAGGACCTTGGCTTTAACCTGATCCCCTTTCGAGTAATCCGCAATTGCTGCTTCGCCGGACTGCTCCCAATCGATATCTGATAAATGAACCATGCCGTCAATTTCGCCAGGTAGCCCAACGAACAATCCAAACTCGGTGATATTTTTAACTTCTCCCTCGAGTTCTGTGCCGACCGGGTGAAGGGTCGCAAAATTTTCCCAAGGGTTATCGATACACTGTTTCAGCCCGAGGCTGATCCGACGTTTGTTCGGGTCAACATCAAGCACCATGACTTCGACTTCTTGACTGGTAGAAACTATTTTGCCCGGATGAACATTCTTTTTAATCCAGCTCATTTCGGATACGTGCACGAGGCCTTCAATCCCAGGCTCAAGTTCCACAAAGGCACCGTAATCAGTAATGTTAGTAACACGACCGTTGAAGCGTGCTTGGAGCGGGTACTTGGAATCGACACCGTCCCAGGGGTCGGACTCGAGCTGTTTCATGCCAAGGCTAATCCGTTGGGTCTCTGCATTAAAGCGTATAACCTGAACATCAATAGTCTCGCCTACTTGCAGGGCTTCCGACGGATGATTAATACGACGCCAAGCAATGTCTGTCACATGCAACAAACCGTCGACACCACCAAGGTCGATAAAAGCACCGTAATCGGTGATGTTTTTGACTACGCCTTTAAGGGTCTGACCTTCTTCTAGATTTTCAATGAGCTCACTTCTTTGTTCGGCCCGACTTTCTTCAAGTACGGCCCGGCGTGACACTACGATATTGCCCCGGCTGCGATCCATTTTAAGTATCTGAAATGGCTGGCTATTGCCCATTAGAGGGCCAACGTCACGAACTGGACGGATGTCTACCTGGCTGCCCGGCAAAAATGCTACAGCGCCTTGCAAGTCGACAGTAAAGCCACCTTTTACTCGTCCGAAAATGACGCCGTCAACTCGTTCAGTTTTCTCGAAAGCCTTTTCTAATTCCGTCCAGGCTTCCTCGCGGCGTGCTTTTTCGCGTGATAGAACGGCTTCACCATTCTTATTTTCCATACGTTCGAGATACACCTCGACCGTGTCGCCAACACCTATCTCAGGAAGCTGTCCTGGCGCGCCAAACTCCTTTAGTGGCACCCGCCCTTCCGATTTTAATCCGGCATCAACGACGACGAAGTCGTTCTCCACCGCAATGACGAGCCCTTTGATAACACTACCTTCAAGGCCGTTGGCTGCGCCTAACGACTCATTAAGAAGGTCTTCAAAACTTTCTTTTTCAGCTGCGACCGCAGGCATGATGTTCCAAATTCCTCTCTGGTTACAAACTGCCGAAATTATCTTCGGCATTTTTCCAATTTCCAACGGTTAGGCCAATTTCCCGGCTATAAACCGTTGATGTTTAAATCCATGTCTTGCAGGTTATGCATCTTCCGAAACAATATTCATTGCAGTTTCAAAAACTGCATCAGCGTCAAGCTCCGACGTGTCTATTACCAAAGCGTCATGAGCGGGTTTCAGTGGTGCGACTGCGCGACCCTCATCTCGCTTATCTCGCACCTTCATGTCCTGCAGGACGCGCGAATATATACTGGGCTCGCCTCTGTCTAGCAACTCCTTATGACGACGTTTTGCACGGACCTCTGTGGATGCTGTAACGAAGAGTTTTATGTCAGCATCCGGGCAGACTACAGTGCCGATGTCCCGTCCGTCCAGCACAGCCCCCTTTGCGCGGTTGGGTGGAGCGTTGGCGAATTCACGTTGAAAGGCCAGCAGGATAGCGCGGACTGATCTTATTGCGGCTACTTTTGATGCTGAGGCAGCTGCTATATCCCCTAAAAGGTCTTTATTAACAACCATTTGTGGTTCCAGCGATCGGGCTGCCCGGAGGGCGGCTTCTTCGTTTGCGGGGTTTTCTCCGGCTTCAACGACACTCATTCCCACCGCGCGATAAAGCTTTCCGGTATCTAGATGCGCATAGCCTAACGCGTTTGCAAGTTTGCGTGCGAGGGTCCCTTTTCCTGACCCAGCTGGGCCATCTATGGCAATGATCATGATGCAACAGTTTCAGAAAAATTTCCGCCAATGCGGTTCATCAGTTTAATAAATCCTGGAAAACTTGTCGAAATAGCCGTTCCGTCGTCGATAGTGATTGAGTTTTCGCTCGCCATCCCAAGCACCAGGAAACTCATTGCAATACGATGATCGTAGTGGGTTTGAACTAGGGTGTTGCCACCTCTTGGCCGTCCGCCACACCCCTCGACGGTGAGGCTATTTCCGTCTTGAGCAACCTCAACACCAGCATCTGACAAGCCATCGACAATAGCGCCTAATCGATCACTTTCTTTAACTCTGAGTTCCGCTAATCCATGCATAACTGTTCGGCCTTCGGCGACGGCGGCGGCAATAGCTAGGATTGGATACTCGTCGATCATTGATGGCGCTCTTTCTGCCGGTATCTTAATACCGTGCAGTTCGCTAGAGCGGGCCATTAAATCCGCCACAGGTTCGCCACCCTCGGTTCGTTCATTCTCTATGTTTATATTTGCGCCCATTTCCTGCAATGATTTCAGCAAACCAATGCGACCTGGGTTCATTCCGACGGCAGGCAGGGATATTTCAGAATTCGGCAAAATAAGCGCTGCCACTAATGGGAAGGCAGCGGAACTTATATCGGCTGGCACGTTTATGGACGATGGTAATAATTCGGGCTGACCAGTAACTGTAATTTCCTTGCCACCATTTGCTGCTTTGGAGATATGAATGTGGCCGCCAAAATGACGAAGCATTCGTTCTGTATGATCGCGAGTTGCCGCCGGTTCGATAATTGTAGTTTTCCCGGGCGCATTTAATCCAGCCAATAGGACAGCGGATTTTACCTGTGCTGACGGCACTGGCAATGTGTAAGTAATAGGTAGTGCTATTTGTGCTCCGGTTACTGTCAACGGCAGCTTGTCACCATCTGCTGTTAAGAACTGGGCGCCCATATGTCCGAGCGGGGTCGTTACCCGATCCATGGGGCGGCTGCAGAGCGACTCGTCACCGGTCATGAAAGTCGTGAAAGGATGGCTTGCGAGTACACCAAGCAATAGACGGGCTGCCGTGCCCGAATTTCCCATATCTAAAACACTGTTAGAGGGACTAAGCCCACCGATACCGCGGCCCGATATGACCCAGTCGCCTGGCCCACGCTTTTTCGGAAAACAGCCTAAATGGGTTATGGCCTTGAGAGTACATTTAACATCATCGCTCTCAAGCAGGCCTTGAATATGAGTTTGGCCGACGGTTAGACCGGCAAAAAGGACGGCGCGATGCGAAATAGATTTATCGCCTGGTATGGAAACGTTGCCGTTAATTGCATCGACTGGTTTTGAAACAAATGATCTCATGAGAAATGTGTTGTTGCCTGATCATATCCATTGGTTTTTGCAAATTTAGGCTTTCTCTAACACGATATTGTAAGACGATGGTAGCGCTCCAGCCATGTTTGATGTTCACTAATGAATTTTGCTCTTGCCCCCGAGCGCTGATCGTGGCAATTGGCGCACCAGTAAATTAGAGAGAATGGAGCGGATTGTGGCCAAACCTGAATGGGGATTAAAACGCTTTTGCCCTAGCTGCGGGGCGGCATTCTATGATTTGAATAAAAGTCTGATCGAATGCCCAAAATGCAATTCAACGTTTGAACCTGAACAATTAACGCGTTTAAAGCGTTCGAGATCAGTGCCGCCCGAAACAAAAGCCGCTGTCGCGGAGACGAAGGCGGGGGATGTTGACGATGAAGCTGTAGTTGTTGAAGATGATACTGATGATGAAGCGGTGTTGGAAGATGCAAGTGACTTGGGCGGGGAAGACGTGATCGAAGTTGTCGTCGATTCACCGGAAGGAAAGAAGGAAGATGTCTAGCGCTTAAACCGGTTGACTGACTTCCAATCTGATGGATACCCCGGAACTATATTCACTATTGATTTTTTCTTGCCTCTCAAGTGCATCGTCTTTTAAGAGTTTTTTGTCGCACCTGTTGTAAAGCTGGTGCGAACCGATTGTGGGGCCGTAGCTCAGTTGGGAGAGCGCTACAATGGCATTGTAGAGGTCGTCGGTTCGATTCCGTCCGGCTCCACCAATATTTCTCAAGCCTTCACCAATTGCCGTATTTCACCAATGGGGGAATGGCATTTAACCTCATGAGCACCATTGACTTATATCAGGGTCGTAAATCTGCGAAACACATCTGGGTTTTTGCTTTTGTTTACTTCACAGTGACTGTATCGCTAGTCTCTTCTGCATTGGGATCGGACATCTCTGGTCCTGCGCGTGTGGTCGATGGCGACACGCTTGAAATTGGGAGCAATCGAATCCGCATTCATGGGATAGATGCACCCGAAACTCGACAGACATGTTTGAGAAATAATGCGGAGTGGCTGTGCGGCGCGGGAGCCACTCAGGCCTTGCGCACGATGACACAAAACAATTTCGTTTCTTGTATTGCAAGAAGCACAGATCGATACGGTAGAATTGTTGGTATGTGTTCAGTAGATGGGATGGACGTCGGAGAGGCGTTGGTAAAAATGGGACTAGCCCTCGCTTATCGGAAGTACTCGTCGGATTATGTGGGGGCAGAGTCCTCAGCCAAAGCTGACCGCATAGGGGTGTGGGCAGGATTGTTTGTTAAGCCTTGGGACTGGCGTCGAGGGAAAAGGCTATCACAAAAATTCACCAAAGAAAGCGCAGATTGTAAGATCAAGGGCAACATATCCAGGTCGGGTGAGCGCATATACCACGTGCCGAGCGGCCGATATTATGGTCGGACAAATATTAATGAGAGTAAAGGGGAGCGTTGGTTTTGTTCTGAGAGTGAGGCTGTGGATACTGGGTGGCGTAAATCATTGCGTTGAAACTATTTCGTTTGAGGCGCGGGATGGCAAGTCTGGTTATTAGGCTTTACAATGACGCTATGAATTTAAAATCAAAGGGAGGTTAAGATGCCAATTGAAACGGCTGATCGGTTACTAGAAATTGAAGAGGCACTATTGATTGGTGCTGGCGCTAGCGAAGAAGAAGCAAAGATTGTGGCACGCCATTCTATTGATTCTAATTTGGCGGGACATGACTCGCACGGCATAATTAAGATTCCGACATATATTCAGCGCGTTAAAGATGGGCACATCGTGCCGGGCGCGCCGTTTGAGATTGAACGCGAAACCCAGGGCACAACGCACATTAACGGCAATTGGGGTTTCGGCTATGTGGTATCAGAGCGTGCTATGAAAATCACTATTGAGAAAGCGAAAAAATGTGGTGTTGCTGCAACGACGGTTTATCAGCAGAGCCACGTGGGCCGGCTTACGGATTATCCTTTGATGGCTATTCAGGAGGGGATGATTTGTATGATGACAGCCGACTCTGGCCGCTCGAATAAAGCAGTGGCACCTTTTGGCGGGCGAGAGACCCGCCTTGGCACTAATCCGATTTGTATTGCGATGCCGTCCAATTTAGACGGACCATTCTTCTTTGATTTTGCTACTAGCGCTGGTGCCTCGGGAAAGCTGGAAGTGGCTCTAAGCCGCGGCGAGCATGTTCCGGAAGGTTGGCTTATTGATAGCGATGGTAATCCTACAACGGATCCGGCAAAGCAGCGAGCTGGTGGCGCAATTTTGCCGCTGGGGGGTGCAGAAGGCTATAAAGGTTATGCGCTTTCGGCTATGGTCGAATTGATGTCCGGTGTGCTGCCCGGCCTCGGCTTCGGTATTGATCCGAAAGGCAAGCACAATGACGGCACATTCATGGCGTGCTTTAACGTAGCTGCTTTCCGTGATTTAGAAACCTTCAAACAGGAAGTTACCGAATTTGCTGAGTACTTGAATACAACCCCGCCACAGCCTGGTGTTGAGCGCGTCTATTACCCAGGTGAGCCAGAACACATCAGAACGCAGAAAAAACTGAAAGACGGTATTTTTGTAGAAGACAAGACGTGGGAGAAACTAACCGCCCTTGCTATTGAATTTGGCGTGGCTGAAAAATTAGGGTTGGGTTAGGTTGGATTCTTAGAAGTAACAATAGAGGCGTAAGACTCCATTATTTTCTGTTGGATTTCAAAGGGACTTGAAAAACATGACAGGCGAAAAGGCTTGTCTGGTTACCGGAGGCGCGGGGTTTATCGGAAGACATTTGGTCACCCAATTGGTGGCGGATGGGCATCGTGTGCGCGTGCTGGATATCGTAACTAATGGGCAATTCGATAAAAGCGTAGAGTTTTTTCAAGGCTCTATCACCGACAGCGATTGTGTTCGAGCAGCGCTCTCGGATATCGATGTTTTGTATCATGTTGCTGGCAATCCAAACCTTTGGTTGCCAGACAAAACCCGTTTCGGATTAATAAATTGCCACGGCACCGATGTGGTTTTGCGTGAAGCTGGTAGGTTTGAGCTGGAGCGTATTGTTTTTACCTCTACGGAATCGATCTTAATCGGTAAGAAACCTGAACCCGGGTCGGTAGTTGATGAAACGGTCCGGCGAAAGCTGCGGGATATGCCGGGGGCCTATTGCCGGTCCAAGTTCAGAGCTGAATCTATTGCGTTCGAAGCAGCCGACCGTGGTCAGCCGGTTGTGATTGTAAACCCAACTTTACCGGTGGGCCCCGGTGACCTGAGTATTACGCCACCTACAAGAATGTTGCTTGGATTTCTTAACGGTAAGCACCCAGCTTTTTTGGAATGTTTACTCAATATGAATGACGTCCGCGATATTGCGCGTGGGCATATTCTGGCAGCTGAGAAAGGTCGTATCGGTGAGCGCTATATTCTTGGTCACGAAAACATTCATCTCAGTGATCTTTTGAAATTATTGGAAGAGCTGACAGGTTTGCAGATGCCCAAGCGAAAAGTGCCTTATTGGTTAGCCTATGTGGTTGCAACTATTGATGAGGCGGTTTCTGATTGGATTACTGGTAAGCCTCCGCGTGCGCCGCTAACTGGTGTGCGATTGGCGGGAACTGAAGCAATTCTGGACAGCTCAAAGGCTTTGACGGAATTGGGTGTGCCGCATCGTCCCATCGTAGAATCTTTAACGGATTCTATTCTTTGGCTTAGCCAAATGGGTTATACGTCTCGTCCAATGCCTAAACTCACTGCGTGATTAAAGCAATTCTGCTTAGCTTGTTTTACCTGCGGGCGTACCTTACGGTGCCGGTGGTAATGCATCGAAGAGAACCATCTGAATGTCCCAGAGATACGAAACATTTGAAGAATTTTGGCCGGTTTACCTGCGCGCCCATAGCAAGCCCGGAACACGTGCCTGTCATTATTTTGCAACCGTGATCGGGGTGGGATGTGCCTTAGCTGCGGTTATCACGCAAATTTGGTGGTTAATCCTGGTGGGTATTGTTGGTGGCTATGGCGTTGCAATCGCGAGCCACCCCCTCATCGAAGGTAACAATGCCCTGGTGCGCCCACATACGGTTTGGGCGGCGCTTTCAGATATGCGCATGTTTGCTTTTGCGGTGTCGGGGCGGTTAAAAGGTGAGCTGGATAAACACAATATAGGGAAGCTTGATTGATGGCTGATATGCAGTTTGGATTGATGATTCGTGGACAATTTCCGCAAGAAGAAGATATGCGAATTCGTTTCGCGGAGATGATCGAACAGGTTCGTCTAATCGACAAGCTCGGCTTTGCGTCCCTGACCAAGGGAATGCATTACTCCTCATCGCCTATGCAGGTTTTCAACCAGATGGTTTTTCATTCGCGCATGGCAGCCGAAACGACTAATTTACGGCATAACTTCGGGATCATTCTGTTGGCGCTGCATAAGCCGCTCGAAATTGCTGAACAGCTTGCAACACTTGATGTGATGACAAACGGCAAAGTAATTTTTGGTGCGGCTCTCGGCTATCGCGAGGTGGAGTTGGCGGCTTTTGGTGTAAAACGGAAGGAAATCGTTCGCCGTTTAACGGAAAATGTGGAAGAAATCAAACGGCTCTGGACAGAAGATTCAGTATCAATGAAAGGGACATTCTTCGAGTTACTCGATGCCAGCTGTTCGGTGAAACCCATTCAAGACCCGCACCCGCCTGTTTGGATTGGCGCCAACGCTGACCCAGCCATTGAACGTGCGGCTAAGATTGGCGATTGTTGGTATGTGAATCCTCATAATCGAATGGATACAATTCGCCATCAGATTGATGTTTACAAGCGTGCCCTCGATAAGGAAAAGAAGCCGTTTCCGACAGAATTTCCAGGCCGTCGTGAATGCTTTGTTGCATCTTCCAGAGAGGAGGCCTTACGTCTCTGCAAGCCTTATTTGGCAAAAAAATATGAGGTCTATCATGCTTGGGGCCAGGACAAGGTTATGCCAGAGGGCGATAACAACTTTGATGTCGGTTTTGATGAATTAATCAAGGATCGCTTTTTCCTGGGCGCCCCCGACGAAGTTGCCGAACAGATTATCAAATATAGCCGTGAGACCGGCATCAACCATCATGTATTCAGTGTCCAATGGCCAGGCATGCCGCAATCTATGGCGCTCGATACCATCAATATGCTCGCTGAAGAGGTGTTCCCTAAAGTTCGTCAGGGAATATAATTTACACAGCATACTTCAGAGAGGAGTGAAATGGCTGATATCCAACTAGGTTTGATGACCCGCGGGCAATTCCCGCAAGAGGATGACATGCAAGTGCGTATTGAGGAGATGTTCGAGCAGGTTAGGCTCGCGGATAAGCTTGGTTTCTCGTGTCTCACTAAAGGTATGCATTATTCAAGCGCGCCGTTACAGGACATGCAGATGGTCCCGTATCTGTCACGCGCTATGGCGGAAACCAAAAATATGCGGCTCAATATGGGCATCGTGTTGTTGGCATTGCATAAGCCTCTTGATTACGCGGAACTTGCAGCGACCATGGATGTACTCTCCGGTGGGCGTATCATATTCGGGGCCGCTCTCGGCTACCGTGAAGTAGAATTGAAAGCGTTTGGTGTGCAACGAAAAGAGATCGTGCGCCGTTTCACAGAAAATATTGAAGCGATCAAGCGCCTTTGGACTGAAGATAAGGTTACGATGAAGGGTACATTTTTCGAATTGGAAGACGCATCATGTTCTTTGAAGCCGGTACAAAAACCGCGTCCGCCAATTTGGATTGGGGCCAACGCCGACCCAGCAATTGAGCGCGCGGCGCAGATTGGTGATTGTTGGTATGTAAATCCCCATAACCGCAACGATACCTTATTGCGCCAACTAGATGTTTATAAGCGTGCACTCGACAAAGCCGACAAGCCATTCCCGGATGAATTTCCTATGCGAAAGGAAGTTTTTGTTGCTGAGACCCGTGAAAAGGCGCTTGAGCTGGCCAAGCCGGCAATCAGTTTGAAATACCAAGTTTATCATTCTTGGGGTCAGGACAAGGTAATGCCTGAGGGTGACAATAACCTTGATCTTGATTGGGAGGAATTAATTGATGACCGTTTTGTCTTGGGTTCACCTGATGAGGTGACAGAACAGCTACTTAAATTACATAAGACCATGGGTGTGAACCATATTATTGCCAGCCCGCAAGGCGCAGGCATGCCTCATGGTCAGGTTTTAGAATCCCTGCATTTGCTGGGCGAAGTGGTTCTGCCTAATTTGAAAAGTGCTTAAAGACGCGCAAAAAGAGAGGAAATAAAGCTAATGGATATGCAATTTGGTGTGATGTTGCGTGGCTTGTTCGATTGGGATGACGATATGACCGTCCGCTTCGAGGAGCTTATGGAACAGGCGCGTCTTATCGATAAGCTCGGCTATGACTGTATCACTAAGGGCTCGCATTTCTCTACCTACCCGCATCAGGAGATGACGCAGATACCGTTTCTTTGTCGGGTCATGTCGGAAGCGCCAAATGTGCGCCTAAATGCGGGCATTGTATTGATGGCGCTCCACAACCCAATGGAAGTTGCTGACTACTTCGCCACTATGGATTTGATGTCTGGCGGACGCATGATTTTTGGTTGCGCGCTTGGCTACCGTGATGTGGAATTCAAGGCCTTCGGCGTTAAGAAAGGCACTGGTGTAAGGCGGTTCGAGGAAAATCTTACTGCAGTTCGTCGGCTGTGGACGGAAGAGAAAGTCTCGATGAAGGGTTCCACTTTCGAGCTTGACGAAGCACGAATATCCGTGCCTTTGCAACAGGACCCGCATCCTCCAATTTGGATTGGCGCGAATGCAGATAAAGCGATCCAGCGTGCAGCAAGGATGGGAGACTGCTGGTACCTCAATCCCCATCAAAAGATCGAGACACTTTTGCGCCAAATAGATGTCTATCAGGCTGAGCTCGACAGGGTAGGTAAGCCATTTCCGACTGAACTTCCTATCCGACGAGAAGTATTCTGCGCGCCGACTCATGACGAGGCAGTAGAGTTAGCTGCGCCCTATATCAAAGGTATGTACGACGCCTATAAAACATGGGGGCAGGACAAGGTGATGCCAGAAGAAGACCGCGACATTACTCAGGAGTATGCTGAGCTGGCAAAAGATCGATTTATTGTTGGCGATCCCGACGAAGTTGCGGCGGAATATATCCGTTATAATAAAGAACTCGGCGTAAACCACATCATTATGAGCGTACAAGGTGTGGGTATGCCGCAAGGCCAGGTGCTTGATACACTTACCTTGGTGGCGGAAGAGGTAATGCCGAAAGTTCGTGCCGCTTAAGTCGGATAGGAAAAAATATGACTGACATTCAATTCGGTTATATGACACGAAGCCAGCACACCCGCGATGAAGATATGGGTGAATGTTTTGCCGACCTGATTGAACAGGTACGATTATTAGAGAAGCTTGGCTATTCCTCTTTTGCTAAAGGCAATCACTACTCTAGCGATCCATTTTTTGAATTTCAGCAAATTCCGCTTTTGTGTCGGTTGATGGCGGAGGCGCCCAGCATGCGGCTGATTGCGGGGATTGTGCTCTTATCGTTGCACAAGCCGTTGGAGATTGCAGAATATTTTGCAACCATGGACGTAATGTCGGGTGGCAAGGTAGTATTTGGAGCAGCGCTTGGATATCGCAATGTAGAATATAAGGCCTTCAATATTCAGAAAGGCACCGGCGTTGTTCGTTTCGAACAAAATTTAGAAGCGATCAAGCGGCTCTGGACCGAAGAAAAAGTTTCCATGAAGGGCGAATATTTTGAGCTCGACGGCGCTTCGGTATCCATGCCCTGCGTGCAGGAGCCGCATCCGCCAATTTGGATTGGCGCCAACGCCGACGTGGCGGTCGATCGTGCCGCGCGCCTGGGTGACACTTGGTATATCAGCGCCCACCATCGCAAGGATACTTTGGTTCGCCAGGTTGAGTTCTATAAACGCTGTTTGGACAAATACAAAAAGCCTTTTCCTGCCGAGTGGCCTCTGCGGCGTGAGGTTTTCGTCGCCGAATCACGGGAAAAGGCAATAGAATTGGTGCGTCCCTATCTCGGCCTAAAATACTCCACTTATCATGCTTGGGGGCAATCGGAGCCGATGCCCGAAGGTGACACACTGGGCCTCGAGTTTGATGACCTACTAGAAAATAGGTTTATCTTCGGAACTGCCGATGAGGTCGCCGCAGAAATCGTCGATTATTGCGATGTCCTCGGCACCAACCATTTTATCACGAGTTGTCAGTGGCCCGGCATGCCGCATAGTTTGGTGATGGAAGGTATTCATCGTTTTGCCGAAGATGTGATGCCCCGAGTTCGTCAGGGCCTTTAGGCAATCTAAAAAGAGGAAGGAATATTGGAATGAAATACGGCCTCTTCATTCGCGGACAGTACCGCCAGGACGAACCAGATCTGAAAGCGCGTTTTGATGAGTTGATGGAACAAGTGCGCGTTATCGAAAAACTAGGCTTCAGTGATTTACTTAGCGGTATGCATTATGCGGGCTATCCGCTGCAGCAGTTTCAATTGATGCCGTTTTTAGCTCGCGCTATGGCTGAAACGGAAAAATTACGTTTGGTGACGGGCATTATCCTGCTGTCTCTTCACAAGCCGCTTGATATCGCTGAACAGATGGCTTCCCTCGATGTCATGTCCGGCGGGCGTATGGTTTTCGGCTGCGGCCTTGGTTATCGGGATGTAGAGTTTCAGGGATTTGGCACTCATCAGAGCGAACGGGTGCCGCGGCTGATTGAAAACTTAGAGGCGATTAAGCGTCTCTGGACTGAAGAGCATGTGACCATGAAAGGTTCTCATTTCAATCTGGTCGACACTACGCTCTCCATGCGCCCTTATCAAATACCACATCCACCGATTTGGATGGGTGCAAACGCGGATGGAGCGGTTCGGCGCGCTGCGGAATTGGCTGACACCTGGTTTATCAATCCCCATCAACGCATGGATACGATTGAACGTCAGCTGAATGTTTATAAGAGTGCACTTGATGAGTTTGGCAAACCTTTCCCGAGTGAACTTCCGCTCATGCGCGAAATTTTCGTGGCAGAAACCCGTGATAAAGCGAAGGAAATCGCCCGGCCTTATTTAGAAGAAAAATATAAGGTGTATCATCAGTGGGGCCAAGACAAGGCGATGCCGGAAGGTGATGATAATCTTGATCTAGATTTTGACGAACTAACGCGCGACCGTTTCCTGTTCGGCTCGCCGGACGAGGTTGCTGAACAAATTATAGGTTATGAAAAACGCCTTGGCGTCACTCATATGGTGCTCGGCATGCAAGGCGTGGGCATGCCGCAAAGCCAAATGCTTGAATCTCTTCATTTGTTTGCTGATGAAGTGATGCCTAAAGTGAAGAGCGCTTAAGCGTTATTCGGCAGCGCTAAGGGACCGCTTGGAGGACCGAGCGTATTTGGTCGCGGCATTGTTCACTACCGGCTTTAACGGAATGGCCTGACGCGCGGCGGCACGGCGTTCACTGGGAGCTAATCCGTAAAGGGTGGTACGTTGTTCGGGTGTGCGCCCTAATTCTTTGATTGTTGCCTCTAGCGCTATCGGTGACATTTCTTGGCCGTGTTCCGCGCCGGCAGCGCGGGTGATTGTTTCGTTCATCAACGTTCCTCCCGCATCGTTGGCACCGGCCTTGAGGCAGGCCTTCATTCCATCGATTCCCATTTTGACCCAAGAAGTTTGAATGTTTGGGATCACTGGATGCAGTGCGAGGCGCGAGATGGCATGCATGAGAATAGCTTCGCGGTAAGTAGGGCCATACCTGGCGCGCCCTTTCAGATAAATCGGTGCTCCCATCGGCACGAAAGGCAAAGGCACTAATTCCGTAAAGCCGCCTGTACGTTCTTGTAGGTCACGCACGCGCAGAAGATGACGCGCCCAATGGATGGGATGGTCTACATGACCGAACATTATTGTGGCAGTCGAGCGGATACCGAGATCATGCGCGGTTTCCATAACCGACAACCAACCGGCTGTGTTGATTTTATCGGGACAGATGATGCTGCGCACTTCATCGTCGAGAATTTCTGCTGCAGTACCTGGTAATGTACCAAGCCCTGCAGATTGTAGTTGCTGGAGATATTCCTTAATTGGTAGCCCCAATGTGCTGGCACCTTGCGATATCTCCAACGGAGTAAAGGCATGGATATGAATAGCGGGGGCGGATTTTTTTACCGTCTCGCATAGTTTCAAATAGGTGGCGCCATTATATTCCGGATGGATACCGCCTTGCATGCAGACTTCTGTCGCTCCTCTTGCCCAGGCCTCACGAACGCGACGAGATACTTCCTCCAAATCGAGATTATAAGGCCGCCCACGAAAATTTTCACTGAGCTTTCCTTTAGAAAAAGCACAGAATTGGCATCGATAGGAACACACGTTGGTATAGTTGATGTTTCGGTTGGTGACATAGGTGACCGTGTCACCAACGGTTTCTGCGCGCAACTGATTTGCCGCGTCGCAAATCTCATAGAATGCACTGCCGCGTGCGCTAAATAAGCTGACAATATTATCGGTGGTCAGGCGCTTACCACTGGCGGCTTTTTTTATGATCGATGAGAGTGCGATATTTTTGCCACCCGAATATGGGAGAGACGGGACCGCTGTTTTGGCACCAGGCGTCCAGTCCTCACTCCGGGCAAATCCCTCGCTGTCACTTAGAGCCAGAACGCTGGGCATTAAGTTTTTATCGACCCACTGATCATGTGATTGCACATAAGCAGGATACAAGGCTAACCGCTCGGTCAATCGCTTGCCAGTTTTGGCGGTTTCCCGATCTAGAGCATTTAAATGGGGCCATGGCGCTTCTGGGTTTACATGATCCGGACTGACTGGAGAAACGCCGCCCCAATCATTAATACCTGCGTCTATTAATTTCGGCAAAACTCCGGGGCTAAGATTGGGAGGAGCTTGAATATTCATTTCCGCGCCGAAAATAATGCGGGCGGCGGCTATGGTCCAAACTAACTCGTTTAAATCCGGCTCGGTCGCTGCAGCCATTTTAGTGTTTGGCTTGGCGCGAAAATTTTGAATGATAATTTCTTGAATATGGCCGTATTTCTGGTGGAGATCGTTTAGAGCTGCAAAAGACTCCAGTCGCTCGGCGCGGGTTTCGCCAATCCCGATCAAAATGCCGGAAGTAAAAGGAATATTAAGCTTTCCTGCTACAGCTATGGTTTCTAAGCGAATGGCCGGATCTTTGTCCGGCGATCCCCAGTGTGGTCCACCCTTCTCACAAAGGCGTGCGGAAACGCTTTCCAGCATAATGCCTTGCGAAATCGATACCTTTCGGAGAGCTGTCAACTCTTGCTCGGTCATTACACCCGGGTTCACATGGGGCAATAGGCCGGTTTTTTTAAATACCAGAGCCGCCATTTCTGCGAGATAGGAAAGCGTTGATTCATGGCCTAATGATTCTAATTCTTCGCTTGCTATCCGATATCGGTTTTCTGGTTTGTCACCCAACGTAAAAAGCGCTTCCTTGCACCCCGTCTCCCGTCCGGCTTCTGCAAGGGCTAATACTTCTGTGGCATTTAGGTAGGCCCGTTCGCCTTTGCGCGGGGATTCCGCGAAAGTGCAATAGTGACAGACGTCGCGGCAAAGTTTTGTCAGTGGAATGAAAACCTTTCGCGAATAGCTCACCAGTGGTCCATGCGCTTGATCACGCAGAGCGCCAGCATGCTCAATGAGAGTATCTATGGGTGCGCTAAGGATATCTTGGTGGTTCATTAAGCGGCTCCTGCTCGTCCAGATTCCGTCTTGAACCGTGCGGCGATGCCGCTTTCGTTTAGATAGGTACGTGCGCGAGTTTGATTGGGGGTGTCAAGCAATGTGGCGAGGTCGGCTGGTGTGTCGATGTCTAGTGCGATACCGGGCAGATCATCAATAATGTTGGGCGTAATATTCCGCGCCTTGGCCTCTGCGAGATGAGGGGTAAGGCTATCATGACCAAAATGAAAGGGAATGAGTTTTGGCGGCGATAGAATAACGCAGTTTGAGCCACGCCCATCATGAGACGGCACGATACTTATAGCAGGGGCGTCCCCGTGCCGCTGGAGGATGGTTTTTATTTCTAATGGGGAAATGTTAGGCGTGTCACCGGGTAGCGTTAGGACGCCGTGGGCCCCAACGGCCAATAAGATATTGGCGGCGCGTTCGGCGGCAGCGCTTTGACCGTCATTGGCAGGTTCACTTTCCACGCGCGCGCCATAGGCTTTTGCGAGGGTCGCTGCTTTTTCATCACGCGTTAAAACTAGGACGCCTTCTAGCATATCTACACCAGTGGCCGCTGCTAGAACATCTTCTAGCATGGCGCCGAAAAGTGCCTGACGCTCCGTCGGTGTTAGTGACGGTGCAAGACGCTCTTTCGCGTGGTTAAAGTTTTTCGCGGGCAGGATAGCCCACATGGCTCGCTCCTTGATTGTTGGAGCCTATTGAGAAGAGATCGCGACTATAGCAGAGCAATTGAGCTTGTCACACAGTCTGCGGTGTTTAGGTTCTTTCTGCAATTGCCAATGTTTCCCGGGCTAGCACCACGCGGTCCTCAATCGATCTCATTACGGTATTTGTAACGAGTACATGCCGACGCTTGGTTTGTAAATCATTTGCCAAACTCTTGTCCCTAGAATCAATTACGAAGCCATGCAGTAAGTCACCATAATACTCAGCAATGGCAGCGGAAGTTGTATCAAAACCCATTTCTAGAAGCATCTTTGCAGCAGGGCCTTTCAAAGCTTTGCCACCGATAATGGGAGAAACAGCGACAACACTCGCTGAGCAAGCCTGTAAAGCTTCGCGCAGACCGGGAATAGCCAAAATAGGGTCGATGCTTATAAATGGATTAGAGGGGCAGAAAATTATAGCCTCGAGGCGTGGGTCGTTTAATGCGTCCATCAGACGTGGGTTTGGTTCTGCGTCGGTGACGCCGGCAAACTGAAAGCCAGAGACTTTAGGTAAGCATTGATTCTTGACGAAATATTCTTGAAACGGCAATTCACCCATATCGGTTCTCACCATGGTACGTACTGGTTGGTCGCTCATGGGAATAATCGGGTGTTCTAGACCAAGTGATTTGGCGAGACCTGCGACCGTATCGCTTAGGGTTTCCCCAGAAGCAAGTTGCTGCGTGCGGGTTAAATGTAACGCTAAGTCTCGGTCCCCAAGGCGGAACCAGGTTTCACCGCCAATAGCCTTGAGAGTTTTCATGGTCTCCCAACTCTCGTCTGCGCGGCCCCAGCCTGTATCGGGATTAGCAATCCCGGCTAGCGTATAAAGTAGAGTGTCGATATCGGGACAAATGGTCAGGCCAAGGTGTTCAAAATCGTCACCGGTGTTTGCAACGATCAATAACTCGTCGGGCGTAAGAATTTTTGATAGGCCCAGTGCCAATTTGGCGCCGCCGACTCCTCCGGATAGCGCAATACAACGTGTCATCGAAACAAATTCTCATTAGCGGGTCGAATAATTTCTGACGCGGGTGATGTCTGTTCAAACGGGTCGAGGCCGCGGACCAAAGCAACTGGCCTGCCTTCGGCTCCTTGGCCCTGAACTATTGATCCGGCCGCTGCCAGTTCATCTGCAATGCCGACGATACTGACTTGCAGCTTACGCCCATGTAGATCGGGGTTTTGCCTGAGGTCCAACAAGGCTGGTAAACCAGCTACCCCTATCGCGATACCCATTGTACCGTGCCGCCACGCGCGGCCGAGACTGTCATTTATGATGACAGCAACGTTTGCGCCGGTTTCTGACTGTACCTTGCTGCGGATATCACTACAGGTTTGGTCGGGGTTAACCGGTAGCAACAGGACATGGTCATCGTCCTTTCCCACATTGGACGCATCAATTCCGGCATTGGCCAGGACAAGGCCGAGTCGGTGTACCGCAATTATGACACCGGGCCGGTGCCGGGCGATTTCGGTTGATTCCGATAGTATCAATTCAACCAGCCGTGGGTCTTTCTCTGTCTTGTAAGCAAGGGCTGCGGCTTCTTTTGAAGGCGATACGCTTTTTAGATCGACGAAACGTCCTTCGGCTTTTGAGATGATTTTTTGCGCGATAATCAAAATATCGCCATCGCAATACCCACTGTTTGGAGCATGATGGATGAGGAGTTGGGCTATGTCGTCTCCTGGTCCAACTAGCGGAAAATCTTCTAGCGCTATGATTTCGAGCCGCGCTGGCGTCACGGTTTAGGGTCACCTGTAATTTGAATGCCCGCGTGGGTTACCGGACCGTTTTTATTAATAAATATCAACAACGATGTGAGTGCCTCAGCGGCAGCTGAATTGTCGATTGGCCCAGCATGCCACGCCACCATACCCGCTGCCTCGGCCAGTGCGACCACTTGAGAGCGCGCGTCTTTATTGTTACCACATACCAGAACCTCACAGTCGATCTTGGCAGAAAAATCTTTTAGTAAATCCGCAGCAATATTCTGAAAGGCTGAAACGACGCGTACTTCTCCCCCCAAAAAGTCTTGCGCTGCTTTAGCGGCAGATCCAGCACTAGGTAGTTGTACGCGCATGACTTTAGGTGGCACTAGCGGAACCGTCACATCGACTAATATCTTGCCTTGGGCGCCGCCTTTGATTGTTTCTAGGGTCGATTGATGATTAGAGAATGGGACAGTGAGTACAATAATATCTGCCGATGCAGCGGCACTAGCGTTTTCGTCGCCGTAGACCGTGCTCCCGGATATTGCTGTGGTTTCCTTAGCGGCCTTCTCGCCATTTTCCTTTGACCGAGATCCAATAATTACGCGATATCCGGCTTTTGCCCAACGAAGTGCAAGGCCCGAACCCAAATCGCCTGTGCCGCCGATAATGGCGATCGACGGTTTTATATCACTCATAAAGTATCTCCAAAATTATGCTGTGTTAGTATCTAAATGAGCACGAAGCGCATTATTAAAAGCTTCTGCTTGCTCCACATTTGACATATGCGCGGCGGGGTCAAGGACTAGTAGTCTTGAATCGGTAATATTATCATTTAGGAACTGTGCTGCCTCGACAGTAGTACTCATATCCTGCTTCCCGTTGATGATTAGGGTCGGTGTTTTAATGTCACCTAGAATGTCCACTTGATCCATTATTTTTATGGCCTCGCAACAACCTACAAAGCCATCAAGTTTAGTAGTTTTGATCATTTCACCTATCTCGTCCAAGATGGGATTGCCGGTTGCAACGAAGGCTTCGGTAAACCACCGGCTGACGGTGGCTGAGCAGATACCGCCCATACCCTTTTCTTTAGCCGCTCGAATGCGGTCGTCCCAAATTGAGGGGTCGCGCATTTGTGATGTGGTGTCGCATATGGTTAGGCTTAGTAGCCGGTCTCCATTAAAGGCACCGAAGCGTTGACCTATCATGCCACCGAGCGATAAACCGCAAAAATGAACTTTTTCGATATTCAGTGCATCGAGCAAGCCGAGCGCATCCTCCAGTAGTTGCTGAATCGAATAAGGAGGAGAGGTAGCTTCAGTTTTGCCGTGGCCGCGTGTATCAGCGCGTAAAACTCGATATTCGTTAGAAAAAGCGGCGGCCTGGCCATCCCACATGTGCAGATTCGAGGCAAGACTATTGCTAAACATGAGAACCGGTGAATCTGCTGGCCCTTCAAGTGTGTAGTTTATAGCGATGCCGTTGGCTTGAATGATTTCACCCATAAAGGGCCCCCTTATTTTTTAGCTTTATGAATTTACGCTCAGAGCGTGTTGTATACCAAAATTCAAACCTTTGTACTTAAACAAGGTGAGACTCGGTCTTCTACCTCTCCTTGCAGGCTATCGCGCCGCCATTTTATGAAATTTTCGGTTTCATCTGTAGTCAATGTTTGATGACTAGTGGAATTAGGCAAATATTGGAGCGTACGACTGAATCCCGCTAGAAGCGATTCCGTGTGTGGTGTCAAATCAGCCGCCACGACTACACCTTCATCGGGCACAACTAAATAACCCGGCCGTTCTTGATAGCCTTTTTCATGGCGTAAACCAGCTTGCCAGAACTTCTCGCTTGGCTCCATTAGAGGCATCTTGAGACCCAGCGACATGGCCTGCCAACCGGTTAGAAGCCCTTTTCTACAAATTTCAAGCGATATCGGATCACAACCCATTGCGTGGATCTCTTGGTGTTCCGGCAGACGCCATTCTTGTTCGTGTTCAAGTCTTTGGGCCAAGCTCGCGATATTAGGTTGGGGGAACGAACGGGACGGAATTTGCAAACGATCCATCACATTCTTAAGGCGTGCTTCTATTTCATTGCAAGTGTTGCCTGCAACTACGACATTCCAACGTGCAACAATCAGAATATCAGGCATCTCGGGTAGCTCTCCCAGGGTACGGGCGATTACTTTGTTAAGGGGTGCGCCGGGAGGGGCAAAGGGGGCGATTGCGAAACGCAAACCGTCTAATCGCTGGCGAATTGTTTCAAGCCCGTTATTCAAGGTAGAAAGCGCGATAATATTCGGCGGGGTTACTTGTGCGACAATGCGGTGCGGGAACAATGCATCCAATGCGCTTATGGAAAGCGGTTGGACAATTTGATCGATTTCCAACCCCATGTCGGCTTCTAGTGTCGCTAACTCGGTTGGGTTGTCTCTATTCGTTTGAATGCCCCTTAGCACCTGATCGATCCGAAGGGGAATAAAGATATCGGATTGATCAGCAATAGCCAAACTAGCAGCGTCTGCGCGCACCCACATTAAGCCGGCTTCTTTCGCAGAGACGGTGCCACTCCGACCTTGGATAATCTCACTGTTAGTGCCAAGCCGAACAGCTAAATTCTGAACGTCTTCGAAGGGGAGCGGTTGTGTGCCCATGTATCGTATTTAGCGCAAATTAGTCTGGAATTTCGATATTTAACAGAGGCGCATGCTGTTGAGCACCATAAATATCGGAATCATCCGGATCGCCAGATTTGTGCAAACGAGGAATGGTGATTTTTATAGCATAAGCGACATCGTAAGGTATGATCGATACCTCGTTATCAGAAACCCCGTACAACGCTGCAATATGGCTTGGCGTGATAACACCGCTATCGCGCACATGTTTATAAGAGGTTTCTTCTTCGAACATGAGATCGAGCGTGCATAGCAGGGCGCCGGCGTTCTTAGAGCGCAGTACCGAAGTCAATTCCGCTAGTGTTGCCATAGTCTAGACCTCCACTATTTCAATTGGAAACGGTGCCAATGGATCTTCTATTTCCATCCGGTGCCATATGTTGAACTCGTAGGTTTGGCCGACTGGCATATCGGAGGGTGAAAAGGGAATGGCAAGATTGCCGGAGATGCATTTGCGACCTGGAAAGTCGGTATGCAGCAGGGCATAACGTGCTTTTGCCATAATCGCTTTACTAATTTCTGGATCATCAGCTAGGACGTCTACCAGCAGGCCGATTTCATGGGATTGCGTTGCCTTCACGAGCTCTCTTGGGCCCATAGTGGCGTCTTTTCCATAAACGCGAATATTGAGCCGATATTGATCTTGCGAAATATCTAGATTTCGCGCTTCACCGGCAACACGCTCGTGGCATGAGGCGATAAATTCGTCAATTACAGAAATTAAAATTGGATCTCGGACGCCAGCTATAAAAACCGTTCGAAAGCCAGAAGATTTTACGCCCTCTAATTTGACCGTATATCGGTTAGCTTCTTCGAAGCGGCTACCACTTACTTTAACAATTCGCTCGTCAAGCTGTTCGTATTCTGAATTCGTTGTCACCAAGGTGCCATCCGGCTCCTCCAGATGATAGGGGCTCGGATTTTCATATAATGTATGGGCTGCAATACGCATCCGCGTGCATCGTTTATCGGGATGGCCCGGCTCGACCAAGAAATGATCATCCCGCAAAGTGCCAAGCACGCAATCCTGGCCGGGCCTTGGTGTTGTTACTTGACCGGCACATTCGATAATCTTCGAAAGGTGCCAGCTGAGGCCCGGGTCGGCACCCTTCATCAAAGGAATGGCCGAATAAATTGAGGCGTCAGTAGCACGTCCAGCTAAAATAACCTGTGCGCCGTCCTCTATAGCCTTTTGGAAAGGCTCAACGCCCATCATGGCGACCACACGATGGGTTTCATCAATTATATCATCTGTAAGCTCATTTATGGGCCCCAAAGGCTCGATCAAACCCGCTGCGCGCTTTTTCTTCAAAACCTCAAGCGGCTGCTCTGAATGAATAACCGCCATTTTGAAATGAAGATCTTTTTCTGTAGCAATTTCCTTAATAATCTCTTGCATGAGCGCTAATTGCGGCTCTCCCCCCCCACCACCGGCAGATCCGATTAGCATGGGAATGTCATATTCGATCGATGCTTCGAGCATTAGTGATAAATCGCGCTTGATTGCTGCGCGGGACACGAAAGGAATACCTTCGCCTAAATAATGTGGACCGGGATCCATCGACCCGCCGTCAGCGGCAATAAAATCAAGACCTTGGTCAAGACCGCGTTTGAATGCCTCTTCAGTGTAGCCATATCCAACCATGCCGGTTGTTGCCATCATGCGAATTTCTGCCACGGACTTCTCCTTTGCCTCAATCTAGAAAATATGACGAACGGTAACGCAAGCATGCTCCGATGGCCAGTGGGTGGAAGTAAGAAGGACCCTCAGTCTTAAATCTGCCCAATTCAATCCGTTGAAAAGCCCCAATCCGGACCAGCTGTAGCCATGTTTATTAGTCAATTTGGATTCAATATGAATAAAAAATTGCTGTAGAATTCGGATGCGCCATTTACACTTAACTGCTAGTTTTGCAGCAGGTCTAATCCTCGGGGTATTTGGGCTTGCTAATTATTTGTTAGACGGCCGGCCCTTTCACACGCCAATTAACACCGGTTACTGGGCTGATGACCAGGAAAGAATGGAAAATTCTTACAATACTGGTACTCCAAAGTAACAAGCGATAGAAGGCATGGCTGCCCGAAATAAAGTCCAGCGAGCTGCTCTTCTGGTACCGTAACGCGCCTTCCATAGTGAAGGTTGATGCGGTAAATATCGATGTATCGAATTTAAATAGGTGGAGAGAAAATAATGCCTGTAGGTGCTTTAGCAACGGAGCCTGAAAGAGGTAGTGCTGAACCCATTGCGCGAAAATTAGCAGAATTTGCCTGCGCTTTTCGATACGAAGATATCCCAGAAGTCGTTCGCGAACGGGCCAAGCTTCTGATTCTTGATGCTGTCGGTATTGCTTATGCGTCCACCCATTATGATTTCGCAAGTAAAATTCTCGCTGGTCTCCAAGAGGTTTCCGAAGGTGGCACAAGCTCGGTGATCGGGTGCGCAGCAAAATTACCGCTCAGGGATGCGGTTATTATGAATGGCGCCCTTGTCCACGGTCTTGACTATGACGATACACATATGACTTCGGTAGTTCACCCGACCGCGAGTTCCTTCACGACAGCGCTGGGTATGACCGAGCGTTTAGATCTCGATGGAAAGGCGCTGCTCAGCACATATGTGTTGGCAATGGAAAATGTCATTCGGGTCGGCATGGCGGCAAATGGCGGTTTACATAAGTTCGGGTTTCACCCGACTGGCGTTTGCGGACATTTTTCGACTGCGCTTGCTGTTGGCCGGTTGTTGGGGCTGGATGTGGATCAACTATCTATGGCGCAAGGTTTTGCCGGAAGTACGGCTGCGGCAAGTATGGAGTTTGTCGAAGAAGGTGGATGGAATAAACGCATTCACGGCGGTTGGGCGGGAGCGGCTGGTATTACCGCAGCTTATATGGCTAAAAATGGCTTTGTCGGGCCCACCAACACGTATGAGGGCCGGTTCGGTCTTTACAAAACCCATTTGCATGGCGATGAGAAATATGTGGATTATGATGCCCTAACTCGTGGTCTTGGCGAGGTCTGGGAAACGGCGGTGACAGCGGTCAAACCATTCCCGACTTGTCATTTTACCCACGCAATTGCGGATTCGGCGCTCGCTGTCCATCACAATCATGGCGTTGGGCCCGACGATATCGAGCGCATTCGAGTACAAATACCCGAAATTGCGGTAAATCTAATTGCCGAACCGCTGGTTAAGAAATTGAAGCCGGTTAGCGATTATGATGCTAAATTTTCAGTTCAATTTATGGTAGCGGCATGTTTTTATAGGGGTAAATTTGGCCTAACCGAACTTGAAGAGGACATTCTGCGAGACCCGGATGTGCTGAATTTAGCAGCAAAAGTTGATTATGAATTAGACAGTAAGACTGGCTATCCGGATTATTATTCCGGTGGCATCTTGGTGACGACTAAAGATGGCAACGAATACGTCCATCATGAGAGGGTCAATCGCGGTGCCGGGGATCGTGCGTTAACTGCTTCGGAAATTGAAGCAAAATACATGGATAACGCCATGCTTATTATGAAACGGGATAAAGCGGAAGTTATTCGCGATGCGGTGTTGAGCCTTGATCAAATGATAGTGTCGGACTTTGCAAGTATTTTGATGGCGCAATAGAGCAAGTTTTTCTGTTGTATGATAACGCATTGGAATGATCTTGAAAAATAGGTCTTAGGGACCAATATCTTTCTGAAAAAGGGTTATGGTTAGACAAAATAGGGTGCCGTTGGGCCCTGTTCAACCGAATTAAACTTTTAGGCATTGCCTCAAAATGCCGCCCGATTACAGGACTCGCTCATAGGAGGAGACTGCGATATGTCAAGATTAACGGTATTTAATAGTCCACTACTGCTCGGGTTCGACCATGTGGAGCGTATGTTGGCGAGCATTTCTAAAAATTCAGGTGACGGATACCCGCCCTATAATATTGAACAAATTGGTGAAGACGGTTTGCGTATTTCGCTCGCGGTTGCTGGTTTTAGTGAGGATAATCTGACGATTGAGGTGGAAGATCGGCAGCTGCGTATTCACGGCAAGCAAATCGATGAGGCAAGCCGTATGTATTTACATCGAGGTATTGCCGCGCGCCAGTTTATTCGCTCTTTTGTACTTGCGGATGGGATAGAGATAAGCGACGCTGAACTGGATAATGGGCTTTTACACATCGATTTGATGCGCCCTTCAGTGGAAAGACGTGTACAGACAATAGAAATAAACTCTGAAAAGAAGAAGCCTGGCCGCAAAAAGACAGCGGTTGATGTGGAAGTGGATTAAGAGAATGACCGATACAGATATAGATGCTGAAAAAGACACCAAATTTCTGCGCACTATCACTATTGAAGATTTAGCGTTGTTGGGAGCGGATGAAATTGTTTACGTGAAGCCGGTTACGGTTGATTCTAAAATCGCATTTTCGGTAAATCTTGCTGACGGCAGACCCGTAGCGCTCGTGGATGACTTCGAAACAGCGGTAGCCTCTGCAATTGAAAATGAATTTTTCCCGATGAGTGTGCACTAAGCGGCTTGGCGGGTCGTCGTATTTGTCAAAATTGAGTATAGCTTCTCGGGTCTGCGCGCTTGACGAAGTCTCGAGCATATGTCGTCGTCCCGCAAGAGGCGGGAGATTTGAGCCAATAATGTTAGGTGTTTAGATTCAGAGTTTTCGGGGACTAATATTGCAAATAAAAGATCTACAGGCTGTTCGTCGAACGCCTCATAATCTATTGGTTTTTCCAAACGAATAAATAAGCTGTGTATCTTTTGAAGTTCGGTAATTTTCGCATGAGGAATGGCTATACCTTTACCTATTCCCGTTGGCCCGAGTCTCTCGCGGTCAACTAGGATATCGAATAGGAAACGGGTTTCTAAACCTGTCTCGGCAGCAGCTCGTTTAGATAACTCCTCAAGCGCTTGTTTTTTCGACCCAGCTGCTAGGTCTAAAAAAACAGTCTCCGGTTTAATCAGTTCGGCTAAATTCATTTTAGCAGCGTCCCCTAGAAAATGGCTAAATTTTATTTGTTATTTCAAATGAGAATGTGCCCAGCTGGTAATGCTATTTCACGCTTATAGAGCATGTCACAGTGAGCGGAGATTTTCGAGGACAGGACCATAAGCATGGCGGAAATAGCTGTCAATAATTGTCTTTGAATGACTTTACAAGGGCAATGAAACAGCCCTGAGAGGATCATTTACATTCTATAACTGTTTGTTTTTTTCGCGTCGTCGTTGAACGGAGGAGGGTATTTTTAAAGCCTCGCGATATTTTGCGACGGTACGTCTGGCAATATCAACTCCATCACCTTTTAGTATTGCAACGATACCATCATCAGAGAGAATGGCGTTTGGTAATTCTTCATCTATCAATGACTTGATACGGTACCTCACCGATTCGGCAGAATGAGATTGGCCTCCGCCAGTGCCACCTATGGCCGATGTGAAAAAGTACTTTAGCTCAAACGTACCGCGCGGCGTATGGATGTATTTGTTGGATGTCACGCGACTAACAGTACTTTCGTGCATCTCAATCGCTTCAGCAATATCTCTCAAGATTAAAGGCTTCAAGTGTTCTACACCATTCAAAAAGAAGCTGTGTTGCTGTAAGACGATCTCACGGGAGACTTTGAGGATGGTTGTTGCACGCTGATGCAGGGATTTAACGAGCCAATTTGCGGATTGAAAATGCTCACTGATATATTCTTTTTCGTCCTTATTGCGCGCTTCCTTTGTGATGCGGGCGTAATAATCCGTATTTACAAGGACGCGAGGCAGCGTTTCGGAGTTCAGCTCCACGATCCAACCCCCATCTGGGTGGGGCCGCATAAATATATCCGGCGTCACGGTTTGCAGAATTTCTTGTTCAAAGCATTCCGCAGGCTTGGGGTCAAGAGCGCGGATTTCGGTAACCATTTGAGTTAAATCTTCTTCATCGACACCGCAAATTTTGATCAATGCAGATTTATCCTGCCTTGCTAGCAAGTCGAGATTTTCGAGGAGCGTTGCCATAGCCGGGTCGAAGCGGTTTTGATCTTTTAGTTGTAGTGCAAGGCATTCTCGAAGGTCGCGTGCAAACACTCCAGGTGGGTCAAATTTTTGTAAGATTAGCAAAATTTTTTCGACACGCTCTTTGGGACATCCGAGAAACTCGGCAATTTCTGTCAGAGGATTGCTGATCCAACCCGATTGATCTAGAGACTCTATTAGATGTCTGCCGATGAGCCGATCTCCGGCGTCAACAATGTCTACTTGCAATTGTTCTGTTAGGTGGTCCCGTAATGTCTTCGTTCCGCTAAGTGTTGCCTCTAAATCACTGATTGGTGCAGTAAAATCGGGCCGTCCACCTGCACCGCTATTAAATCTGTCGAGGCCAATATTTTGATCCAGCCCACTTGTATCAGTTGACGATTCCGGGCCATCGTTTGGGCCATCGCCTTCCCAAATAGCACTATGATCTATATCCAGAGGGCTCTCGCCTTCGCTGGACGCGGCTTCGCCAGTGACGTGTTCCAAGCTATCAGGAGTGCCGGCACCTTCGTGCATTTCTAATGTTGTAGAATTCTGACTAGAAGTCTCAGGTTTTTCGGGTGCCCGATCTTCACTACCTTTATTATCACCCGACGATTCGTCGCGCTCCAGCATCGGATTTTGTTGGAGCTCGTTTTCGACGAATTCACGCAACTCGGCACTTGAGAACTGCAATAGCTTAATTGCTTGTTGCAATTGCGGTGTCATCACAAGGCTTTGCGATTGCCGCAGATCAAGACGCTGCGATAGGGCCATGGCTAAAGGCGGCTGCCGTTAAAGGCTGAACCGTTCCCCAAGATAAACGCGGCGAACTTCGGTGTTCGCTACGATTTCGTCTGGGCGGCCTTCCATCAACAACCGACCATCGTGAAGAATATACGCACGGTCGACCACATCCAGCGTCTCACGCACATTGTGATCAGTGATCAGGACCCCAATGCCCCGATCCTTTAGGTGAATGACCAGCTCTCGAATATCACGAACCGCTATTGGGTCAATACCCGCAAGTGGTTCGTCGAGAAGTATAAAATTTGGTTGAGAAGCCAATGCACGTGCTATTTCCACACGGCGGCGCTCGCCACCTGAAAGCGCTAAAGATGGGGTTCGGCGCAGGTGGGTAATAGAAAACTCCGCTAGCAATGCTTCCAACATTGCTTCACGGTGGTCGCGGCTTTTTTCAACAACCTCTAAAACGCCACGAATATTTTGTTCTACATTGAGGCCACGAAAAATCGAAGGTTCCTGCGGCAGGTAGCCGATCCCGAGTCGGGCGCGACGATACATAGGTAGCGTGGTGATATCTTGTCCATCAAGCAGTACGGTTCCGTAATCTGCGGCGATTAACCCGGTGGTAATATAAAAGCAGGTTGTCTTGCCGGCGCCGTTGGGCCCCAATAAACCAACGACCTCACCGCGCTGGAGGTACATACTTACGTCTCGGAGGATTGGGCGTTTTTTGAATTGTTTGCCGACGTTACGCACCGCCAGGCCAGAATTTTGCGCTACTAGCCGTGGTCCTGCAGATCGCAGATTTTTGGATGGAATTTGTGGTGGTTGATTTTGGGTCACTTTGTTAGCACGTTTGTAATTTAAGGAAGATTTATATCCATTATTATCGCGTCCTACCCGGGGTTATCAAACCTTTTACGCGTTTACCGACCAATCGATAAATGCCGGTTTTTAGATTTACACGAGCCACATCGCCATTTAGCTGGTTTTTATTGCTAGTAATTTTTACATTACCGCTGAGTGTTGCGACACTTTTATCCGGGTAATATTCTCCTTTGTCGCCACGAATGATCGCGTTAGGCACGGAAACATGCACGTTGCCGAAAGCATCGACGCGGCTGACCCTCTGTGCGCCTTTCTTTCTCGTCCCCTCGACTTGCGGCTCGGATATGTAGGCGGTGAGAATGTCTGCATGTAAACGTTGTTTTCCTTGTGATACCACAGCATTACCTCGCGCGACAGCGATTTGATTTTTATCCCAATATTCCAAGCTATCTTTTGCGGTGAGCGTACCTTGAGGGGATACGAGTTTAAGGCGTTTACCGCGCAGAACGAATACTGATTGCTTCACATGGTAAACAGCTACATCTCCCGTCACAGTGGTTTTGGCCTTCCGGTCTTTTTCTCCCTTGTCATTGGAGATGATTTTCACGCGGCCTTTTGCGTCGAGACGAACCATTTCCTGGCCGGAACCATCTTTCGTATCGCGATAATGGGCGATAAGTTCGTCGGCGCGAAGGTTTACGGTGCCACGGCTTGCGCGGGCATTACCGCGCGCAATATATTTACCTTCTTTGGGTATCCACTCGAGGCCTTCATCTGCTTCGATCACAAGCGGCGAACCGTTCGAACCGTCGGTCAAAGGGATATTGACGGATTGTGCAATGGCGACGCTGTTCAAAAACCAAAAGAAAATGCTCAAAAATCCAGCCGTAAGGCTATTAGTCATCCTTTTTTCATCCGGTTTGGAAATAAAGTAAGTTTTGCGCGACCTTTAAATATGATCCGTTTGGTTTTATAGAAGAGCACAAATACCTCCGCCTTCAAATTACCCAGTGGGCCTTGTCCCGCGACAGGGTCAACACCATGCGCATCTCCTGCGGTCAAGTCGATAACAGCATTTGCAGTGCGGAATTCGTAACCAGTATCGTGAAAGACATTTACGCTGCCCGAAAGCTCTAAAATTTGCTTCTTGTGGTTATAAAATCCGTCTTCTGCGGTTATGGCAGCCCAGGAGCCATTTTTCATCATGATATCTACTTTAGGTCCTGATAGCGAGAATTCCATATCCTTGGCATTTTTCTGATGTGCTTTGGTTGCGGTAATAGTGAATGGCTTTTCTTCCAACATACCTGCGTATCGACCGTTTAACATGGTAAGGTTTTTAGCTGCCTTTTTGTCTATTTTTGCGGGCCCGAAGGTAAAACGCCGTTGTTGATCTTCGAATTGAGGCCATACTAAAACAAGGAGTATTAGGCCTGTTGCTACGGTTGGCAGTAGAACACGCATGGTGCCTACGAACCTGCCATAAAGAGGAGACATTTTGACGTTCTGGCGCGCTGAAATGGCCAGGTCGCGTTGGGCACTCCGCGATGATGAGTGTGCTATACTTGGTGTACCCATGGGATCTTTCATGGCTTAGACCACGCCGGCACGCAAGCAGTCGTGAACATGCAGCACGCCGACTGGTGCGCCTGTGGCTTCATTTACCACAAACAAATTTGTAATCGATTTTTCATTCATAACGGCCAAAGCCTCTGCTGCCAGGGCTTGTGGACGGATCGTGCGCGGTGCTGTGGTCATGATGTCTTGAGCAGTGAATGCGCGAAGGTCGTCTTCGATGTGTCGCCGAAGATCACCGTCTGTGACAATCCCGATTAACTGGCCGCTATCAACAATACCGACGCAGCCGAAACTTTTGGCTGTCATTTCCAATATTGTTTCGCTCATCGCCGCTGTCGGGGAAATCGTGGGAACGGCATCGCCGGAATGCATCAGATCGGAAACCCGTAAAAGGCTATTACCTAATTTACCGCCTGGATGCAGGACGCGAAAATCATTTGTCGAGAAGCCCTTTCGTTCTAATAAGGCAACAGCGATGGCATCCCCAATTGCTAGGCTCGCGGCTGTAGATGTGGTGGGAGCTAACCCCATCGGGCATCCTTCTGGCACATTTGGGAGCTGCAAGACCGTGTCAGCCATTTCGCCAAGAGTACTGTCAAGGCGGCTAGTGATTGCAATAAGCGGAATGGAGAATCGTCTTGAAAATTCAAGGAGGTCTCGAAGCTCTGAGGTTTCGCCAGATTTAGAAAGCGCTACAACCGCGTCTTCACTTGTGATCATGCCCAAATCACCATGGCTTGCTTCGGCGGGATGAACATATTGAGCTGGGCTACCGGTGGATGCCAAAGTGGCTGCAATTTTACAAGCAATATGACCGCTCTTGCCCATTCCGGTTACTATGATTCTTCCTTCTACTTTGTGCAGTAAATCTACAGCATTACTAAAGGGGCCAGAAAGACTGTCAGCTATCTCTAAAATGGCCTCTGCTTCCAAACGTAAAACACGCGTTGCGGAGGCTAAGGCATGCTCTGCTTGTCCGGCTTTTTTAGTCTTTGGCGCGCTAGATCGCTGCTGTTTTTGTTTTTCCGTTGCCTTCATTTTACTATTACCGATCAGGCTGTTGGCTTTTGGGGTGTATGGAATTTTTCTAATGATGCGTAAAAATTTCGTCATTTTCAAAACCGGCAATGTCCATCGCAGCGCGGTACGGTAAGAAATCAAAAGCTGCTTGTGCCAATTCAAGCCTGCCCTCGCGAATAAGCATTTCTTTTAGCTTCTCCCATAATTCATGCAAATGAAGCACATCGCTTGCGGCATATTCCAATTGCGCTTGGCTTAAATCAGGGGCTCCCCAGTCCGATGATTGTTGCTGTTTAGATATATCGATATCGAGAAGATCGTGGCATAAATCCTTTAGACCGTGTTGGTCTGTAAACGTGCGAACAAGCCTAGAGGCAATTTTCGTGCAGCAAATTGGCCGGCAATCACAATTTAGATAGAATTGTAGAACGCCTAAATCGAAGCGGGCAAAATGAAAAAGTTTAATTATTTTTTTATTAGATAATTGCTTGACCAAATTCGGGGCACCTTCATGGTCCTTCGGGATTTGTACCACATGCGCATTTCCATCACCGGAGGAGAGTTGCACGACGCAAAGCCGGTCACGCGACTGTTTCAGTCCCATGGTTTCCGTGTCGACTGCCACAATATTGCCGAGATCGATATCTTTCGGTAAGTCACCGCGATGAAAGTAAAGGCTCAAAGAACTATCTTCCTAAATCGTTAACCGTTGAGGTTGGAGCATAATACCGCTCACAGGGCCCAAAACGCTACTCTAAAGCCATACTCGTCGCCCCCCGAAAATATAGAGGGAAAAACGCTTTAGAATTATGGTGCCCAGGAGAAGACTCGAACTTCCACGAGGTTTCCCCCACAGGTACCTGAAACCTGCGCGTCTACCAATTCCGCCACCTGGGCTAAAGAGCCGAGAGTGTTGGCTGGGCAGAGGGAGATTGTCAACAGCATTTCCGCTGGTTTTGCGTAGCTGGGCTTTGTATATCTGACAATGTGAATGATGGTATTATGCAGCTCTAACTCGAGGATCAACATGGCAGAAAAGCTGATTACAGTATTTGGCGCATCGGGCTTTATTGGTCGTTACGTTGTGAAAAGATTGGCCACACAAGGGTATTTGGTGCGCGCCGCAGTGCGAGAACCCGCAAGTGCTCTGTTTTTGAAAACTATGGGTGATGTGGGACAGGTTACTCCGCTGCAAGCCAATATTCGTGATGAAGCATCTGTTTCAGCTGCCATTGAAGGCGCTCACGGTGTAGTCAATCTGATAGGAATTTTATTTGAGAGCGGCAAGCAAAAATTCGATGAGGTCCACCGAAAAGGAGCGGAAAACATCGCAAAGGCATCAACAAATGCAGGCGTGCAAAAACTCGTTCATGTGTCTGCTCTAGGCGCGTCGGAAGATTCGCAATCAGCATATGCACGCAGTAAAGCGGCGGGCGAGAATGCTGTACGAGCGGCTTTTGGGTCGGCGGTTGTGTTTCGTCCGAGCGTAGTTTTTGGACCGCAGGATGATTTTTTTAACCGCTTTGCGGAAATGGTCTGCGTCGCTCCCGCACTCCCGATTTTTGGTTGCCCTCTGCCCTCCATAAGGAATGGCACCCTTGATTGCTATGGGGATGGGGGAACCAAATTCCAACCTATTTATGCCGGCGATTTAGCAGATGCAATAGTACAGGTGATCGACAGCAACAACGTTTTGGATAGAACCTACGAGCTTGGTGGGCCACAAGTGTATAGTTTTAAAGAAATTTTAGACCTGATTCTGTTGGAAACCGGTCGACGCCGTTTATTGGTCCCGCTCCCGTTCTGGATAGCCTCCATCGTTGCGTTCTTTACTGAGTTATTACCTGTACCACCCTTAACTCGTGACCAGGTTATCTTGTTGCGGTCTGACAATGTTGTGAATGAAGGTTCTTTTAGCCTTGCTGATTTGGGCATAGACGCTACGTCTGTGGAATCAATTGTGCCCAGCTATTTGGATCAATATTGTAAGGGCGGCCGCTTTAGCCGCTTTAGCAATGCTTGATCAGCGATACACCCAATAAAGTAAAAACGCGCCTAAGAATAGCCGATAAATTACAAATGGCGTGAAGTTCGCACGGGCAAGCCATCGGAGCATAAGTGTGATGGCTATTAACCCTGAGATAAATGACAAGCTTACCGCAATCACGGATTCTTTTTGCAGTATTAAGTTCCCTTTTTGATAGAGATCCAGTCCAGCAAATACTGCTATGCCTGCTATGGTCGGGATAGATAGTAACATGGAAAACCGTGCAGCATCTGAACGTTCCATGCTGAGTAAACGACCCGCAGTCATGGTAACGCCGGCCCTACTAGCGCCTGGGATGAAGGCGAGTAGCTGAACTAGGCCAATAAAAAATGAATGTAAAATGGATAAGTGTTCAATTCGATGAAGAGTTAATGTCACTTTGTCCACCAGCCAAAGTAAAATGCCAAAGCCGAAGGTTGCCCAAGCAACAACTTCGATGCTACGAAAATATGTTTCCACCTGATCTCGCGCTGTAAAGCCCACAGCCGCAACTGGTATGGTTGCGATCACTAAGTTGAGGGCTAGCTTGGTATCTTGGTTTGGTTCCCCGAGGAATCCCTTACCAACCCCGATAAGGATTTTCCACAAGTCACGCCAAAAATAGACTAAAACCGCTCCTAGCGTGCCGAAATGGAGTGCGATGTCGATGGTGAGGCCTTGGTCCGGCCAACCTATAACTTTCGAGGCCACGACCAGATGTCCTGATGAACTAATGGGTAAAAATTCAGTGATTCCCTGGATTAAAGCAAGAATTATGAGCTGATAGAGCTCCATGACATACGCCCATTTTCGTGTGAAAAATAAATAGATAACATACTAAGAGAATTACATTGTTACGCTATTATCATTTCACAAACTAAATTTTCCGTTCGGCCTCTTCAAATTGTATAGGTATTTAATGCGCACGCTTTACCATCTTTGGCTCTCTCCCGCCTGTCGGAAAATTCGTATAGCCCTTACAGAAAAAAAACTTCAATTCGACATGAAGCTCGAGAAAACTTGGGAACGTCGAGAGGAGTTTCTTGCATTGAATCCGGCCGGATCAGTACCGGTTTTAGTTGAAACCGACGGTGTAGCAGTTTGTGACGTTTACGCTATCACAGAATATCTCGATGAAAAATATCCTGAACCTATGTTGCTTGGCGTGGACCCAATAGAACGGTCAGAAACGCGACGACTTATTTGGTGGTTTAACGAAAAGTTTCAAAAAGAAGTAACCGCCAAATTAGTGGATGAGAAAATTTTGAAGCGGTTTTTGAATATGGGTGAGCCAAGCTCTCAGTCTATCAGAGCAGGTTCCGCCAATATTCATTACCATCTGGATTATATTGGCTGGCTTATGGAAGAGCGGCAGTGGCTAGCAGGCAATTCTCTAACCTACGCGGATATTGGAGCCGCTGCCCATCTGTCTTGCATCGATTATTTGGGCGATGTGCCCTGGGATGATCATAAGCCTGCAAAAGACTGGTATGCCAGATTGAAATCGAGGCCAAGTTTTCGCGATATTTTGGGCGACCATATTCCTGGTTACCCACCGCCAAGGCATTATGCCGATCCCGATTTTTAGCCTTCGAAGCGCGGTTGAAGCGTTCTTGCAGCGCTGAGGTCTAATTAACCGATTGCTGAGTATTTACATCGAGTATTTCGAGATTTCGTTTTGCTGTATCTGCAGCTGGAGAACCCTCATGAAGTTCGATTAATTTAAGCCAGTCCTGCCGTGCGCCGTCTTTATCGCCTGCTAGTCGCATTAAAATACCGCTTTCTAGAAGCGCCTCTGCATGGGTTGGGTCGATGGAGATGGCGCTTATAATATCTTGCCTTGCGGCAGCCATGTTGCCGGCAGAGCGGTGCGCACTAGCACGGAGTGCTAACGCTTCCGCAAAACTGGGCTGTAATTTTAATGACTCATTTAAATCTTTGATAGCATCTACATACCGTCCTTTTTCCGCATGTATTGTTGCCCGGTCAACAAAAAGCTGTGCATTTCTGGGGTCGAATTCAATGGCGGCGGACTGCACTTTAAAAGCGCGCATCGGATTATTAGCATCCAGCCAGGCTTGACTAGCTTGGGCAAAGATTTCAGCTCGCACGGTATTCGGGGTAGATTTTGGCATTTTTTGTGCCATCGTCTCTAACTGGATTGCTGCTTCCTTAAATCTTTTTAAATAAATAAGCGCCACAGCGGCACAATGCGTCGCGGCATCGGCGCCACCATGGTCCTGCCAATTAAGCGCTCTTTCAAAACCTTTATGCGGCTCAATACGTGCTAATTGCATGCATTTTCGGTAATTTTCATGTTCGGCTAAATGATTTTCCTTTGGCGGTATTACTTGCGCGTTGATTGGGAAAGATAGAAAAATAATAGTCGCAGGCACACATAAAACTAGGCGACAGGTAAAGCAGGTTCGTTTCATTATATTATTCCTGTCATTCGATCTTTAAGGTCCACCATCTCTTTCGTTTTTGTAAGAGAGGAAATTTAGAATTTACATGAGCAATGATCAAAAGCATCTTTTTTGTTTTGGGCTCGGCTATTCTGCCGAACGGTTGGCTCGTGATCTTATTGATAGCGACAACGGCTGGACTGTTGCTGGCACTTCTCGAAGTGAAGAAAAGACGGAGTGTCTCAATAAGATCGGCGTGAAGACTTTATTTTTTAATGGCGAACAGCCTATTTCCCGCGTTGAGAAATGGCTCGAGAGTGCTACCCATTTGGTCATTTCAGCACCACCAGGCCCGCAAGGGGATCCAGTTCTTCGGTATCATAAAGATGATATTGCTCAGTTAAGCAACCTTGAGTGGGTAGGTTATTTGTCTACGACCGGTGTTTATGGTGACAGAAAAGGTGAGTGGGTGGATGAGACCGCGGAGTTAACGCCTACAAGCCCGCGCGGCGTACGTAGGGTCGCCGCAGAGTGCGCTTGGATGGATCTTTGGTGTGCCCATCAAGTGCCGGTTCATCTGTTTCGACTTGCAGGAATTTATGGGCCAGGTCGTAATGCTCTGGAGACCGTGCGGTCCGGTCGTGCTCGGCGGATTGATAAACCTGGCCAGGTATTTAGTCGTATCCATGTGGATGATATTGCCCAAATTCTCAAAGCATCGATAGAAAATCCTAATCCTGGTGCCTCCTATAATGTTTGTGACGATGAGGCTGCGGCGCCAAGAACGGTCATTGAATATGCCTGTAGGCTATTGCGGGTAGAGCCACCACCGCTTCTTTCTTTCGATGAAGCGGACCTTTCCGAGATGGCACGAAGTTTTTATGCGGACAATAAGCGCGTCTCCAACGAACGTATTAAGAAAGACCTGATGGTAGAGCTAAAATGGCCGACTTATAGGGAAGGTTTGCAAGGCCTCCTTTGAAGGACCCGGCGCTTATTCTGATTGGTCGAAGAGTGACCTCTAAGAAAGAGCGTCAACTAATTTAAGCAGTCGTTTAATATCATTGGGTCTCGACATGCGGTGATCGGCATCCTTGACGAAGGTTATTTTAACGTCGTTGGAAATTAGCGCGTCCGAAATATCGAGGGAAAGCCACCAAGGTACTGCATCGTCTTGCATGCCATGTAGGATTCGGACTGGTCCGTCAAAATGAATAGGGTCGCTTAACAAATTATGGTTAATACCCTCTTCAAGAAGTTTCTGCGTGATTGGATACCCGGCGGGTTCGTACTGGGATGGGCGCATCCAAACGCCTTTTTCTCCAAGCTGGTGTTTCGCGTCGTCGGGAAGATTGGCGAGTGTACGCTGGGTCATGTCAACCGCCGGCGCTACGGTAATGATGGCGGCAATTCTGTTTGGCCGCGCGCGCGCTAAAAGGAAGGCAATCCAGCCGCCCATAGATGAACCGACAACAATTTGTGGGCCCGTAGCTACCGAATCGAGTATGGTCAAAGCATCTTTGAGCCAATCGCCAACGGTGGAGTCGGCGAAAACACCACCCGATTGACCATGCCCACGATAATCAAACCGCGTGTATTGTTGGCCACGGTCGCGGCAAAAAGCACCGAGCGAAACAGCCTTGCCACCGGTCATATCCGAGCGAAATCCGGTGCAAAATATTACGCCCGGGGAATATCCCGGGTTATGATGAAAGGCTAATCTTACTCCGTCTTCGCAAGCAATACTTGCTGGCGTATCGGCCATATGAGATATCCTCTTAAGTGATCGGTATTATACAAAGCTTTTTGGGGCAGTTAGGGAATTCGAAATCCAACATGGTAAGGTCGGACAAAACTATGGCAAAGCGCAATGGGCCGGTCGTTTTGCAAGTATTACCTTCTCTTCAAACTGGTGGTGCAGAGCGCGGTTGTGTTGATATCGCAGTAGCGGTTATGGAGGCCGGCGGTACAGCTTTTGTTGCGTCGAGTGGTGGGGACATGGTGCGCGACCTGGATAGAGCTGGTGCGCGTCATTTTAAAATGCCTGTTCATTCCAAGAACCCTTTAAGAATGTGGTTAAATTCAAGGAGATTAATCAAAATTATTCGTGAGTTCGATGTGCAAATCGTTCATGCGCGTAGCAGAGCGCCCGCCTGGAGTTGCCGTGCCGCTTGTTTGAAAACTGGAGCGCATTTCATTACGACCTTTCATGGAACCTATAATATCAATTCGGGCTTAAAGCGCCGTTATAATGCGATCATGACTAAAGGCGCGCGGGTAATTGCTATTTCCCGTTTCATTGCTGATCATATAAAAGCGGAATATAAAATTGATCCAGCGCGTCTGCGCATCATTCATCGCGGCATTGATATAGAACAGCTTGAACCCGCAGCAGTGCCCGCCGCGCGGATAGTCAGCCTTGCAGAACAGTGGCGGTTGCCCGATGACATTCCCGTAATCTTGATGCCGGGGCGTTTAACTCGTTGGAAGGGCCAGTCGGTTCTGATTGAGGCACTCGCAGCGCTTAGGGAACTAAAGGTGCGTTGTTTATTTGTCGGCGATGACCAGGGCCGAACCGGGTATCGGCAAGAATTAATGGGTTTGGTTAAAAGTCGCGGGCTGGAGAGTATAGTCCATTTTGTTGGTCATTGTAACGATATGGCGGCGGCGTACATGTTGGCGGATGTGGTTATTTCTGCGTCAACTGATCCCGAAGGTTTTGGTAGGGTGATGGCTGAGGGGCAAGCATTGGGTAAGCCTGTCATAGCCGCAGATCATGGCGCAAGTAACGAACTGATTATTCATGGGGAAACAGGCTGGTTAGTGCCTCCTGGCGATCCATTGGCGCTGGCAGCTGCTTTAAGAGTGGCCCTTGCCTTGAACACTAACCAACGCGAAGAACTTGCGGAAAAAGCTATCTCACATGTAAGAGAAAAATTTACTCGTGCTCAAATGTGCAAAAGTACTTTAGATGTTTATGAAGAAATTCTCTCCGAATCGGTATCCACAGCGACGGCCCTGGAAGAGAGCCCGGCCTCGGCTACGTGAGGAATATCTGCGTGAGCAACACTGCTGAAGAGAGAATCCTGGTCGTTAAGCTTGGTGCCTTGGGTGATTTTGTGCAGGCCTTCGCCCCATTTCAGGCCATTCGAGAACACCATCCCTCATCACACATTACACTTTTGACGATGCCGGCATTTTCTGCGCTTGGCAATGCCACCGGGTGGTTCGACGCTGTGTGGATTGACAGCCGGCCCGAGTGGTGGCGGTTTGGCACGCGTCATAAGTTACGAAAATTCTTCAACCAAGGCGGCTTCAAAAGGGTTTACGATCTTCAAACTTCTAAGCGTAGTAGTTCCTTTTACCGCAGTTTTAAGAGGCCCCGGCCCGAGTGGTCTGGAATAGCCAATGGGTGTTCGCACCCGCACTCTAATCCGGATCGCAATTTCATGCACACTATTGAACGTCAGGCTGAACAGTTAACGATGGCTGGCGTTCGACCCGTTCTCGCACCGGACCTGAGTTGGTTTGATGCCGACACGACGCGTTTCAGATTGGAAGATGAATATTTTTTGATCGTGCCAGGAGGTGCGGCCCATCGACCCGAAAAGCGCTGGCCCGTCAAACGCTATATCCAATTAGCTAATGACCTTGTTGCATGGGGGCGTATTCCGGTGTTGTTAGGCGGTGAGGAAGAAAGGGATGTTCTGGACGCAATTGCGCGTGAGTGCAGGCAAGCCCGGAATCTAGGCAGAAGAACTAATATTTTTGATATTGCCGGTTTAGCGCGTCTTGCAATTGGTGCAATTGGAAATGATACGGGGCCGATGCATATCATTTCGGCCGTGGGATGCCCTTCCGTAGTACTTTATTCGCACGCCTCAAATCCAGATTTATGCGGCCAGCGGGGACCGTCGGTTAAGATATTACGCCGTGCCGCGTTGGAGGGGTTGGCGGTGGCGGAAGTTGAAGCGGCATTGCAATGCCGTTGACGTGCGAGGGCAAAACAGCGAAAAGGCATGCGCTAAAGATCATGGCATTTACAAATTTTGTTAAGAACAGGGTTAGGCATGGGTAACGGCGTAGCAATAACGCTGCCGGATGGCAGTAAAAAGCAATTTGATGGGCCGATCTCTGGAATGGAGGTAGCTGAATCTATTGGTGCGGGACTGGCGAAAGCGGCGCTCGCGGTCATTGTGGATGGCGAGCAATGGGATTTGCTTCGGACCATCAAAACCGATACCAGTATCGCTATTATTACTCGTGACTCCGAAGAAGGGTTGGAGTTGCTCCGCCATGACTGCGCTCATGTTTTGGCGGAGGCGGTAAAGGAACTATATCCCGACGTGCAGGTCACAATCGGTCCTTCTATAGAAGGTGGTTTTTATTACGATTTTGCGCGCGATACTCCGTTTACGCTAGAGGATCTTGAACAAATCGAGAAGCGGATGGCTCAAATTGTTGATCGGGACGAGGATATCGTCCGCGAAGTTTGGGAGCGTGATGCGGCTGTAGACTTTTTCAAAGATGCTGGTGAGCATTACAAAGCCGAAATCATAGGAGACCTTCCAGCGAACGAAGAAATAACGATTTATCGACAAGGCGATTGGTTGGATTTATGTCGTGGCCCTCACTTGCCGTCAACTGGGAGACTTGGCAAGGCATTCAAGTTGACAAAGGTGGCAGGCGCCTATTGGCGCGGCGACTCCCGAAATGAACAGCTGCAACGAATTTATGGTACCTGCTGGAGAAACGATAAAGAACTCAAAGCCTACTTGCATATGCTCGAAGAAGCGGAGAAGCGCGATCATCGACGTCTCGGACGCGAGATGGACTTGTTTCACTTTCAGGAAGAAGCACTGGGTGCTGTTTTTTGGCATCCAAAGGGCTGGACGCTGTTCCAGGCCCTCATTGACTATATGCGCCAGTGTCAGTCAAAGGCTGGCTATGTTGAGATCAATACCCCCGATATTATGGACCGAAGCCTATGGGAGAGATCTGGCCATTGGGAGAAGTTCGGAGAAAACATGTTCACAACAGAGGCGAAAGAGGACCGCGTTTTCGCTTTGAAGCCAATGAATTGCCCTGGTAGTGTTCAAGTTTTTAACCAAGGTATCAAAAGCTATCGCGATCTGCCTCAGCGCATTGCGGAGTTTGGCAAAGTGCATCGTTTTGAACCGTCGGGTGCCTTGCACGGTTTGATGAGGGTTCGAGCTTTCACTCAGGACGATGCCCATATTTTTTGCACGGAAGAACAAATCACTGATGAATGCCGAATCGTCTGTCAGCTAATCCTCAGCATTTATCGTGATTTCGGCTTTGAGGACGTACGAATCAAGTTTTCTGATCGTCCGGAAAAGCGGATCGGATCCGACGTGATATGGGATAAATCAGAAGCAGCACTTAAAGCCGCCGTCGAAGCTACGGGTCTTTCATATACGACTAATCCTGGCGAAGGCGCCTTCTATGGCCCAAAATTGGAATTTGTACTTCGTGACGCTATCGGCCGTGACTGGCAATGCGGCACGTTGCAAGT
>MDTE01027523.1_pt1 | contig 117130 bp, 111 predicted proteins | sample 811231 | NCBI WGS metagenome assembly MDTE01 (sample SAMN05326651, study PRJNA326480) | marine metagenome | isolation source: seawater | place: Indian Ocean: Red Sea | collected 2010 | reverse complement strand
GGAACGTACTTGAGTTCCAGATTCTTGCAAAAGGTTACAATGAAAACAGTTAGGACCTTAGTAGGCGTCATGCTCATAGCGATCGGAATAAGTTTAGGAATAGGACTTATTTAGCTGAGATCTATTGCATGTCCCTTTTTAATTACTACTTAAGGTTTCCTTGCATTGATTCAATTGTCTCTTCAGCTTCATCTACCATTTCCATCAATATAGTTTTTGCTGGACGTCGTTCTGATAACATACCACTTACTTGCCCAGAGGGATTTCCTACAAGATCCCAGCGTCCTATCTTTTTCGCCGCTTGCGTCATAGGTTCCATCAGTATTCCTTGAAGTGGCATTGGCAGCGCTGGCAAACCTGATTCTACCCAAGCATCTTTAACCAGATTATGGAATGATCTTTGTTGTTTTCCAGATGAGAATTTACTTGTAGTAAATTGTTCAGATCTTCCGGATAGGATTTGGTTTTGATGATCTTCAGGAATATTAGTTTCTTCGGATGCTAGGAAAGCGGTGCCTACCCATACTCCTTGCGCCCCGAGAGCGAGCGAAGCTGCAACATGTCTGCCTGATCCAATTCCTCCGGCTGCAAGAACTGGTTTTGGCGATATCGCTCGAACAATTTGAGGAACCAAGACAAATGTTGAAATATTACCAGTGTGGCCTCCAGCTTCAGTTCCCTGAGCAGTTATAATGTCGACATTGGCGGCTACCTGCCGTTCAGCATGTCTTACTGCTCCACACATTCCGATAAATTGCATACCCATTTGGTGGCCTCTTTCGGTAAACCACTCAGGTGGTTCACCAGTTGCTGCTGCGAAAACGGGGACTTTGTTATCGAGAACTACTTCGATTTTTCTTTTTAGAAGATCTGTAGACATTGGTTCCCCTTCGGAAACCTCTGCTTCTTCCAGGCCTTCTTGTTTTATGATCTCTTTCATCACTGCAACATGCCCAGGGTATTCTTTTAATATTTGTTCAAATACCTCTTTGTTACTAGTGGCAGTGACGTCTGCTCTTGTTGCTGGTAATAGAAAATCAACGCCATAAGGTCGACCGTTAGTGAGTTTTTTTAGTTCTTTAATACCCTCATCCATCTCATCTAAGGTTCGGAAACTATCACCTAGTACACCTAGCCCTCCGGCGTTGGAAACAGCAGCTACTAATTTTATTGGAGTTGGGGCTGTTTCTTGAATACCTCCTACAGCCATTCCAGCTAGAAATATCGGATACTCCATCCCTAGCAAATCACATAGTGGCGTTCTCAATTTACTTGCCATTTCAACCAACCTCCTTCGGTTATTAGAAGTGTACTTAATTTACTAAGGGTTTCATTTTCTCGAGCGCTTCATGGGTTTCTGCTACTAATCGGTCCACAATGTCTTTTGCGGGCTTTCTTTCAGTAATCATTCCACCAGCTTGGCCGGCTGTTGCTGTGTCTAGGTCCATTATGCCTATTGACCTGGATGCCAGATAAACAGGCTCCATTAATATCCCTTGTAATGGCATCGGTAGAGGATCGAGCCCCGAAACAGCCCATGCATCCTTGATAGGGCTCTTATAGCTTCTAGATTGTTTGCCTGTCCTATATTTCGACAGTGAAAAATCAGGAGAGCTTCCTTTTATGATCTGTTCTTGGTGTTCTCGTGGGATTTCATTCTCTTCAGCAACTAAGAATGCGGATCCAATCCAAACTGCTTGTGCGCCCATTGCGAAGGATGCAGCAATTTGCCTGCCGTTTCCTATTCCACCAGCGGCTAAAACGGGCAAAGGAGCCGCTGCATCTACAACTTGGGGAACCAATGGGAAAGTAGCAATATTTCCGGTGTGTCCTCCACCTTCGGTTCCTTGAGCCACCATAAAATCAACATCGGCGTCTTTTTGTCGCTGTGCGTGTCGAACAGCTCCGACTACACCGCCTACTTTCATCCCTTGTGCTCTTGCTAGAGGTACAACCCAGGAAGGATCTCCTAAACCAGCTACGAAAACCGGAACCTTATGATCTAATACTACTTCGAATTCCTTTTTTAAAAGGTCTTGAGTCATTGCTTCCTCTTCGGAATCATCTAGGTCTATTTCGGGAAGATCGTATTCTTTAACTAGATCTTTTACAAAGGCAACATGTTTTGGATAGTCTCGCTCTAATCTTCCCCTAATTTCTGCCTTTGTTTCTGTTTTTGCTCCAGTCCCCATTGTGACTGGAAGTAGTAAATCGATTCCAAAAGGTCCTGAAGAGAGTTTTTTAAACTCTCTGATACACCAATCAATTGTGTCAGGTTTTCTGCTGCCACAGCCCATCACACCTAGTCCTCCTGCATTTGTGACAGCGGCGGCGAGTTTTGGTGGACTTGGCATAGCGTCATCCATTCCAAGAGACATACCGGCCATGACTATAGGATGTTCTATTTCGAACATGTCACATAAGGGTGTATGAATGCTAGACATTAGATCACCTCCATCATAATTATCAGTTCATCTTAATCTTCAATAGGCTGGTCATACATCTGTTTAAGGTCTCTCTTTAGCACTTTCCCTAGTGGGTTACGGGGAAGTGGCTCAGACGAGAAAACTATGGATTCTGGCCGTTTGAAACTTGCTAAGTTCTTCCGGGAGAATTCTATTAAGTCTGTTTCTGTAGTTTCTTGACCTTGTTTCAATACAATTATAGCTCTAACTCTTTCTCCCCACGTTTCATCGGGTATTCCTATAATGGCTGCTTCATCAACCGATGCGTGAGACATTAGCAATTGTTCGACTTCTTCTGGGGAAATCATCTCTCCAGCTCGTTTTATGAAATCTTTTGCTCGTCCGGATAAGAATATATATCCTTCATCATCCTTATATCCTAAGTCGCCTGTAAAAAGCCATCCATTTTTTATTGTTTCTGACGTTGCATCCTCTTGTTGCCAGTAACCTTTCATCAATTGCGGCCCACTTGCGATTATTTCTCCTTGGTCTCCGGTTGGCACGTCTGCTCCATCTTCATCAACTATTCTAATCTCCACTCCAGGAAGAGGTTTCCCTATAGAACTCAAGCGCTCGAATTTCTTTTCTCTTTCTTCGTCTGACAAGCCTTTTACATTATGGTCTTCTGGCATTAATGCCGTAATAGTCGCTGAAGCCTCAGTCTGACCAAAAGCATTTATGAATTGCGTGTCTTCTAATTCAACTATTGCACGCTTTATTACTTCCTTGGGCATTGCGGCAGCCCCATAAGTTAGGACTTCTAGGCTGCTAAGGTCATAATTAGGCCGGTTAGGGTGTTCCAGTAACATTTTCAGCATAGTTGGAACCATCATCGCCCTAGAAACCTTTTCATTTTGAACTAGTTCCATCCACGATTCAGCTTCAAATTGTCTTTGAATTACCAACGTTCTCATACCGAATATAGCTGAAATGACTGCTTGCATACCAGCTACATGGTATAGGGGCACAGTAAGAATATTTTTTTCTACTTGTTCAGGGTCAACAGGCGTTACGTTGCTTAACGAATAACTACTGACTCCACCAAATGTTAGCATTACGCCCTTTGGCAAACCTGTTGTGCCGGCAGTGAACATTAGTATCGTTGTGTCATCGTCATCAACTTCTGCATCCACATAGTCGCTGGATTGGCCATTTAATGCTTCTTCGTAGTCTTCCCAACCATCGCCGGTTCCTTCGAGAGAAACGAAGTGCTCGACTGTATTTAAAGTGCTTCTTAGATCATCTATTAGGCCGAGATACCGTGACCCAGCTATTACGACTTTGGATTCAGAGCTGTTTACCATGTGCTTTATTTCCTCAGCTCGTCCTCGGAAACTTAAAGGAACAAAAATGGCTCCTACCTTGGCGCAAGCAAAATACGCTTCAACCACTTCATTACAGTTTACCTGCATCAAGCCAACTCGGTCTCCAGCACCAACACCCCAAGAAGTCAATTTATTTGCTAATTGATTAGCTCTTGAGTTTAGCTGGTTGTAGGTGAAACGCTTATCTTCAAATATGATTGCCTCTTTCTCAGGTGAGATTAAATTCGCAATCGACAAAAACTCCGCAGTATTCATTATCTATATACCCCTTCTTTATCCCATTATTATTTGTTGTTACCCACAATTAATATAATTGAGCAGCTATTCTATCATTTTTAAGGTAATTTTTTCGACGGTTATTTGTAAAAAATTGATTTGAAGCTATTTCTGCTGTGACATACCAATTGAAAATATCGATTCTGCCAATCTTTGTTCGATTAACAAACCGTCAGATAAATGGATGTCCACACCCCTTTTTATAGCTTGTTTAGCAAATTTTAGGGCCGTTGGAGGTTTATCAATAAGCTCAAAAATCAAATTTTTTGCAACCTCATTTAGTTGATTGTGTTCCGCCAAACGGTTGATAAGCCCCAGGTCCGAGGCTTGTTCTGCACTAAACCATTTGCTTGTTAGTAGTAATTCAAGAGCTTTTGGTTTTCCAATCAATCTGGGCAATGTTTGACTTCCTGTAGCAAAAGGCAACATTGCTAAGGCCACTTCTGGCAAACGAAATTGTGTTTTAAAATCAGCGACTCTAAAATCACAGCACATTGCAAGTTCTAATCCAGAACCAATGGTGTATCCATGGAGTATAGCGACCGATGGTATAGGAAGTTTTTGCACTAAGTCCCAAACGTCTCTTAGGTATCTTGCTTCTCTTGCAACTACTCTAGACGGTGTTGACCCAAATTCAGTTAAATCTGCTCCTGAACAGAACCCCTTTTCCCCGTTACCCGATATGATGACTGCTTTTAGGCTGTCATCAATATGTATTGCTGTAAAAATAGAATGTAGGTCATCTCTCATTGCTACGTTGAAAGCGTTAATTTGTTCAGGTCTATTTAGATAAACATAAGCTATATTATCTTTAACTTCATAATAGGCCGCTGCATTTTCTGTCATCAAAGTATCTTTCGAGGTATAGGGCTATTCACCCTTATAGTTGGGTTTCCTTCTTTCGATAAAAGAATTAATACCCTCGGCCCGGTCTTGGGTTGTTTGTAAAATCATTGTCAAATCGGTTTCTAAAGAGATTCCTTGGTCAAGAGTCATTTCTGTTCCTTTTAATACAACCTCTTTTGCATATCTTGCCGCTATCCCTCCTCCTTGCAATATTTGCTCTGCTAATTCAACTGCTTTTGGTAGCAAATCATTAGTTTCGGCTACTGAATTCAGTAGCCCCATAGAAAGGGCCTCACTTGATTCAATCTCTTGGCAATTAAGAATTAACTCTAAGGATTGAGCTAAGCCAATAGTTCTTGATAATCGTTGTGTGCCTCCATCCCAAGGTATGATGCCTTGAGAGACTTGATCCATTTTAAATTTGGATCCCGTTGAACCCAATCGAATATCACTGGCAAGTGCTATCTCTAAACCTTGTCCATAGCAATGGCCACCCAATGCAGATATTACCGGGAACCTGAGTGAAGATATTGAATTTGCAACACGATACGTATCTATAACCTGCTGAACCTCTTTAATATTTGTGGTATTTTCCAATTCAGTAAATAGCATCGGATCGGTTCCTCGGCTAAAATCTGTATCTTTATCTGATGCAAGGATCATTACGTCACAAGTGTCTTCTTCACTAAGCTGCAAACAAACTTCCTTGATGCTCGATGCGATATTGGTATTAATAAGATTTTGAGGAGGGTTGTCCAAATAAATAATTGTTAGACGACCCTCTTCTTGAACCTTAATATTTTTATAGTTATTAGTAGTACCCATGCAAGCCAGATTATTGCTGCCAGACTATTTGGTCAAGTCATTCTTATGTAACAAGAATGTAACGTAATGGTAACCGATTGGTCATACTCGATATTTAGGATTATAGTTAAATTAGGTAGGTTTAGAGGATTATAGAACCAAGTTTGGTTGATATATATCCTGAGGAGGTAGATATGGATTCGGGTCACACAGCGTGGATGCTGACAGCGTCGGCATTAGTATTTTTTATGACGCCTGGGTTAGCTTTGTTTTATGGAGGCTTAGTTAGGGCGAAAAATTTAGTTAGCACAATAATGTATAGTTTCACAGCGATAGCTGTTGTAAGTATAGTTTGGGTTCTATGGGGCTATAGCTTAGCTTTTGGAGAAGGTAATAATTGGGTAGGTGATTTCTCCTACCTGGGTCTTAGAGGAATAGATATTGTTCCTTCAGCTGATGCTGATTACCCTCCTCTACTTGATGTAGTTTTCCAAATGATGTTCGCGATTATAACTCCCGCTCTTATAACCGGAGCGTTTGTTGAACGATTTAAATTTACTACATATTTAGTATTTTTAGTTCTATGGGTAACAATTGTCTACGCTCCTATAACTCATTGGGTATGGGGCGGAGGATGGATTTCTGATCTAGGAGCATTGGACTTTGCTGGTGGAACAGTGATTCACATAAATGCGGGTATCGCAGCCGTGGTTGCAGCCCTTTTAGTTGGTAAGAGGCGAAACCCAGGAGCTCAATCGAATAATGTTCCCTTTGTGGTTTTAGGAGCCGCGATACTTTGGTTTGGTTGGTTTGGTTTCAACGCCGGTTCAGCATTGGCTGCGGATTATTTCGCTGTGAATGCTTTTCTTGTAACTAATGTGGCCGCTGCAACAGCTGCCATTACTTGGGGCTTAGTTTCTCAAATCAAAAATGGGAAGATGGGCGCCGTTGGTTTGGCGACCGGAGCGGTTGCGGGCCTTGTCGCGATTACACCTGCAGCTGGTGCTGTCGGTGTTATGGGCGCGATTGCCATAGGTTTTGGAGCAGGACTGATTTGCTTTTTTGCAGTTGAATTGATAAATGCAAGAGGATTAGATGACGCTCTTGATGTTTTTGCTGTTCATGGTGTAGGTGGAATCTGGGGCGCTTTGGCCACAGGTATTTTCACCGTCAGCGCCTTGACCGATGTTCCAGGTGTCGTTGAAGGTAGTTTTGACCAGTTGATTATCCAAGCTCAGAGTGTTTTGGGTACCTTAGTATACTCTGGGATCGCGAGCTATGTAATTCTTCTTGTACTTGATAAAATACCAGGCCTGGGTCTTCGTGTTTCAGAATCAGAAGAAGATCAAGGACTTGATCTTTCTCTACATGGAGAACGCGCTATGGTGGAAGATGGCGCCGACTAAGCGTGCATTCGACAAATAAGAATTCAGGGTTAAATAGATTGGAGGATATATGCTAAGTATCGAAGCGATTATCAAGCCGGAAAGAGTGAACCAGGTTTCTGCTGCTTTGCTAGAGGCAGGTTGCAAGGGATTTTACTATCTCAATGTAACTGGGCAAGGAGGTCAAGGGGGAGTTGAAGTCCTAGTAGGCCGGGGAGGTACGACCGCGGGACGTTCGGCGGTTCCCAAGACACTTATTAGAACTGTGATCGACGATTCAATGGAAACAACTGTGGTGCAGGCTATTCTAGATGCTGCCCGTAGCCCTGGTGAAGGTGAAATTGGAGATGGCAAAATTTTTGTCACTGAGATCAAAGAAGCTATACGCGTTCGCACTGGTGAAACAGGGGCTGATGCCATATAGATTTTGTTAAAGGGCTGTATTTGAGAATTGAATCACTTTTGACGTGATGTCGTCTCACAGATATAGTTTCTAGTAGTTTAAGGTTAGTTCGGGTGTTTTTGTGCAAGGAGGCGATATGTCTAATCCAGTAGAACCTTTTCAGAGAGTTGATGTTACCGCTGCCAAAGAACTCATAGACGGTGGTACTATTCATTTGATCGATGTTAGGGAACAAAATGAGTGGGACGAAGGGTATATTGATGGAGCAGTGCTAATATCAGTAAATGATATTGTAAGCATGAGCCGTGTGGATGAGATACCGAAAGAGGGCCCTATCCTATTTTATTGTGCTGGAGGTGTTCGCTCTGCGCTCGCTGCTGAACTAGCGGCTTCCGTGGGAATAGAAGGTCCTTTGTATAATATGGAAGGCGGAATCGAAGAGTGGAGGAAAGCTGACTTTCCGGTAAGCTTAGATTAATAAAATTATTAATATTAAAACTTATTGATCCTTAATTTACCTCATCAGGTTTTGTTACATGGCGGATATTGAAGACATATTTTCGGAAGTTGTAGAAGCATTGTCTTCTCCTGGATTTTTTGACAGCGAATTTCCATATACCGAAATTATTGATACGCATGTATCTAAGGTTTTCTTAACGGGCATCCATGTGTTCAAACTTAAAAAACCTGTTGATTATGGTTTCCTAAATTTTAGCTCTCTTGCTCAAAGACGTGACGCATGTGTTAGGGAAGTTGAACTGAATCGTAGGACTACAGAAGGAATATACATTGGAGTCGTTTCGGTCATTTTTTCTGAAGGAACCTATAAGTTATCAAATATTGATGATCCGAGCGCTGTGGAATATCTCGTCCATATGAAAAGATTACCCCAAGAGTCAATGTTGGACGAACGTCTAAAGAACGGAACTTTTACCGATAGTATGGCAGATGATCTGGGTGCAAAAATAGCAGATTTTCATCTGAGCGCAAAAACTGGACAGCATATTAGCAATGTTGCCGGTTATGAAGGAATGAAAACAAACGTAGAAGAAAATTTTTCCCAGCTTATTCCATACATTGGTAATACTCTGAGTAGAGGAGTATATGATGAAATATCAGAATACGCTCGTGCCTTTATGGAAAAGAGGAAAAGGTTATTTACTCAGAGGGCAACTGATCAATTCACCCGGGATGTCCATGGTGATCTTCGAACAGAACAAATTTCGATTACTGATGATGGCGTTATTTCTATTTTAGATTGTATTGAATTCAACGATAGAATGAGATGGATTGACACTGCTGCTGATTTAGCTTTTATCCTTATGGACTTAGAGCACAAAGATAACAAGTATTTAGCTGATATTTTACTCGGATCATATTTTCAGAAAGCATTGGACTCTAACATAGCTGAGCTTCTGAATTTTTATAAATGTTACCGAGCAGTTGTAAGAGGGAAAATCGAAAGTTTTCGCGTAGATGATCAGTCTATGACTAAAAGCGAAATTGAAGAAATAAGCGTTCGTGCTAGAAGTTATTTTGAACTAGCGCGCCAATATGCCCACGATCGAGTAGAGCAAGAGATTATTTTAATAGGGGGGCTCATGGGAACCGGTAAAACGACTCTCGCTGATCTTGTATCCAAAGATATGGGTTATGTTCGGATATCAACAGATGAAGTTAGAAAGAATCAACTTGGGCTATCGCCTGAAACTCGTAAATATGATAACTATGGTGAAGGAATATATGATACCGCAACCAATAAAGCGACTTATGAAACGCTTTATTCAATCGCCTCTGATAACTTGAAGAAAGGCCACTCGATAGTGGTCGATGCTTCCTTTTCTGATAAGGGTGAACGACAACGCTTTTACTCTCTTGGCGAAGCACTGAATTTACCAACGAAATTTGTTTTATGTGTGGCTCCCGACCAAGTTATAAAAAGACGGCTACTTGATAGAGAGAAGTTGGGTGTAGGAGCATCTGATGGAAGATTCGACATATATGAACAGCAGAAAAAGAACTATGATGACTTTGATGGATCGACAGAACGGTATATTGAGATTGACACGAATCACGAAAAAAGTCACACTTTCTACAAATTATTCTCAATGTTGGACGACCACAGTTTTTGATTGTCGAGCGATACAATTAATATTGATTATTAGTATTTTTCACAAAGTACAGTAAGGAGCATAGATGCAGTTAGGACCCACTGAGTATGATATTTCGGACATTGATTTGGCTGATAAAGGGGTAAATAGAATCGAATGGGCTGGGCGTGATATGCCTGTTCTCAATCTAATCAATGAGCGTTTTAAAAAAGAAAAACCGCTCGAAGGACAAAAAATAGCGGCATGTCTACATGTTACGTCTGAAACTGCTAACCTTGCTATCGCTTTACATAATGGTGGTGCAGAAGTGTCTTTGTGTGCATCAAATCCGATATCCACTCAAGATGATGTAGCGGCAGCGTTGGTCAAAAAATATAATATTCCAGTCTTTGCGAAAAATGGTGAAGATACAGATACTTATTACCAACATTTAAATAGAGCGTTGGATATCAATCCTACGATTACGATGGACGACGGTGCTGACTTGGTTGCATTAGTTCACAGTGAACGGCCAGATCTAGTCGCAAATATACTAGGAGGCAGCGAAGAAACCACAACTGGTATTATCAGGTTAAAGAGCTTGTCAAAGGAAGGTAAATTACAATATCCAGTAATTGCCGTCAATGACGCAGATACCAAGCACCTTTTTGATAATCGTTATGGAACAGGTCAGAGTGTTTTAGATGGTATCACTCGCGCTACCAATATCTTATGGGCTGGTAAAACCGTTGTTGTCGTTGGGTATGGTTGGTGCGGGCGTGGTGTTGCAATGAGATCCAAAGGAATGGGAGCTCGAGTAATAGTAACTGAATTTGATCCAGTACGAGCTTTGGAAGCATATATGGACGGGCATACAGTTATGAGTTTGGTAGATGCCGCACCTGTTGCCGATGTTTTGATAACCGTAACAGGTGATATTAACGCTATTGGTAAGGACCACTTACCCAAGGTGAAAGATGGTGCTATTCTAGCGAATGCTGGCCATTTTAACGTTGAGATTGATATACCGGCGATAAAACAAGACAGTGTTTCTGTTCGAGCTATTAGAGACTATGTTGAAGAGTACACGATGAAAGATGGGAGAAAACTGTTTCTATTAGCAGAAGGAAGGTTAATTAATCTTGCTGCTGCAGAGGGTCATCCCTCTGCTGTGATGGACTTATCTTTTGCGGACCAAGCTTTAGCCGCAGAATTCTTATCGAAGACTCCTCCAACCGATCCAATTGTGTTTGATTTGCCTCAATCTTTAGATCAGGAAGTTGCTCGGTTAAAATTGGAGTCTGAAGGGATTTTTATAGATAGCCCAACAGAGGAACAAAAGCGGTATTTGAGCAGCTGGGATATTGGGACCTAAATATAAACAATTGAGGGTATTAAATTGAGTTCAGGTGAAGAGAAACAAATTCCCATACGTGATTTTGTATCGGCAGAAGAAGAAGCACTTTACGGGGGATGTTACGCTTGTGGGCCAAGAAATTCAGAGGGTCTAAGACTAGAATTTTATATGTCAGGTGATAATAAGGAAAAAGTAGAAGCTATTTTTACTCCTCGCGATAACCTACAGGGGTGGCCTGAAGCATTACATGGAGGTATAGTTGCTACTTTGCTAGACGAAGCCGCGGCTTATGTCGCTTATGTTCAGAATGTCCATGCGGTTACGGCCAGGCTCAATGTTAAATTAAAGCAGCCAGTTAGCTTGTCAGAGCCAGTCAAAGTGATTGGTAGCTTACAGAGTAGAAAACGAAAAATTATGGACGTAGAAACACAACTAGTATCTTTGGAAGGTGACGAATTAGCAATAGCTTCAGTTACTCTAATGATATTACCTGAACATCAAAAGGTTCAATATGGCATCGCCAATAATAACTAAATTATGGATATTTTAAATATGGAGCAGCAGCTATGACCAGTATTCAAAATGGTACTAGGTCTCACTTGGAGACAGCAGAATCGGTGACCGAGGGTCACCCGGATAAACTTTGTGATCAAATTTCCGACGCTATTTTAGACGCTATTCTTGATCAAGATCCTCTTGGTAGAGTGGCTTGCGAAACGGTAACAACAACAGGCCTTATAGTGGTATTAGGTGAAATAACTACAAATTGCTATGTGGATATACCTGAAATAGTTCGGAATACTGTTAGGGATGTGGGTTACGTTGATAATGAATATGGTTTTGACTATAAGACATGTGGTGTAATGGTCGCTATCACCGAGCAATCGCCAGATATTGCTGCTGGTGTAGATACCGCTATAGAGGTTAGAGAGTCTACTGATAGTGGTGTCATAGATACGATTGGAGCAGGGGATCAAGGCATTATGGTAGGTTATGCCTGTAATGAGACCACTGATTTAATGCCATTACCAATATCTTTAGCCCACCAGTTAACAAGAAATCTAGCTGAGCTACGAAAAAGCAAGGAGCTGCCATATTTAAGACCTGATGGAAAATCTCAGGTAGTAGTTGAATATGAAGGCGGAAATCCGAAAAGAGTGGATAGCATAACGATCGCTGCTCAGCATGACCCTGATGTCCCACGGGAAAAAATTGAAACAGATTTGCGTAAACTATTGGTACCAAAGGTAATTCCTACTGAATTACTGGATAGCGATACTCGATATTACATAAATGTATCAGGTAGGTTTGTAGTTGGCGGACCCATGGGTGATGCTGGCTTGACTGGAAGAAAAATAATAGTTGACTCTTATGGCCCGGGATATAACCATGGGGGAGGAGCTTTTTCCGGTAAAGACCCTACGAAAGTGGATAGGTCAGGGGCATATGCCGCGCGATATGTCGCAAAAAATATCGTATCTGCAGGCCTTGCCGATAAGTGCGAAGTGAAGATCGCTTATGTTATTGGAATGAGTACTCCAGTATCCGTTGATATAGAGACTTATGGTACGGAGACTGTTTCTACTGATCAGATCAAAAGACTTGTTAAAGAAAATTTTGATCTTCGCCCTGGGGCAATTATTAGGGATTTAGATTTGCAGCGGCCTATATATAAACCATTGGCTGCATATGGTCATTTTGGTAGAACTGATTTAAGCGTTCCATGGGAGAAAATCGATAAAGCTGATATTTTGCGCGACCAAGCGGTCAATGACTTATAAATTGCATAGCACACGAGTTTTTTTAGAGGACTGTATATGGGACATTTAACAGCTGTTGTTCTTGCAGGGGGGAGAGGTACGCGGTTAAGACCTTTGACCGATAAGTTAGCGAAACCGATGTTACCAGTTTTGAACAGGCCTTTCCTAGAATATACTCTGTTAGCATTAGCCCACGCAGGTGTCGAACGAACTTTTCTTGCTTTGGGGTACCAACCTGACCCCATAATTGAACATTTTGGTATCGGTGAAAATGTTGGTATGCATCTTGAATATTATATAGAAGATGAACCATTAGGGACATCTGGCGCTGTCCGATCTTTGTTGCCTGAATTAGACGAAACCTTTTTGGTATTAAATGGTGACGTTACAACTCAAATGGATTACAAAACCATGATTGATCGGCATGTTGAAAATCGAGAATATGGCACTATAGCCGTACACCAAGTGGAAGACCCTTCTGCTTATGGATTGGTTGTGACGGATGGCGAAGGTTTTGTGACCCAATTTATTGAGAAACCCAAAGGGCCAAATTTCAAATCAGATTTAATCAATTCTGGAGTTTATGTACTAGAACCGGAAATCCTGAGATTTGTCCCAGAAGGATTTTCGATGTTTGAAACTGATTTATTCCCCAAAGTGCTGGTTTCTGGAGTACAGCTAAACACTCATAAATGGTCCGGTTATTTTAACGATATGGGTACTACAGAAAATTATCTAACCTTGCATAAAGATTTACTGAATGGACAGGCGCCCTACGTAGCTTCAGCTTCGCCACTTAAGGGACTTAATACTCAAGTTGATCCTAGTGCAAAATTAGAAGGATCGATAATATTAGGAGATGAGGCAAGGATAGAAGCAAATGTTAAGTTAGTTGGCCCTCTATCCCTAGGTGCAGGATGTATTGTGAGGCAAAACTCTGTTTTAGAGAGTTCAGTTTTGTGGGATAACGTTGATGTGGGTCCAGGGTCAACTGTGAAAAACAGTGTCATTGGAGCTGATGTTTCTCTAGATGCTAATTCTTCGATCTCGGACGAAATATTGGTTAGTAACTCCTAATTCCATAAGTATGAAAATTTAGTGATTTGGTAACCAAATATTTGATGGAGTACTATTAATTATATCGAGTAATTTTGCGTGAGTTCTTGGCCCTGCAGCTATCAATCCGCCTATCAAAGTATTTTTATTATTAAAGGTTATTTTGTTGCCTTTCAAATCTGATACTACCCCTCCTGAGTTTTCTACAAGACAGGCCCCAGCAGCAATATCCCATTCATTTTTTGGTTCTAAGCTAACAGTTGCGTCTGCTATACCCGCTGCAACTAATCCTAATCTATATGCTATCGAGCCAACTGTGCTTATCTTAAATTCTGAATTTTGGTATCTATCCCAAGTACCCCAGCGGATTTCCCCACGTGATGTTAAAACAACAACATCTGAAAGGTTCTTTTTATCGGTTACAGATACTGGGTCTCCGTTGAGTTCTACAGAGCCATTTTCATTCAAGTTAAACAATTGATTTGCCCAAGGATTTAGCATGCCACCTTCTATAATATTCCCGTTTTGGGAGATGGCAACGGATATGGCCCATTCGGGTACACCTTTGATAAATTGGTGTGTGCCATCGATTGGATCAATAATCCATACATTTTCTCTCGATAGTCTGGACAAATCATCGGTTGATTCTTCGGATAACCATCCTTCTTCTTCGTCAAACAGTTCATCGTATAGTAACTCATTGAGTTTATGATCCATTTCCGTAACCGGCCCATCGCCTTTGTGTTTGACGTACATTGAACTATTTTCAAGATCAGACACTAATGATCCTGCTTTTTGTAGGGCTATTTGAATCCGTTTATTGTAATTTTGGTTGCTCATCACCCATAACCTATATGATATTTTATTGAATTACTCTGTTCATAAATTATTTCAATTGCCTTAGACATTAGAAATGAATGGAGATTTAACGTACGAGGTGGTTCTTTTTATTATTTAGATAGTCTACTAGGACATATTCGCCTAGTTTGTCCGGTTGTGTAAAAAATGCTCTACCTCGATTTAATTTAGTCATCTGTCTAACAAAATTGACCAAGTAATAAGCCATCTCCAACATAAACACATTAATTACTATTCCTTCTCCAGTACATTTTTTTACTTCGCGCAAAGTCATATCTAATGTTCGTGGGCTTGGGGGGTAAGAGAAGTAAGGAGCTCCTCCTTCAAAATGCGCCGTTGGCTCACCATCAGTTACCATTAATACTTGCCGGGTTCCGGTTCTATGTTTGTTGAGTAATTTCCTTGATAACATTAGAGCGTGTTGCATGTTGGTACCAGGCGAGTATCCTCCCCAGGTTGCTTTTACTAACTCTTGGCCCTTTAGCTCCCAAGCATAATCAGCAAATCCCACCACATATAGATTGTCTCGAGGAAATTGCATTTTAATCAAAGTATGTAATGCAAGAGCCATTTTTTTTGCGGCTTCAAAGCTGCCACTTATTGCCATCGATCTACTTTGGTCTAAAAGAATTACTGTACTGGCTTGTGTCAATTGTTCTTCTTGGTAAACCTCAAAATCATCGGGCTGTATCGATACAGGAACTCCAGAACCATTTCTTAGAATAGCGTTCTTCACGGTTCGTACCATATGGACGTTAAACTGATCTCCGAATTCGTAATTCTTCGTATTTTCTTCTGAGTGTTCCCCCATAAGACCTATTTTATGTGTTTCGTGAGAGCCGATGCTGGCATTTCTAAGTTTTGAAAAAATATCACGTAAAGCTTTTTCCCCAATTTTTCTTATCCCTTTTGGTGTAAGTTCTAGTTTTTCACCGTTTTGCTTTATATAACCCGATTCCTCTAGTTCTTTTTGTAGATCTTTAAGCTGTTCAAAGTCTTTTCTTGTAGCTTCACCCAAAAGCTCAGAAAGCCTTTCTTCATTAACAGCGTCCAAATCTCCATTTCTTTGAGCTGCTTCCAACTGAACTTGGCTTTCCTCAATCCGTTGGAGTTCTTCCATAATTTTCATTGCCTCTTCGAGAGAGAGAGATTCTTCACCAGAAAACGGATAATTCTGATTTCCCATTAATTCGGGTTTTAGTTCATTCATAAGTTGGGAAAAATCAGAAAGTTCTTGAGATAATTCTGGGTCTCCCATTGCTGCATCAAGGGCTTCTTGCAATTCTTTTGCCATTTCAGGCGAAAGATTGTTCATTAGAGATTGCATTTCTGACATTTGGTTAGCCATATTCTCAAGTAGTTCATCTAAATTTTCTGGTGGGTCATCTCCAAATCTACCCCCCCATTTTTCCATGAATTCCTCAAATTTATGGGCTTCTCCGGTTCGCTTCATGTCACGCAGCATATCGTTCAAATCGCTTAACATGTCTTTAGTATTTTCTATATCTTGCTGCGACGTATTTTTTAGTTGGTCCATCATATTATTAGTGAATGATTTCATCGCTTGTTCTTTTAAAGACTCGAGAAGTTCGTTAAATTTCTCTCTTGCATCATCGTCCATAAAATCGTAGTCAGTTAATTCCTTTATGGTTCCACTTGGGTCTTCGGGTAAACCGTTTAGGAAATCTAATTTTTTGTTTGCAATAGTCTCTAGTGCGGATGCTGATGATGGGTCTACGTTTTCTGGGCTTTTGTTATAATCCGGTTGATTCTTTGCTGTTGTAGAATTTTCTTGAGCATTACCAATATTTTCTGAATGTGCTTTGGATATTTGATTATCTAGGTCTTTCAAAAATTCCGTGAGTTCTTTTTCAGCGGATTCTATTGGATCGCTATTATTGTCTTGTGGGTCATTAGTTGAGTTTGGTAATTGAGTTTCGTCGGATTTTATATTTTGGTCTTTAGGCTCTCCACCCATGTCAGAATCTAATGCAGCTTTTGCTTCCTCAAGCCTTGATTCTAGAGTTGATTCTTCAAGGTCTTTAATTTCTTTAAGTTTTTCTCGTATTCCGTTCATTACAGAATTAAGGTCATATTTATCAAGGACGTCTTTGCGCTTTTCTCGAAGCTTTTCTAGCATGCTTCTGAGGCCTTCAATTTTAGTTCCGTCGGGAGTTTCAAATCCTTTTTGATTCAATCGTCGCAAAGAAGTTTTCACGTCACCGTGCTTACTAAGATCGTCACTCAAAGAATCCATTAAATCATCCACAGAGGGTGGAAAAGGTTCCTGTGAGTCGTCCCAGCGTCCGTAACGGTATATAGCCATTAAACCTTCTTTACTTAATATAGCCGGTCAAATCCGGTGTAATCAGTGTGAATATTATTGGCGCTTCCAGTCATGATACGCTGATCAATTGACTCTCGCAACGTTAAATCTTTTCACTTTTTTATTAGTTAAATTTCTAGATTCTAGTTCATTTCAGTGTTATACTTCGTCCATTGTCTCGGTGACTCTAGCGAGGTTGAACCACCCGTTCCCATCCCGAACACGGAAGTGAAACATCTCAGCGCCGACGATACTGGAGGAGCAATCCTCTGTGGAAAATAGGTCGCCGCCGGGGCTTTTTTTATTTCCCGAAAATGCTTAACTGAAGCGGGGAAAACATGGTTACACCAAATGAAACCCCCTACGTATTCTTAGCTGGCGATATCTGCTTACTGATAGATCGTAAGGACCGACGATATCTAATAACCTTGAAGAGTGGAGACCAGTTCCATAGTCATTCTGGTTTTATAGACCACGATGACATAGTTGGTGTTACGGATGGAACAAACATTAAATCATCGGGAGGATCGAATTTTTTAGCATTTAGACCAACCTTGGCTGAATATTCTGTGATGATGGAGAGAGGGCCAACCCCTATATATCCTAAAGATATCGGTGCGATCTTAACATATGGTGATATTTATCCGGGTTGTAAGGTTGTTGAAGCAGGAACGGGTTCGGGTTCATTGACCATGGCTTTGTTACAGGCGGTTGGTCGTAAAGGTCATGTTTTCTCTTACGAGATCAGGGAGGATTTTTTAGAGATTGCTCAAAGTAATATACTTAGATTTGCTCGCCTTGAATCCGAACAATTAACGCTTGAGAACAGAGATATATACGAGGGAATTGATGAACAAGATGTTGACAGAATTGTATTGGATTTAGCAGAGCCGTGGAAGGTGATTCCCCATGCAGAAATCTCTTTAAGACCGGGAGGGATTCTAATAATTTACGTTCCTACTACCCTACAACTTCATAGGGTTTGGGAGAATTTAGCAGCTTGTGCTGGGTTTGGTTTGATAGAACAAATTGAATTAATTGAAAGACCATGGGATGCTGCGAAAAATAGTTTGCGTCCCAGCCATAGAATGGTTGGGCATACAGGGTTTATTACAACTGCAAGGCGAATTTCACAGGGATAACGTTTTCTTTAAGTAAATTTTTGAATTGCTTTCGATAACCTTGATATACCTTCAGGTATATTTTCTGTGGAAACTTCGCTAAATGCCAGGCGAATTCCTTGTGAAGGTGTATTTGATTCGACATTAAATCTAAAACCAGGTGCGAATGCAATTCCAGAATTTCTAGCTTCTTCCAATAGGAGTTTTACATCGATGTTGTCGTTAGCGGTAAGCCAGAAGAAGAACCCTCCTTCTGGAGTGTTCCATGATACGACTCCATGTAACATTTCATTTAAAACTCGGTCAAATGTGTCCCTTTTATTTCTGTAGACATTTTTCATTTTGTTTATGTGTGGGTCAAGAAATCCATCCTCAATAAACTGAGCTACTATGTTTGATGTCGTCACACTTGATCCCATATCAGTTCGCGACCAAGTAGATGAATGAACAATTGGGGGTGCCCCCGTTAGCCAGCCTAGTCGTAATCCAGGTCCTATGATTTTTGAGAAAGTGCTCATTTGGACAACTGAATCTGGACCAAGTGAAAAAAGGCTAGGTAGACTAGGCCCATCTAAAACTAATTCAGAATATGCAGTATCTTCCACTATAAATGTACCGTATTCCTTTGCTAACCCTACGATTTTTTTTCTGGTGTTAAGATCCATTCTAATCCCTGTGGGGTTTTGAAAATCAGGCGTAAGGTAAATAAATTTCGCTGTTACCCCTTCCTCTTTAAGGTCTTCCAACCTGTTTTCTAAACTGGAGGTATCGAAACCATCTTTCTCTATATTTATTGGAAAAATTTGCGCACCATGTGATCTCATGGTCCATAGGGAGCCTGTAAAAGTAGGGTTTTCTGATAAGACTACATCCCCCTCGTCTATAAAGGCTGCACATATTATGTCTAATGCTTGCGATGAGCCATTGGTAAGCACAACGTTTTCAGGAGATAATTGGACCTCTTGAATATCAGTAATGCGTTCTGCGATTAGCGAACGCAATCTTATGTCACCAGCGCTTCCAGCGTATTGTAACGATTCCACCCCTCGATTTGAAAAAGTCTTTTTTGCAGCAACACTTAATTCCTCTAGAGGCAATGTCGCTGGATCTGGGATACCTCCGGTAAAGGATATCAACCCTTCTGGAGGAGGCGTGACGGTACTCCAAGGGTGCTCTAGGTTTCCGCGCCGAGAAACTAAGTGAGCGAAATCATTATTTTTGTCCATGATATCCCTTTCCTAAGCTATCAATCTGGGATGTTTCTTATCACTCAGTGGTTGCATATCATTTTCCTTGAATAGTTGGTATTATCCTCTCTATGGTCCTATGGGCGCAACCTTTGGAGGGTCCTATAAGTGTCAATAGTCAAATTTGATAATTTAACGAAGTATTACGGCCCCGTTCTTGCGGTGGATAATGTTTCGCTAGAAATAGCGCCGGGCGAAATTTTTGGTTATTTAGGACCTAATGGCTCTGGAAAAACTACAACTATCAGATGCATGATGGATTTTATTAGACCGTCCTCTGGAGTTATTACCGTTGAAGGGAAAAACTCCATGACGCAGTCTCAATTTACCCGATCTCAAATTGGTTATGTTCCTAGCGACCCGGTTTTTTATGATCGGTCAACAGGTGACCAGGTACTGAATTTTGTCGATAGTATTTATAATGTCGACTCAAGTAGTTTCAGGATGGAATTATCTGAGAGACTCGATTGCGATTTATCCAGGAAAATTTCCACTCTTTCTAGAGGCAACCGTCAAAAAATCGCGCTAATAAGAGCATTGATGCTCAAACCATCTGTCCTTGTGTTAGATGAGCCTACCTCTGGATTAGATCCGTTGATGCAACTGGAATTTAATGCAATCATCAAGGAGCTGAGAGAGAATGGAACCACTGTTTTTCTATCGTCTCATGTGCTTTCTGAGGTTGAAGAATTATGCGATCGGGTCGGTATTCTTAATGTTGGTCGATTAGTGGCTCTTGAAACAATGACTGATATCAAAAATAGAGCTATGCGCCAGATAGAGATCGAATTCGAGGTAGCTCCTTCAGAAAAAGAATTTAGCGATATAGATGGCCTAGAAAATATTGCACTTACTGATCGGATTTTGACTGCTAATATACTGGGCGATTTTAATGGAATTATTAAAGCCGTCTCAAAATATTCAGTTCTCAATATCGTTACTACAGAACCAAATTTGGATGACATTTTCCTTGAATATTACCAAGATGTGGGGAATTAGATGCTCATTAAATTAATCAAATACGATTTTATCAGAGAATCACGCAATTTATTATTCTGGTCATTAGGGATTGTTTCTATAACTCTCTTACTGTGTTTGTTCTATCCAACTATAAAGGACCAGGGTGCGCTAATGGATGAATATATGGCTGCATTCCCCGAGGAGATGATCGCTTTTTTGGGTGACCTAGGTGGTGGTTTGTCTAGCGCGAGCGGTTATTTATCCCTTGAACTATTCGGAATTATGGCTCCAGCAATATTTGTTGTATATGGCTGCAGACTCGCAGTTGGGTCTATAGCTGGAGAAGAATATAGTCGGACAATAGAATTGATGTTATCTCTACCAATAAAAAGAGAGGTATTTGTTTTCGCAAGATTTATTGGTATAGCTATGAATTTGCTTTTACTAACTTTAGGTTTTGTTGTTACGCTCATTATCTCTGCGGCATTGTTTGATATGGATATATCTCCGTTTATCTTATTTCAAAACGGTTTGAACGTTTGGATGCTTGCCTTGTCTCTGAGTGCTTTAACGTTTTTTGTTGGTAGTGCCTGGGGAACAAGAGGCGTCGCGTATGCCGTTGGTTTCGGAGCATTTTTTGTAGGTTATTTGATTAGTTCATTAGCTGGATTCGTTGAGTGGTTGGGACAAGTCAAATACCTATCTTTTTTCTATTATTACAACGGGTACTATACGGCCGCTGATTTGAATTCGCTAATTGATGGGATTCTTTTGACCCCTTGGCTCGTAATGGGTTCTAGTATCGTCTTTTTTCTTGTTTTAGCTATTTTGATGTTACCTAGGAGAGATATCCATTGATTAATATTTGGATAACAAAAGGACAATATGGCTACATCAAAGACTAAAAAAGTGTTCCATGGTTGGTGGATGGTTGGTTCCGGCTTTCTGTTGATGATGTACACAACTGGTGTTGGCTTTTTCGGGTTTACTGCTTTTGTTAATCCGATATCTGAAGCCGTCGCGGGCGGCAGTAAAGCATTGATAGCTGGTGCTGTTTCAATACAAAGGGCTGAAGCTGGTTTAATGAGCCCATTCATTGGGATTCTTGTAGATAAAGTTAACCCTAAGGTACTTTTAGTTCTTGGATTCTTAATTGGAGGCAGCGGCTTCATTGGCCTCTCTTTCATACAGAATCTTCTTCAATTTTATGTCGCATTTTTTGTGGTTGCGTTGGGCTTAGGAGCTGGGTCATTTTTAGTAGTTAGCACAGCGGTTTCCAATTGGTTTATAAAAAAACGAGGTCGTGCTTTGGGGATGTTATTTTTGGGTCCGTCCTTTGCCGGAATCATCGTTGCTGCAATTGTTTGGGGTGTAGAGGCAATCGGATGGCGAGAAACTCTATTCATAATTGGAGTGGGTATGTGGGTTTTTTGTATACCCGTTTCATTAGTCATGAAGACAAAACCGGAAGATCATGGCCTTCTCCCAGATGGCGAAATAATTTTACCTGGAGCTCCTCCTCAGGACCAGAGCGATATTGGAGAAAATATTCCTGGAACATTCAAACAGGTTTTGTGGTCTCTAGCTTACTGGCAATACGTTTGGATTCTAGGTTTACAACAGTTGGGCTTCTCCGCTCTAGTGATTTTTCAAATTCCTGCTTTAGAAACTTTTGGGCTAACCACTGCAATGGCAGGTCTAGTTGTTTTGACATGGGGTCTTGGCGGAATCCCAGGGAGGATAGGGGCTGGATTTTTGTCTGATGTTGTAGATAAACGCCTAGTACTAGCGGGGGCATTCGGTTTGCAGATTATTGGTAGCATATTTTTTCTAACTACTACTAATTTTTATTGGGCATTAGGGTATAGTTTTTTCCATGGTGCTGGTTGGGGTGGTACCACGCCCGCTAGACTATCTTTGCAGGGAGAATATTGGGGGAGAGGGGTTTTTGGTCGGCTTATGGGTATGCAAATGGGGATTTCAGCAATTGGTGGCATTATTTCTCCGATATTTGTTGGATGGATGTATGACCAAACTGGCGATTATCATCTTCCGTTGATAATTGTTTTATTCCCGATGATCATTTCAGTGTTCCTCATCCTTTCAATGAAAAAACCTAATTTCACTGAGTCAGGCATGTAAATAGACCGAGACTTTCCGAAGGATGAGCGCTCATGGTTGGTAGAAACATTTCAGATGAACAAAGGTATTTTTTCCATGGAGACTTGGATGCCTTTTTTGCTTCTGTTGAGCAACTAGACAATCCCCAACTAAGAGGGAAACCGGTGGTCGTTGGTGGATCACCCGATAAAAGAGGGGTGGTAGCGGCCGCATCTTACGAGGCCAGAAAACTTGGTGCTCGTTCTGCAATGCCTATGCGTTCTGCTATGAAACTGAGCAATAAGATTATACGGGTTGAATCAAGGTTTGAAAGATACAGAGAATTGTCCGCGCAGATAATGGATTGTTTTCGCCTGATCTCTAATGACGTTGAGCCTTTATCCTTAGATGAGGCATACGTTGATGTATCCAATAAAAGTCTTTGGACTCAAAAGACTAAGGCTGCATCTGATCTAAAAAGAAAAGTTCTAGGAGTGACGGGGCTCAATATTACTATAGGTGGTGGCTCGAATAAAAGTGTAGCGAAAATAGCCTCACAGGTAGCTAAACCCAACGGTATTCTTCTTGTGCCCGTTGGAGATGAAATTAAATTTATGGGGCCCTTGACTATTGATTTAATTTCGGGCGTTGGACCTGTGACTCAGTCGATATTGTCAGATAAAGGGATACATACTATTGCTCAACTTGCTTCAGCAAACCGAGATTGGTTATTTTCTAAGTTTGGGAAGAGGGGAATTCAATTACAGAAAATTGCTTTAGGTGTAGATGACAGAAGAATTGAAACAAGTAGGGATCGAAAATCCATTAGTGCGGAGACGACTATGGATAGTGATACCGATGATCCAGAGGAGCTCATGAATATTCTAGGAGGACTCGTTTCAGATGTAGTAGGGAAATTGAATGCAAAGGACTTATTTACGAAAACCATAAAGATCAAATTTCGTTTGGCAGACTTTAGTACCTTCACTAGGCAAATATCATTCGATCAGCCGACAAATGAGGTCTCGATTATTTACGAGCAGGCGAGGAATCTGTTTACTAAACAGATAGAAGAAGCAGGTAGTTTAAGGATGATTGGTTTTGGGGTTTCTAATTTTGTTTCGCAGACTGATTTAGATTCCAGCGAATTTCAAAATCCGATTCAGCTCAAGCTAAACTTAAATGTATAATTTATGAAACTTAATATTCCTGTTTTTTTTTCTTTGTAAAATTGGTATATGATTGTTGGATGGAGGGACGTCACAATGAGTTCCAATTATAATGTTGTGGGCCAACTAGCCCAAAGGTCAGATGGACCCGACAAAGTCACTGGAAGAGGCGTATATGGTCTTGATCGTACTTTACCAGATATGCTGTGGTGTAAATTTCTTAGGAGCCCATTTGCGCATGCAAAGATAGTAAACGTTGATACTTCAGAGGCTGAAGCCTTGGAAGGTGTGCATCTTGTATTAACTGGAAAAGATGTTGAGAACGTAAGGCATGGTAGAGGTACCTATAAAGATGAGCCAGTGTTGTGTTGGGATACTGTTTTATATGTGGGAGATAGGGTTGCAGCGGTTTTAGCTGATGACCCAGATATTGCAGAAAAAGCCTTAAGTTTGATCGACGTTCAATACGAGGAGCTTATTCCTGTACTAAGTGCGAAAGATGCAGCAGAACCTGGAGCAACGATATTACATCCAGAGTTCAATCAATATTTAGGAGTCCAAGATCCGCCAGATGTTGCCACAAATGTCCTAGTGAATTTACAGAGAGATCGAGGGGATGTATCCGCTGGGTTTGCAGAGGCTGATATTGTCCTTGAGCACACGTATACAACACCACACCAGCATCAGGCTTATCTAGAGCCACATTCTTGTTTAGTAGATATTGGGGACGATGGTGAGGTTCAGATATGGATGTCTTGCCAGCTCCCTATGGCAAATCTGGGAGAGCTTGCGAGAATAATGGATATTCCAGAGGAAAAAATACAGATAAACACCTCTTACATAGGCGGATCGTTTGGTGGAAAAACTGACGCTAATGGGGCATACATAGCTTATTTGATGGCAAAAGAGACAGGACGCCCAATAAAATTCGTGATGGATTATTCTGAAGAACTTATGGCCTCAAACCCACGCCATCCGTCAGAAATTACTATAAAAGCCGGTATAAAAAAGGATGGTACTATCACAGCATGGGAAGCTAATGCATACTTGGCCGTCGGAGCTTATGCATCGTATGCTCCGGTCCCTGGGGGTTTACGAGGTGTATTAGAGATGGGTGGGCCATACAAGGTTGATAATGTGAAGCTTAGCGTTATTCAAACTTATGCTAATTTAGTTCCTTGTGGATTTGCTCGAGCGCCTGGGATGCCCCAAGGTCTTTGGGCCGGAGAGTCACATATGGATGCCTGTGCTCGCGCTATCGGTATGGATCCTTATGATTTCCGAATAAAGAACGTTATTCATGATGGTGAAGCTTTGATGAACGATAGTTCTTTTCAAGCGCTCCGAGTTGAGGAAACCATAACAGAAGCGGCTAAAGCCTCAGGCTATTTTGATCCTAAACCCAACAATGTAGGTAGAGGGATCGCAGTTGGCCATCATAGCCAAGGTGGAGGGGCAGCTTCTGCTTCGGTTATCTTTGGTGAGGATGGAGACGTTTCTGTTGAATTTTCCACATTTGATACAGGTGGGGGAACGATTGCCCTAATTGCTCAAGTTGTCGCAGAAGAACTTGGTATAGATATGGATAAAATAGAAGTTTCTCCCTTCCGTAACACCAGCGAAGGACCGTTGACTGGGGTTGGTGGTAGCAGAGGGGCAAGAGTAGTAACGATTGCGGGCTACGAAGCTGCTTCGGATGGAAAATCTCAACTGAGAAGATTGGCTGCAGAATTTTATGGATGGAATGAGGAGAGTATAGATATTTCTTCAGGGCAATTAACCAACACAACTAATGAAGAGAAAATAGAAATATCAGAGATTGTGAAACGGTTTGGGGAACCCGTTATCGGACGCTCTGAAATAAATGAACCTACGAGCCCTTACACTTCATTTGGTACGCATATTGCTGAAGTTCAGGTTGATACAGAGACTGGGCGATTTACCGTTACAAAGTTAACTGCTGTACATGAGACTGGTACGGTTATCAATCCTGTCGCTTTTCAAGGTCAAGTCGAAGGTGGAATAATTTATGGTTTCGGAGAGGCTATAATGACTGAAACAGCTTATGATGAAAGTGGCAGGGTTTCGAATCCTTCCTTTGCGGACATGAAACTCCCAACTGCGCAAGACATTCCTCCCTTAGACACTATCATATTGGAGTCAGATGTAGGTGATGGTCCGTATAAAGTACGAGGGATAGGAGAGCATACTAATATTATGATTGCGCCTGCTATTGCTAATGCGATTGAAGATGCTGTGGGAGCTAGGGTACGCACTTTGCCGATAACAGCAGAGAAAGTATACGAAGAATTTCCCAACGAAAGGTGAAGTAAATGAGAGCTATTGATATTCACGTTCATCCACCTACTAACCCCGCTACGATTACAGAGCAAACAGCTCAAACAACGAGACAAATGCGTGAATATTTTAGGCGGACGGAACCCGATCTTACTACTCCCGAGGAATATGCAGAGTTCTTTGAAGAACGTGATATCATTGCTGTTCTTCTTCCGACCGACAGTCGTTTAAGAGATTCGAATGAACCTAACCCCAACGATTGGGTTGGCGAAATCTACAAAAGATACCCAAAGCGTTTTATCCCGTTTTGCTCTGTTAACCCAAACAGAGGGCCTCAAGCGATTGATGATCTTAATGCAGCGGTCGGGGAACACGATGCGAAAGGCATCAAATTTTTACCCACAGGCCAAGACTTTTTTGCGAATGATCGTGAATATTACAAACTCTGGGAGCGTGCGCAAGAACTAGGAGTGGTTATTATCACTCATTCGGGGCATAACGGAGTTGGTTCGGGGACACCTGGAGGAGGAGGCCGAAAGCAAAATTACAGTAACCCAATCTGGTGGGATGATGTTGCCGCTGATTTTCCAGAGCTGAAAATTATACTCGCGCATCCTGCGTGGCCTTGGTTTGAAGAACAAGTTTCTATGATGGTTCATAAATCCAATGTTTATATGGATATATCGGGTTGGTCTCCATGGTATTTCCCTGCAGATTTGATTAGAGAAATGCAGACTCGGCTTCAGAATAAAGTCTTGTTCGGTTCGGATTTCCAAGCTTTACATGTAGATAGATGGTTTCGGGATTGGGCGGACTTAGATATTGATGAGGCGGTTGAATCCAAGATATTTGTGGATAATGCCAAAAACGTTCTAACAAATGTTGACTGGACAAATTACGAATAGAAAATGTAATAGCATAAACTTATAACAATCTTGTTCATACGGAATTATTAGTAAAATTTCACCCTATCGATAAATTACTGTTTATGGATGATACTCTAGTCCAAAGCGAATGTTTTATTAAATAGGTGGATTTAGGTTGAATATTGGTAGATAATTACACTTATGAGCGGGTGTAACTCAGGGGTAGAGTGTCTGCTTCCCAAGCAGGAAGCCGTGGGTTCAAATCCCATCACCCGCTCCAATAAAAAGGCATTATTTAATGAGTTTTATATTTAATGCCCGATGGTGCAGCGGTAGCACGAAGGACTTTGAATCCTTAAACCCTGGTTCGAATCCAGGTCGGGCAGCCAATCATATAAAATTTGCAAAAAATTAAGCTAGCTATTATGAACTGACGTTGGTGTACAGCGTGACAATCATGCAATCTTTTTGGTAATGCAATAGTATAAGTAGAATAAGTGGTTACTTTTCGGAGATTTATTGTATATGAATTATAATGAACTGCTAGGAGGCGATTCCAGTGCAGGTAAAAGCGCAATTGCTAAGAAACTTGAATCTGGAGAATTTATAGTAACAGTTGAGGTTCACCCCCCACGTGGGCACCTTGTGAACAAAACATTTAATTCTATAAAAGCATTACTCGAAAAAGTACAAATAGATGCGTTTAATACTACTGATATTCCTTTGGCACAAGCCCGGTTGAGCTCGACTGCTATGAGCTCGTTGATTACCTCTTATTTTTCCGTTGATACGATTATGCATGTTGCAACGCGGTATCGTAACGTTCTTTCACTACAGTCTGATTTACTCGGAGCACATGCTCTAGGTGTGAGTAATGTTTTTGTTTTTATGGGTGATCCTCCAGCAATGGGTGATGCTACGGAAGCGTCCAGCTTATCTGACGTAACTTCTTCTGAATTGATCTCCCTCATATCAGATATGAACAGCGGTATTGGTTTAGGAGGCGTCAATCTGAATCAAGCAACTAATTTCACAGTAGGATGTGCAATTAACTTAGAAGCAGATGATATGGACAAGGAACTTGAAAGTTTAAAACGTAAAGTAGATGCAGGGGCGCAATTTATTTTAAGCCAGACCGTATTTGATGCAGAGCCAGTAGAGAAAGTCGCTGAATTGACCAAGGGGTTTCCAATACCACTAGTACTGGGGATTTTGCCTCTCAGAAGCCATAAACACGCCTCATTTTTGAATAATTCTGTCCCTGGAATGACAGTGCCACAGGGCGTCTTAGATCGATTATATAACGCTGAAGGTGATGTTGGTTTGGAAGGGGTTCGGATAGCACAGGAGATATTAAATAAGTCAATATCGATTATAGGTGGAGCTTATTTGGTTCCAGCATTCAATAGGTATGATTATGTGGCCGAAGTTATTTCTGGATTGGCTAACGTTGATTAATGCACTAGTATGTAATTATTGAATTTATTTCGTAATTACTAAGGGACTTGCGACCTTCTAATTCTTGGAGCTCAATTAATACCGATATCCCACTAACTTGTCCCCCTGCTTTCTCTATTAATTTTGTCGCTGCTGCAAGGGTGCCCCCTGTAGCTAGTAAGTCATCAATTAACAGAACGTTATCATTGCTTGATAAAGAATCAGTATGTATTTCTAAGCTTGACTCTCCATATTCTAACTGGTGGTCAACCTTAAAGGTTTGAAATGGTAATTTGCCAGGTTTTCTTATTATAATTAACGGCACCTCAAGAATTTGGGCTATAGGTGCACCAAACAGGTAACCGCGCGATTCAATAGCAGCTACTGCATCTATTCCTTTAGTTAGGTATGGTTTTAGCATATCGTTAACTGCCTTTAGGTAAAATTCAGAGTTATTTAATAGCGGCGTAATGTCCCGAAAAAGAATACCTTCCACCGGAAAGTCTGGTATTGACCGTATGAAATCTTTGTAATTCATCTGCATCCTTCTTTATTAAATTTATTGATTCTTCGAAGATTCCTCTAATTGCCAATTTGCTTCTTCAATAATTGGCTCAAATAATGGGAGCATATTAGTTGCTTGACTAGCAAATGAGGTTGAAATATCTAGAGCCTCTTGAAAATTTCCTTCTAGCAAGGCTTGATTTGCCAGGAAAAGGTGGGTTGTAGCTCTATAAGGAGCAAGCTCGACCATTTTATCTAGTACTGGCTGTAAATCTTCCAACTGCTGCTCATTGGCTATCACCTGCGGAATAGAATATGCAGCTTGGATCATTCTAGAATTTTCAGGGGAATGCTTTATTACCCAGCGAGTCTCATGGTAGACGAAATTTGCAACCAGATTTTGTTCTTCTAAATTAAAATATCTCCATGTTTTAGCTAGGTGCTCTAAGAAATCCTGTCGTGTTATTCTAGACATTTGAGGGAAAGCTGAGTGACTGAAATTTATTATCATCAATCTTTCCTCTACAGTTACATCATCTGCTGCCCGGCCTATTTTATAAGATTCTCCTGCTTTGTACGGCCTGTATGCTGTTTGAAAAAGGGAAGTTAATAATATGGTAGCCCCTAAAATGACTATAAAAGTGATTCTAAAGGAGTAGTTGATTTTAGATATAACAATCCCGCTAAGATTTTTTGGTTTTTCAAACCATTGTGCTCCTATTAGATTTAAAGGATTGTTTTCTTTGTTGTCTTGTGACGCGATCCAACCACCTAGTATGGCCCATAATAGTAGGCCTGCAGGTGTGGCAAAAAGAAATAGAGATTGAATGAAATAACCAATAAGTGCAGCGAAGACGACAAACCTGAATATTTCGTGACTTCCTTCTGATCGATTGGATAACAATCTCCAAAATAAAGTGAACCAAAGAAAAATAAATACAATGAAACCTAGGATACCCCGTTCTGCCAGTTCATTAATTGGGGCATTATGTGCGTTATCAGCGACTATGAAACCATGTTTGTAGTAGCCGATATCTGAATATTTATCAAAAACACGTCCGAAATTTTCTGGTCCCCATCCCAGGAGCGGTTTTTCTTGTACGCCTTTTATAGCCATTCCGAAGAAAGCGTATCTCATACCAAGCAGACTCTCTAATATATCCTCACTTTGTTCTGATGCTAATGTGGGTGTTTCTGGTTCTGGAGCAGGCGGTTCAGTTTTGAACAACGCGTCTACATATGGCTCAGGGAGCGAGCGAGTACAATCGACGCTTGAATCAGATGTTTCACATAGTAAATCACCTTCTACGCTAGATTGAATCCTGCACGATGGATCTATTGGAAGACCGACGGTGGCGTCAAAGGCGAAAAACACCATTGTTATACCTAATATTCCCACTCCGGTAGTCAGGACCGGTTTTATTTGAGAGCGGTCAATAAATCTAATAAAAATGGGTGTAGCAATAAGGGTTCCCAAGACCAAACCCAATAAACCTCCGCGTGAAGCCGCAAGAAAAAATACCCATAGGAGTATTGTTAAAGTGAATACATAGAATCCAAGTTCGATAAAATTGTAAGACCTAACTGATCGATAGTTTGACGCCTTACGGTTTCTTTTCCTATTTTTCCTTGAATTGTTTGGGGGAGACTCATTAATCGCTGATTCAAATCGGCTCTCTTTCACCTTTTGGATCGATTGAATGAAAAGCCCAGCTGCTATGAATATATTCATAATCATCAATTGAGAAAGGTATGAAGGGTTCCCTAACGTACTATCTAAAGAACAATTTGCATAACGTGAGTGAGAAGGCGACATATTGAATGCTTGACTTAAAGCGAGTAACCCAATCCCTAATGCCACTACTAAATTCCATATAAAGAATGGTTTCCAAGAGTCCAGATTCTTAAATAGAGTTGATAGTACGATGATAAGGGCAAACCAATGGAGCTGATCCCAGAGTCCCCACATACGATTAAAATCAGACCATATACTATGACCGAAACTTACACCAGATATAGCGCTCAAAAATCCGATAGTCATATATGCGATTATTGCTAGAAAAACCCAAGATTTTCTTGGCCTATAATTAGGATCGATGGTTATCAAGATGATCCAAAGAAACAGAATAAATTCGATCGCGCTACGAGCAAAAAGAGCCTTACCAAGAACATGAGGAAACATCGTGTCAAAACTGATAAGTAAAGGCATCCAAATTAATGATAATAGAGCCGCTTTAATACCAAACACCAAATATGCAGTCATGTTCTAATGGTCCCGTACTTAACGAATAAGATTTTTAGCTTTCCTATTGTATTAGAAAAAGTGCATATGGTCTCCAAGTTTTTAAGGTAATGGTTACTCAAAGTGCTAATTAGACATATAATCTACAAATTACCTATAGAATGGCCATGTATAACATGAAAAACAATAATTCTTTCCATATGCAATATTTGAGCTACCGATATGATTTCTAGCTCATGGAGAGAGACTTTATTGTTCTCTGATTTTAGGATTTTATCTTATGCAAGTTTGGTGCATTCATTTGGCAACGGTATGGAGCATGTTGTTTTAGGGTGGTTAGTTTTTGAATTAACAGATTCCCCATTTATGGTTGGACTCGCATCTGCCTTGAGGATGGCTCCGCTTTTTGTGCTGGGTATTTTTTCTGGATTGGTCGCTGATAGCAATGATCGCAGGTCCTATATGAAGGCTTCCACTTTTGGTGGTGGTGTAACAATGATAATATTAGGGATTTTATTGATCACTGGAATAGCTAATGTGTGGGTAGTTATAGGTTTGATTACAGTGTGCGGAGTTACTTTCGCATTTTTGTTAACCCTTAGGCAAGCGTACACTTATGACATAGTGGGGCCTGAAAATGCGTTAACAGGGCTGTCAATTTTACAGATATCTACGCTGATTGGTGGAGTGTTTGGTGCTCTCATCTCAGGGGTTCTGATCGCCGAATTTGGAGCAGGGTTGCAATTCGTGGTTATAGGTCTATTTTATTTTGGATCAGTAGTTTTTTTGTTATATGTTAAAGATCCAGGTGAATCAGCTCCTATTGCTGTTAGCTCAGATTATAATTTTTCTCGTAACATTCATAGGTATTTGGATTTATTACGCGCTTATCCGGTACTTTTTGCACTAATGGTACTAGCATCCATGACAGAAATCTTCGGTTTCAGCCACATGAGCCTGATTCCTGTTTTTACTAAAGATATTCTTGGCTTGGGTGCCGTGGGGTTAGGTGTGATTACAGCAATCAGACAATTAGGAGGAGTGTCTGGGCTGATGTTCTTAGCGGCTTTTGGGAGAATCAATTACAAAGGCTATTTGATGTTTGGGATCATGATATTTTTTGGTTTGAGCCAAGTAACAATGTTTAGTGCTACTAATATATATTTTGCTGCACTAGTAATATTTATTATTAACGCTTGTGCGATGTCAGTCGATGTACTTTTCAAAACATTGATGCAATTAAATGTTCCTAATGAACATAGGGGAGTAGCGATGGGATCATGGGTGTTCAGCATTGGTACAGGGCCTATAGGCCATGTTGGTATTGGCGCAATCGCTGGCCAATTTGGTTCAGCACGGGCGTTTTTGTTCAACGGTGTTATTTTATCGTCGATTGGATTGGTTACAATGATAGCAACTCCGCTTCTTCGTAAACTTAAGTGAAAAAGATGCGAGATTTGGATTGATACTAGTTAAGTGCTCGAGTGAAAAATCTTACTACACGTCGGCTGTATTCAGTTTCAGCTGCCGTAAATGTTTCTCCATGGTCGGCACCTGGGACAAGCCATAACTGTTTAGGCTGATTAGCATTTGCAAATATCGATTCACTATCGTCCTTTGAGATTGTTTCATCGAGTAGTCCGTGAATTATGAAAATAGGAGTATTCGTTATTTTCTTTACCGCTTCTTCAGGAACAATATTCTTCCTACTTATCCCAGTTTTTAGCTCTGTGATCCAAACTGTTATTGGTGCAAAAGGAAAAGCTGGTAGTCCAACAAAGTGTGTAAAACTCTGTGCTACTGCACTATCTAGACTCTTGAAAGATGAGTCCACGACCATGGCCTGGATTTCGCCGGGGTTTTCTGCAGCGAATAATAATGCTGTTGCACCTCCGTTAGATTGGCCAAGAATCCCTATGCTTGCTAATCGATCAGATTTTACAGGATGTCGTTCGGCGTCGAGGCTTCGCAATTTATTAATAGCGGCGGTAACGTCTTGTTTTTCGTAATATCCAAAACTTACAAAATCCCCTTCGCTCTCGCCGTTGTGGCGGAAATCGAAAAGTAGTACCGTAAACCCTGTTTCATAGAGCATATTTGCTTCTTTTAGCATTGCACGCTTATCGCATCGGTATCCATGCAATAACAAAATTGCTTGATTTGAAGTTCCGAAGTTAATCCAACCTTTTAGTAACGTCCCGTCAGCTGCTTGAAATTCCACGTTTTCAGTATTCTTGGCAAGATTAGGGTAATCCGAGAGTTCTTCCATATCTTCACATATATCTGGATGAAGAGCTGTTTCTGATCCGGTCCAAGCTACTCCCAGTAGTAGTAATCCTGTAACAATAATACTTAAGCCTATATATATTTTTGCTGCGACTCTGATTAGATGAGAGATTCTATTGATATATATTAGGGCGAGTAATATGAGCGGCGAGGGGACAAATATCCAGGAGATATTAAGAATGGGTGTATCTGATCCCCCTCGTCCCATCACGAAAGACAAAATCGAAACTAAAATTGTTATGGACAGCATTACTAACTTTGCTAGCGTCAATCGGGTATTTCTATTTATTTGCATATCTGTGCCTGTTTGGTTTAGCAAAGGTCTCTTATTGCTAGAATAAATTTTACATACATAGTTTTATCACTTATTCGGACTTTTCACCAAATAATGATTCACTGCGAGGCTAAAAAATTTGCACATTTAACGCTTTAGCAATGATTGGAGTTACAATAACATGGATGATTAATCGCTTTGATGAGCCATTTATGATGTATGTATGTGATAATTTTTTGGTATTAGTTTATGGAGATAAGAAAGGACATCTAGGATGAATGCTATTAACGAAACATGGGCAGGAATTGTGATGGCAGCTGGTTCGGGGACCAGAATGGGCACTGATACGATTAAGCCTTTGCATCGATTATCTGGACGACCTTTGATTAGATACGCAATAAGTGCCTTAACATCTGCCGGCATCGAGTCGCCAATTATACTGAGAGATAATAAAGAAGTTCTTGTACAAGAACTTTCTAATCTCGATGTAAAGTTTCTTGTACAAAATGTTAAAGACGGCACAGGCGGCGCTTTGGAACCAATTTTAGATGGCTTGCCAGGTAATATTGAGAACATACTTGTAATTAACGCAGATACCCCATTTATCACGGGTCGAAGCATATCGAGTGTTATCGAACAACATCTCAGCACTGCTGCTGTTTTTAGCTTTTTAGTAGCGGAAGTAGATTTTCCTCATGATAGAGGTGTGGTGTTTTTCGATAATTCTGGGAAGCCAATTAGCATAGAAGAAAATTATATTGATGATGACGATTCTGATAAGCAATATTCTGTGAACGTTGGCGTCTACTGCCTCAATGTTCAATGGCTGAAAAATAATATTCAGCGATTGACTGTAAACGATAATGGAGAAAAGTATATAACTGAATTGTTAGATATATCAGCTAATGATAATTCTACGGTTTCATACACTACTGTTATGGATCAAATTGAGAGTTTCGGGATTAATACACTGATTGATCTGGCTCAAGCTGAAAAGATTCAGAGAGGGAAAATTATGAATGAATTAATGCTTTCAGGAGTTGTTATAGAAGACCCGGATAGTACTTATATAGATGATACTGTTGAAGTGGGGGGGAATACGGTGATTCGGCCAAATACATTTCTGAGAGGTAAAACAGTTATTGGGGCCAATTGCGATATTGGACCCAATACAGAAATTATAGATTCTTCTATTCTAGATGAATGCCGTGTATGGAACTCTATCATTGAAGGATCTATTCTAGAGCCAGCGGTAACGGTTGGGCCGTATAGTCATATTAGGCCGGATTCGCATATTTCGTCCGGTGTTAAAGTGGGTAATTTCTCTGAGATTAAGGCAAGTCAAATTAGTGAAAATGTTACTATGTCGCATTTTGGGTACGTTGGAGATGCCACCATAGGGCAAAACGTTAATTTGGGAGCAGGCATGGTTACATGTAATTATGATGGTATACAAAAACATAGGACTGAAATCGGAGAAGGAGCTTTTATAGGCTCTGATACCATGCTTGTTGCTCCCGTAAATATTGGTTCTGGTGCTATAACAGGAGCTGGAGCTGTAGTGATAAACGATGTTGGACCTAATGAGACAGTTGCTGGAGTTCCAGCGATTGTAACGGACGCGACGAATAAAGAAAATTAATTAAACTACATGTTTAGCGAACCAATGATCTTATTTAAAAAAGCTCATTAACTCGGCTGCGAGTTTGTTAGGGTCATGTCGAATTTGTGTTCCTTCAGAGAGTAACGGACGCTCGGCTATGTCTCCAACCAAATGCGATGTTTTTTCCATATTGATGATTACTGGTTCTGAACCTTCTCTTGCATATCTTTTTACCGATTTTTCAGGTAGGGAGTCTGAATTGGTTAGTAAAACGTCAATCTTTCCTGTTTTGCCGATATATTTATTTACCTCCTCAACGTAGTTTGCACTGTCAAAACCGGTAGTTTCACCAGGTTTCGTCATCAAACTTAGAACAAAAACTACTTTGGCTGCAGATTCTAGAATCGCTTCGGGGATTCCTTTCACTAGTAAATTGGGGATTAAGCTTGTATACAGATCCCCGGGACTAAATACGATCATATCTGCTTCTTGGATTGCTTCTATTGACGGTGGATAAGAATACGCAGCGGGCTCCAGATACACATAATCTACTGTTACCCCTGGAGTCCCGCCATAAGTATCTATAATTGATTCTTTTTCGAGAATAGTTCCATCACTCAGTAACGCGTGTAAATCAGTTCTGGTCAAAGTAACGGGCAAAACCTTTCCTTTAATTTGAAGTAGCTGTGAGGCCATTTCTATTGCTCGCTCAGGGCCACCAGAAAACTCTGTTAATGCAGCTAGCATCAAATTTCCCATACTATGACCGCTCAGATCCCCTTCTTCTGAGAAGCGATGCGCGAATATGTCTTTGAGTATCCCAGAATTACTTTGTTCTTCAGCCAAAGCAAGAAGGCATTGTCTAACATCACCATATGGTAATTGTCTTAGTTGATCTCGTAACCTTCCAGAGCTACCTCCGCTATCGCTCATGGCGACAATTGCAGTTAGCTCTGTATTATGGTCTTTTAACCCTTTGAGGACGTTAAAATTACCGTTCCCGCCACCCATAACTACTATTTTTTTGTTCAAGAGAAGGACTCCTCCAATTGAGTTACAACCGATATTTTATTTTATTACTATATTGTGATTAAGGTGCATTCACAATTGCTAACCTTTTTTTAAATCGAACTACTCCAAATAACTTGCGGTGTGATAGTGCTCGTTAAACTTAGAACGGCTTTTTTCAGTGATACTCTTGTATATTAGGATTAACCACTAAACAGTAATTGCAGAACAGATCCCAGGATTATTAAAGAGCCAATTGAAAACACGATAATACTAAAATTTATTATTTCTGCTATATGTAATATTAGTTTGATCGCAAAAAATCCCACAATAGCGGAGACAATTAACGCTAAGATTGCAGATATAGACAATCCGCTTTCAAGGTTGAATAGTCCTAACCCTGCGGCGCCCCAACTTGCGGGTACGCTCATTAAAAAACTCAATCGTAAAGCTTCTTTTTTTTCGAATCCTCTAAAGATAAAAATAGAAACAGTAGTTGCAGATCGGCTAATCCCTGGCAGAATAGCAAACCCTTGTCCAATCCCGGACAAAATAGCATCCTTTGTATTTATAGTATTCGCATTACGGATGCCTAAACTAAGGCGGAAACGGTTTGTTTGCATTATTCCCGTGAACAACATTAATAAACCAATAATGAGCATTGCGATGGAGCTAATTGATTCGGAGATATCCTTGAGAATAAATATTACTGCGGAGACTACTATTATGCTGGTTAAGGTGGATGTTATTAAGAATGCCGTTAGGGGCGAAGGGTGTAGGGGATCTTTGATAAATTCTTTGAAAAGTGAGGACAATTCGTTTCTAAAATAAACTGTTACGGAAATTGCTGTTCCTCCGTGCACCCAAATCGCAAATCCGAGCGCATTTTCAATAGTCTTTTCTTGAAATATCATTAAATAGAGAATAGTAATTATTCCTTCCGAGCTAATCGGAAGCCATTCTGTAATACCTTGGATTATGCCTACGAGAATGGAGGCTAATATTTCGCTCATATTCTACCAAGCCTAGCTTAAAAGTTTGTAATTATCATACCCATTTGTAATTAAACTGTCCTAACTTATTCTATCTAGCTGTATTGTTGCAGGTTCAATTAAGTTAATATAAATAGTAATTGATACGGCAATATATGTAATATTAATATATGGTTTCAGCTACAAAGGTTGCAAATTGTTCGCCCAATTGGAGGGCATATGTGTGGAATTATGGGTTATCTGGGAAGCGAAGAAGCTAGCCCTATATTGCTCCGAGGACTCGCGAATTTAGAATACCGGGGGTATGACAGTTCGGGTCTATCAATTTTGAGTCATACAGGAGAATTTCAGACGATTAAATCCACTGGAAGGTTAGAGGCTTTAACTTCTTTAGTTGAAGAAGAAAATCCGAGGGGGAGCGTAGGTATTGGTCATACAAGGTGGGCGACTCATGGGAGAGTGACCGTAGAAAATTCCCATCCACATTTGGATTGTGATGATTCAATTGCTGTCGTGCAAAACGGGATTATTGAAAATTATCGGGAGATAAAAGAAGAACTACAGAAACATGGACATAGTTTTAAGTCTGATACTGACTCCGAAGTTATATCCCATTTGATTGAAGATGCATTAGCCAGAGGGAAGATACTAGAAAATGCTGTTGAATCTGCTTTAAGCCACGTACAAGGATCTGTGACTCTTCTGGTAACCCAATCTGAAACTGAACCTAAAATAGTAGCTGCAAGGATGGGTAATGCGGGAGGGTTGGTGATAGGAGTTGAGGGTAATCAAACCTTTGTTGCAAGTGATATTCCTGCCCTTCTCCCTTTTTCAAATAACATGATTTTTTTGAATCCAGGAGAAATGGCAATATTGTCCTTAAGTGGCATAGAATTTGTCGATGCTAAAGGCCAAAAAATCGAGAAGCAAATTTCCACCCAAATGATTGACGTATCCGAGCCAGATAAAGGGGGATATGACTGGTTTATGTACAAGGAAATTATGGATCAACCTGATGTACTTTTGAATGTTCTAAGAGGTAGGGTTGAAATGGATAAATTTCTATTAGAGATGCCTGAACTTGCTTCGATCACTGAAAAACTAGATCAGATCGATCGAGTTATATTAATGGGGTGTGGTACTAGTTACCATGCGTCTTTAGTAGGGAAAGGTTTCATCGAGTCAATTACTAAATTGCCAGCTCAAGCTGAGATCGCCTCAGAATTCCGATATGCGAATCAGGTTATAAGAAATACGGATTTGGTTATTGCACTAACACAATCAGGTGAGACTGCGGACACTTTGGAAGCGATGGCAAAAGTAAAAGAAGCTGGGGCTGTTTTGATTGCTGTGACAAATGTACAGGACAGCCAGTCTACAAGAATAGCAGATGCCTCTTTAGATTTACGAGCTGGTTTGGAGGTGGGAGTTGCCTCAACTAAAACATTCACAGCATCATTATTGGTTCTTTATCTTTTGAGTATCTATCTTGGAAAAACTATGTCCAAAGTAGAAGAAACTGATCTTGAGAAGTACATATATGATCTGGAGAAGTTGCCTGAATACGTTGGAAAAGCATTAAATGAATCCAACGCTATTCACAAATTAGCAAAGGATTATATTAATACTGAGCATTTTTTATTTATGGCCAGAGGGCAGCTTTTTCCTATTGCTCTAGAAGGTGCTCTTAAGCTTAAGGAAATAAGCTATATACATGCAGAGGGGCATCCTGCAGGAGAGATGAAGCATGGTCCCATAGCTTTAATTGGCCCTGATGTTACGACTATAGCTTTGGCTCCTGATGTACCTCAAAGGGAAAAAACAGAAACAACAATAGAGGAGATAAAGACTAGAGATGGTGTTGTCCTTGGTGTAATTACGGTTGGCAACGATAAGTTGGATTTGAGCTTGGATAACAGTATGAAACTGCCAGCCGTTCCCAGCGAACTTGTACCTATCGTTGCTGCCATACCTATGCAACTTTTTGCATATTTTATAGCTTTAGAAAAAGGGTTAGATATTGATCACCCTCGTAATTTGGCTAAATCGGTAACTGTGGAGTAGTAACATATTCTTCAACGTTTGGTGGAATAATAAATGGTCGATTTAATAATGAGTATCGTAATTCTATTGATTTCGTTGACCTATCTATTAATTGGATTTGGGATAAATAAAGATAACGCCAATTACCTACTCTCTGGGTACAACACCATGAGCGATGAGGGGAAAGAAAAATTCGATATAGAAAGCTATTTGGAGTTTTTCAAACCATTTTTTAAACGATTGTCCTTATTCCCGCCAGTAACTTATATTTTAATTTCAATATTTTTGGCTGATGGCAATGTTATTTTGGCATGGTCTTTTTTTCAATTAGCACCTTTTATTTTCTTTTTAAGAAAAAGCTTGAAATTTTAATTATATATTGGGTTAAAACTGTCTTAACAACGTGGCATCAGTTTGTTTTTGGGGAAGCTTAAATAATTATTTGGGAAATCAGAATTTGGGCCGAAATGGCTATTAAAACAGCGCCAATTACCTTTTCAAAAATAGGTAGATAGTAAGAGAATTTTCTAGTGAACTTATCGTTAGTGAAAACGACTGATACGAAAGCGAACCAGATGAAAGTAGATATCGACATATAGAGACCGTATAGTGTTAGGGTTAGTCTATCCGTATTTTGGTCCACTACTATCGAAAAAACTGTAATAAAAAACAATATTGCCTTAACGTTAGTTACATTGGTGATAAGACCTGCAAGGAATCCGTTCAAATTTTCTCTTTTTACACTTACGTCCCCAGTCAGACTCTTTATTTTGTTGCTATTGATAATAGAAATAACGCCTAAATAAGCCAAGTATATTGCTCCTGCGATTTTTATGGTGGTGAACAAAAATGTATTTGAAGTGACTAGAACGACGACGCCAGTTATTGCGATAAAAGAATGGAATAATATACCCACTCCGACGCCAAGACTGGACCATATAGCTACATTCCTATTGTAGCGAATGCTCTGTCTAGTAATGAGAACGAAATCTGGGCCCGGACTCACAACGGCGAATAAATGCAATAATGCGATTGTTATAAATTCCATATCTAAATATGCTTTAATTGTAGCCTGTGACTAAATCGAATGTATTATTTAAAATTTTTGCAAATAGAAACACTAGTATTCTAACCCATACAATGAACAATTTATGGGAATAACCAAAAAATCCGTTAATTACTGTGGAATAATTATTTATAACAAACTAAATTACGTAGAGTATCAATCAATATAGGGGCGTCGGTTATGGTCGATTTTGGTGGTGATCCAGGAAGTGTAACATTTCTCAACCACAGTTCTTTTTTAGTTGATTCAGGTAAAACAAAGATCTTGTGTGATCCTTGGTATCGTGGAGCCGCGTTTGGTAATTCATGGCGTTTGTTAGCAGAGAACTCCCATCAGATTGCTGAACTCGATTACGATTACATCTTTTTATCTCACGAACACCCCGATCATTTTTCAATTCCTACTCTTAATGATTTGCCTGAGGGAAAGACATTTATTTACCAAAAAACGGTTGATGGAAAGGTTGCAAACTATTTACGTGCAAAAGGGCATAAAGTTATTGAATTCAGTCACGGAGTAAAGCAAACTGTGGGCGATATTGATGTCACAATTTATGTGGTTGATGGATATGATTCTACAGTTTTGTTTCGATTACCATCGGGTAATAGAGTCCTTAATATCAATGACTGTAGGGTAGAGCTAGATTCCAAATTACTCCGGCAAATTAAAGAAGATACTGGCTCTAATGTTGAACTCGCTTTAGTACAATTTTCGTATGCTAACTGGGCCGGTAATGTAGGGGACTCTAAGATCGCAGAATTACTTCATAAGCAAACTTTAGAACGCAACAAATTGGTTTTAGATGAATTTGATCCTAAGTATCATTTGTTATTCGCAAGCTATGTGTATTTCTCGCATAAAGAGAATCATTACTGGAATGACCATTTTTGGTTACCGCAAATGGAATCCAGTTTGAGTTCTCACGGGGATTCTAAGATTATTGTTCCGATCATTGACGAAAAACTTCGACTTGATTCAATGAATGTTCGGTCAAGGAATAACGAAGATGCTATTGAATTTTGGCAGAATAAACACGCTGATGTAAAAATTATTGACGATCAAACTGTAACGTATTCTGAAGATGAATTGCTCCAGAGTTTTACGGAATTTTATTCTAATCTATGGACTGACAACGAACTTTCTTACGCTGAAAAAAATTTAGGCAGCATACCTTTGTCGATATTAGTTTCTGATCTTGGGATAGTTATTGAACTGGATCTAATCGACAAAGCGTTTTCCATCCATCCGTCTTCAAATCAGTTTGACGTTGTCCTATGTTCTGAAATGATCGATTTCTTGTTCAAAAATAAATTTGCAAGAGGTACTGTAACCATTAACGGCCGGATACAGTTTAATTATGAAACGGCTTTTCGATTTTTTGTATTTTTCTTTATCCCTTATGCAAATAATATTGGTAAATTTTTTACCCCCGATGGATTAACTAAGCGCGATATTTATTCTATAAACGAAACATCTGTTTTGTCTGCGATTCATACAATAAATCCCGAAGGTATTCAATCTTTAGATAATTATTTAAGTTCAAAATAACGGTTCTTTGGTGATATGCTGTTGTTAGATATTCGTGTTCGTTTGATAACGTGAGAGGAATTGTACCGGTTAAACTAAATGATTCATCCTACATCCGATGTTAAATCACAAGACATAGGTAATAATACTTCGATATGGCAATTTGTTGTTGTTATGGAAGGCGCTAAACTGGGCGCTAATTGTAACGTGGGGTCGCATACCTTCATCGAAGGTAAGGTTATTATTGGAGATCAAGTAACCATAAAAAATGGAGTATTGATATTTGACGGGGTGGTTATAGAAGATGATTGTTTTATTGGGCCTGGTGTTGTATTTACAAACGATATTTATCCTAGGAGTAATCGCTTGGGTGAGATCTCAGAGGATTTTCAGCCCATTGTTGTCGGAAGAGGAGCGAGTGTTGGGGCAAATTCAACCATAAGAGCCGGTGTTTCTATAGGGGAGTACTCTTTAATTGGTGCCGGTGCTGTTGTTACAAAAGATGTCCCCTCATTTTCTTTGGTAGTTGGGAGCCCGGCGGAAATCGTTGGGAAGGTTGATGAAAAAGGGAATGTTATAGAAAGATTCAAGTAGTCGATAGGATTTATTCAATAGACTTTGTATAAATTGCTTTTTTACTAACGTTGCCGGCCATCCCCTCCGTGGAATACTTTGAATTATTAATAATATGCTCTTTGTATCCGTGTAATTCCATAATAGATTTAAAATTACGGTGTCGGTAATTACCCTGTTCTTCCCCAAAAAAATCGTCGATTAATACCCTTTGATATAGTCTCGAATATTCATTAAAGTGTGAATCTATTTGTTCGTCTGATAAATACATTAATACTCGATCAAATATAGCTAAATCAAAGTATTTTTGGTTCTCTAGAGCCAAATCACCTACCAAGGTTTCCATATTTAGTGTGGTATAAAATTTGGAGCGTTTTGAAAAAGATTCGGGAGCATCATCGATAGCGTAAGACATGTGACTACTGTTTATGTCATATCCATAAACTTTGCTTTGCGGGCAATTTCTTAAAATATTTAATAGGGTTAGACTAGGTGCGCAGCCGAACTCAAATATGATCTTTAAATCATTTCTATTTATATATTCTGAATAATCGTTTCTTCTTGGTATATTCCAGTTGGTTGCCATATATCTATCGAAATTTTTTCTATAAAAAGGGTTAATTACGTCTTTATATTTCCAATAAAATTGGCTTTCCCTCAGGTATTTCCTTACTCTACGGGGCAATATGATTATCACTAGTGATCTAAGTAGCCGTAATAGCATCTGATTTTATGAAGGGTTATATTCTGGAATAAGATCTCCCAGAATGGATTTAATATTCCCATGGTCTTCGAATGATAGATTGCTAAGCAGCTCTTGTAGTTGTTTGAGTTCTGATTTGGGAGCTTTAGTATAAATGATTTTTTGTATTTTGCTATATTGAGTGTTCTCAAGAATTTCGTCACGGCCAGTTAAAATTTCAGAAAGCTTTTCTCCTGGTTTAGCACCAATAATCGCTATATCTATATCCTTATATGGTTCAAGTAGGCACTGTCTAATCATTTTTTCTGCTAAAGTTTTTATCAATATGGGTTCTCCCATATCCAAAACGAAGATTTCTCCTCCATTTCCTATACTACTTGCTTGTAGAGTAAGTTCTGCTGCTTCAGGTATGGTCATAAAGTAACGCTCCATTTTGGGGTCTGTTAAGGTTAGAGGCCCTCCCTTGGCGATTTGGTTTTTAAAAATTAATGCGACGCTTCCATTGCTACCAATAACGTTACCAAATCGAACAATATCAAAATTCGTCACTGAAACTGTATCCATGCCGAGGATTAACATTTCCGCTAATTTTTTGGTAGCCCCCATAACGCTAGAAGGATTCACCGCTTTATCAGTGGAGATAAGTATAAAATGTTTTGCCCCTATGGAATTTGATGCTTCTGCTAAATTGCGTGTGCCGATTACATTGTTTTGTATGGCCTGCCACGGGCTTCTTTCCATTAAATTAACATGCTTATGAGCAGCAGCATGAAATACGACTTCTGGTTTATGATCTGAAAAAATCGAATTAATTTCCTTCTTATTAGTTATATCAGCAACAAGGCCTACTAGAGATACATCTGGAAATTCATGATTAATCTCGTTCTCTATATCTGCCAAACCATTTTCATTTCGTTCGATTAACAGAAGTTCGGCACCCATGGCGGCGATTTGACGTACTAATTCAGATCCTATTGACCCCCCTCCACCTGAGACACAAACTTTTTTACCGAAGATGAAATCTTCGATTAGTTTTGTATCTAGTTTGTTAGGGTCCCGGTCAAGCAATTTTTCAAAATCAATGAGTTGAATACGCTGGTTCAGAGGCGCTCCGACTTGTAAGGCTCCTTGTGGTGGATCTCCAGATGAATCTTGTATATTCAATTATTCCTCGTTGCCAAATACCTATTTTGGGTTTCTGTAAAATTGATTTACTGTTTGAATCACGTAATCTATATGGTGATCTTCTAAGTCTGGATGCATTGGTATCATAATTGCTTTCTCAAACATTTCCTCGGTTCGAGGAAGATTATAATCCGACAAGCCTAGCGCTGTGAATTGATGTAAGCCTTTGCCACCCCATGGGAGCATTGTTTCGATCCCTTGTTCTGTTAGATAGTTTCTAAGATCATCTCGTGAATTAGCCTCCAGTTCGTAATTCTGATAAACATCGAAGAAATCCCCGGTTTCAACTGGCGGAGTAGGTAAACGTAGTTCTTCGATGTTTTCTAGGCCTTCATGGTATTTTGATGCAATTTCCCTTCTTCTTTTTATCCAATCTGGAAAGCTTTTGAATTTAATTTGTAATATAGCAGCCTGAAGGTTGTCTAACCGGGTGTTATATGCCCAACCTGAAACATCTCCATCATCCATACGGCCGTGATTCCTGAGGTATGAAATATTTTGTGCAAGTTCATTATCATTTGTGACAACAGCCCCTGCATCACCATAGGCGCCCAATAACTTCGCTGGATAAAAACTAAAGCAACCGGCTAGGCCGAAACTTCCCGCTTTTTTCCCTTTGTAGGTGGCTCCAAGTGCTTGCGCTGCGTCTTCTATTATGAGCAGTCCATATTTATTAGCGATTGAAATTATTTTGTCCATGTCGCAGATTCTTCCGTTGAGATGGACAGGCATTATGGCTTTTGTTTTTTCAGTAATCATGTCTTCGATCAAATCAGGGTTTATATTGTGATCATCTCCAATATCTACTAATACTGGTTTGGCACCAGAATGATGTATTGCAGCACCCGTTGCTACAAAGGTGTGGGAAGAAGTAATGATTTCATCTCCAGGTTTTATACCAGCCGCTTCGACTGCCAAATGGAGCGCATCTGTCCCACTATTCACTCCAATAGTGTGATTAACACCAACAAATTTACATATCGATTGCTCAAAATCCTCCAAGTTTTGCCGGAGTAATAAGTCGCCCCTTGAAAGTACCTCTCGTATGGTGCTTACTAGTTCTTCTTCTAATTTCCTATACTGAGAAGGATAATCGATATATTTTACGTGCCATTCCATGTGTTTTTTCCTCTATAGTAATCATTACTATTTTACTTTAATTCGTGTCCAATGTTTTTCTTACTGCATTGATTATGTCTCCCGAATCTATGTAGTAAGCTTCTTCAAGGCTTCGGCTTGCCGGTGCAGGCACATCGGGTAGAGTAACTCTTACAGGAGGAGCCTTTAGTTCACTAAAAAGGTTTTCAACTACATGTGCAGATATTTCGGCGGCTGAACCAGCGGTTCTCCATGCAGCATCAGCGATAATTAAATTTCCGGTTTTACGCACAGAGTCTAGTACCAGTTCTGTATCCCATGGTTTTAATGTTCTTAGGTCAATAACCTCTGCTTTTATCCCATCTTCCAACAGTACGTTGGATGCCTTTTCTGCCTCAGGAACCATTGACGATATAGCTACAATAGTAACGTCTTCCCCTGGAATTCTGATTTTGCCTTTGCCTATTGGCACCCTGTATAGGCCTTCCGGCACATCCTCAGTTAAGTCGTAAAGCCATCTGTCATCAATATAAATAACGGGGTCAGGGTCTTCTATACTTGATATTAATAAGCCTTTTGCATCATACGGACTTGAAGGCATTACTACTTTCAAACCTGGTATATGCATGAATATAGCCTGGAGCGCTTGGGAATGTTGGGCGGCTTGTTCACCGCCTCTGTTTATTATTGCTCGTACGGTTAAAGGCATGCTAATTTGTCCATCAAACATGTAAGACCAATTTGCTGCTTCATTGATAATTTGCTCAATTCCCATTACGAGGAAATCGACTCTTGGATGGACCACTATCGGCTTCATACCGGCCAAAGCAGCTCCAACGACTACTCCGTTCATCCCTTGTTCTGACACGGGTGGATCAATAACTCGTTCAGCGCCAAATATTTTGTCAAGATCTTGCATGCTGTCGCCAACATACCAAGGGTTAGTAACTCCTTGTCCTAGTATGAACACATCTTCATCAGATTCCATCTTTTCTCTGAAACCCTCTAGTATTGACCCTGAGTAAGATAATGTACGCATTCTAATCCTTTTGCTCTATAAAGATTCTTACGAACTTGAGTAAACGTTTTTTGACAGCTCTTTGACATCAGGAAAAGGGCTTTTCCTCGCAAATTCTACGGATGATTCTATCTCAGAGGCGACTGCTTGTTTGATCGCATCCAGATCTTGAGGCGTTATTTCGTTTGTTTGGATCATTTCTTTAGATAAAATCTCTATGGGGTCCTTTTCCATCCAATGATCCAATTCTTCTTTTTCACGTATATTCACGTCAAGATCCCAGCTTGGTCCGACATGTCCTCTCCATCTGTAAGTTTTGCACTCTATAAGTGTCGGGCCCAGCCCTGAACGTGCCTTAGTGACTGCTTCTACTGCTTTTTGGTACACATCTAAGGTGTTGTTTCCGTCTACTGTAATACCTTCCATCCCGTGGGCTTCAGCACTTTTATAAATATTATTTTGAGATCTTCTATCTTCAATTCGTAAATGACTAGAATATAAATTGTTTTCGCAAACAAAAATCACTGGAAGTTTTTTTAGTGAAGCGAAGTTCAGAGCTTCGTGAAAAACTCCTTCTTCGGTTGCTCCATCTCCAAAAAAAGCCACTGATACTTTTTGGTCTTTCTTAATAGAAGATACCAGAGCGGATCCTACTGCCATAGGTATAGTTGCTCCAACCATCGGAACGGTACCTAAAATTCCTACCTCTTTAGCTAAAAGGTGCATTGATCCTCCACGACCGTGGGAGCACCCCGTTTCTTTGCCATAAAGTTCTGCCATCATCGTGTCCATATTTCCACCTTTTGCCAAATAGTGGCCGTGCGACCGGTGAGTGCCCCAAATATAGTCGTCTATGCTAAGTGCTTGGCATACTCCTACGGCGACTGCTTCTTGGCCGGTGTAAAGATGTGTTGGGCAATTAATATCATCTGTATCTAGTAAATCGGCAACCCTATCTTCAAACTGTCTTATCCTAATCAAATGCCTTAACATTGATTGTTGTTTTATTTGATCAATACTTGTTGTCATTTAATCTTCCTCTATTCTATCTGTATGCTTTACCAGGCGGTCTAACAGGTGAGATTTAAACGTTTTAAACATTATTTTAATATCTAATAGGGTTGATTTCTCTTCGACGTACTGAAGTTGCAGCCTTATTTTTTCAGGGCGTATCTGTTTTAGATAAATCTCCTCAGGATCTTCACTTCCTAGTACTAGGTCGCCTTTATCTCGTATCCAGAGAGTCGCTAAGTCAGTTATTCCAGGGCGGACGCTGAGTATCTTCTTCTCTTCATCAGAGTAAAGAGCAGTATATTGTGGTATCTCTGGTCTTGGTCCAACGATGCTCATATCGCCTTTCAAAACATTTGCAAATTGTGGCAATTCGTCTAGATTATATCTTCTAATGAAGTTTCCTACCTTGGTGATTCTAGGATCATCGCTGGGAGTCGTGTAAATAGCACTTCTTGAATCATCAGTTACCATTGTTCTCAATTTGTATACCTCGAATAGTTTCCCTTCTCTACCAGTTCTCGTTTGTTTGAAAATTATTGGGCCTTTAGATTCCATTCTAATAAATAAGCCCAGAATAAGGAAAATTGGACATAGCACCAATAACCCTGTTAAAGATAGTACTATGTCTAATCCTCGCTTTATCATTATCAGTAGTCTAGGCTAGCTCTATCTAGATCAGTCATGTTCCAATCTAAAGCGCCCATATTTTCAATGACTTGCACGTCTTTTTTTACTCCCGTTATTGCGCCTGCTATAGATGGGTTATCTAAAATCCATCTTATAGACATTTGACTCGTTGTCACTTCGTATTTTTCTGCCATATTCTCGATTTGTTTAACAATAGCCATATTATCTTTGTATGCTTGATCTTGAAAGTATGGGCTGCGACTCCGTATGTCATCATGGGAAAATTCGACCTTACTAGCGTATTTACCACTAAGTAATCCGTGAGCCAGTGAACTGAAAGCTAAACTGCTGATGTTTAATTCATTTAGAAACGGGAGTATATCTTCTTCAACTCCTCTATCTATGACGTTGTACGGGATTTGTACCGCGCTTAGGGGGATCAACCGATTGGCTTCATCAACCATTTCCATACTCAAATTTGAGCACCCAATATTTTGAATTTTTCCAGCCTTTTTGCACTCAATTAGCGCTTCCATAGTCTTTTCTATCGGTGTTACACCGTCGAAGTGATGAATTAAGTATAGTGGTATGGATTCTATATTTAATCTTCTAAGGCTGTTTTCAACTGCTTCGACAACCCTTTCCGGGGTTGTATTGTTTTGAATATTTCCTGATTCATCCCATTCCAAACCAAATTTTGTAGAGATCACTACATTTGATCTATGATTTCCAAGTGCTTTTGAAAGTATTCTTTCAGAATGGCCTAACCCGTATACATCTGCAGTATCAAAAAAATTGACTCCACTATCTAGTGCAGCATGAATAGCTTTTATAGATTCGTTATCATCTACATAGCCCCAACCATGACCACCTATGGCCCAGCAGCCAATGCCAATCCTCGATATTTCTAGCTCTGTGTTAGTTAATTTGGTGTATTCCATATGGGGTTGTGCTTCTCCATCATATCTCTATAAAGCTTCTTTTAAATATCTATCCTTAGCAGGAAACCATTATAATCCCTCTATTCTGGAACGAATCTACGGGTTAATGGTGTATGGCAGACTGGTAGCTATAGGTTTATTTCTGCTCCACCGTTTTCCATAGAACGTATAGCAGCTTCTATAATAACAACTATGTTATGACCTGATATACCATCAGATATTGGTGTTTTGTTGTTTGATATCGATTCTATAAAGTGTCCTACCATCTCTTCTAGTGGCTCTTTTTGATCAATCTTGGGAGCATACATATCTCCTTCTTTTCTTTCGCTTAGGATGTGATAATCTCCTTCTGGCGTTTTACCAATTGCCTTATCATAAATCTTTACTTGATGTTCAGGATCTAGGTGATCGTAAACTAGGAATTTCTTGCTTCCGCCAACCATCATTCGCCTCATTTTCACAGGGGCAAGCCAACTTAAATGAAGGTGAGCAAGGATTCCATTATCGTATTTGATCGCTAGATAAGCGATACCCTCCAGCGGTGCTCCCACATAATTGTTTGGCGAAAGACCTGTTGCAGAAACACTTACAGGTTTTGCGTTGATTATGTACTCAAGAATAGAAAGATCATGTGGTGCAAGATCCCAAATAACATTAACGTCTTTTTGTACTATTCCCAGGTTAATTCGAACAGAATCTACATACCATAAATCTCCAAGTTCGTTATTTTCTAGAATTGTTTTTATTTGCTTTACAGCCCCAGAATATATAAACGTATGGTCTACCATTAGCTTAAGGTTATTTTTTTTCGCGAGGTTAATTAGCTTCATTGAGTCGTCACTTGATTGAGCGATTGGCTTTTCGATCAAAACATGTTTGCCACTATTTAACGATTTGTATGCCAAGTCAAAGTGCGTTGAAGGCGGTGTTGCGACAACAATCGCGTCAATATTAGGGTTCTTAATTATATCGTCTGAATTTGAGCTCACTTGAATTGATGGAAAGTCTTCACCAACGCGCTTTCTTTTTTTTTCGTCTAGATCGACAATGGCCTCAATTGACACTCCACTTAATTTGTTTAAGTTACGGACAAGGTTTGGTCCCCAATATCCGAATCCAAGCACTGCAGTTTTAATGGTTTTCATTCAGGTTCCTTGCACCTAAGAATATTATTTTATTGTATTGTCTATTAACTCAACGATTTCTTTTATTTGTTCCTCTTTTAAACCTGGGTACATCGGTAGTGACAATATTTTGGTAGATACAGTTTCAGCAACTGGATACGAACCCTTGATATAGCTAAAAGCTTCTGTCTTATGTATTGGATTTGGGTAGTGTATACCGGTCATTATACCTGAATTATTTAAGTGCTCCTGCACAGTATCTCTTTTGCCTGAAGGTAACTGTATCGCATAAATATGATATACGTGATCTTCATTCTGCTCGTATTTGGGAGGTATTATATTGGTGTTTCTTAAATCAAACTCGTGGTTGTAAATTTCTGACGCACTTTTCCTTAGATTATTCCATTCATCAAGCAGAGATAATTTTTTGTTCAAAACTAAAGCTTGAATCGCATCGAGTCTACTGGTGTAGCCGATGCTAATGTGAACATTCTTTTGAGAAGATCCGTGATCCCTTAATTCCCTGAATTGTCGAGCCCTTGCACTGTCAGAAGTTACAATGGCTCCTCCATCTCCCCAAGCTCCAAGATTTTTACTTGGATAAAAACTAAAGCACCCTATATGCCCTATCGAGCCCACTTTTTTGCCTTTGTATAACGCTCCATGCGCTTGTGCGGCATCTTCGATGACGGTTATGCCGTATTTTTTAGATAAGCTCATGATTGGATCCATGTCGGCAGGTTTGCCATACAGATGGACTGGTATGATTGCTTTTGTTTTGGGAGTAATACTATTTTCAATTAAATCCGTATCGATATTATAGGAATTACTTTGTATATCTACCAATACCGGAGTACCTCCACCGTGGACTACCGCTTCAGCTGTAGCAACGAACGTATTTACAGGAAGAATAACCTCATCGCCAGGATTTAGTGAAAGCGACCTAACGGCTAGTGTTAGAGCATCCGTTCCACTTGCAACTCCTACTGAGTGGCCAGACTCACAATAATCTGCAAATTCCTTTTCGAAAATTTCTACTTGTTCCCCTAGAATAAATTGAGATTTATCAATCATCTCACCGAGTTCATGAAGTACCTCTTTTTTGATTTCCATGTTTTGGAGGTTCAGGTCAACGAACGGTACTGTATTTGTGTTGTGAATCATGTCTGTTAAATTTCCACATCCGATGGCTTTAATCTTTTCTCTAGGTCTTCTCCTTTACTAAGCCATTCGGATCTTTTTAGTTCATTTGATCCCTTGATCGCATCCAGAAAAGGAGAGCTTTTTATTGTCTCCAGGAGTTCAATATTTGGCATCACACAGTGACCACCGATGAAGCCTGGTTGAAAAATGACACTTGGCATGTAAGATATATTGTCTGCTAAGGCAAAGCGCGCTACTTCATCATAATCTGCATCCAATAGGTCAGAGTAGCGTTCCATTTCTTGAGCCCAAGCGATAAGCAGGCCAAAGTAAGTCGTTTCTTGTATCTTTGCTAATTCTAAGGATTCTACTGAGGAGAATGTTTCTGTTTTAAAATCCGCTTGTTCAAGGTATTTTATTGCTTCATTAAGACCATCCTTGCTTGTGCTAGCAAGGTATTTCCTTAATGACAGCAACTCTTCGGTCATTTTTGAATGTTTGCCTCTAACAGGGCTGTAAATTATCGGGGTTGATATGCCTTCACTGATTTTTTTTGTTGTACCTGGTATCACTGTGCTATGTAATATCGTTAATTTTGGAGCATAAGTTTTTATGTAGTTTATGGTTGTTTCAATAAAATTTTCTATTTGAAATGGGTAGCAAATATGTAATACAGCTATTTCTCCTGGGTCTTCTATAGGAGCTAAATCTCTTGTAACAACGTTGTAGGCGTTACTTAGGATGTTGGCGATGGGAAGACCTATTTCACCTTCTCCAATCACTAGAGTTGTTTGTTGGCTCAAGGTCTATTCCTCTCATAAATCTATTTGTAAATTATAGAACCTCTTCTAGCTTTGCAGCAAGCACAGCTATAGAATAATTTTTTTCGACGTACAGTGGGCCTTTGGATCCCATTTCTGATCTTTCCTTGGGGTCCATGGAAGCGAATTCTAGTATTGTAGAGGCTAATATTTCAGCGTTATCAGGTTCTATTGTAATTCCAGCACCAGCTTCTTTAACAGGGTTATTTTTCCCATTGACGCCGTAAATGATTGGTCGACCAGAAGCTAAATAATCGAATATTTTAAACATGGATGTCCCGTATTTCAGTAAAGGTAAATCCCTAAAGTGGCAAACTAAAACATCCGCTTCTTCCATAGATTTATATACTTCAGGTTTGGGAACTGGATCTCTAAATTCAATGTTATTTAATTTAAGTGCCGATGTTTTCTCCATGAGCCGTTTTTTTTCAACGCCACTTCCTATCATGATAATACGCACATTATTTTTGTTTCCTTTTTGTAAAATTGCGGCTGCATCAATGATGACGTCCAATCCTAAGTGAGGCGCATGCCCTCCAATGTACATTAAGGTTAGATTATTTGTAGAACCACCTTGGTATTTTTTTATCGAAGAGTAATAATCCATCTCAACGCCGTTCGAAATCCAGATAACTTTGCTTTTTTCTATACCCATACCTTCAATGTACTCATGGGCGTAAGGAAGCACAGTTAGAATTTTTTCTGCTTTGTTATACAGGTATTTTTCCAGTCGCCTCATTAGAAGTGTGATAGGGCTGTATTTCCCGATTATTCCCATATCTACCAAAGTCTCTGGCCATAGATCTGTTACGGCAAAAAAGAAGCGAGCTTTTTTGTAACTAGCTAGAAATTTTCCGGCGAGAGCGTTTAGGGGATGCACAGAAGTCCCGATTATTACGTCTGGGTTCCCTTCAATCGAACGAGCAATCCAATATGCTTGCCAGGCGAACAATATCATATTTACGTACCTTCGCCAGTTATTCTTTTTGTAAGCGAAAGATTTAATCCAGATGAATCTAACTCCTGAAGGAGAATCAATCTTATATTTGGTTCCAGCGTAATCGTGTTTTTCGGTTAAGTGATATTGGCTGAATCCAGAAGAGAAAATAGTTACTTGGTGCCCTTTTTCCACCAAAATTTTTGCTCTATCGAAATCTCTTGTCGCTTGACCTTCTGGCCCATCGGCATATTGATTTATGATCCATAAGTTCATTGATAACTGTCTTTTCTACTTTAAATTTTCATAAATATTTTTCATTTTATTCATTTCAGTGTTCCAATTGTTATCTTCTACTATTTTTTTACGCCCCTTTTCCCCAAATGAGATCCGCTTTTCAGGGTTTTCAATTAAGTCAATGATCTTATTAGCTAAAACGCCAGGGCTTTTTTGTGGAATTAGGTAACCACTGTTGCCGTCTTCAATCCAAATATGATTATCGCTTCCCTCAGTTACTATAACCGCGGTTCCTGACGCCATACTCTCTGCTGTGCTTGCAGATAAACCTGCATCGGATAGAGCCGTGGAGATATATATATCAGCGTTAGCCAATAACATAGGTAATTCTTGTTGTCTTATAGCCCCAGCAAATTTTATATTGGTGTCAGTTCCTATGGATTTCGCCAATTGTTTTAGTTTTTTTTCATCACCGCCTGTACCACATATTATGAAATTAACTTGCGGGTACTCTTTCAAGACTTTGGGGGTAGCTAAAATCAATGAATCAATATCATAAATTGGTTCCAGATTTCTTAAGCTTATGATATTTATGGATCCTTTATCTAGTAATTCCATATTATGTTTAGATTGCCTATGCTGCGGAGTGAATAATTCAGTATTGGTACCAAAATTTATGAGCTCTATTTTCGATGGCTCCACCCCGAGTTTTTCTATTGAACTACTGATGAAATTCCCATCACAGGTAATAATTGTGCTTTTCTGCATAACATATTTTTTGAATACTTTGGACACCTTTGCTGCAAGATTAGTATTCAATATGTCAGATCCCCACGCAGTAGTTACTAATGGTCCGTCGTGATTCGCGGCTCCAATAAAGCTCCAATCATTAACGTAATGAGAGTGGACGATATCAGGCTGAAGTTTTTTCATAATAGATGAAATCTTCCAAAAATTAATTGGCAGCAACAGTAACCTGAATATGGTATCTATAGCTTTAGATTTGGTTTTGATTTTCAGTGGTTTGTATACAGTTATATTTGTTGGAAGATCATCGTTATCTTTGATCGAAAGATTGGAATAGTCGATTACTGAAATATTATAGTTTAAATCTGCAAAATATTTTATCCAACGTCGAGCGTGGATACTATCCAGGGATGCTATAAAACATATGTGTAAATTCTTACTAATGACCATATCAGATCCCCGTGCATCTACTTTTTTATCAATGTTGAAACGTATTCTTTGTATTTTATACGTTCTTGGTTTGTCAGGGCGAAAATATAAAATAGCGGGACATATATAAAAGCTATTGTACAGAAGCTAACGGCAATTTCGGCGAATATATTTGCCATCGGTAAAATAGTATTTAGTAGTTGTCTTGTAAGCAGTGTGGGCAGAATCAACAGGGTAGGTTTCGCGATGCCCTGAGCAATATATTCTGTTATTGGTAGTCCAATATGCTTCGATGCCAGTAGTGGGACAACCCATGTGCTAGTAATAATATGAGAAATTAGTGTCGCTGCCGCAACACCCCAAACACCATAGTTCATAATTAAAATAATAGACAGAATTATATTTAGAATTGCATTAATGCTTTCGGATATTGTAAAACCTTTATTTTCTCCGATACCTTGGAGCATAAGCCCTGCTGGTGTGAAGGCGGTATGAATAATAGACATTAGAGCGAACATTGTAAGGGTCACGTTATCTACTGTGTTAGATTCTCCAACCCAAAGATTTAGGAAATGGGTTCCCTCCAATAGCAAGAAGAGGGCGATAATCGAACCAATACCAGCGGAAAGCTTGGTGGTCTCCAGGAAAATGGAACGTAATGTATTTCGATCTTGCAAAGCGTAGAGACTGGAGAATCTTGGGAAAATTGTTTCTGAAATTACTGATGCTAGATATGTCATATTGAACATTAAGTTATATGCGACCGCGTATGAACTCACCGATGCCGGGCCTTTAAATATTGCGATAACAATATTGTCCGTTTGGTAGAGTATTCGGGATGTGAGATTAAGTATGAAAGATCGTAAGCTATAAGGCGCTATTTCTTTGAGAGTTGTATAGCTGTAAAGTTTGGGGTTTATTTTTTCAATATAGTTCGCACGATTTAGGTGTATAACATATAGGAATGTCAAAATAATTAAACTTGTTAGGAAAGCAAGACCGACTCCAATTAAACCTAATCCGGTCATGAGGAAAATTATTGTTAAGGTGAAATTAGAAGCTATTTGGATAATACCAAATCCTTTTAGCAAAGCTACTCTTTCATGTCCATAAATAACATTGCCAACTACGCTTCCTGAAATCCTGACAGCTACTGCTAACCCTAAAAGGATAAAAGCAATTTTCCCTTGCCAAACTAAATCGGAGGGGGCGTTCAACAAACTCACAACATAGGAAGAGAATCCTACGGTAAAAAGCGAAATTATTAGTGAAATAAAGATAAAAAGTACGAGTATTGTGGAAATAATTTTACTCAAATGATCGAAATTCTTTAAGGCACTATATTCAGCCGTATACTTGGCGGTAGCTGTCTGGAAACCGAAATTTAGAAGCCCAAAATAGCCTATAACTCCTATAAAGGCAGACCATAATCCATAACCTGACTTGCCTAAATATTCCAGCATTATTGGTGTTAAGACAATTAGTGAGGCACCAGTGAGCAGCAAATGAAGATAGTTAAGTGAAATACCACGAAAAATAGTCGATTTATATATGTTGGAGTTATCGTTTTTCAATCGGCTTTCCTGTCCCTATTATTAATCACTCAAATTTACGCCTCTTACCCATCTGTAGAGCTGTCTTATAATGGGGAACAAGCGTTGTAGCCTCATTACTTCAAGAATTTTTGCAACGTAGTACCGCTTCGCAAGAGGCGATATTCGGCTGCCCCCATATTTTTTACTGACGAGATAAGTTTGATAGTATGATTCTTTTCTTTTATTAAAATCTTTAGATTTAAATGCTGTTCCTTCTCTGACCATAAGTTTTGAAAATACTTGATCAACTGGGAAAAAATCATATAACTTTGCCATTCTGATCATTACATCGAAGTCATCACCACTTACAACTAGCCCGCCAATTTCTTTGATTACTTTGTGCCGGTAGTAAACTGAGGGTGTTGCAACGTAGTACGCTGTATTTATGAAGTCAGACACATCAAACGTTGTTGCAGTGTTACGCATTATTAAATCTCCATCTGGAGAAACAACATCACAATGTCCTTGAATGACGTTTAAGCTTGGATCATTTTTGAAAAGGTTAGCGACTGTTTTAACTGCTCCAGGCTCGCAGGTATCATCTGCTCCGATAGAACCTAATATGGAACCTTTTGCTTTTTGGTAACCTATTTCCCATGCCTCTGCAACGGTACTGTTAGGGGCCTCTATTAAGCGTACCTTTCCAGGGTATTTCAGTTCATAATCTCTGACTATTTTATCTGAACCATCTGTTGAGCCTCCGTCTACTAATAGATGCTCTATGTTTTGATAATCTTGGTCCAACACACTTTTTACACTTTTCTCCACGTATTCAACGGTGTTTAGAAGCGGTGTGATGATGGTTACTAATGGCTCTTTCATTTGGATCAATCGGAATCGCTTAGATCGTGCTTAAGCATCTTTTGATGTTGGGTCATAGAATAAATTCTCCTTATATATATTGCGTATTTCATCAAGCTCCGACGAGGTAAGCTTATTCAAGCTACTTACGGCCATATTTTCTAGAACTTCGTCCGTTCTAAGCATACCTGGAATCACGCTTGAAACTGAGGGGTTCGCTATACAGAAAAGTAGTGCGAGTTGGGTCAGGCTTCGACCTTTTCCATGGTTCAAAGCCTCAAACAATTTTGGTGCTGTTGCCCAAAGTTGTTTTTGTTTAAGAGGCCAGGCACTTCTATGATCATTTTCGGGAAAAATTTCGTTCCCGGTTAAATTCCCGGATAAATAACCAAAGGAAAGGGGGGTCCGAGCTATTAACCCGACTCCGTTTTCAGCTGCCTTGTCGAATATACCCAATTCAATTGCCCTTTGATCAATCAGATTAAAATTCAATTCTATTATTTTTATTTCCGTATTTTCTATTACCATTATGGCATCTTCAGGTGCTCTTACGGAAACACCTATATGCTTGATTTTTCCCGCTTTTTTAAAATTGGTAAGTAACTGGATAGCGCTATCTATATTTTCAATCTGCTCTCTTGACGGGCTATGGAAAAGATATATATCGATATAATCTGTGTTTAACCGCTTTAGACTGGCATGTAGCGCATTTTCAACATGCTGATTTGAAAAATCTTGTTTCATATTAAAACCAGTATGCGGAAGCATTCCAAATTTTGTGCAAATAACAATTGTTTGCCGATATTTTCCGAGTGCTTGTTCAAGTATATTTTCGCTATGGCCTTGCCCGTATAGGTCAGAAGTGTCAAAAAAATTGCATCCTTTTTCGTAGGCAAGGTTTAAAGCTTTGATAGATTCGTCATCATTTGTAGGCCCGTATGAGTCTCCACCTAACCCCCAAGTTCCGAAACCGATTTCGGATACGGATAATCCGGTGTTTCCCAGGTTGCGGTACATCATTTAGTGGGGCCTCTCTAATCAATGCGAACATTAGAAGGATAGTTCGCTTTGAACCACTCAATTGTTTTTTCTATTCCTTCACGGAAGGGTGTGTATTTATGATGGGAAAGTTTTAAGAAATTAGAGTTATCGGTACTTTTTCTATGAACTCCGTTTGGCTTGGATTCGTCAAATATAATACGGCTTTTATCTATGCCCAATATATCAGAAATCATAAACGCGATTTCTTTTACAGAATGTTCTTCTGTAGATCCAACGTTCAGAATATCTGAGGAATCATAGTTTTCTAGGCACCAAAGAAAAATATTAGCTAAGTCTTCCGAGTAGGTATATTCTCTAAGCGGCGATCCATCACCCCAAACAACTATATTTTCTCCAGAGTTCGTATTTTCGTAAAATCGCCTTATCAGAGATGAAACCATCACCGCACTTTCGAATCTGAAATCATCGAATTCCCCGAATATACCGTTGGGAACCAATCCAACCACGTTTAGCCCAAATTCTTCTCTATACGCTTTTATTGCGGGGTCCATGATTCTTTTAGCATAGGAATAACTGTAATTTGATTCGTGTGCAGCACCGTCATGAATGTATTCTTCTTTTATTGGAATGCTTGCTTCGGGAGGGTACATACCTGATGACAGTGTGAGAAGTATTTTTTGGATATTGGTGTTTATGCATGCTTCTAGTATATTCAAGGTCATTAATAAATTATCTTTAAGCATTTTTGCGGGATACTTTTTTGTTAGGGCAACACCACCGCTGAATGCAGCTAAATGTATTATTGCATCTGGATTAACGTTCTTTATGTATTTGTTAGTTTGATCAATATTTGTGAGATCACAATCAGAGGAGTTGCTAAAGACGAACTCTGTCGAAGGAAAATTTACGCTAATTTTTTTAAAGCCGTAACCCAGTACTCCTGAGCTTCCGGTCACTAGAACTTTTCCATATTTCAATGTTAGTCTCCGGTATTTGAATTGTAGGAGCTGAAAAAATTTGCAGGACGATTTTCGTAGCCAGTGATTGAATCAACTGTTTTTATGATATCTTCAGATGATATTCCGTAGTATTTATATACGTCAGGCTCTTCCATGAGAACCGATAAAGGATAGATATCATCAACGCCGATGGCTTTCATAGGCATCGGTTCGTTCTCTATTATTAGGCTAGATATTGCTTCTGCAAGGCCACCAATTTTACTATGCTCTTCGACAACAATAACCTTGCCGGTTTTTCGCGCTTCTTTAAGAATTTCTTGCTTTGGTAGTGGTTTAATCTGGGAGACGTTAACGATATGGGCATTTAGGTCACCCAATTTATTTGCCATCAGTGATTCATGAACCATAGTCCCGTGGCAGAAGATAGTACAACTATCCCCATTTTCCATTACTCTAACCGGGCTAAAATCTGGCTCTTTCTCAAATACTTGTGGAGTTGGAACACCTGAAAGCCGCACGTAAGTCGGGGTATTTATTGAGTTCGCTTTTTTTACTATAGCTTTAGTTTCCCAATAATCCGCAGGGGTGAATATGGTGAAGTTAGGCAAAGCACGCATCATTGACAGATCGATAATGCAATTATGGGATCTGCCTCCTATACCCCATATACCTGCGTAATAAGCAGCGATTTTTACATCATAAGAATCCTGGGCAATGCTTTGGCTGATTTGGTTATACATTCGCTCTATAAGATAAGCAAAATTCAAAACATGCGGCTTGAAACCTTCAGATGCCATCCCGGCTGCAACTACAGCAGAATTGGCCTCTGCTATACCTACTTCGATGAGCCTCCCTTTACCTTCTTTTCGGAAAAATTCTCTTTCGTGGCTGCCGCAATCCACTGAAACAAAAACAATGTCTGGGTCAGTTTTTGCTAATTCAATTACAGTATCCGCATAAGCTTCGCGCATTTTTCCTAACTCGATTTTATCGAGCATGAAGTAATCTCCTCCCTTGTTTGACGCCTTCGGTAAGTAAGTCTCCGGCAACTTGGTGTAGGTGTTTTTCTTCCCACATGGGAACACCATAATTTTTTACAGTATTTGCTATTACACACTTGGGCTTATCCGCTTTTTCGAATCCTCTTAAGGCATCACTAATTGAGCTAACTTTATTACCTTCTTCGATAAATTTAGTTTCCCATCCGAACGCTTCCCAGCGTTCTTCAAATGGTTGGAGGTTCATCATTTCGTCTACGTCTCCATGGTCTGCGTAGTGATTATTGTCGATCACGATAAAAAGGTTGTCTAACTTATAATGTGATGCAAACATTGCTGCTTCCCAAACTGACCCTTCATGGCATTCGCCGTCACCTAATACAGCGTAAATTTTGTGCGTTTCTTGGCGCATCTTTGCGGCATATGCCAATCCGCAAGCGAAAGTGATACCTTGCCCCAGTGCACCTCCAGAATATTCTACTCCTGGAGTCGATATTTCAACATGTCCCTGAATATCTGACCCAAGTCTTAGATATTCACCGAACCTTGTTTTTTCAAAGTAACCTTTTTCAGCGAGTACGGCGTACATAGCTTCTGTTGCGTGAGCTTTGGATAGTACGATTCTATCCCTTTGGGGCCATTTAGGATTAGTAGAATCAACATTTGCTATTTCAAAGTACAAAGAGATTAAAACTTGAAGTACCGATAATGAACCTCCAGAGTGACCAATACCATGGAGTTCTAGTAGATCAAATATGCTCGAGGTACAATTTTTTTCAACGAGATCTAAATCCATATCCTATTACCTCCGATTATATTAAAACTCTTAGACATCCTACTACGCAAATGATATTGACTAATTAACACCGAATTGACCTACAAATGATTCGCTAAAAACCATTTATTGGTTTGTTCTAATCCGTTTTCCATAGAAGTTGAGGGATGCCAACCCAAGTTTTTAAGTTCGGATCCGTCTAATAATTTGATTGCCATCCCGTCTTGTTTAGAGAGATCGTATTTTACGGAGCCATTGAAGCCACTGACTTTTATTAACATGTTTGCAAGGTCACTGATGGCAACATCTTCCCCAACACTTAAATTTAGGGGAGGAGTTTCTGTGTAATTTTCCATTGCAAAAACACAGGCATCGCCTAAATCATCTATAAAAATAAAATCCCTTCGCGGCGTTCCTGTACCCCAGACAGTTATTGAGTCCAAATTTGATTCTTGAGCCGTATATATTTTACGAATCAATGCTCCTATAACATGACCGTTTTCCGCATCGAAGCTGTCACCAGGGCCAAAGGGGTTGGCTGGAATTACGCTATGGAAATTATCGCCGTATTGTTGTCTGTAGGCTTCACAGAGTTTGATTCCCGTTAATTTCGCAGTTGCATAAAATTCGCTTGTTGGCTCTAATGGGCCAGTCATCAAATATTCAGGTTTCATAGGTTGTTTTGATTCTTTTGGATAAGTACAAGAACTTGCTAGGTATATCAATTTTTTAACGCCTGAATTATGGGCTTCACTTATGATGTTTGATTCGGTTAAGAGGTTATCCAGCATAAAAAAAGCTGGTGTTTCTTGGTTGGCGCCAATTCCACCAATTTCCCCGGCAGCACTGAAAACATATTCTGGTTGGGCGTCCTCGAAAAATTTTTTTACAGCTTCCTTGTTTCTTAGATCTGGCTGTTCATTTTCCAAACCAAGTATGTTTGTATACCCATGTTTACGGAGGGCTCTCACAATGCTAGAGCCGATGAAATTTTCGCTTCCGGCTACGAAGATTTTACTATTCTTTTTCATTGGTTTCCCTGTGGCTTGCTTTTCCCAAATATATATTATTTAGATATAAATAGTCGATACTGTAAACATGATCATTCTATTTCGTCTTTGAATATGATCGTACTGCCATTCTCCTCAAATTTGAAGGGTATTTCAATTAGTCCATTTAATGATGCCCTGATTGTTTGTTGTACTTCAGGTCTTGCGAAAAGTAGTAGAAAGCCTCCTCCGCCTGCTCCGATTAATTTCCCACCTAGCGCTCCTGAAGATCTAGCACGGTCATATATAGAATCGATCGTGTCAGTTGAAATTTCGGTTCCTAGCGATTTTTTTTCCATCCAAGTTTCGTGAAGTAATTCGCCAAAGCCGTCTAAGTTTTTGTTGTTTTTCAATATACTTATAGCTTCGTCAACCATTAAACTCATTCGATTTAATCTTACTTCATTCTTTTGTAAATTATTGACATAAGTTAAAGCTATTGATGAGGCTATTCGGGTTAAACCCGTGAAGAATAGCATTAAATGTGAATTTAAGTTTGATAGATTTTCGGTTGGTGCATTTAGTTTATTGACTACAATCTCTCCTTTTTGACCGAAAGTAATATGATTAAAGCCTCCGTGTACTGCCATTGTTTGATCTTGGGATCCAACCGTTTCTTTCAGTATGTCTTGTTCGATGGTAAGGCTTCTATTTAGAAGGTCATCTTTGTTAAGGGGTTCATTTTTTAAGCCAGATAATGCGTTTAATAACCCTACGGTAAAAGAGGAACTCGATCCAACTCCTGATCTTGCTGGCATATCTCCGTCGTGATGAATTTCAATTCCTGAGTTGACCCCCAACTCTCGCAGTGTTTCGCGGACTGAGGGGTGTTTGATTTCATCTAAATCATTGCAAAGCTCTATTTCAGAATATGCCACTCTTATCGAATGCTCGAAAAACGGGGGCAAAAAGCGGCAGGTTATATAGCAGTATTTATCTATAGACGTCGCTAAAACTTGGCCACCATGATCTTTGTACCAAGATGGATAATCGGTACCACCTCCGAAAAATGAAATTCTGTACGGTGTCCTTGTAATTATCAACTAAGCGAGCCTCTATTCACCGAAAAGATATTTTTCAACCAGCATACAAATTATGTGTTCTGTAACAATGTGTGCTTCTTGTATAAATTGGACATTATCACTCGGTATTTCTACAGATATATTTACTAGAGATTTCAATTTTCCGGATAATCCGGTTAATCCTATAGTACTAATATCTTTATTGGATGCAGCTTCTACTGCTTTTAATATATTAGCAGATTCTCCACTGGTACTGATGGCTATTAGCACATCTCCTGCGGTTCCTAAAGCGTTGACTTGGCGCTCAAACACGCCATTGTACTCAAAGTCATTAGAATACGCTGTAATAAAAGTTGTATCGGCAGTGAGTGCTATTGCAGCTAGGCCTGGGCGTTCGATTTCACGATCGATTTGAGAAAGTAATTCAGTAGCCATATGTTGGCAATCTGCGGCAGAACCGCCGTTGCCGCACAAGAGTACTTTGTTTCCTCGCTGCAGGGCATCCGAGATTAGCTTTGCTGCGGAAAGAATCTCTGTCGCACACGAATCGGCCGCGTTAGTTTGAACATCTGCACTTTGAATAAATGTTCTTTTAACGAAATCAAGCTGACTAGCTTCGGAAAGTTCACTATTATCCATGTACATTCCTTTTCTGATGGAGACTAAGTGTAAGTCACTTATTAGACATTACTAAATTCGCTTCTGCCTAACATCCTATATGCTTTTATTAATTCAACTATTCCTTTGTCCAACCCCCTTTTTGCTTCAAAGCCATTTTCTCTCAATTTTTCATTGGAAACAATATAGTTGCGTTTGTCAGGATCGGTACCTATATCAGAAAAATCGACATGGAAATTAGGCACAAAATCTTTGATTTTATTAGCCAACTCTTCTTTGGATATATTGGCACTATCGAGTCCTGCATTGTAAGGTTCATTGGCCATCGAATCGAAATTTGATAGGCAGTGTTGGAAGCAGTCTGCAACATCTCTGATGTGAATATAATTTCGTTTGAAATGCTTTTCAAAAATAGTTAAATAACCTTGAGTTACCGCCGCATGAACGAAATGGTTGACTAGTAAATCAAGGCGCATTCTTGGTGATACTCCAAAAACGGTTGCTAAACGAAGAGTTATTACGTTTTCGGAATCTAGGAGTAGCTGTTCTGCCCTTACCTTTGTTTTGCCGTAAATTGATATGGGCTCCATAGGTGTTTCTTCCGTGCAGTACTCTTCAGCCGTTTGCGTTCCATAACCGCTATTTGTTGTTGGAAATATAATCTTCTGATCTTTGCTACGCAGGTTGTTAATAGTTTCAATGGCTCCGAAATTTAGTGATTCAGCTAAATATGGATCTTTGTCACAAGCAGGAGCTCCCACTACTGCCGCCAATGGTATGATGTACTCCACGTTTTTTAATAAGGGAACTAATATTTCACGATCCCTAGCATCTCCAATATAGAAATCAAAATCCTCATTAGCGCAAAGATGAAAAAGACTACGCTGATTAAATGCTAAGTTGTCGAGTACTGTGACTTTATGGCCTTGTGAAAGCAATTGTTCGGATAATATTGACCCCAAATAACCGCTACCGCCTGTTATCAATATTTGGGACAATCTGAAACCTCCTTATATCACTCAACTAACAATACAACTTCTTGAGAATCTAAATTAACACCTGCATCTTTTCTAAGTTTAGGTATCCCAGGGGCTTGCAAACCTTCTTGTATTTTCTCCATAGACTCTACTTCTGAAACTTGGTAAATTTACTAGCTTCGCGTAAGCCTACTGGGATTATATCTGCCAGACTTGTCCATGGCTACTTAAGCGAATATTTTATGTGTCGCATCAAGAAGATCGGTCGCAATAGTATATTCAGAACGTTTTGTAGCATCTAGTGTTTTATATTCTCCTTGGCCATGCCCTGTAAGAACTAATATGCTCTTTAGCTGCGCAGCTGTTGCGGTTTCCATATCCTTCAATGTGTCTCCAATAAAGTATGATTCTCCCAAATCTAAATTCAGTTGCTTTTTTGCCAAAAAAGGCATCATTGGGGATGGTTTTCTGCAGGGGCAATTGTCTTTGGGATGATGGTAACACATGTATATTGCCGTTATCTTCCCCCCGCGATTTTCAATTTCTTTCATAATGATCTTATTTAGTAGCGTGGCTTGGTCTAGCGATATTATCTTTCTACCTACTGCAGATTGATTAGTTACTACAATAATGGGAATATTGTGATCATTGATGTCTTTAATTGCTTGTATTGATCCTGGGATATAATTAATAGCATCTTCACTTCTGAGATAGTTGGGTTGTTCTTCTATGATAACCCCATCTCTATCTAGGAACACTGCTGATTGGGGGATGGCGTATTTTATGTCCTCGTTGTTAGTAATAACTAGTGGCTGGAGATTCTTTTTGTTAGGTGTCATAAATTAAGCTCATTGATTTACTTTAAATTGTTTCTGAGCTCCTTCTTGGAAGCAAATCACAGACTTGCCAGGAGTATAGGTAATTTTTACCGGAGTGTTTGGCTCGATGGGCTGCTTATTTGATTGAAGGACGTTAACAATCTCTTTGTTTTCAAGCTCAATCGTGTAGAAATATTCATTACCTTGGAAAATCTGGTTACGAACGGTGCCATTCATTTTTTTAGAATCACTAACTGATTCAATAATTAATTGGTTTGGGTGGATAACTAATTTCATGTTGCCGTTCATATTGTTATCAATAGAAAGATCTGTTTCAGATATGAAAGTCTTCAGAGTTTTCTTTTGAAGTGTTCCATCAACTAAATTTGCTTGGCTAAAGAATTTTGCGGTGAATTCGGTTTGAGGGTTAACGTATACTTCTTCAGGATTACCTATTTGCTCTATAGCACCGTCTTTCATAATCGCTATTTGATCGCCCATTTCAGATGCTTCTTGTTGGTCGTGAGTTACAAAAATGGCGGTGACGTTGTAAGACTTTAATATAGATCTTACTTCGGTTCTAATTTCTCTTCGTATTTGAATATCTAAATTTGAGAAAGGTTCGTCTAAAAGCAGGGTAGATGGATTAGCGGCAAGTGATCGAGCTAGCGCTACTCTTTGCTGTTCTCCACCGGAAAGCTCGTGAGGCATACTCGTTTCTTTCCCTACTAGTCCAACCAAATTTAATAATGAATCCACGTTTTCACTTACGGCAAAACCGATGTTTTGCTTGACATTTAAATGAGGAAATAGCGCGCCATCTTGAAATATCATACCTATATTTCTTTCTTGAACGGGCATACTATAATCTTTGCTCCATATCGGGGATCCACCAATTTGAAGTTCCCCACGGTCTGGGGATTCAAATCCTGCTATTAATCTCAGTAGCGTTGTTTTACCACAACCACTTGGTCCAACTATTGACAAAATTGAACCTTTTTCAATCTTTAGAGTGATGTCGTCAACCGCGTGGATATTTCCAAAATGTTTAGAAATACCTTTTAACTCTATTTGTAGTGTGTCCATAATGAGCTCTCATTCGTTAATTTGCGCAACCCAAACATAGGTATGATAGATATTAAGATAATGAATACACCTGATATCGCGGCCTCCAAGAAGAACGCTTCTTCCGAAGCATTCCATAAAGCTGTAGCAAGTGTACCAAAATCTAAAGGTCCTAATATCAGGGTTAAGGGTAATTCTTTGATAGTTAATAAGAAAACTAGTGACATGCCGTAAACAATACCTGGTGAAGTGAGCGGTAACACTATTCTCCTAAAGGTTCCTAAATTTGATTCACCCAATATTTTTGCTGATTCTTCTATCCTTGGATTGATGGACTCTAAAGATGACTTAAAAGCCCCTATTAATGCGGGCATAAACATTATGGAATATCCAAATATTAATAACGGAATTGTTTGGTATAGAATCGTTAAGTAGTTTGCGCCGAAAAATACTAGGCTTAAAGCGACAACAATACCCGGCAGCCCGAACCCTATGTAGACAGTATTTTCCAAGAAAACAGCAATTCTGGTTTTAAATTTGGCAGTCAATAAAGCAATGGAACCTCCTGCACCTAATGTGGCCATTGCAGCGAGGGATGAGACCATTAATGAATTGAGGGCTAGAGCAAAGAGGTTGGTTGGTATTTGATTAGACATAAATCCTTGGAATGCAAGGTATAATAAAAACACCAGCGGAATGATTAGCCCGATTAATAAGATAGCTCCTAGAAGAATAGCCACAGGTATTTGTAGTTTATTGAGTCTGAAGAATGGTTTTGATACTGATGCTTTAGCATTCGTCCGATAATAATAGATATTTTTTCGAGTTTTCGATTCTAAATATAAAATTGAAATCACAATGAAGGCTAGAATCAGCGATAATCCTGCAGCTAATGTTCGATCAAAAGCCGCTTCATATTGCAAATATATCGACCAAGTAAAAGTCTGATATCGAAGTATAGATACTGCTCCAAAATCGCTCAAAGTATAGAGAATGACTAACATCGATCCGGAGATTATGGATGGCCTAAGTAGGGGCAATTCTATTTTATAGAAATATTTCCAATAGCTGTAACCATTACTTTGAGCAATTTCCTGTAAAGCAGGATCGATTTTTTCCATAGCTGATTTGAGAGTCAGGAAAATGTATGGGTAGCATAGAAAAGTAAGAGTGAGCCATGCTCCTTCAAATCCATGTATATCAGGTAATCTTGAAACACCAAGTGGTTCAAGCGCCTTCTGTAATACTCCCTTAGGTCCCAAAATAATTATTACTATGAATGCACCAACGTAGCTGGGTATAACTAGAGGAAGAGGCATTAGAGCAGACCATAGGCTTTTCAATTTTAAATCGGTGCGCGTAATTATCCAGCACGATATTAAGGCTATTACTATGCAACTGAAGCAGACAGCTATAACCAAAGCAGCGGTTTTTAGCATAATGAATAGGACTTGTATTCTCAATAACATTGGTATTAGGTCGGAAAACGAACTGATACCTCTAATGACTAGGTAAGCTATAGGCAAGAGCGATAAAAAAACCACGGATGCTGCTGGTATCAGTAGCATCCGTGGCGTCTTGATTGAAACGTCGTTTTTCAAAGACTTTTCCTTACTACGGTCGAAAGAGCCTCTATAGGGTCAGTACGTGCTATTGCAGTGCACCAACTTTAGTTAGAAGATCTATCGTTCCTTGCAAATCATTCATCTTAGTATACGAGATTTGCGGACTGTTTATCTCTTCTAAAGGAGTCAGAATGCGTTGTGTTTTAACTCCTTCTAAAAGTGGGTACTCATAAGTTTGAGCTGCAAAGTACTGTTGCCCAACGGTGGACAATAGGTAGTTCAGGAAAAGCAATGCGTTATCTTCATTGTCAGCAGTTTTCAGTACTCCTGCTCCTGCTACTAGTACGATCGATCCTGGGCCTCCAGCTGGTAGATGGTGGTTTCTAGCTTCAAAAGCGTCACCTTGATCTGCCAAAAATCTGTGAAGGTAGTAGTGATTTACTAACCCAATGTCGATTTCCCCAGCTGCCGCGGCAGCTACTTGAGGTGTATTTTTAGGATAGATCTGCGGGTCTTGAGCAAGGAGTGCGTTTAGCCACTCTTCAGTTTTTTCTTCGCCCCACTCTGCTCGCATACCGGAGACCATCGCTTGGAATGATCCGTTGGTAGGAGCATATCCAATCTTCCCTTTCCAGCGGGAGTCATTAACTAATTCCCAAAGGTCATTCGGAAGGTCACCCTTGTCTATTCCAGTGTTGTGAACCAAAGTTCTTGCTCGGCCAGTGATTCCAACCCATTTGTTCATTTCAGACTTTCTGTTATCCGGAACTAACCCGGTAATTGTGTCTGGTAACGATATGAACATATCATTTGCTTCTATTACACCTAGCCCACCAGGGTCTTGTGCAAAGAATACGTCCGCAGGTGAATTACTGCCTTCCTCCATGATTGTCGCAGCTATCTCTGCTGTTTTTCCATATTTAACTTCAACTTCAATGCCTGACGTTTGAGCAAATTGCTCAATAACAGGCCCGACCAATTTTTCGCTTCTGCCCGAATAGATTACGAGATTGTTGCTCTCCGGTGCTTCTACGGTGGCCGCTGTCTTTTCAGCAGAAGCATTAAAAGTAGAATCCTCAGTCTCCGATTCTGAGCAAGAAGGGCCCACCACCATTAACCCAATAAAAATCATCATATAAATTGAAATTCGTATTGAATTCTTCAACGATACTCCCTTGATTATTTCAGTAGATACTAATTAACAAAAAATGTATCAACTACCCTTATAATTAAGTAACACATTTATATTTTATTAGTATAAACTAAATCATTAATTTAGCAAGCCTAATCGACCAATCGAATGATAGTATATAATTATATCTACAAGCAGTAGTAAATTAGATTGCATAGGTTAAACCAAAGGGGGGTGAATGCTGTGGCGCTTGATCCAACCCAACTTGATGTAAACTTATCCCAAGCGATGGAGAATTACCTGCTGACGATATTTCATTTAAATGAAGATGGTATTGAAGTTACGGTAACCAATTTAGCCCAAGCTTTGAGGGAGATCCCACTAGATGAGCATATAGGGACATCTATGCCATCCGTGATTGGGATGATTAACCGAATGAAGAAAGAAGACTTGATTAAGGATGACGAGGGTAGACCGATAATACTTACAGAGTTAGGTGAATATTTCGCTTTAGACATGGTGAGACGCCATAGAGTTGCAGAAACAATGGTTGTTGAGTTGCTAGGTGTTGAACTGGACAAAGCCCACGTAGAAGCCCACAAATTAGAACACGCTATATCTTCAGAGTTGTTGGATATAATAATTGAACGTCTGAACAATCCCCAAGCTAGCCCTTTTGGGGAACAAATTCCAGGTAAGGAAGACAGTTTTGATAATTTGCAAAATTATTTAAGACTTGATGAAGGATCAGAGGGTGTTAAATATAAAATTAAGAGTATCCCAGAAGAAGATCCCGAGCTAATCAGATTTTTTATGCAGCATGGAATATTGCCGGGAACGCCTATAACAATATCTGAATTAGGGAAATCCATAGGAGTTGTAACTTTGGATACGCCTAGTGGGAATGCAACCATTGGTTTTGAGGTAGCTTCTAAGATAAAACTAACTCCCGTCGCTAATTAGTTTGTAGTAAGTTCATAGTATGGTATATGGTGTCTGCAATTATTTTATTGCTTTTGTCGAACTGGAAGGACATTCCTCTAAATGCTGAGATCAATTCTAGTACTTGTCATATTTCTTTTTGGTTGTGGTCCTTCTCAAGAAGAAATAGACATCGCTATTGGGTCTGCTATCGATAATATTCCAGAGACTATTACGCCAGTTATTATTTTGGATTCCGATCATAGGATAGTGCTCGGTGACTCTGAATTCTCGGTTGAACTTGCTGGCTGGCAACCTCAAGCTAATGTTTCTATAACGATTTTATCAGCTTATGGTTCTGGTGAAGATTATAAAGTAGGTGAAATTAGAGTGAATCTATCGGGTGCTGCATCAGGGATTCTTGGGTCTGAATCGTTTCCCGCGGTCCCTGAAAATATATTGGCTGGAATATATACGATTCGTGCTCTGTCAGAAAGCGATGGTATTGAGGCATTTACAGTTTTAACCGTTCACGAAGAGCCCTTAGAAATTGTTACAAAACCCATGGCTCCAGTGATTTTAATTGATTCAAGCCGAAAGGTAGTGGGCGACCTAGAGTTGGGTTTTGAGCTGGCTGGCTGGGCACCGGAAGATAGAGTAACCATATCAATTTTATCAGCTTATGGTCCCAATAAGGATCATATTATGGGCGGGATTAATACTAATTTATCGGGAGCCGCGGTAGAAATCCTTGGTTCTGAAGCGTTTCCTGCAATTCCAATTCTTCCATCAGGTATATACACTATCAAGGCTGTTTCAACCAAGGATGGATCGGAGGCATCCACAGCGCTAAGACTGTATGCAGAGCCTTTGGAAGTGATCGAAAAGCCCAAAGCTCCAGGCATTCAAATTGATTCCACTCGTAAGGTTATTGGAGACTCAGAATTATGGGTTGGTCTATCTGGATGGAGTCCTAATGATACCGTTAAAGTTACGATATTAGCGGCATATGGTACTGAAATAGATTACACAATTGGAAGTATTGACATCAATTTATCCGGTGCAGGCGGGAAAATATTAGGTTCAGATTCATATGCAGCAATTCCCGGTAACATGGAACCTGGTATTTATACTCTTAAGGCTGTTTCAACCAAGGATGGATCTGAGGCTTCAATGGCCTTGCAGATTTATGCCGAGCCTTTAGAGGTGATCGAAAAACCCACTGAACCAGATTTTAATAAAATATGGCGCGATACTACTCCAGCAATATTTTACGTTCAGGACGAAGCGACAGGCGGTTACGGTACAGGGTGGCTCTATAAAAACCGGTATATCGTTACTGCCAATCATGTCGTAAATAATGCGACCCAAATGAAAATTTACCAAACATCTGGCCTACCTTTCGTCGCTTCTGTCGTCTGGCAAGATGCTTCTCGTGATGTAGCGATATTAAAATTTAACTCTTCAGAAGCAAATCTTGCTTCAGATGTGACCCCATTAGTAATCGGTAATATTAATACCGGTCACTATGCTTCTCCATTAATGGCTCTCGGTTATTCTGATCGAGGTGCGCTAAGAAACCAATCCGCGGGTAGAGCAGCAGCGAATGTTGGTGTGTTGTCGCAAGTTAAGGTCTTTTCTCACGGCCAATCATCTTCTATTAAACATATTATTATGGATGCCCCCATTGCTCCCGGAGATAGTGGGGGACCAGTTGTTGATAGAGACGGAGTAGTGATAGGTATGACTAGGTCATACTCTACAAATCCAGGCACTTTTTTCGCAATTCATGAAGATGTTATCAAAGAAAGTCTGGTTGTCTTTTTTGGTGATTAGGGTTGAGTCGCTGATTGTTTATATACAGCGGTATTATGCTCAAAATGGAGTGCGATAGTAGATTTCGTTTTCTGTTGGGTATCACCCTCTTCTCCTGGCGAGCAGTAATTGATTCCGATGATCATTAGCGCAATCAACACTATGTAACGTTTTTTGGTGTAGAAAGGTCTGTCTTTATTCTTTTTCGAGGTACCTTCGTGCATATTTAAAATCGTTTCGATATCTAGATTTTTGGGTGGATTTGGGTCTCCGTCATCTAATTTGGTACCGTTTTGTCCTGGTATTTGGTTTTCGGTTAGTTCTAATCCGCAGCTTGTACAAAAATTCAGGCCGTGGGCGATCACTGCCTGACAATTAGGGCAGGTGTATTCAATATTCATATGGATGTACTCGCTATTTTTTCTTTGTTGGTTTTAGTATATAGGGTGTTACCAAAAAGTAACCTGAAACAATGCTGTTAATGTCCGAGGTGCTACAGTCCGAGGTGGTACAATTATCTTTCAAAGGTAGATTCTATTTTGTATGACATGGGAAAGAAGGAATAACCGTATATGGAATTTTATGTTCTTGCCATCTTAGTTTTTTTTGTATTCGGTATGTTCATGTTAAGATTCATCGTTAGTAAACCGGAAGAGAGAAGTGATTTTCGCAAAGCGGATTTATTGAGGCTGGCTGGTATTTTAGGGTCAGTGTATATTTTGGTTCAAGTTTTTCTTTAATCATCAATTTGTAAGTTTTTATTGGCCCTTCAAAAACCTGTTCCCCATTTTTAAGCACTAATGCGTAGTCACAGAATTTCCTTGCTAGATCGGTGTAATAATGCAGGGTGGTTGTGTACTAAAGAAATTAAATTATTGGTGCCGAAGGTGAGAGTCGAACTCACACGTCCTAGGGACAAAGGTTTTTGAGACCTTCGCGTCTGCCATTCCGCCACTTCGGCAAATTGATGCGCATTTGAATTGGTCAAGAAACTATTTGGTGACCTTTCAGGGTATGAATATAACCTATCGTTAGAGTATGTGCCATTAAAATGATCAATGATATTAAAACAAGATATAAGTAGAAAATAAAGCGGATCGTTCTGAATGAACTAGAGCTTATAATAAGAAGCCTATTAAAGTTTTAATTCATCGTGCATTTTTAATAAGAGCTGTCCGACTTCAAGGTTGGTTTTTGAATCTCCCAGATCACATTCAGCCGCTCTATCTGGGCCATGGTAATCGCTTCCACCGGTCGCTAATAAATTGTGTTTCTCACAAAGTTGCTGGAATCGTGTTCTTTCCTCAGCCGAATAGAGTCCGTAATATGTTTCCATACCTTTCACTCCAGCGGTTACTAAGCTTGGCAATATTTCATCCAGATTGTCGATTTCTCTGGGGTGCGCTAATACTGGTATACCGGAATGCTGCGATATCAACTCAATAGCGGTTTCCGGATCCATTTTTCGCCGTTCAGTGTATGCTGGGCCATTGCGGCCTATTAGTTCATCAAATGCGGCTTTGATTGAGGACACTTGTCCTGTTTCAGCTAGTATTTCAGCAATGTGAGGCCTTCCTACGGAGCCTGAACCTGCTACTTTTAGCACTTCGTCCCAAGTTATTCTATATCCAAGGCTAATTAATTTTTCAACCATAGATTTTGCCCGATTTAATCGATCGTCTCTAAATGACTTTAGGGTGTGTTGAAGCCTGTCAGATTTGGTATCAATGAAATATCCGAGGATATGAATTTCTCCGTTTTTTGTGTCTGTAGAAAGTTCAACACCTGGTATCAAAGTCAAATCTTTGTAGTTTCCTGCGGTTGCAATGGCCTCTGCCAACCCGTCTGTAGAATCATGGTCAGTAAGTGCCATAATTCTAATGCCGGCTTCAAATGCTTTCTCAACTAGTTCAGCAGGTGTGAGTAAGCCGTCTGAAATTGTGCTATGTAGATGTAAATCTGATTTCATTTAATGTTTATTTTGCGTACTCCACTGCTCGGGTTTCTCGAATTACTACGACTTTGATCTGACCAGGATATTCCATGGACTCTTTGATTTTTTTGGTTACGTCTCTGGCCATTCGCATTGCGGTTACATCATCTATTTCATCGGGTTTTACCATTACTCTCATTTCTCTTCCAGCTTGAATTGCGAAGGCTTTGTCGACCCCATCAAATTCTGTAGCTATTTGCTCTAAAGTCTCAATTCTTTTAACGTAAGCTTCCGCACTTTCTCTTCTTGCACCGGGTCTTGCTCCACTGATTGCATCAGCGGCCGCTACTACGAAAGCGTCGATGCTTTTCCAACCTTCTTCTCCGTGGTGATCACCTACTGCTCTAACAACCCTCTCGTTAACCTTATATCTAGATAATAAATCTGCACCGACTTGCGCATGGGGGCCTTCGACCTCATGGGTCAGAGCTTTGCCGATGTCGTGCAGAAATGCTGCTCTTCTAACAACATCTTGATTTACCCCTAATTCTGAAGCGATCGATGCCGCTATGTGTGCAGTTTCTATACAATGTTGCAAAACATTTTGCCCATAGCTGTAGCGAAACTTTAGCCTTCCCATAGTTTTTACGATTTCAGGGTGCAACCCTTGAACTTTTACCTCATAACAGGCTTCTTCACCTGCTTTTCCAGTTATCTCTTCTAACTCCTCTTTGGCTTTTTCTACCAATTCTTCTATACGTGCTGGCTGTATCCTTCCGTCTTGAATAAGGCTCGATACGGTACGTCTTGCGATCTCTCTCCTGATAGGATCGAATGCGGATACAGTTACTACCTCTGGCGTATCATCAACTATTAAATTAACACCTGTGGCATTTTCAAGGGCTCTGATGTTTCTCCCTTCCTTGCCGATTAGCCGTCCCTTCATCTCTTCATTTGGTAAAGTTACGGAGCTTGTTGTTAACTCTGATACGACTTCACTTGCATATCTCTGGAGGGATTGTGCCATAATTTTATACGCTAGCTCTTTTGATTCAGCTTGAACCGATTCCTCTGACTCTCGAACCTTGCGTGAAGCTTCTATAGATATCTCTTTTTCAAGCTCATTCATAAGTCTTTCTTGAGCTTCACCTATAGTTAATTGTGCCACTTTTTCAAGTGCGACAAGTTCCTCTTGTTTTAGTTCATCAAGTTCGGATTCTTTGTCTCTTATTTGCTCCTCAAGTTTTGATACTTTCCGCTCTCTTTTTTCTATGGTTTCTAGCCTTTTTGTAACCTGGTCCTCTTTTTTACCAACCCTTTTTTCTGACTTACGAAGTTCAGATCTTCGGTCACGGGTTTGCTTCTCGGCCCGGTTTCTGATTTGCTTCCCTTGATGTTTAGCATTTCTGATTATTTCTCTTGATTCAATTTCTAGCTTTTTAATATTTGCTCGTCTTGAGTCTTCCATTGAATTAAGCTTTTTTACGTTCAAGTAACTTTTTATTCCAACCCCTGAAATCAGGCTGGATATTACTGCGATAGATATACCTAATATTAATAAAATAGGATCTATTGTCATTTTCTTGCCCTCCTCAGTTTTTAATGCAAAAGGGGCCATGAAGTAACCCTCATAGCCCCTTGTAATTTCACCTTAAGTGATAGTTAAGTTTCTAGTTCACCGTCCTCATCGATTGTTTCTGATCCTGTGTCCTCTTCAGACATTTCTTCAGGTGACATCGCGCTTCTAATTTGTTCTTCTATTGATCGAGCTATATTCCCGTTTTCTTTCAAGAATGTTTTGGCGTTTTCACGTCCCTGACCTAGCCGATCATCCTCATAAGAGAAAAACGCACCAGATTTCTTTATGATGTTAGTTTCTACACCTAAATCTAAAATATCGCCTTCTCTACTGATACCTTGACTAAACATGATGTCAAATTCTGCAACACGGAAAGGAGGCGCTGTCTTATTTTTTACAACACGTGCTCTTACTTTTATAGCAACGCTTTCCGTACCTTTTTTAATGGTCTCAATCCTTCTTAGATCTATTCTTACTGACGAGTAAAATTTAAGCGCTCTTCCGCCTGGTGTTACCTCCGGGTTACCAAAGAGGACTCCCACCTTTTCGCGGATTTGGTTTATAAAAATCACTGCAGTTTTAGACCTGTGAGTGGTTCCGGTTAATTTCCTAAGTGCTTGCGACATTAGTCGGGCCTGTAGCCCTATGTGGGTATCTCCCATGTTGCCTTCGATCTCGGCTCTTGGCACGAGAGCGGCGACACTATCTACGACTACGGCATCCACAGCTGCGCTCCTCACTAGCGCTTCTGTTATATCTAGTGCCTGTTCCGCGTCGTCTGGTTGAGATATAAGTAAATCATCGATATTTACTCCGCAAGTTGCTGCGTAAGTTGGATCCAATGCGTGCTCAGCATCTATATAAGCGACAGTCCCATTCTGCTTTTGTGCTTCTCCGATGATGTGCTGCGCAAGAGTTGATTTCCCAGAAGATTCAGCACCAAATATCTCCGTGATTCTTCCTCTGGGAATCCCTCCTATACCTAAAGCCATATCTAATGAGATTGACCCGGTGGGGATGGATTCAACGCTGAAACGCCCTGCAGATTCTCCAAATCGCATTAAAGAACCTTTGCCGAAATTTCGTTCGACTAAAGCGAGAGCTTGTTCCAGGGCCTTATCTTTTTCCGTTACCATAGATTTCCATCAATTTATTTATTCAGAATTAACTTTTTTCACGATATCATGCTAACACTTTAGTAACAACTTGGCGATGTCACAAACCAAGTAATTTAATTGGAACATTTATTATTTTTCATGTTAATCTGTAACTCATTAACCTAATTAAGGAGCGAAATTAGAATGGCTGATTACGAAAATATTTTGTATGAAAAACAACGCAAAGGCGTTTTGATCACTATGAATAGGCCTGAGCAAATGAACGCATTGAGTGCTGGTTTGCGCTCTGATATGCACGCTGCGTTTGATGAAGCAGACCAAGATCCTGAGGTTAGATATATCATACTGACTGGAGCAGGAAGGGCTTTTAGCGCCGGAGCAGACTTAAGTTTTGGAGCTGGCGGCGGAAATGCCGAGACTGTATGGCCTTATGGGCTTGAAGAAGGCCAATCTGTAGCAGCTTTCTTGGATCAATGGAGAACACAAGATCGAGCTGGTGTTAAAAGGTTACAACATATGTGGGAACTCAACACTCCGATCATTGGGGCAATCAATGGTTGGGCGCTTGCTTGGGGTAGCTGGTACGCGTTAGTTACTCACATCACCATAGCATCATCGGCAGCAGTTTTCGGGCAACCTGAGATACGACATATATCTAACACGAATTTTCTTTGGACATTATTAGCGGGCTACAAGAATGCACTCCGATATGGATTAACAGGTGACCATATTGATGCTGACGAGGCCCTCAGAATAGGGTTAGTAAATAAGATTGTTGAACCGGATGACCTTTTGGAAGAGTGCTTTTCTATTGGAGAGAGAATCGCTCTTGTAAGTCCTGAGACTGTAAAGATTAATCTGCATGTCGCAACTATGGGGCTTTATATGATGGGTCTTCACAATGCTTGGAATTTAAATGCTGAGCTCTCCGCGCTAGCACATACTTCTCAGAGAGAAGATTTCAAGAAACACATGGAAGATGCCGCGAAAGAAGGAGGCCTTCGCTCATATCTCCAGGAAAGAGATGGCCCTTTCCAACCTGAACCTTTTGGACCTAGGAGCAAAAGATAGTAAGGGGCCGCGTATGAGTAATTCTAGTTCGCAAGATCCCTTTGGGGATGCCTGGATTAAATCTTCGATATTGCAGGAGGATGATTTGCTTCGCCAGCATGTAGAGCGAAGATTTCAATCCAAGTATCTAAAAGTAGTTTTAAAGTCAAAAAACGATGAAGAGGAATCACGAGCCTGGTATGGTTTTTACCATTGGCTAACACTTCCTGAAACCTCAAGAAAGCCATTTCAGATCCCTGAGGATGAGGCAGATATAATTATAGATTCTTTGCGTTATACAGTATTAAATTTTGTAAACTCAAATAAACAGCAAAAGGAAACAAATGTTAAATAAATTTCTTGTGAAACCTCTTCTATTTTCAATTATTGTATTTTCAGTAATATCTTTTGGGTGCGCTTCAGAGGATCCGGGAATCGGAGGATCTGTTGCAGCAACGAATAATACACAAGAATCGGCATCTGTAAGCAATGCAAGTAGTGATACCAAAGCCAATACTGGTGAAAGCACGACTAGCGATACCAAAGCCACTACTGCTGAAAGCACGACCAAGACATCAAAAGAGCGTGTAAGCACCACTACGTCACCTTCTAAAGACGAGGGAGCGGTCAAAGTCTCAGAAGATGAATGTGAGAATGCAACAGGTGCAATGGTCGAGCCTTGTACCGAAAAGTATAGACAAATGATCGAGAATGATCCCTCTCTATGTGATACTGCAACTGGCATGATGGCATATATGTGTAATAGTTCTGTTCAAGCGCCACAGACAAAGCCTGCATATGGGAACGGACATTCATCTAACCCCTGCATTTCACTGCCTCCTGGTGATAAAGAAAGATGTGAACAGTCATTTAAGGACAATCCGAATGCTAGACCAGAGAAAGATCCTCATAATACCGGTAAGGCTGATCCGAATGCGCGTCTGGCTACTGACGCAGTTGACTACACTAACGTATATGTAGCAACTTACGATCCTGATAATATACCCAAAGTAGCGACGTCGAATTTTACAGAACTTGATAAGTTTTCTAAGATGTCAAAAATTAGGTCAGGGGTGGGCCATGATTTTTCTTATAATACGCCCGAGTATGACAAAACCCGCGCCAACTGCAAAAGTATGAAACATTATTTTATGCCTGCGGGTGTACCGAAACAGCAGGCTTTGTATGCGTCTACGCCACACACTTTCCCTTGGATGTCTATAAAATTCTTTTCCCCCGTGGATGGCAGGATAGTAGGTGTCTACTATAAAGAGAACAAATATGGAACAGAAGCTAATTTCACTATCGCGTCGAGCGAGCATCCTGGCTACTTTTTCATGTTTTTTCACATTGCATTGGATCCATCTTTGAAGGAAGGTTCTGTAGTAACGGCAGGGCAACAAATAGGAACCTTAGGTGACGAAGAAGCATGGGGTGAAATCGCAACATCGATTAAAATAGGCCCAGGAGATCACCGTTTAGTTTCTTTCCTTGAGGTAGCTACCGATGATGTAGTAGAGCAGTACAAAGCCAGAGGATTTGAAACCCCTTCAGATGTAATTGTTACCAAGGAACAAAGGGATGCTAACCCTCTACCTTGTGATAATTCAGAGGCAGGGTGGTTTTTGGGCAGTAGCAAATCTGGAATAGAAGATATCCAATTCAGTACTTGGGCATTTGAAAGCGCCGATAACTGGTTTACCTTTACTAATTAACTGATGATATTAACGAGTTAAAAAGGCATTCCCGGCATTTTTTTTCCACTTGATAACGCTTTCATCATTTTTTTCATCTGTTCGAATTGGTTTAAAAGACGATTTACATCTGCAGGCTGAGTTCCACTGCCTTTTGCTATGCGTTTTCTCCTGCTTCCGCCAATTATGTGTGGGGACCGTCGTTCCAAAGGGGTCATTGATAACACGATGGCTTCAACTTTTTTGAGGTCGTTTTCTCCTGGCATTTGATCGTTGCTTATATTACCGGCCATTGATTTAAACCCTGGTATCATTTCTAAGATTTGGTTCATTGGCCCCATATTTCTAAGTTGGTCTATCTGGACCAAGAAATCGTCTAAAGTGAAAGTCGCATCTTTTAGACGTTTTTCCATTTCGAGTGCTTGGGATTCATCAATAGTTTGTTGTGCTTTTTCAACTAACGATATAACATCTCCCATACCTAAAATTCTACCTGCCAATCGATCTGGGTAGAATGCGTCAAGAGCATCAAGTTTCTCACCAGTACCTATATAGATAACGGGGATCCCGGTCTCTGCCACGATAGAGAGAGCGGCTCCGCCTCTGGCATCGCTATCCATCTTAGTAATAACTATTCCTGTGATTGGCATTCTCGCTTGGAATTCCGTGGCAACGTTAACAGCCTCCTGGCCTGTCATTGCATCTACAACAAGTATCGTTTCGGACGGGCTTAATGTTTTATGTAAATTCTCTAGCTCATCCATTAAATCGTCGTCAATTTGAATACGGCCTGCACTATCAAAAACTATCCAGTCACAACCTTTATTAGAGGCCAATTTTAATGATTCTTTAGCTAGTTCTTTAGGGCTCGCTGCTTGTGCATTTGAATAGGTCTCGACTCCGATTCTTTCCCCTAGTTGTGTAATTTGTTCTATAGCTGCGGGCCGTTTCAGGTCACCTGCTACCATCAATACTTTGTTGTTTTCAGACTCTAATCTTTTCGATATTTTTGCTGCCGTGGTGGTTTTTCCAGATCCTTGAAGCCCGATCATTAGGAGTGTAGCCGGTTTATTATTGTTCTTTGAAAGATCCTTTTTATCTTTACCTAGAACTGCTGTTAACTCATCTTGAAATATCTTGATTATTTGTTGGGATGGACTCACCCCATCCAAAATCTTTTCACCTATTACCCTCTCTCGGATCCCTTGTTGTAAGTTTTTAACGACGCGGAAATTCACATCTGCTTCTAGTAGGGCTCGTCGTATTTCTTTTAGTACATCGTCGAAATCTTGTTCTGAGATGACACTGTGGCCCGATAATTTTTTGAAAGCGTTTGATATTCTATCTGTTAAGTTGTCGAACATAATTTTCTACATTTCATCCATATAGATTTTTTTACCTGATTCCATTGATTGTACAGCGCCTTCCAGAACTTTTTGGAGCATATAGGCATCCTCAAAATTAGGACTTGGCGATGTTGAACTATTAATTCCTTGAATAAATTCTCTGACCATTAGCCTAAACGCCATTAATCGATGATCTCTACTGTCATCAAAAGGTATGTATTGTTCCGGCATTGCTATTTCTTCTCTCATGGAACTTGATTGACCAAATTTTCCACCGAAAACTTTTCCATCAGGTGGAGGGTTGAATCCAGGATACTCTTGAGGTGTTGATAAAGATCCTGAGCTTCCAAAAATTTCTATGTTTGCCCCTCTTCCAAAAGGCATCGCCGAGCTCCCCGATAGTGTCCCAATTCCTCCGTTAGCGAACTCAAGTAATAGAGCAAAAGTATCGTCTGTCGTTGTTTCAACCAATTTTTCGGTATCGCTATTAAAACGGTCAGGAATGTTCGTTTTTAACATTGACTGTATTGATATTATATCACCAAACCAATGTCTGAATGCGTCTAGATAATGAGAACCCAAGCCCCACAGAAATCCTCCTCGCCATCCAAGGTCTGGGTACACCATTTGCCTAGGTCTGAACTCTTTTGTTGGTCCGACCATCAAACTTGCTTGAAGGAACCGGAGATCGCCTATGTAATTTTCTTCCAGTAATTGTTTTACAAAAGCTCTCTGAGGTGCCCATCTAAATTCATGTGCAACCATGAGAGTTTTTTTTGAACCTTTGGCGGCATTTAACATTTCCAGGGCTTCCTGAGTATTAGTTGCGAATGGCTTTTCACAAAGAATGTGTTTATCTTGTTTTAGCGCTTCCATGACCATCTCATAATGCAAATGATGAGGTGAGCAGATACTAACTGCGTCTAGATCTCCCATAGCAAGCAACTCTTTGTAATCATCGAAATAGTGCGGAATATTGAATTCTTCAGATGCTTGTAAAGCCCTATCCTTATGTCTTGCAGCTACTGCTAACACCTCCACTCCTTCTGATTGGAAGGCTGGTATGTGAACAGTTGTTCCAAACCCTACACCGATCACGCCGATTTTCAATAAATTCTCCTATTAGGATTGTTAACCCAATCAAAAATTAATCATATTATACAGGAACAGTCCCAGATATTAGTTTTGGATCTACCTGTAATCTATTATAAACTTCTATTTGAATTAATATTATTGGGTTGTCTCTTGGAATACTTTTTTTGGTATTGGAAACTCATGAGGAAATATTGTGGCGATATTAACTGCTTTTGGTGGAATTCATGAAATAGGTGGTAATAAAATTTTACTCGAGTCGGGAAGCCAAGGTATTTTTTTCGATTTTGGTCTAGGCTTTGCGTCTTCGGGGATGTATTACGATAATTTTCTAAGTCCTCGTACTAACAATATTCTTTTTGATTTAATTAAGTTAAATGTACTACCAAACATTAAAAATATTTATCGTGAGGATTTAATTCACCCGAAAGGGATGGATAAATTGTTGCCAGGTTTTGATTTACAAGGTCAATATCTTTGGCAAGATATTCTTGGCTCGCATGAATCACAGAAGTCCACCAACCTGAAAGGTGTGTTCCTATCACACGCCCATATAGATCACTCACAATTCATATCACTTATTGATGAGAATACCCCCATTTACACTTCGAAAGTTACACACAAAATTCTTAGAATGATGCAAGAAACTTCCCAGTCAATTCTGACGAACGAATTTGTGGATATTAAACTGAGATTCATAGATGAAATTAAGTCTAAAAACTCTTTTTTCCCCGGTAGTTTGGTAGCAAGATCCGGTGAGCCAACGAGAAGAAATATCGTAGATCTAACACCCTTACAGAGTGTGAGAGCGGGTGATTTTTTAGTGACTCCCATAAATGTTGATCATTCGGTACTTGGTGCGATGGCTTTTTTCGCAGAAATTGAAGGCAAGACAATATTTTATTCTGGAGACTTGCGATTTCACGGGATTAGAGATGACTGGACTCAACTTCTTTTTGAAGAGTTAGATAAAAGGAAGCCTGATGTAATGATAGTGGAAGGCACAAGGATAAATGAAGAAGACCGAGATGATGAGAGAGAAGTTTTATATACTATCTCTTCAATGGTTAGTCAGTGGGAAGGGCTTGCAATAGTGAGCTTCGCGTGGAAAGATACAACACGATTTCTTACTCTCTATCAGGTTGCAAAAAATACTGGCCGAGTATTAGTTATCTCCCACAAACTTGCTTATTTGATAAAAGAACTGGGTGTGTTCCCTGATCTGGGTTTACCCAACATAGATGATGACCCCAATGTGAAGGTGTATTTGAAGAGAAGTAGGAGCTTAATGTACAGCCCTAGTGACTACATAAATTCAAAAATAGCACTTGGTTACGAGTCGAATTGGCTCGATAAAGATAACCCAGACATTACACATTTAGAGAATGGGGTGAGGGCATATCATGTGCACGAAAATCCGAGCAAATATATTATCCATCTAGATCTTTTTGATTTTAATGAACTAATTGATATTGACCCTCCTAGTGGAACCAACTACGTTCGAGCTACGAGCGAACCCTTCGATGAGGAAGGCGAGATGGATGAGAAGCGAATCATAAACTGGCTTGCTAGATTTGATATTAATAAATCATTGGACCATAAACCTCTTTATATCCACGCGTCTGGCCACGCTTCTGGTAAAGAAATTGCAAATATGATTAACGAAGTTATGCCGGACAAACTTGTCCCTATTCATACGTTGCATCCGGAATCGTTTAAAGGGCTATTGGACAAGAATATTGAAGTTATATTGCCCGAAGTGGGAAAGCCCGTACGTGTTTGACCAGCGAGATTTACTAGTGATCGGAATTTATAAATTACAGTTATAATTAAGCATACATATTGGTGCTTTGAGAGGGTTAAATTATGATCGTGAGCGAGGGATTTTAATGTTGCCGCGTAAATTGACCTTGGAAAACTTTATGTCCTATAGAGGAATCCATGATCCCATCGACCTCACGGGGTTTGGAGTTGCTTGTTTGGCTGGGCCTAATGGATCCGGGAAGAGTTCTCTTTTGGATTCGATCACATGGGTATTATGGGGGAGATCCAGAGCTGGATACGCTGCTGACCCATTGGTATCTGCTGGTGAACCAGAAATGGCGGTAGATATGGAATTTACCTCCGGCGATGCTTTTTACAGAGTAATTAGGCGTCACAGGAAACCCACGATAAGAACAAAGACCGGGTTGACTACCTTAGATTTACAAGCATGGGACGGAAATCAATTTACGTCTCTTACGGGTTCGAGTATTCGAGCTACACAGAGAAGCATAGTGAAACTAATTGGCTTAGATTACGAAACTTTTATCAACACCTCTTACTTTGCTCAAGGTCGGGCCGATCTATTCTCCAAAAAAACGCCTGCTGAACGAAAAAAACTGTTAGGTGAAATCCTTGGTCTTGATTCATATGGTGAATTGTCTTCTGAATCGAGGTCAGAGGCGAGAGAAAAAGAAATTCAATCCAAGATTTATACCAGCCGGATTGAATCTATAAATAGCAGCAAAATTTCAGAAGATGACCTGAAAGTAAAAATTTCAGAATTAGATAGAGAAATATCGATTTTAGACAATAAATCTGGCGAAATAAGTTCCAAAGTAACTAAATTAAATCAGGAAATTGCTCGCATGAATCAATCCATGAAAGAGATCAGTGATATACAAAAAGCTATTCCTAATCTTAAAAATGAAGCAAAATCATTAGAGCGGTCTAAGGTGAGCTTAAAAAGCGAATTAGAACAAGCCAATGTTTTTCTTGAACGTTCTGATCAGATAAATAAAGGATATAAAGCACTCTTAAAAGTTCGAGTTAAAATGGCGAATTTTGGCGAAAAAGCCGGGCAACTTTCTAATTTAGAAGCACGGCGAAATCTGCTGGAGAGCACAATTTCTAAAGGCATGATAACTCTGCAGGAGAAGATAGCTATCCTAAAAAGCGAAATAGAATCAATAGAAAAGGACCAGCTTAAATATAATACTTTGAAACAATCGACAGTTGAATTAAGAAAAATAATCGGAGATCTAGAGACCAAAAAAGAAGCTAATGAAAGAATTTTTAACCAACTCTCTGACCTTAATATCGAATTAGAACGTTTGTTGATCTCAGAGGTGAATCTCCAAGACGATTTAGAGAGTATCCTTGCAAAACAAACAATGCTCTCGAGTCATGAACACGATTCGTGCCCACTTTGTGGCAATGAATTAAGTGAACACAATGTTTCTCAAGTTCGTGAGCATTATGAGGGTGAAACGGCGATTATAAAAACCACTTTATCTAAATTGGACACTGAAATCATCGAAAAAAGGGACTATATAAAACGCCTGGATGACTCTGCCGCGAAAGAGAAAACTGAGCTTCAAAAAGAGATTAAAGAACTCGAAAATAGATTGAATCGACAAAGTATTGAAGAAGAAGCGCTCAAGGAAAGAAATAGTAAATTGATTTCTCTGCGATCAGATTTGTCAGATATTAGTATTGAAGAAGAAGAAATGTTCGTAGGGGAAAGGAGCGAAATTCAGAAAATCGAAAAAGAAATTGGAGAGTTAAATTATGATTTTGGCGAACACCAAAAAATTCAGATAGAAAATAAGCGACTGTCTCAGTATGAAGAAGAGTATGTAGAATTATCTAAATTCCAACAACTTGAGAAACATAATACGGCGCTTTTAGAAGACATTGATAAAAGATTATTAAGCTCCCAAATTGAATTGGACAAACTGAACACTGATTTAGGAAAGGTAGAGAGCCAACGAACAATCCTAAGGGAATCCGAGCGGAATTTAAACGTTCTTGAAACTGAGTTATCTGTTTATTCCAGCGATCTAGTGTCGAAGAGTAGAAAACGGGACGAATATATATTTACTTTGCAACAATGGGAAAAGGAAAAAAACGAACTGAGTGAATTACTAGACCTTAGGAAAAAGGTATTGGAAGAAAAAGCCACTTATGATGAACTTTCTGTGGCGTTTGGGGTTAAGGGAGTACAGGCACTATTGGTTGAAACAGCAGTGCCACAGATTGAGAAAGATGCCAATGAATTGCTGGCGAAGATGACCGATAATAGTATGCATATTCGTCTTGCAACTCAAAGGCAAACAAAAGCAGGCGACTCAACTGAGACTCTCGATATCATTATCGGAGACGAATGGGGTACTAGGTCCTATGAACTGTACAGCGGAGGGGAAAATTTTAGAATTGATTTTGCTCTGAGAATAGCACTATCCAAACTTTTATCTCGCCGCGCAGGGACTAAAGTTCCTCTGCTATTCATTGATGAAGGTTTTGGGACTCAAGATCAGACCGGCAAAAATAAATTAGTTGAAGCCATTGGCTCCTTAAGAGAAGATCCAGAATTCGAGAGCGGATTGATTTTAGTTATTACCCACGTTGATGACATCATTAACCAATTTGATATACGAATCCAAATTGATAAAAATGAACAGGGTTCTTCTATCAAATTTGTTGCTTAACTGATAATTTATTATTGATAATTGGTGCCATGGCGCGTTAGTATTTAGTAAACCAAATCAATTAATGAGGTTGGCTATGTTTGAGATGGATATCGATAGTATTCGCGTTAGCCTTGTTAATTATCAGCGGGTATTAATTCTTAAAGAAAAAGAAACAGAACGTTTTCTTCCTATATGGATTGGGCCTGCAGAGGCTGAATCTATCGCAATTAGACTCCAGGATGTTTCAGTCGGAAGACCTATGACACATGATCTTTTAGTTAAGATTATCGAGGATTCTGGAGCTAAAGTATCCGCTGTTTTAATATCTGATTTATCAAATGATACCTTTTTTGCCAAAATTGTTTTGGAAAGGGATTCGGAGAAAATAGATATTGATAGCCGACCGAGTGATGCTATTGCGATTGCTGTCCGAGCTAGAGTCCCTATTTATGTTGCAGACTCAGTCCTTGATAAGGCTGGGGTGTACATAGATGAGTCCACAGGAGATGCGATAGTCCCTTCTTATGAATCAGCAGAGGACGAACTCGACGTTTCGGAAGAGGAGCTAAAGAGCCTTTCCGCCTTTAGGGATTTTGTTGAAGAGTTGAATTTAGATAATTTGGGTACTGAGTCTAATTGATTTATTGTGATACTAAGGAGTGCAACATAATGGATGAACAAAGAAGATACGTGTTGCAATATCTTGACTCAGTGTTTTTTTCTGTGATAAGTTTCGCACGCTGACTGTAATAAGCATGTCAAAGAGAAATGTTTTATTAGAGGCTGCATTTCGGTTGCTAGTACTTGGTTGGTACATAGCGATCGTTATAGCTGGAGGGGTATTCTTGGGGTCATGGATTGATGAGTCAATTGGTGTTTCTCCGGTGTTTACTTTATTAGGTCTTTTTTTTGGTTTGGTAGTTGCGTTTGTTGGTTCTTATAGAATGGCTAAGCCTTTGTTGAACCGTTCTGTGAACAATAAAAAGCGTCAGTAATCAAAGTTAGAAGGAGGGTTCTTTGGCACGTCCAAGGATATTACTAAGCCTAGTTGTCGGTATAGTGTTTATGGGCCTCGGCATTGTTTTTTTGAAAGGCCCTCTTGAAATTCCGACGTTGGTAATAGAGCCCATCGGGCATATCTTTTCAATACCCATAAGAAGCACAGTTATACAGCAGCAGATTGCTATGGTTGCAGTTTTGCTGCTCGTTTTTGTCGGTACCAGGAACATGAAACTTGTCCCTGGTAGATTCCAATCTTTGGTTGAGATTATTGTTGAAGCCTTATTGAATTTATGTGAACGTGCTGCAGGGCCTATAAATGGAAGACGTTTTTTCCCAGTTGTCGCGACCATTTTTCTATTCATCCTAGGCGCAAACTGGTTAGGGTTTGTTCCCGGTACTGGTACCGTTTACAAATTTGTTGAAGCTGAAAAAGTATTTGAACATATGAATGAATCAGGTGAAAGTGATCCCCATGTCCACTTTTTTGTTGTTGATTCGGCCACAAAAAATGTTCCCATGGGCGGATTTTCCTATCGATTTGATGGAGAGGAAAGTAGCGAATTTGATATTCATACAACAGAAGCTGACTTTGAGAGTCAGTCCAGTGAACTTGCGGAAGCTGGCTTAACAGCTGGACATCTAGTTCCAGTTTTGAGGCCGGCGAATACCGATGTTAACACCCCCTTAGCGATAGCTTTGTGGAGCTTTTTGTTTGTTGAATTTTGGGGAGTAGCTGGGCTTGGATTGTTCGGATACTTGTCTAAATTCTTTAACTTCAAAAGGTTACTTAAAGGAAATATCGGATTTGGTTTCATAGATATATTTGTGGGATTAATTGATTTGGTCAGCGAATTAGTTAGGTTAGTTAGCTTTACTTTCCGACTTTTCGGAAACGTATTTGCAGGCGAAATATTAATACTGATGGCGTCGTTCTTCTTCCCACTTGGGTTGGTCATGGGCGTTTTTGTTATGGAGCTGTTCTTCGGTATGATTCAGGCGTTCATTTTTGCAATATTAACGTTGATTTTTGGAATTCTAGCTGTCAGTCATCATGGGGAGGAAGAGCATAGCGGGTAATGTGTTTCAGAACTAGTCCATTAATTGGTTTTGAAAGCTTAAAAAATGGGAATGAAAGTATATAATAGTTAAGTAATAATTAATTGGAGGGAATATGGTCGGTATTATGTTTAATCACAGTCGGATTTTTTCCGTCGTTGCAATTGTTTTATCTATGATTGCGGTAACGACAGGAGTGGCTTTTGCTGAAGAAACCGGTGGCATCACAGATGTCGGAGCTCAGCAGATCGCAGCGGGACTAGCGATAGGTCTAGGAGCAATTGGTCCCGGTATTGGTATAGGTATTGCTGTTTCTAAGGCTATGGAAGCACTTGGTAGAAATCCTGATGCAGCAGGCGCAATTCAAACTAACATGATTGTTGGTGTTGCATTCGCTGAAGCCGTCGCGATATACGCGTTGGTTGTAGCGATTTTGATCAAGTTTGTGTAAATCAGGTTGAAACTTTTGGCTTACCTATTTACGTAGGCAAGCCTATTAGGGAGGGTTAATGGAAGCTATTGGGATTAACATACCAGGGCTGATCAGCCAGTTTATTAATTTTGGTGTTTTCTTATTGCTTCTTACTGTGTTTCTTTATCGCCCAGTGGTTCGGATGCTAGACCAACGGTCAGATAGTATTAAGGAATCATTGGAGCAAGCAGAAAGAGCTAAAGAAGAGTCAGCAAAAAGTGAAGAACAGGTTCAGCAGGCTTTGGCAGAGTCGCGTGATCGAGCTCAGCAAATAGTGCAACAGGCACAAGAGCTAAGTCGCAAAATAGAAGAGGATGCTAAAGATACCGCACGAACCGAGGCCGAAGGCCTGGTGGAACGTGCAAGGTCTGATATCCAGAGGGAACGTGATGATGCTATAGAGAAGGTTCGTAAAGAATTTGCTGATCTCGCCATTACAGCTGCTGAAAAAGTCATTAATTCTTCTTTAGATGCGGATAAACATCGTAACTTGGTTGAAGATGTGCTAAACGAGGCAGGTTCAGATTCTTCAGGAGCGAAATAGTTATGCCTTCTAATGGTTCCGGAAGACGATATGCTCAAGCGATTTTTGAGATTTCTAAAGAAACTGGGGATTCAGAAATTTGGGTCTCAGATTTAGAACGGTTATCGTTAGTTTTCTCGATAAGTGAGGTTCAAGAATTTTTGCAATCTCCTAAGGTGTCGCTAGATGATAAAGATAAATTTATATCAGAGCATTTGGAAGGATTAAGCGCTTTAGCTATGAACCTTGCAAGTCTTCTTGTTCGAAAAAACAGAGCATCTTTAGCACAATCGATCTTTGAATCGTACGAAGAGATGATAGATGAAGAACAAGGAATCATTTCAGCAACCTTAACGGCTGCGGTTCCTATGGAAAAAGATCTTCAAGATAAACTTGAAAAATTTCTTAGTGATCAGGCAGGAGTTAAATTGAGGGTTTCTACGAATGTAGATCCAGGTCTCATTGGTGGAGTTGTTGCGCGTGTTGGAGATAAGGTGATTGATGGAAGCACTAGAACCAAATTGAGAAACCTAAAAGGGTGGCTCACGGATGAGGCTTCTAGGTGATTGTAAGATAATCAAATTATGGAAAATGAGAATAATACAAAATAAATAGATTGAAAGAAGGGTGAGACTATGGCTGTTGGCGGCCAAGATATAGCGTCTATCATTAGGCGACAGATACAAGAGTTCGGTTCTACCGTAGAGGCAGTTGATGTTGGTACCGTTATACAAATCGGAGACAGCGTAGCCAATATACATGGTTTAGCGGGAGCTAGATATGGAGAACTTGTTGAATTTTCAACAGGTGCCATAGGCATGGCGTTGAATCTAGAGGAAGAATCCGTCGGAGTAGTAATAATGGGTTCTGAAGCCGGTATCCAAGAAGGAACTGAAGTTCGGACTACTGGTCGAATCGCCCAAGTGCCGGCGGGTGATGCCCTGCTTGGGAGGGTGGTTGATGCATTAGGTGGTCCTATTGATGGAAAAGGTCCCATACAAACCACAAAAACCCGAGATATAGAAAAACTTGCTCCGGATGTTGCTGCAAGAAGTGCCGTTAACCGCCCTGTACAAACAGGCATTAAAGCGGTGGATTCAATGGTTCCTATAGGAAGAGGCCAAAGAGAACTTATTATTGGTGATAGGTCCACCGGAAAATCAGCAATCGCTCTTGATACTATCATTAATCAAAAGGGCGGGGATCTTCTTTGTATATATGTCGCAATAGGGCAAAAAGCATCTAAAGTTGCTCAGACAGTTGGTATGCTGGAAGAAAATGGTGCGATGGAACATACCGTTGTTGTTGCAGCTAATGCCGCTGACCCTGCTGCTATGCAGTATCTCTCTGTCTACACTGGATGTGCTATTGCCGAAGAATTTATGGAACAAGGAAAAGACGCGTTAATTGTTTATGATGATCTGACTAAGCATGCGTGGGCGTATCGCCAACTTTCCCTTTTGCTTAGGAGGCCTCCAGGAAGAGAAGCGTATCCAGGTGATGTGTTTTATCTACACAGTCGTTTACTTGAACGCGCTGCTAGTTTGTCTGAAGAATTAGGTGGCGGTACTCTGACAGCATTGCCAATCATTGAGACACAAGCTGGGGACGTGTCTGCATATATTCCAACTAACGTAATATCGATTACCGATGGACAGATATATTTGGAAACTGAGCTATTCAACTCGGGTACACGGCCGGCGGTGAATGCTGGTTTGTCGGTGTCTAGGGTAGGTAGCGCGGCACAGACTCGAGCTATAAGAAAAGTTGCTGGGACTTTAAGGCTTGATTTAGCGCAGTATAGAAACTTACAGGCGTTTGCCCAGTTTGGTAGCGAGGACTTAGACGCTTCTACGAGACGTCAATTAGATAGAGGCCGAATTCTTTCCGAATTGCTTAAACAAGGTCAATACCAACCGATTCCATTTGAGAAAGAAGCCATTATTCTTTTTGCGGGAAGTGAAGGTCTAATGGACGAGGTTCCTATTGAAAAAGTTAGTGATTTCGAGCTTGCTTTATATACCTTTATGGATAGTAACTACGCAGAAATCGCTGAAACCATTCGCTCTGAAGCTGATATAAGTGATGAAACTTCAGAAGCGTTAACCAAGGCGATTAATGAATTTAAAGAAGGTGGCGCTTATTAGTAGCGTTTTGATTATTGATTGAAGAAAGGGTTTATTATTGCCTAATACTCGACAAATAAAGCAAAGAATGAATAGCGTGAGTAATACATCGCGTATAACTAGTGCGATGGAATTGATTGCAGGCGCGAAAATGAGGCGTGCTCAACAGAGAGTAGTAGAATCAAGGCCATATTCAGCAAAATTGTTAGAGGTTCTTACAGATTTAACGTCTTCTGGATCCTCAGGAGCCGATGAGCTACACCCGTTTTTAGAGAAGCGTGAAGTCAAGAAAACATTGGTTATTCATTTTACTCCAGATCGAGGATTGTGCGGCGGTCTTAATTCAAATTTGAATAAGAAAGCTCTGGAATTTGCCACTAACGAGGTGAACCCAGTTTCTTTTTTCAATGTAGGGAAAAAGGGGAGAGATTTTATATCTAGACGTGAACTAGAAATAATGGGGGAGCAAATAGACAATGGTGATTTTCCCACTCCAGAAGACCTTGGTAATGTTTCATCCAAGGTTATGCAAGACTACATTGATGGTTCAGTAGACCGAGTGTTTATTGTCTACGCAAAATTTGTTAATACTGCTGTTCAAACACCCGAGCTGAGGCAACTACTTCCTATTGAGCCTTCTCAATTTACAGTTGATTCAGACACAGAGAATGCGGGGAATATAGCAAGTTATGAGTACGAACCTGATGTCGAGAGTGTTCTGGGCAGCCTTTTACCTAGATATGTTGAAATGCAAGTTTATCAAGCGGCGTTGGAAAATGCTGCTTCGGAACAGTCCGCACGAATGGTAGCTATGAGACAGGCTACAGATGCTGCCGGTGAAATGATTGAGGATCTCAACTTAGAGTACAACAAAGCACGCCAAGAGACGATTACTAGTGAATTGTTAGATTTGGTTGGTGGTGTTGCGGCTCTTGAGAATGAATAGCGCGGTAAATTACTAATGAAAGACCTTAACAATACAGATACTGAAATAAAGTACCCTGCTTTATCTGCTGTGATTTGTGATTTGGATGGTGTCTTAACCGATACTGAGACTTTGTTTATTCGAGCAATAGACCATTTATTAGTGGAGGAAAACTTAAGCCCCCTAGAATTTGAAGAAGCAAGACAATTGGTAGGTTTAGATAACGAATCAATATGGAAAAAATTGAATATTTTGAGAGGGTTGAATCTTTCGATGGAAGAGTACACCCAAAGAATTGATTTATTGGCTCGTGACCAATTTGAAAAAGATTTAGCGCCGATTCCGGGTGCGATTGATTTTCTATCTAGTGTAAAAGAGATGGAAATTCCTCTTGGTTTAGCCACTTCCGCTGATAGGGACAGAGCTCTCTTACGGTTGCGACTTATGGATGTTGAAACAATGTTTGATGTCATTGTAACTCGTAACGAAGTGAAGGTAGCAAAGCCAGATCCTAGTATTTATATCGAAGCGTCAAGGCAAATAGGGGTGGATCCGTCTTTGTGCCTTGCCGTAGAAGATTCTCGAGTTGGAATGCAAAGCGCTAGTTCGGCGGGGATGTACACCGTTGGAGTTAAGACGATTTGGTCAACTCCGGATGATTTTGATTCTTCCAATGCTGTTGTAGATAAATTAGCAGATATTGATTTACAACTTTTATTCCCTAGCAAATCTACCGGTGCTGATTCTTTTGTTGCAGGTGAAAAAAAATGAGACCAACAGATTTAAAAGGAGCAGTATTTTTCGATTTTGATGGTGTACTCGTGGATACCGAGCCGATATATTTTGACACATTAAATAAGCTTGTAGTTGATACCGGTAAACCCCCTTTAACGCGGGAAGATTACGGTCAATTTATAGGAAAACCTACATCAGTAACTTGGAGGTATTTAGCAGGCCGATATGGTTTTGAAGATTCTATTGACTATCAACAGTCAATTTATCGTGATATTTTGAGGGACGCTTTGCAGGAACAGATGGTGCTTCGCGATGGTACGCTTGCAGTTTTTGAATCATTAGAAATGAATCATTTGGGTAGTGTTTTGGTTACGTCAGGTAACAGAGAATGGACCGATTATAAATTGAATCTTTTGGGCTTGGAAAATCATTTTGATTATGTTGTTACAGGAGATGATGTTATAGCTGCAAAGCCGTCTCCTGAAATTTATCTACTTGCTGCGAGCAGGAGTGGATTTGATATTGCGTCTAGCGTTGCGATCGAAGATTCCGTTTCTGGAATCGAGTCTTCTAAGATGGCTGGTCTATTTACAATAGGCTTGAGGACGGATCTGACAAGTAGTTTTGATCTCTCTCGCGCTGATATTTTAATTGATAAATTGGATGAAATTGATTTTATTTCGATCCTTGGGATGATCGAATCGAAACAGATGGTAAAGAGATAAATATTAGTTTTAAGGAGTTATGATGGCGAACGGAAGAGTTGTTCAGGTTATTGGTACAGTGGTCGATGTGGAATTTGATCAAGATTCTTTGCCTGAAGTATTTAATGGACTCAATATAACCATGGATGATGGATCTCCTTTGGTTCTCGAAGTTGAACAACATATTGGTAATAACTGGGTTCGATGTCTGGCAATGGGCCCTACCGAAGGACTTCGGCGTGGCATAGAGGTAGTAGATACAGGAGACCCAATTTCGGTTCCTGTTGGCCGCGCATCTCTGGGCCGCCTTTTTAACGTTTTAGGAGAGCCCTTGGACGATGAAGGCGAAGTTGGCGCAGAAGAAAAATGGCCGATTCATAGAGCTCCTCCCCCTTTCGATGAGCAAGAGACTAGCACACAAATGCTGGAGACTGGAATTAAGGTAATCGATCTAGTTACCCCCTTCGCGAGAGGTGGAAAGATCGGAGCGTATGGCGGTGCCGGAGTTGGAAAGACGGTCGTAATTCTTGAATTGATAAGAAATCTTGCAACTGAGCATGGTGGATATTCTGTCTTTGCAGGTGTTGGTGAACGTTCTAGGGAAGGTAACGATCTTTGGAATGAGATGAAAGAATCAGGAGTTATAGATAAGACAGCTTTAGTTTTCGGACAGATGAATGAGCCGCCTGGTGTTAGAGCTCGAATAGCACTAACAGGCCTCACAATGGCTGAATATTTTAGAGATGTTGAGGGTCAAGATGTATTGATATTTATCGATAATATTTATCGATACATCCTTGCTGGTATGGAAGTTTCAGCTCTTTTAGGCAGAATGCCGTCGGCTGTAGGCTATCAGCCTACTCTCTCAACTGAGATGGGCGCATTAGAGGAGCGTATAACTTCGACCAAGAAAGGTTCTGTTACGTCTGTTCAGGCTATTTATGTTCCTGCTGATGATTATACAGATCCTGGTGTTGCCACAACTTTTGGTCACCTTGATGGGGTCATCGCTTTAGAACGATCTATAGCTGAGCAAGGATTGTATCCGGCTGTTGATCCATTGACTTCTACAAGTCGAATTCTTGATCCTAATGTTATTGGGCAGGATCATTATGATGCGGCAAGAGGGGTGCAGGGTGTGTTGCAGAGATACAAAGAGTTGCAGGATATAATTGCTATCCTTGGACTAGAAGAGTTGTCTGAAGATGACCAACTTACGGTTGCTCGTGCCCGTAAAATACAGCGGTTCCTTTCTCAGCCGTTTTTCGTGGCCGAAACCTTTACTGGAACTCCAGGTAAATATGTTTCAATACAAGAAACGGTACGCGGGTTTCAAGAGATACTTGATGGTCAACACGATAATTTGCCAGAGCAAGCTTTCTATATGGTTGGAACAATTGACGAGGCCGTAGAAAAAGGCAAGCAACTAGCAGGCGAGGGGTAAAGAATGACAACCAGGCTGCAGATTGTTGCTTTGGATAAGATGGCATTTGATGAGGATGTCGACTCAGTTTCTCTTCCTGGTATAGATGGTCGTTTGGGAGTGTTGCCTAGGCACGCTCCTATTGTGACTGTTCTAGCTGTTGGTTCTGTAAGTGCTCGACAAGGTGGTGGCACTGTTAAATTTTCTCTAACGGGAGGATTTGCTCAGATATCTAGCGATAAAGTTACGATACTAGCTGATGCAGCTGAACGAGCTGACTAACTATTGGTATTCAGGGTAATATCAGATAGATGGAATGTCATCGTTTGTAAGGAATGAACTGGGTCGATGTTTTGTATTTGGACGTTGTCGGGTACGTTGGGGGTTATAGGAGCATAATTTAGGATTGCTCTAATACCAGATTGAACGAGTTGGTCTATGAGATCAGACGCGCTCTCACCAGGGACAGCTAATATAGCGATTCTAATATTGTTTTCTTTAATATATTCGTTAATTTGCTCTACTGGTCGTATCGTAATCTCTGCGACATCTGTTCCAACAATTACTGGGTCGCTATCAAATGCGCTAACAATAAAAAACCCTTCAGGTGTAAAGTCAGGGTAGGTCAATATAGCTTTGCCTAACCTACCAACTCCGGCTAATATTACTGGCCAAGACTGATCTAGACCTAAAATTCTTGTTAAATCATCAGTTAAAGCTTTTACATTATACCCTTGGCCTTGTTTGCCGAATTTTCCAAAATAGCTTAAATCTTTTCTAATCTGAGCTGGAGTTACGCCCGATTCAATTCCTAAATCGGCAGAACTAACAAGAGCTATATTTCTATTTTTTAGTGCTCTCAGCGACCTAAGGTATTGTGGCAATCGCTCTATGACCACGTCAGGTATATCTAATGACATCCTAATTCCAATAATCCATAAGGTAGACTTCCATTAGTTATCGAATTCTTTCTATGCCATTATAATACTGGATCCAAATGAATATAATCCTTTATGTGGCTCCAATAATTGATTGGATTCGACTATAGTACAAAGTAAATACTATTTTGGAGAGATGTAATGCCGATTCAACGTTTTGTAGTTGGCCCGATGGCCAACAATTGTTACATACTATTTTCAGAAGGGTCAAATGACGCCGCGATAGTTGATCCTGGGATGGGATCTGAGGTATTGGATCAGTGGATATCTCAAAAAGAACTTCAAATCAAGTATGTTCTAAATACCCATGGACATGCGGATCATGTTTTCAATAATTCGTTTTTTGTCCAGAAAAGAGAAGAAGTTTTGGGGATTGGGTTTGAAGATATACCTTTACTGGAACAACTGGAAAGTAGTGGTAGCTGGATGGGCGCACAACCGGAAGCTTCTCCAGTACCGAGTATTGATTTAAAAGATGGGTTAGAGTTACAAATTGGGTCTGAGATGATATCAATACTTGCTACACCTGGTCATACACCTGGCAGTACTTGTTTTGTATTTGAAGATTCTGTATTAACGGGTGATACGTTATTTGCGGGTTCAATAGGTAGGTTTGATTTTCCCGGCGGATCATTGCCCGATCTTGTTGCATCAATTAAAGAAAAAATATTTGTGCTGGAAGCTGATGTTGTAGTACTCCCAGGTCATAACGATCTCTCGACTGTGGAGAAGGAAAAGAACGATAACCCTTTCGTTGGGAGCAATAGTACTATTGATTTATCTAGTCTGGAAAATTAAACAATAAAAAAAGAAGGCATCCATTTGTGGGTGCCTTCTCTAGTTGAGCTCTTCTAGGTATCGTCCAATGAGTTTATACATTTTTGCCATGTTTTCCTCCGGGATTTCCCTGTCAGATTTGCAGTGCTATGAAACCGTGATAATGTTTGGGTTCTTTTTTAACCACTGCTCTCTCTGAGTTTCTGGACTTTGCTTAAACGAACCGTTCTTTATTTGAACTTTATCGCTGTATGCTAAAACCATACGTTTTTCAAAGTCCGATAAATTTCCTTTAGACATTTATTAGAATTTCACCTCCTTTTTTTTATAATTCTTTTATATTACAACACAAGGTTAGAGCCACAGTGTTAAAAAGATATTAAATTATTGAGTTCATATTTTAATATTTGACACTGAAGATCTAATGTTCTATTATCAGCCATAATCGTATCTGGAAAGGCACAAGTATTGGGCTTAGAAACGTTTCTTTCTTCTATATCCCAGGCTCTACAATACCAAGGTCAACTTGATTATGTGGAACGTTTCGAATCGCGTTCAGCAACATTCAAGAAAATGAATACTAAGCTTAACCCACTTTTATCTTTAGCTTTAGAGGTAAAAGGTATTGAATCATTTTTTTCACATCAAGCTGATGCGATTGACCTAATCCTTGAAGGCAAACATGTAATTGTGACGTCAGGCCCTTCGTCGGGCAAAAGTCTTATTTATTATGTTCCTACTCTCGAAACTTTTCTTTCGGATAACAACTCCACTTCGTTATATATGTTCCCTACTAAAGCTTTGGCCCAAGATCAAAGCGATGCTTTGGACTCACTCACTGCTTCTTTGCCAAAACGACCTCTTTCGGCAATGTATGATGGAGATACTCCCTATGAAGACAGGCCTAATCTAAGGGGAAAAACTAATATTTTATTGACTAACCCCGACATGTTACACCTAGCGATTTTACCGAACCACAGGAAATGGGCTAAGTATTTTAAGAACCTAAAATATGTTGTTTTAGATGAGGCACATCAATATAAAGGAGTCTACGGATCTCATATTGCTCTCTTAATAAGGCGACTTAGAAGAATTTGTGCAATATATGGGTCGAAACCCACGTTTATATTTACTTCTGCAACATTGGGAAACCCTGAACACCATGCGGAGTCCTTACTTGGAGCTGATGTGGAATCAGTTCAAAATGATGGTTCTCAAAGAGGGGAAAGGGATTTCGCATTGTGGAACCCACCGATCATAGATTCAAAATTGGGTATGAGGCGCAGTTACTTGAGTGAAGGAGTACGATTATTTACTCAACTAGTTAGCCTAGGTAGTAAAACTTTAGCTTTTTCCAGGTCGAGACAAACTGCTGAATTGATTCATAAATACAGTCGTGATGAACTTGGTTTGACTGAGGATACGAAGAATGAGGTTCTGGCGTCATACAGGGCTGGCTATTTACCTAAAGAAAGAAAGTTACTCGAGCGCAAGTTTCATTCGGGAGAGGTGATGGGGCTCGTATCAACCAATGCATTAGAATTAGGTATAAATATTGGTAATTTAGATGCAACTTTGCTCATCGGTTACCCTGGATCTTTGGCTTCTACCATGCAGCAGGCATTTCGATCTGGCAGAGACGGGAGATATGGACTAAGCATCATGGTTTTATCAGATAACCCTCTGGAACAATATATTGCCCGGCATCCTGACATATTGTTCAGGAGAGGTGCCGAGTATGTTTTGATAGACCCTCAAAATGAACTTATATTATCTCTCCACTTAATTTGTGCAGCTTATGAGAAACCTTTAGTTTTACAGGATTCAAAGTTTTTTGAGTCAGCTAGATTTTCGGATATTTTAGAATCACTTTTGGATGAAGGTAAACTAGTCCGAAGAAAAAGGGCAGATTATTCCAGCTGGTATGCTAGCCCAACCGTTGGATATCCAGCAGATCACATTAACTTGAGATCAGGAGGTGATTCACGTTTTTCGTTATTAGATATGAACTCAGGCAAGTTACTGGAAATAATAGGGAAAGAAGAAGCTCTAAATACCGCATATCCAGGAGCTGTTTACTTGCATCAAGGCCAGGAATTTTTGGTAGATAGTATTGATTTCAAGGACGGGACAATTCATTTAATTGAGCAAGCAGCACCATATTATACTCAGTCGATGCACCAAACCCGTCTAACAATACTGAAGGAGGAGCAATCAAAAATAGAGGAAAGCACCTCTGTATTCCATGGAGAACTTGAAGTAGCGAGATCGGTAGTGGGGTTTCAAAGAAAAAGACATGGATCTAATGAATTAATCTCCGCGGAGAAATTAGAATTGCCAGAATATGGTTATAAAACAAAAGGAGTTTGGTGGACTATTTCAGACAAAATATTAAATGAGGTTATGGACAAAGATATCGATATTGCGGCAGCGTTACACGCAGTTGAGCATGCAGCAATAGGATTACTACCCGTTTTCGCCTCGTGCGATCGGTGGGATATTGGTGGAGTTTCTACTAATCATAATAGCCAAACGGGCCTACCAACTGTATTCATATATGATGGGCACCCTGGAGGAGTTGGAATAAGCCATCATGCATATAGCATTATAAATCGGCTATGGACAACTACATTACAGCACCTTATAGAATGTCCTTGTGAAGATGGTTGCCCTTCATGTGTAATGTCTCCTAAATGTGGCAATAACAATGATTTCATTGATAAAGAGGGCGCAAAATTTATTTTAGAACAGCTGTTAAATGAATCGATTAATTGATGTCTGTGCATAGAAATAAAATAAGTATTTCTGACGGAATCGATCTTGAAACTGAGATTGTTTTACCTGAAGCGGACACTAATCGCGTAGTTGTATTGTGTCATCCACACCCACTTTATGGTGGGAATATGGATAACTACGTAATTGGCCTTTCCTCCAATAAATTAAACGGGTCGGGCATCGCTACAGTAAAATTTAATTTCCGAGGGGTTGGAGGTAGTTCCGGAACATTCTCTCATGGGGACGGGGAACTTCTAGATGCATTAGGAATAATCGAACACGTGCAGTCTTCATCAATTTTTTCAGGTCGTAATATAGCGGTTGGTTTATTGGGGTATTCTTTCGGAGCAAGAGTTGCCCTGTTCGCCGCAAATAAGTATAAAGGATCTGCCTCATTGGCTTTGATTTCTCCTCCGACCATTGAAGAAGGATTTACTTTTCCAAACTTGGATATACCAAAATTATTAGTTGCAGGCGAGCAAGATCAATTTGATGCCGCCAAGAGCGTACAATCCCTGGAGATGGTCCTACCAAAACCTTCCGAAGTTAAGGTATATTCGGATGACCACTTTTGGGGAATTGAAATTGATAAAATGACAACAGATGTGACTAAGTTTTTTGTTGATTCATTCTTGAAAAAAAGTTAGCCTGTCTGGTGTGAATAGTTAGCCCTTATATAGTGGCAGCAAGGATTTACCGTGATGCAAAAACTTTACCAAATATTAAAAACTGACTTGCTTATTTTGGTTGTTTCCGTCCTTGTGATCGTGGCGGATCAGATAACGAAATTTGCAGTGGTAAAGTTTATCCCTTTATTTGATTCCATACCCGAAGATGGCATTATTCGACTAACTCATCTCGCCAATACTGGTAGTGCCTTTGGACTTTTCCAGGGGATGAATTCTTTTTTGGCTGTGTTTGGCGTCATCGGAGTTTTTTTTATCCTATATTTTTACAAGACTTATTCCAATAGGGACCCAATTTTGACAATTGCTCTTGCTTTTGTTCTGGGTGGCGCAATTGGTAATTTGATCGATCGTATATACCGGGGTGCTGTAGTGGATTTTATAGATGTTGAGCTATGGAATGATATACACTTCCCTTCTTTTAACATTGCCGATAGTTCATTGTCTTTAGGTGCATTTTTGATAGTGGTATATTGGATCTACACGAAATATTTCGCTCAAAATGATACAGAAATATAAGGAAACAACAAATTCAATGAGTGATATACCAGCAACATCTTTTAGCTTTGAAGTTGATCAGAATTATTCTGGTAAGCGCTTAGATGTATATTTAGTTGAAATGTCTCCTGAGCACTCTCGATCTTATTTATCAAAAATGATTGGAGAGGGTAACGTTTTAATCAACGGGGAGATTCCCCGAAAACGGGGCCAGATATTAGAGAATGGTGATAATGTTTCGCTTACTGTGGTACCCAAGGCTAATTATTTAGCATCACCCAAACCGGAAATAATGGATTTAAAATTGATGTTGGACGATGAAGAAGTATTGGTTATCGACAAACCAGCAGGATTAACTGTTCACCCAGGGTTTGGACATATTGGAGGGACATTAGTCAATGGAGTTTTGGGTTTAGGCTATGAATTGCCGACGATTGCTGGGGTGACCAGGCCGGGAATTGTTCATAGGTTGGATAAAGATACCTCCGGATTAATAATATTATCTAAAACAGAGCACTCGTATAAACACCTTACGCGGCAGTTTAAAGAAAGACTTGTTGAGAAAACTTATTTTGCAGTCCTCAAAGGTAAATTATCTACGATCAAAGGCGTGATCGATGCCCCCATAGGTCGTAACCCCAATAATCGTCAGAAAATGGCAATTGTAGATGGTGGGAAAGAGGCTATAACGGAATTTGAAGTTTTGTCGTACATAGAGGGTTATACGTTTGTTAAAGTACATCCGATCACGGGGAGATCTCATCAAATCCGGGTTCACTTTTCTTCATTAGGACATCCTATTTTAGGAGATAAAACATATGGGCGAGACCATCGTAATCCGGCAACCCGTTTATTTTTGCATGCAAAACAACTAGTATTTATACATCCTGCTTCGGAGCAGCCGGTCAAAGTTTCCTGCGAACTTCCATCTGAATTTGAAGATCTTATGTCTACAACCATAGACGAAAAGGATTACTTGCAATTGACCAATTAACTTACAATGGTAGTGCGAATTTGAGAAATGGGAGATCAATAAATGTCTGACACCGTCAGAGTTCGGTATGCTCCAAGCCCAACAGGAGATCCACACGTTGGGAATATTCGGAGTGCTCTATTTAATTGGTTGCTTGCTCGTAAATTTGGAGGGCAATTTATTCTAAGAATAGAAGATACAGATCAGTCTCGCAAAATTGAGGGGTCTGTAAAATCTATTACAGATTCGCTTAGCTGGTTAGGGATTGATTGGGATGAAGGCCCTGAGGTGGGGGGAGAATTTGGCCCATATACTCAATCTCAACGAGTTGACCTTTATTTATCAGCTGCTAATAAATTGATTGAATCGGACAATGCGTATTATTGCTATTGCCCACCAGAACGATTAACGATGCTAAGAGACGCTCAAAAGGCACAGAATCGCCCTACAGGTTACGATGGTCGGTGCCGTAATCTCAGTTCGCTTGAGCGGGCTGAGGAGAACAGTTCAAACCCGACTCCCGTAGTGAGATTCAAGATGCCTTTGACAGGTAAGACTACCTTTAACGACGTGATTCGAGGCGATGTTACATGGGAAAATCGATTGTTAGATGATTTTGTGATACTCAAATCAGATGGTTATCCGACTTATCATTTAGCTAGTGTGGTTGACGATAATGCAATGGAAATCTCACATGTTTTAAGGGCAGATGAATGGTTACCGTCTACACCAAGACATATTCTTCTTTATGAGGCTTTTGGATGGAATCCGCCGATTTTCGCACACCTTCCTTTGATCTTAGGAAGCGATAGATCAAAACTCTCAAAACGTCATGGTTCTGTTTCTATGATGGATTATAAAGAACAAGGGTATTTGCCAGAGGCTATGATGAACTTTTTGACGCTATTAGGATGGAGCCTTGATGATAAGACGACCGAAATGGACGTCGAAACGGTGATCAATAATTTTTCATTGGAGCGAATAGGGGCGTCTCCAGCCGTTTTTGATCTTGAGAAACTTTCTTGGCTTAATGGTGTTTATTTGAGAAAACTATCAGCTGATTCCCTCGCAGAACATTGCCTTGAATTACTCGATCGTGATTTAGGGGAGGATGTGAGCCGACCCCTTGATTGGGCATATGTTGTAAAAGTATGTTCAGTAATTCAAGATAGAGCCAAAACCTTTGCAGAGGTCCCATATTTATCCAGTTTCTTTTTCTCGGGAAATTACTCCTATCCAGCTATCCTTATTTGGTCTGGTATGGGTGATAAATCAATCAAGAAACTAATTGAAAATTCTACAGATATAAGCGAGATACCCTTACCGGAAGACTGGAAGTTTGTATCAGATTGTCTCACTGCGGCTTCTGTGACACTATCAAGAATAAGCGACTGGAATCACGATTCTTTGGAAAGCCATTTGAGAAATTTAGTAGAGGAATTAGGCACCAATAATCGCCGGTTATTTGGAGCGATGAGAGTAGTACTTACTGGAAGAACTGAAGCCCCGCCTTTGTTTTCAACAATGGAAATATTAGGGAAAAAAGTGGTTCTAGAGAGATTGCAAAAAGGCGTTAAAATATTGGACACAACGGCCAAATAGGTGGTGTTTATGGGACTCCTGCGATACTGGAGACTGTATAAATAATGTTATCAACCTCTAATTTTCCTTGACATAATTAGTCCATATTCGTACGATTTTGTGTGTGGCCCGTTGGTGTAGTTGGCTTAACATACTGCCCTGTCACGGCAGAGATCACGGGTTCGAATCCCGTACGGGTCGCCAACCGATTTCCAACGTAGTATTATATTTGAAATTAAACCAAACATCTGCCTGATTTAATCCCCAAAATCTATGTATTAACCAGCCATTTGGTCTGGAAACTTTTCCAAGTTTTGGTTCCCTTTTTTGTGGATAGGCATGCTATAGTGTGACGGGTAAAGATTATTTTTATAATGGTATGAGTTGTTATAAAAATAATGAAAATAATTATATGGGGAGGAATTTTATGAGTGATGAAATAAAATATGAGACGCCGTCTGATCATGTTCGTCTTATAACGATGAATCGCCCAGAAACATTGAACTCGTTAACGCCGGACGGGAATGCAGCTATGATGGATTACGTCAGGCAATTTCGCGATGATGATGATGCATGGGTTTTAGTATTAACTGGAGCAGGTGAGAGATCTTTTTCTACTGGACTTGATCTTAGAGCACAGTCACAGCGTGATTCTTCTGATGTTGAGCCACCCCCTCCACCACAGGTTCCAGATGAAGGCTTGCATGCTTATCCAAGCATTGAAGTCTTTAAACCTGTAATCGCGGCCATCAACGGGTACGCGTTTGGTGGTGGATCTGAGATGGCACTTTGGGCAGATATCAGAATTATGTCAGAAAATGCTGAAATGGGACTTTTGGAACCTAAAAGAGGTCTACTTTCCATTAGTGGAACTACACGCATGTCTCGAGCAATACCCATTGGGTTAGCCATGGAACTTATTATCACGGGTCGAAGATACAAGGCTGCGGATTGCTATCGAATGGGACTTGTAAGTCAGGTAGTGCCACAGGAAGAGTTAATGAATACTGCGATTGGAATGGCAGATGAAATAGTGGCGGAGTGTTCTCCTATTGCTACAAGAGTAGCGAAAGAGCACATTTACCGTACGCTTCATCTCTCGACAAGAGAGGCTTTACAAATCCAATCTTTAAATAGTAATCGTCTACGCCAATTGTCTCCTCATGATACGCAAGAAGGACCAAAGGCATTTGTCGAAAAACGTAAACCTCAATTTGAGGCTAGGTAGAGTAGATTTTTGAGGGAATTTCCTCAACCGATCGGGTAGTATGGCTCAACTTTGATTTGGCTATGCTACCCGCTAGGATTTATTAGGGTTGGTCGTCAGAATTCTGTTCTAGCTCTCTTAGAAATTGCTCGACATCCGGAGATAAGGTGGGTTCTTCTTCTGTCCTGGTGGTTTCGTTTTCGATGTCTATGGGTTGACTTCCACGCTCTGCGTCATACGCTTCTTCTAATTGTTTGACCAGAGATTGAACCCGTGGTTCTATTTTTGCCATCCTGTCTATTTCTTGGTATTGCCGGTCACCCTCCTCTTGGATGGAGGAAAGCTCATCGAATGAAACATCGTATATGTCCGTGATAAATTGAAGTAAAGTTTGTTGCCCTCTGTGGTCTTCGTCAAGTCTTGCATAAGGAGGCAGCTGTACCATTAGACTCATAGTATCAATATTATTTTTCTCCAATTCTTGAGTTACAAGAGCGAGAATGCTCGTTGGTCCTTCATATGTGGATGACTTCACTCCTGCTTTGAAAAGCTTTTCTTGCACTAAATCCTCTGAAGATTGGCCACTCACGATTAGAGGTCGTGTGTGAGGAGCAGAGCCGTACATAGCTCCTATTTGGCAGTAGCGTTTTACTTCTAGTTTTAGAGCGAGATCAACAAGGGAGTCCACTAGATCCTCGCCGTTATTGTGTGGTTCCATTATGTGTAGTAAAAGGAAATCTACGTCTCCAGGGCCTTTGGCATAATTGATGGTTGAATTAGGTGGTTCTACGATTCTTTTCCCACCTTCTCGGTACAGCATGGGTCTGTATCTTGTTAAATCGTAGAAGCTACTTGGCCTTGCAAGTTTCCCTAATTCTTGAGAATCAAATTGATTTTCTATGGTCCCCAGCGTAAGGGTACCAACGGATCCGACGTCAATCCAAGGTTGGAGTATTGTAATTATATGGGGGTTTCGTAGCTCGGGAAGCGGTTCTACCAAATCGAATATCCCTAATTTCATTTTAATTTGCTCCCTTACAAAATCGAATATTACAACCTTCACTTAAGTATAAGTTGTTATTCATATAATACAAATAGATATCTCTGATATCGAAGTAATATGAAAAACGAGAAAGTACTATTCACTGGTATCATGAAGTTTTCGGTATTAATACAGTTGCTTTCCCAGGAGAAATATTTTTGCCCTCTTGGTTCCTAATATCTATCTCGATTTCTACTAGCCATGCGCCCGAAGAGTCCTGAGATTTTGAAGTGACCGTACCCGAGCATTCAATCGAGTCATCTTTATAGTTAATTCCCCTCATTTGAACGTCTAATTTTAAAATGGAACCTTCGTCACCGATCCAATTTCGCAATAATGTGTGCGCATAAGATACTCTGAGACGTCCTTGTCCTATAGAAGATGGTTGGCCATTTTCTATAGCTCTTTCATCGTCCATATGATAATAAAGAAATTCGTCGTAGATGGCTGCCCAGCGGTTCCAGTGCATAAGATCTGTTTTCCTAGAGAAGGTTGGTATTTTTTGACCTATCTCTATATTTTCCCCGTAAATTTGTTCAACCATTGATCTGCTCTATTATTCCCACTCTATATTGGTTGTTCTAGTCTTTTTAATGATTTGTTGTTTTTGATTTGTCCATGTTTCATGAGTGATATAAAACAGCATTACACCCGTGGAGCCGCTTTTTTCATAAATGTCGCCTGCGGTGATAACAGAGGTAATCGTATCGCCGGGTCTCATCATGGTAAAATATTCACTTTCGACTCCACCAAAAAGGAAATTAGCCAATCCCCCAGGGGGTTTCATTGCCCGTAAATTTTCAAGTGTGTCTTGTTCAGAATTAATTCTTTCTGGTTGTGGCCCTACATGTGCTCTGCCAACCATCCACGCAAAAGGGTTCATTTCTTCTGGTGCAATTAATCCTTTCCAAACAGAGTTATCGGCATATTCTGCATCCCAATAGATCCTAGGAGGCACGTCCGGCCAATATATCGCTATGGCGGCTCGCCTAATATCACTTGCCGAAATTTCTGGGGATGTCAAAGGAGGGCTAACTGTTCCAGACCAATCTAACATTTCTTGGCTAATAATAGATTTATGATCTTCTGAATTTTTCATGATTCAAATAATAATTTATGCGCAACTAAGTGTGTGTCTTCCAGAACTAGGTTAGTTATTTTTTACTTAACTAGCCTAGTTCCTTTTCTAGATTTTTGACAAAATCTTTCATCATAGCTGAAGATTTGGACCTGATAAGAGGTTGTCCGAGCGTTCCAATTCTGCCAATGAACTGAATATCCGTGGATACCGACAACTCTGACTCCTCTGCAGACTCTTCTTTTATTTCTGCGTCGACTATTACTCTTATCCCTCCGCCTAGGCGCCGATCTTGCGCCTGTCCTTCTAGACTCCAAGTATAATCCTCTGGGTTAGGGTTTGCCGTTAGTTCTCCTTGAAGATTCAGTTTCATCGGTCCAACCCCGACTTGCATAGTGCCAGTGTAAGACGTACCGCTTTTCAACTCTACGTCCTTAACTCCGGGTATCAAAGAGGCGGCCTTTGGTATATCGATTAATATTTGCCATATCGCATCTCTTGGTGCTGATATTTTTGTCGTTTGTTCTAGTTTCATTCTGGTTAACTTACTCCTAAAATTTGTTCGAGTGCTCTGCGAGCGAATACTACCGCCATGTCGGTCTTATATTCAGCCGAACCGCGGAAATCTGGAGTTGGGGACACTTCATCTCTTACAGTTTCAGCGGCTTCTCTAATAAGAGCAGCAGTAGGTTTTTTCCCAGTTAAAACCGAGGGGATTCCTTCCGAAAGAACGGCTGTGGTGTTAACTGCACCTAGTGCCACTCTTACGTCGGTTACGTTGCCACCATCAACCACACCTAACGCCGCGACCGAGACCGTAGCGTAATCGTCTGCTGTTCGTGGCAGGAATTTTGTATATAGGTATTTGCTATTTGCTGGCATTTCAGGAACACTAACTCCTGTTACCACCTCACCAGATTCCACGTTAGTTTCGTAATAGTCTATAAACCAACCGTCACGGATTGACTGTGTTCTGCCACCCGCTGCCGAACTAACATGTACCTGAGCGTCTAAGACTAATAGGGCTGTCGGAGGATCTTGTGCAGGGTCGCCGTGTGCGACTCCTCCCCCAACCGTAGCTGCGTTTCTAACCCTTACTGTGGCCACTTCTTTATACGTCTCCGCTAGAAGAGGGAAATTATTTTTTACAATATCAGAAGTAGCTACGTCTTGCTGAGTTGCAAGACCTCCTAATTGGAGTGTAGAGCCATCCATTTTTATGTCCTTCATGTCAGGAACGTTTTGGATACTCACAAGATGGTCTACCGCAATTAAATCTTGTTTCATCATATTAATCAGTCCGGTCCCACCGGATATTAATCTGCTGTCTTCTCCATGTTCACCTAGAAGGGCGTAAACGTCTTTCAAGCTAGTTGGAGCATGGTATTGAAAATCACGCATATCTATTCCTCGTTATTTTATAGTTAGTTTTATTTGCCGAGGCGAATTACTTCGCCAGCCTTTTGAATCGAGTCAATGATCTTGTAGTAACCCGTGCACCGGCATAGATTACCCATCATCCAATCTTTGATCTCATCTTCTGAAGGATTTGGATTTTGTTCAAGCAAAGCCCGGGATGCCATTATTTGACCTGGCGTGCAAATTCCGCATTGGAAACCACCATAATTCATAAATGCTTCTTGTAGCGGGTGTAAGTCATCGCCGTCTGCTACACCTTCGATGGTAGTCAAATTCGCACCATCTACTTGTATCGCTAACGTTAGGCAAGAGGAAGTTATACTTCCATTTAGCTCTACCGTGCATACCCCGCAAACTCCGACACTACACGCTTCTTTCGTACCCGTTAGTCCCAGGTCATAACGAAGGAAATCCACGAGAGTTCTCCTTGCAGGAACTTCTGCTGAATAATCCTTGCCATTCACGTTGACATTAACGGTGTATAAATTCCCTTGTTCAGTCATTTGGACTATACCCCCCCAAATACCTTATTAGATGCGCTAAAGCGCTAACTCATAGATTATAACACTATTACAGCTCCAACAAGACCTCAGTTGCCAAAATTCTACTAAACTGATGTTAGTTGCCGCATATGATATTGAATAATAGGTACTATATTCTTGGCCTTAGCAAAATAGGATATCATTTTCAACGAATTTCCTTTATAACTGGAACAAATTAATTGAGACATTAACGTAACGGAAAATTTAACGAAAATGGCAGTTAACACAATTGAATCATCAAGGCGTAATGAGTTTTACGCAGGGATAAAATCTGTCTCCCCAATATTGATTGGCGTAGTACCATTCGGATTGATTTTTGGTATTTTAGGACTAGAGGCGGGGTTTACTTCGGTTCAGACTTTTCTAATGTCATCGATAATTTTTGCTGGGGCAAGCCAAGTTGTGTTTGTCCAATTATTCTCAGGTGGGACCTTACCGATAATCACGATACTATCTGTGGGCATTATAAATTTACGCCATTTTTTATATAGCGCTGCTATATCTAAGTATTTGGCTCATTTACCTATAAAATGGAAAATTCCCTTGGCATATTTGTTAACTGACGAAGCTTTTGCAGTAACGATAAAGAGGATGAGCAATGAAGAAGATTCGAAGTTTTCTCATTATTATCTTTTAGGAAGTGGAATAACTCTGTGGCTTACTTGGCAAGCATCGACCCTAACCGGAATTTTGTTGGAAAAAACCATTCCTGAAGAACTTAACCTTGGATTTGCTATTCCGTTGGTCTTCCTTGCTCTTATTGCCCCAGATGTTATCAAATACAAAAGTCATGCGATATGTGCCCTGAGTGCTGGAACGTTTGCGATCATATTTCATAATTTACCATTAAATCTTTGGATAATTTTATCTGCAGTCATTGGTTTACTTGTAGGAGCAATAATCAATAAAATTGATAATCCTAAGAAAGTGGTAATTCGATGATTTGGGCTGCTATTATCATATCTGGTTTTGCGACATTTTTAATACGATTCAGCGCTATATTCCAAGTTAAAAATTCTGATGTTCCCGAGTGGTTAGAAAACATCCTTAGATATGTTCCAACTTCTGTTTTTGCAGCATTAATCTTTCCAGAAATCCTATTTAACGATGCGGATGCGATCCAGTTTTTTGGGAACCCTAAGATTTTGGCTGCCTTTGCTGCATTGCTGGTAACCGTCATAACGAGAAATATAGCGATCACTATAACTACGGGAATGGTGGTTCTTTGGATTCTTACCCTTTAAAATGGGTAAAATTTCAGGGCAATTTTTTACCATTTAGTAAGACGCCAATTAAAGTTGATCTGACCATATATTTGTAGGAAACAAGTCCAATTACTGACGTGGCTATAATTGCGATGATGAATTTGAGCTCTGGAAACAGTGTAATGTTGAACATGGAAAATGTTATCAATGTGACCACTGGAAAATGTATTAAATAGATCCAGTAGGATGAGTCGGATATAAACCTTAAGGAACGGGAATATTCTCCGAATTTTTCTTCGGCCAATCCGATCAATGCATACGAGAACAATACTCCGTTTATTGATTTTAGCCCAAGGTAGGGTATGTACCAAGTTTCCCAAGTTTTGGGATCAAAAGCGTCGAAATTTTTGTATATAAGTATATATAGTAAGAAAAAGAAAGTACTTGCCACCATGTACTTTATCCAATGATGGTTCATAAAATTCAGTAAGCTGGTCTTTTTGTACAAGCCGTATCCAAATGAAAAATACAAGGCACCTATAATAGGGTTTCCGGACAATTCCGCGGCGGTGGGCCAGCCAGCCAGAAATATTAATAGTGTTAGCATCACGGGGTAGCGCGATTGGAAAATCTTGTATTTTGTGACCCAAGCAAAAATATTGAGATAACCAATGTAGTTAACAGCAATGCCTAGCCCTTTATTTCGTAAAATCTCACCTAGTGATACAAATATAAATGAGAAGAACGCAAACAGCATGAGATGGCCCAAAAACCAAAGATGCCAGGGATAGCCTTCCATAGTATAGAAGAACCACAATTTCCCATATAAGCCATATACCCAAATCCAAGGCACAGTTAAGGCCATAATTGGAGTAAAAATGATTACGGGAAGTAGTATTCTTTTCATTCTATTGTCCCACCAATAACTCCAGGAATATCTATCAATGAGGAGACTTGCAAAAAAGCCAGCAAGAACAAAGAACACGGGCATTCTCCAAATATGAATAAATTCGAAGAGGATGTTGGTGATAGGGGAGCTAACTTTATCAGAAGGCCACACTTCATTTGGTAAGCCCATGTATGGGAGGGCACCGTGTAATACGATGCCTAAAAGCATGGCGAAACCGCGTAATGCGTCAAGACCGTGATATCGAACTGGTGTCATCGCTGTCATATTAAATCTCGTGAATTATACTTCGCAATCTTATATTGGGGTAAAGTTTATTTTAGATGAAAACCTTTATATAGAAAATAAACCTTTAAGAGATTCTAGATATCATTATTACGAACGCTGCGATAAATAATATCGTACCCGTCAGCCAAGTGTAGGGTTTGCGGTTCCGTTTTTTCATAGGTGATTCCTTTGTATTAAATATAACAAAATTGATCAAAATAGACTTAGGAGATTTAATCGTTTTAGAAAACCGGCTATATTTATTATTATAAGAGGCGATCAATCGGGAAAGTGTTTCATTGGGGGTAGAGAGGTAACAATGGTAGATAAAATTGAGCCTTTTCGCGTAATAGGAAAGGTTGCACCACGGGTAGATGGGGTGGGCAAGGTTACAGGGGGCGGTAAGTACGCACTCGACTATAGTATGCCTGACTCATTAGTTATGGTTTACTTACGAAGTACCGTTCCCCACGCTAAGATCACCAAAATTGATATTTCCCATGCCCTGAAAATTCCTGGAGTACATTCGATACTTACCGGAGAAGATTTAAAAGGCTTATTAACTGGGAATTTTTACCGAGATGAACCTGTTATTGCATCCTGGGATATGGTTCGTTTCATAGGAGATAAAATCGCTGCTGTCTTGGCAGATGATAAAGATATTGCAGAGAAGGCAAAACAAGCAATAAAAGTCGAATATGATTCTGTCCCCGCGGAATTTAGTGCAGTTCTTTCTTCTAAGCCTGATGCTCGCTTAATCCATCCCGAATTTCCCAGTTACGCTAGAATTGTGCCAATAGATGAATTGACCAACGTATACGGCCATATGAAGCATTATATTGGTGATACGGAGACTGGCAGAGCAGAGGCAGATCTAATAGTTGAACATAAATTTGTAACGCAAAGGACCCATCAGGGATATTTAGAACCGCATGGGTGCCAAGTCTGGATAGATTCGGAGACTGGTAATGTCAACGTATGGGTTGCTAGTCAGCATCCTATGCAAGTAAGAAATGAAGTAGCAAGATTAGCTAACTTGCCGCGTGAATCGGTCATTGTGCATCCTTCTCTTTTGGGAGGTTCTTTTGGCGGAAAAAGTGATGCTACGGGAGTATTCGTATGTTATCTATTTGCTAAGTCAGTAGGGAAACCTGTTAAGTATGTGATGGAATACTCTGAAGAGCTAAGTGCAATGGATCCTCGCAGTGATTCAGAAATACATATAAGTGCAGGCGTTAAACTAGATGGATCCATTGTTTCTTGGGATGTAGAGGCATATTTTAATACCGGGGCGTATAGCGCTTATGCACCTGTTCCGCCTATGGGTGGATTATTGGTGATGGAAATGGTCAACTCGTATGCCATTCCAAATGTTAAGATCGATTCTTATCAAGTTTATACGAATACTGCACCAACTGGTTATTTTAGAGGCCCTGGCATTGTCCAAGGTACTTTTGCCGCGGAATCACATATGGATATTATTGCTGATGAATTAAATATGGATCCTGTAGATATAAGATCAAAGAACATCCTTAGTAATTCCCAAGACATATTAAAAAGTGGTTCGAGTTGGGCCCCAGTCAAAGACGAAAATGATCCACTATATCAGACTATAAAATTTAAAGAAGTCATTGATACAGCGATCGATAAATCCTCTTTTTATTCTCCTAAAACCCCTTATATCGGTCGAGGTTTCGCTATTCATGATGAAAGTGAAATTGGTTTAGATGGCCACGCAGCTGTGAGTATTACACCTGATGGATCAATTATTGCATCTACAAATATGCCAGATATGGGGGGCGGTTTGCATCATGTACTTGCTCAGGTTGTTGCAGAAGGTCTTAAGGTACCTCTGAACGCTGTTAGGGTTGTGCCTTGGTCTTCTCAGGAGAGCCCACCAGATGGCGGCGCAGGTGCACAAAGAGGGTCAAGGGTGATATCGATTGCAGGCCATTTGGCGAGCCAAGATCTAATAAAAAAGTCTAAGGATATGGCATCGGAGCTTTTTGGATGGAATGAAGAGGCGTTGGAGGTTGAGGAAGGTCGAGTGATTAACAGTGGTAATGGTGACTCAGTATCTTTTGCAGAACTAGTCTCCAGAGTGCCAGAAGGTTTAACCGGTTCTGGAGATACGAAAGAAGCACCTAGTAGCCCTTTTACCTCGTTTGCGGCTCACGTAGCAGAGGTAAAAGTTGATCCGGACACCGGGGAAGTATCGCTTCTAAAATACACTGCAGTTCATGAAACTGGTACGATTTTGAATCCTGTTGGATTTAACGGTCAGATAGAAGGAGGAATTGTCCAAGGCATTGGCCAAGCTTTGACTGAAATTATTCAACTTGATGAGGGCCAAGTTATCAACCCCTCTTTGGCCGAATATAAATTACCCACTGTTCGGGATATCCCTGAACTTAGTGTACATGTGATCGAATCTCCAGAAGGCAACGGGCCCTATAAAATCCGAGGAATAGGTGATATGTCTATTAGTCTTCCATCTGCGGCAATCGCGAACGCTATTTTTGATGCAACCAAGGTGCGAGTTACGGAATTACCGATAGATGCATCCTCAATATACTCGGCGATTAATGGTTAGAGAAATTAGTAATATGTGAAGTATGAAAAAGCTGGTTATTATCGTTTGCGTAATGTTCATTCTTCTTGCCTGTAGGCCTCCATCTAGCGATAATCTTACTTCCTGCGTGGATCTTTCAAGCAAAATTAAAAGTCTAACCCTCGCTAAAGAAAACATCATTGCACCTCAAAATACAGATTTGCCCACAGATTTAATAGCCTTGGATATCTATGAAATTACTGACCAATATAAAATGTTTCCATCTTCACAAATTCCTGGAAGAGTAATTAATTGCAAAGGTAAACTTAAGCTTCCACGAGGGAACTACCCAATAGAATTTTATTTGGTAGATCAGGATAATTTTGAACATATAGTTGTAGAGTCACAAGGTAAGCGTAAATGGATTTTCAAATGGCAGATTTAATTTTTTTTGGACCGATACCATGTGGTGAAGCCCTAATTCTGTATTTTATTTAACGATCCTGTGGCCTTAGATTAAGGATACCTTCATGGTAAAATCTTGGTATAAATGGAAGGAGTACTAATGTCAGTAGTAAGAGTTACAACAATAATCTTTGATTCGAAAGAAAATGCAGATAGTGCTGTGAAATCATATGCAGAAACTGCGCCAAGTGATTTTCCGGGAGCAGAGCAACTTTTAGGAATTCATGCCGAGGGGAACACCGGTATATATGTGTCTTTATATGCCGACAATGAAGCGATGGAAAAGGCATCAGGTACAAGATCAAAAGCCTTAGGTACTATTCCGGGAATCGTCTCAGTAGATACAAAAATTGGGAATGTAGAAATAAATCACACTAATTAGCCAATTTTCTCAACGGCCATGAATGGAATGTACTTGCAATAACCAATACTATTAAGTAAAATCCTCTAGCAAGTTAGATCATGTGTAACTAATGCATGATCTAGAAGGAAGAGAATGAGTAAACCTGTTACATACGTCATAAAGGTTGTCGGGCAGGATCGTATCAAAGGTGCGGTCGAGGCTTGCTGTTGTATGGAGTTGTCGCGGGAATAATATTCTAAAATACGAGTTAGAAAAACCCGCCTTGATTTACAAGGCGGGTTTTTTTATTGACGAAAAACAAAAATTAGAAGAGGTGGAAATGCGTTTTAAATCTTTATCGGTATTTATATTAATATTGACGGTAGTATTTGTTACAGCAGTTGGATGTGCAACTACTGAAGAGTCAGCCAGTACTGCAGTATCGGACTTCGAGGTTTGGGCGGTTGATCAGTCGCCTAGTGGTAGCTATGGAGAAGGTGGACTCATATACATATGGGACGGGTCTGAAATATCTTCTAATGCTAGCGAGGCAACTCCAGAGATAATCGATCTCGCAAAGGCAGCGGTCGCGGCCGGGTGTGATGCCCCAAAGAAGCCACACATGGTGCTTTCAAACCATACAAGTCCCAAGGCTACTCACGTAGTTCTAGCGAACGTTGGTTCGGGTGATACATTCTTCATAAACATTGATAATCGTACTATCGTTGGTTGCGTTAACACAGTAGGCGGGTTCAATGGAGCAGGTGGAACGGCAAATGCCCACGCTTCCATTGCATCTCCTGACAATAGCATGGCTATCGTGGCCAATATTGGCGCTAAAGATGAGTCCGGTTTCCTGCATAAGATTCAGACTGACTACACCAATGATGATTACAAATTAGTGGAGACATTGTCATTAGACCAGTTCTCCAATGAATTAGGAACTTCGGTGGCACGACCGATTTGCCACGAATTTACTGAAGATAGTAAGTTCGCCTACGTAACTCTAGCGGGCGGTGGTCTGCTGGTGGTCGATGTGGGCTCTCCAGATGGAACATCACCTATGAGCGTCGTTAAGGTCTATGACAAGGACACAGTTCCGGGTATCGGCTGCGGCGTGTCCCGTCTCCCCCTTGGGAAGATAATGACCAATGGTGAAAGTGGAGCCAAAGGAGGAGATGATTTCCTTTATACTTTTGATGCAAGTAAAGCTACCGATGGCGTATTCCCGGATCCGGTGCAAATTGAGCTTCCGGGTGAGGATACCCATGGTGCAGTTACCTGTACCGATCAGAATGGTGACTTATTCGCTGTAACCAGCATGCGTGTCAGCAATGATGTCAACTTTGTCGACTTACAAACCAATACGGTTGTGGCGACGCAGTCGATGTCCGCTCCTTTCAGCGAGGACCCAAAGCCCGACGTGGCAGACATCGTGGGTAATAAGATGTTTATTGCTTTGAGAGGCGCAAAACCCTTATCGGCTATCGGCGCTCTTGAGTTCGCGGGTAGAACTCCAGGTGTTGCCGTTCTTACTATCAATGATAGTTGTAACGGGTTTAGCTGGGAATCGAAGGACCTTGCGTCAATGGATGATCCTGCAAGGCTGGTTGATGGAATTTTCCCTGGACAGAAAATATCAGCCGCCGACCCGCACGGTCTGGAGGTAATATTCAGATAAAGCTTTTTATAAGGTCGAACTGCCGTCTCATTGGTCGGACTCCGATCGGTGAGGCGGTACTACCAAACGAAAATTAAATGGTGATCGGCAGAATGAAATTATTATGGTAAGTACAAATCAAAACAAGTCACAAATTTTAGGGTGAATAGGAATAGCTAGTATGAATACGATCAATGATATCTTTAGTTTTCCAAATCCGGCAAATGAAATAGCAGCCAGATTTGTTGCAGGGATGGTTTTAATTTTGACCACTGTAATAATTTTGACTGAAAATCAAATCCTTGCAGGGTTCTTAGTATATGGATTTCTCGCACGGGTCGCGACTGGTCCAACATTGAGTCCCATGGGCTTACTCGCAACGAGGGTGATTGTGCCGGCATTAGGCAACCTTGAAAAACCAGTAGCAGGACCTCCCAAGCGCTTTGCACAGACCGTTGGATTGGTTTTTTCAACAACTGCTTTCGTCATGCTTTGGCTTGATTTAGTATTGGCATTCCAGATTACACTAACTATTTTAGCTGTATTTGCAGCCTTAGAATCCATAGCAGGGTTCTGTGCAGGCTGTTTCGTATTTGCCTACCTTATGAAATGGGGGCTAATACCAGAATCAGTATGCGAAAGTTGCATGATCCAGGTATAAGGGTAAAACTACACAGTTAAGAACATGCACGCCTATTTGGGAACACATAGTCTGAATAGAATAACTGAAGCTGTAGCAGTAAACCATACTAACTCAAATAAGGAATGGTTACATACAAGTTAGTATGTGAGGTCTGGCGATGAAAAACTCATCTAATAAGGATAATTCGATTCTCTGCCCAAGTTGTGGGTCTTCTCTTAATGTCGGAGCGGCTTTTTGTCCGTCTTGTGGCCGTAAAGTTGTAATAAAAGAAAATCAGTTCATTAAATCCACGGTTTTTTCTGTGCCTTTTGTTGGGGTCGGAGGAATTATTGGGGGATTGATTGGGTTTTTTATTGGATGGCAAGAAGTTGCTTCAGATACCTCAGGCGCAATGGGATTTTTCTTTCTCTTTTTTCTCATGTTTTACGTTGGTATGGGCTTTTTATTGGGAATGGTAGCAGGAGCTATATTAGCAATTTTATTTAACCTCGGGAGAGTAAAAAATAAATCCAGATCAGACTACGTGAAAATTGTAGCAGGTCCGTTGTTAACACCAGTTGTGATCCTTGGATTTCTTATAGGGCCATCATTGATTGACGAAATTCGCTTACCGATTTTTACCTCCAGTTCTGATACAGATCAACTGAGGCAAGTGAACGGTGTAGGCCCAGCAGTGCCAAAACCTGCAGCGCCCGCGGCGTACCCAGAGGAACCCTCCCCATATATATCTTTAAAATGGAAATCTTACAGTTCAGAATCGACCACCGAAAGCTTCGAGCTAAGCCTATCTGGGTTCGAGCAATATTCAGTTGTTGCAGTGAATCTTGTATTTGAAGGGGCGGGTTTTGGTCAAGACGGACCCATAGCAACAGTGCCAATTGATGAGAATGGTCAAGCGACGCAGGGTTTTACGTTTCACATAGACGAAGCGGATACTT